>Ga0070741_10019026_pt1 | contig 11020 bp, 11 predicted proteins | sample Coa_R1_4_FD_66440 | JGI IMG/M metagenome (GOLD analysis project Ga0070741, IMG submission 66440) | Surface soil microbial communities from Centralia Pennsylvania, which are recovering from an underground coalmine fire - Coalmine... | ecosystem: Environmental > Terrestrial > Soil > Unclassified ...
CTGCTCCGCGAGGATCGCACGTTCCTGCCGGCGCGCGTGAGCGCCGGCGACGCGCTCGTGCGCGCCGGCCGGCCGGTCGTCGCGCGACGCACGTGGCTCCGCGGCGCACGGCTCCGGCCCGCCGCCGTCCTCCTCGAGCGCATCGAGACGCTCGACGCGGGCCGCCAGCGACCCGACCGCACGACGAAGGTCTTCCGCCGCCTCCTCCACCGCGATCCCGGCAATCCGACGCTCCGCCTGCTCTTCGCGCGCCACCTGATCGCGCGCGAGCGTCTCGACGAGGCCGCGGCCGTCCTCCGCGCGGTCCCCGAGCCCGCGGCGAGCGCCGGGGTGACCCAGGCGCTCTGGGGCGAGCTCTACCGGCGGCAGGGCCAGCACGACCAGGCATCGGCCGCGTTCGCGAACGCGACCGGAGCGTCGTTCGACGCCGCGGCGTTCCGCTGCGACGGCTGCGGCCGCGCGACCGCGATCTGGGAGGGCTACTGCTCCGCGTGCCGCCGCTGGGACACGGCGCGCGCCGCGGCGGAGACGGTCGTCGCGGCCGGCTGAGCCGCGACGCCGCTCCCCACGATCCGCGCTACTGCTTGATCACGCCGGCCGGGACGACCTGGCCGCGGATCTCGCCGTTCGGGAACTTCGCGCTGTGGATGTTCAGGTAGAGCAGCCCCTTCTTCAGGTTCTTCTTGTCCGTCGCGCTGAGCGGCCCCGCGCAGCCGTTCTTCGGGTTTCCGGCCGGGGTCAGCGCGAAGAGGACGTTCGCCGAGGCGCCGGGAGCCGCGGGCCCGTGGATGTGCGCGGCGACCTCGGCGGTGCTGAGCCGCGTGAAGCTGATCGCGTAGCAGAGCCGGCCCTGCGGATCGAGGAACATGAACGCCATGCCGAGCGAGTCGCTGTCGTTCGGCGGCGTCTCCTGGGCTCCGGTCAGGTTCGCGATGTACGCATGCACCGCGGCGGCGCGGGCCGGTGCCGCGAGCCCGAGCGCGGCGACCACCCCGAGAAGCGCGATCCACTGCTTCCTCATCTTCCCTCCTGCGAGAGCCCGCACGGTCGTGCGGGGTTGGGGTTGCGTGCTCACGCCGCCGCGCGCGTCCCGAAGAGATGGGGATGCATCGCGGCGAGGCTCGCGAGGTCGTGGACGTCGCGGGCGAAATTCGGCACCAGCGCGACGGGCACGCCGCGCTGGAGCCCGCTCCGGAACTGCTCGATGCGGAGCAGCTCGCCCCGCGCGAGCGCCTGATAGTCGACGAAGTTCTCGGCGAGCGCGCGGGGCGTCGCGCCGCGATCCCCGATCGCGCGGCCGACGAGCGCCGCGATCCGCGCGACGTCCTCGGGCCCCGCGTCGAGGCCGCCCGCGTTCCGCCCGCGCCCGGAGCCGGTGTCGGCGTGGACCCGGTTCAGGACGACGCCCCGGAGCGGCATGCGGAGCGCGGCCATCTTGGTCGAGAGATATTCCGCGTCGCCGAGCACCTGCTCCTCGGGGCTCGACACGAGGACGAACGCCGTGCCGGGAGCGCGGAGGATCGCTTCGGCGCTCTCGATCCGGGTCTGGAAGTTCTCGAAGAGCCCGCTCATGCTCGTGAAGAAGTCCGATATCTCCGCGAGCGCGCCGACGCCGGTCGCCTGCTCGAGGCGCCGGAAGAGGAAGCTCGCCGTGCGGTTCATCGCGCGGAGCGCCGACCAGCCGGCGGAGAAGTACGGGCGGACGAACCACTTCACGATCTTCCGGTCGAGGAAGTCCGCGATCCGCCGCGGCGCCTCGAGGAAGTCGAGGGCATGGCGCGTCGGCGGCGTGTCGACGACGATCAGGTCCCATTTGCCGCTGTCCGCGAGGAGGCAGAGCTGCTCGATCGCCATGTACTCGTGCGAGCCCGCGAACGTCTGCGACAGGTGCTGGTAGAAGCGGTTCCCGAGGATCCGCTCGCGCGCCTCCGCGGGCGCATGACGCTCGACGAGCGCGTCCCACGCGCCCTTCTGATCGAGCATCATGGCCGCGAGCGTGCCCTTCGGCTCGATGCCCTGGCGGCGGAAGAGCTCCCGAGGGATCTCGTGCGGCTCGCTCCCGAGCGCTTCGACGCCGAGCGACGTCGCGAGCCGGCGCGCCGGATCGATCGTCAACACGACGGCCCGACGCCCGCCGATCGCGCCCCAGAGCGCGAGCGAGGCCGCGACCGTCGTCTTCCCGACGCCGCCGCTTCCCGCGGAGACGATGATGCGATGGCGGTCGACGAGCTCGCGGAGCGTCATCGGCGGTGGCGGCGCGCGGCGCCCGCCGGCTTCGCGACGGCGCCCTCCAGCTCGGCGGACAGGCGCTCGATCTCCGCGGCGCCGAACTCCTCGGCGAACAGATACGGGAGCTCCACCAGCGCGTCGCCGTGCACGGCGGCACGGAGCTTCGCGAGATACGACTCGTTGATGTCGGTCCACCCCTGCTCTTCCGCGGCGCGCGCGGCGACCTCGGTGAGCACGGCCCGGTCCGCCCCGGCCGCGCGCCGCGCGGCGCCGTCGAGCGCCGCCAGCACGTCGGCGGCGAACCGCCGCCGGTGGACGCGATTCGCGACCACCCAGCCGAGCGGGAGCGCGAGTGGACCCGTGAGCTGCGCGTGCGTCTCCAGCGTCTCCGCGACCGGCATCTCTTCGGCGAGCGTGACGAGGTGGACGGCGGTCGTGCGCGGGTCGCGCAGCACGTCGACGATCTTCGCGGCCTCGCGCTGCACGAGCCCGGCGCCGAACGTGTCGCGCGCCGCCTGGGGCATGCGGAGGTACTGGAGGCTGTGGCCCGTCGCCGGCGCGTCGACGACGACGGCGTCCCAGACCGGGCGCCCGTGCTCCGCCCGCGTCGCCTCGTACCAGATCTTCCCGACCGTCATGAGCTCCTTCAGGCCGGGAGCCGCCGCGACGAAGTACTGGTAGACCTTGCTCGAGAACACGGTCGTCAGGAGGCGGCGGATCGGGATCAGGAGCCCGAGGTACTCCTCGAGCGCCGCGCGTCCCTCGATCGCGACGACGTGCAGGTTCGCCGCGACCTCCGCCGGCACGCCGGTCGCCGCGTTCCGGACGCCGAAGACGCTCGCGAGCTGGCGCTCGTCGTCGACCTCGACCGCGAGCGTCCGGCGTCCGCGGCGCGCGACCATCCGCGCGAGCGCCGCCGCGACGGTGGTCTTTCCGACGCCGCCCTTCCCGACGACGAAGTGCAGGCGTCGCTCGAGCGGCGAGCCCGCCATCCGTCACTCGGCGCGGCGGAAGACGAGCGAGACGTTCGTGCCGCCGAAGCCGAACGAGTTCGACAGCGCCGCGCCGGCCCCGACCTCGCGCGCGCGGTGCGGGACGTAATCGAGGTCGCACGCGGGATCGGGCTCGTCGAGGTTGATCGTCGGCGGCACGACGCCGCGCGCGAGGGCGAGCGCGGTGTACGCGGCCTCGACGGAGCCTGCCGCCCCGAGGAGGTGGCCGGTCATCGACTTGGTCGAGCTGATCGCGACCCGCGATACCGCCGTCCCGAAGACGCGCTTCAGCGCGAGCGTCTCCGCCTCGTCGTTGAACGGGGTGCCGGTGCCGTGCGCGTTCACGTAGCCGATGTCGGCGGGCGCCATCCCGGCGTCGGCGAGCGCGAGCAGCATGCATTCCGCGGCGCCGGCGCCCTCGGGCGCCGGCTGCGTCATGTGGTACGCGTCGCAGTTCGCGGCGTATCCCGCGACCTCGGCGTAGATGCGCGCGCCGCGCCGGCGGGCGTGCTCGAGCTCCTCGAGCACGAGGACGCCCGCGCCCTCCGCGATCACGAAGCCGTCGCGTTGCGCGTCGAAGGGACGGCTCGCGCGCGCCGGCTCGTCGTTGTGGCGCGTCGCGAGCGCGCGCATCGCGCTGAAGCCGCCGACGCCGAGCAGACAGACCGGCGCCTCGGTGCCGCCGGCGAGCATGACGTCCTGGCGGCCGTCGCGGATCAGCACGAGCGACTCGCCGACGGCGTGTGCGCCGGACGCGCACGCGCTCGTCGTGGCGTAGTTCGGTCCGCGCGCGCCGATCCGCATCGCGATGTGCCCGGGCGCCATGTTCGGGATCAGCTTCGGGATGAAGAAGGGCGACACGCGCCGCACGTTGCCCTCGACGAAGAGCGCGAACGCGTCCTCGAGGCTCGCGATGCCGCCCATGCCGACGCCGACGATGACGCCCGTCCGCTCCGGCGCGGAAAGCGGCCGCGGAAGCGCCGCGTCCTCGACCGCCATCTCGGCGGCGGCGACCGCGTACTGGATGAAGACGTCCATCTTCTTGAGGTCGCGCTTCTCGATCCAGCGCTCCGCCTCGAAGTCCGGGACCTCGCCGGCGACGCGTGCGGGGAGCGCGGACGCGTCGAAGCGCGTGATCGCGCGGATGCCGGAGCGGCCGGCGACCAGGCCCGACCAGTTCACCTCGACGCCCGAGCCGAGCGGGGTGACGAGCCCGATCCCCGTCACGACGACCCGCCGGCGTCCGTTTCCGGAGGCGTCCAAGTCGCGCACGATAGGGTCGGGTCCAGGGGGTGTCAAGGTCGCACGGCGAGCGAGCCGACACCGGCCGCCCACAATCCGACGTACACGATCGCCGTCGCCGCCGCCAGAAAGCCCGCAACGACGTCCGCCCGACCCGCGCGCGCGCGGATGAACGTCGTCCGCGGCCGGCCCGAGTTGAAGCCGCGGAGCTCGAGCGCCATCGCCATGCGATCCGCGCGGCGGAGCGCGCCGATCAGCACGGGGACGATGACCGGCACGAAGCGGCGGAGACGCGCGACGACGCCGCCGCGGCCGAACGCGAGGCCGCGCGCGCGCTGCGCCTGGACGACGGTGAGCGCGGCGTCGAAGAACACCGGCACCAGGCGGAATGCGAGCGTCAGCGTGAAGCCGACGCGATACGGAAGCCCGAGGCGCCCGAGCGCGTACGCGACCTCCTCGACGCGCGTCGTCGTCAGGAAGAGCAGCCCGGCGGCGAGAAACGTGTCGAGCCGGATTGCGGTCGAGAGACCGTAGAGGAAGCCGGCGCGCGTCGCGACGAGGACGGAGCGGTAGAAGAACGTCCACACCACGACGGTGAAGACGAAGACGAGGACGAACATCGCGCGCAGGCGCGCGACGTTCGCGACCCCGCCGGCTGCCAGGAGGCACACGAGGACGGCGAGGCCGAGCGGCAGGAGGATCGCCGGCGCGTCGACCATGAACGCGGCGACGACGAACGCGAGCAGCACGCCGAGCTTCGTGACGGGATGGAGCCGGTGGAGCGGCGACGCCGCGGGGACGTAGAGCGTCAGCGCCATCGTCAGCGCCGCCGGATCCAGCCGACCAGCTCGTCGACGTCGAGCGGCGTGCAGCCGAGCGCGCGACCGAGCCGCGTCACGTCCGGCGCCCGGAACGACGCCTCGGCGACGAGCGCGTCGTCCGCGAAGAACGGACGCACCGGCCCGTCGTACCGCACCCGACCGCCGGCGAGCAGCACGACGCGCTTCGCGTGCTCCGCGATCACCCACGGCGTGTGCGTGATGACGACGATCGTCCGCCCCGCGGCGTGCAGTCGATCGAGGAGCTCCAGCATCCGGCGCTGCTCGGCCCAGTCGAGCCCCGTCGTCGGCTCGTCGAGGACGAGCGCCTCGGGCCGGAGCGCCAGGATCGCCGCGACGGCGAGCCGCTGGCGCGCGCCCTTGTCGAGGAGGAACGGGTCGGCGTCGCGTGCATCGAGCCCGACGGCGTCGAGCGCTTCCGCGACGCGCGCCTCGACATCGTCGGGCGGGAGGCCGCACTGCCGCGGCCCGAACGCCACCTCCTCCGCAACCGTCGCCGCGAAGAGCTGGTGGTCGGGATCCTGGAACACATAGCCGACGCGCTGCGCGAGGGTCTCGAGCGGCAGCGCGCGGACGTCGCGGCCGTCGAGCATCACGCGGCCCGTCGTCGCATGAAGCAGGCCGTTCAGGTGCTTCGCGAGCGTCGTCTTCCCCGAGCCGTTCCGGCCGACGAGCGCGACGAACTCGCCATGCCCGATCGTGAGCGTCACGCCGGCGAGAGCCTCCCGGCCGTCCGGATAGCGGTGGCCGACGCCGCCGAGCTCGACGAGCGGCGCCGCGGTCGCGGACGCCGGTGCCGCCTCGCGCGGCGGCGAGGGCACGAGCCCCCGCTCGCGGAGGCGCGCGGCCGCGGCGTCGACGTCGAGCGGCGGCGCGGGGAGGTCGAGCGCCGCGAAGACGCGGGCGACGTCGTGCGGCCGGATGCCGGCGGCGACGCAGCGTTCGACGTCGCCGAGGAGCGCCGCCGGCGGGCCCGCCGCGAGCACCCGGCCCTCGCGGAGGAGGATCAGCAGGTCGGCGTCCTCGGCGGCCGCGGTGTCGTGCTCGATCAGCAGGAGCGACAGGCCGTCGGCACGGAGGCGCCCGAGCACGCCGAAGACCTCGACACGGCCGGCCGGGTCGAGGTCCGTGGTCGGCTCGTCGAGGACCATGATGCGGGGACGGAGCGCCAGGAGCCCGGCGATCGCGAGGCGCTGCTTCTCGCCGCCGGAGAGCGTCGTCGGGTCGCGGCCCTCGAAGCCTGCGAGCCCGACGGCCGCGAGCGCGGCGGCGACGCGCGCCGGGATCGCGTCGGGCGGCACCGCGCTCTGCTCGAGCCCGAAGACGATCTCCTGCGTCACGTCGGTCGAGAAGAGCTGCGCCTCGAAGTCCTGCAGGACCATGCCGATCGTGCCGGACAGCTCGCCGACACCGCGACCGTCGATCGGCGCGTCGAAGAGCCGGATCGCGCCCGGCGTGACGTCGGCGGGCACGAACGCGGGCACGAGGCGCGTGAGGCAGCGCGCGAGCGTCGACTTTCCGGCGCCGGTGGCTCCCATGACGACGGCGAGCGCGCCCGGCGGCACCTCGCACGAGACGCCGTCGAGGGCCGGAGCCGTCGCGCCCGGATAGACGCAGGCGAGCCCGCGGACGGCGATCGCCGGAGCGGTCACCCGCGGCTCAGAGGAGCGCCAGCCCGGCCACGGTCACGCCGAGGAGCGGGAGGAGCCCGAACCCGACCTCCAGCCGGCGCGTGTCCGTCGCCCAGGCGGCCCACGGGGCGACCCAGCGTCCCGACGCGATCAGCTCGCCCGCGCCGAACGCGGCCCACGTCCCGCCGACGACGAGCGCGACGCCGAGCGCCGCGCGCCACGCCGGCGGACGGACACGCGGCCCGAGGAGGTCGCGGTACCCGAGCCGGGCCCGCGCGATGCGCGGCTGGAGGACCGAGAGCAGGAACGGCGCGAGCACCACCACGACGACGAGGTTGTTCAGGAGCACGACCGTCCCGAGGACGGTGAACGGGTGGAAGCCGAGGACGTGGAGGCCCCAGCCGACCACCGTCGCGCAGAGCGCCGCCGCCACCGCGGCGACCGCGAAGAATCCCGCCCAGCCGACGGCGCTCCGCGGCACGGCGGGCGGTCCGGCGACCGCCTCCCACACGAGGTAGGGCACCAACCCGTAGAGGAGATTCCCCACGAAGCCGAAGAGGTCCCCGGGGCCGAGGCCCCCGAAGAAGTCGCCGATCAGGTTCCCGAACGCCGCGCCCCAGGCCGCCGCGGGGCCGAAGAGGAGCGAGCACACCACCGGGATCGCGTTCGCCGGCCGGAATTCCGTGATCCCCGGGATGAGCGGCACGACCTTGAAGGGAATGAGGATGGCCGCATAGAGCGCCGCACAGATCGCCGTGAGGACGATCATGCGGGTGTTTTGCCACATGCGAAAAAGTTCGCGCACGGCGCTGCCTTGGCGGTCGCCGCTGCGTTATACTCGGGCCGGGGACCGGTCAACCGCATGCGACGCATCCGCTGGACGCTGGTGAGGCTCGAGCTCGCGGCGAGCGCGCTCCTGATCGGCGTCGCGGTCGGGCTCAGCGCGTGGCGGGGCATCGCACTCGGCGCGGCGCTCCGGCCGTCGCTCGAAGCGATCGCGACCGGCATCGCCTGGGGCCTCGTCCTCGCGACGTCGCTGCCGCTCATCACGGCCCCGTGGGCGCGCCGCATCTTTCTCCTCCGCGGGCTCCGTCGCGCGTGGGACGCGCTCGAGTCGGGGATCGGGACGAATCTGAGCGTGGTCGAGATACTCGTCCTCGCGCTCGGCTCGGCGATCTCCGAGGAGCTCTTCTTCCGCGGCGCGGTGCAGCCCGCCGTCGGGCTCGTGCCGGCGAGCATCCTCTTCGGCCTCCTCCACCCGCTCGGCGTCTCGTACGTCGTCTGGGCGACCGTCGCGGGCGGGGCGCTCGGCGGCCTCGCGCTCGCGACGGGCGGGCTGATCGCGCCGATGACGGCGCACGGCACGTACAACCTCCTCGCGCTCACGTATCTCCGCCGCCGCTCGACGCGTCCGGGAGACGTCCTCTGACGCGCGTCATCGTCCCGCTGGCGCCCGGATTCGAGGAGATCGAGGCCATCACCGTGATCGACGTGCTCCGGCGTGCCGGCGTCACCGTCGACGTCGCCGGGACGGAGGCGGGTCCGATCCGCGGCTCGCACGGGATCACCGTGATCCCCGACGTCGTCCTCGCCGACGCCGATCCGGGCGCGTACGACGTCGTCGCGCTGCCGGGCGGGATGCCCGGCACCCTGAACCTGCGGCAGAGCGCCGACGTGCGGCGGCTGGTCACGGCGCTCGCCGGCGCCGGACGCCTGACGACGGCGATCTGCGCCGCGCCCGTCGTGCTCGCCGACGCGGGCGTCACGGCCGGCCGCGCGGTCACGAGCCATCCGTCGGTCGCCCACGAGCTCGCGGGCCCGGGCTATCGCGAAGACGCCGTCGTCGCCGACGGGCCCGTGATCACGAGCCGCGGCGCCGGCACGGCGATGGCGTTCGCTCTCGCCCTCGTCGAGCGGCTGGTCGACGCCGAGACGGCGGACCGGCTCGGGCGGCAGATGGTCGTCGCGTCGCGTTGACCGCAACGGCTGCTTCCACTACCGTCCCCGGCCGGATGGTGCTGCGCCGGCTGGTGGTGGCGCTCGCGATCGCCGTCGCGATCGCGGGGTGTGGTGCGACCAAGAAGAAGGTCATCCCGCCGGACAAGCTCTGGAGCGAGGGCAACCAGGCGTTCGACGACGAAGCCTGGGAGCTCGCGGTCGAGCGCTACAAGGCGCTCCTCGACCAGCACCCGTTCGACGAGAACGCCGAGGAGGCCGAGCTCAGGATCGGCCAGGCGCACTACTACGCCGGCCGCTACGCCGAGGCGATCGCCGCCTTCGGCGACTTCGAGCGGATGCACCCGACGAGCCAGAACCTTCCGTCCGTCGAGTACCACCTCGGGATGGCGTACCTCGCCCAGACGAGCACGACGGATCGGGACCAGCAGGCGGCGGGCAACGCGAACACGTATTTCCGGAACCTGATCGACCGCTTCCCGAACAGCCCGTGGGCCGAGAAGGCGCGGCTCCGGCTGCGCGAGTGCCGCGAGGCGATGGCGAACCACGAGGCGGGGATCGCGGAGTACTACCTCCGCCACCGGAATCTGAAGGCGGCCGAGTCGCGCCTCCGCGGGCTCCTGACCGACTACCCCGAGACCGAGGCGACGGCACGCACGCTCTACGAGTTCGCCCGCGTCTATGCGGGTCAGGACGAGCCCGAGGGCGCGACCCTCGCGCTCGCGACGCTCGTCCACCACCACCCGGACGGCCCGCTCGCCGCCGACGCCCGCAAGCGCCTCGGTGACGACGCCGCCGCCCACGACGGCAACGGCGTCGATCCCCTGCCCCTCCTCGTCCACCACCTCGACGAGATGCAGGACCGGGCCGACCGCCAGAAGCTGCCGCCCGCGATCTCCGCGTACCCGGACAACGCCGCGGCGCAGCCGCGGTACTAGCGCCGGCCGGCGGCGCTGCCGTCAGCGTCCGAGCTTGGCGATCGCGAAGTCGGCCGACTCGAGGCGTAACCCGAGGCCGTCGTGCAGCGTCTTGTAGAGGAGCGCCAACGTCGGCCGGTCGAGCTCCTCGACGATCCTCTTCACCCGCTCCTCGGCGCGCTCGCGGTCGGTCATCACGGCTTCGTTCATCGGGATCCGTCCTTCTCGACGACGGTGGCGTCGGGCTTCCAGTTTTGCGGGAGCGTCCGTGCGAGCGAGACGAGGATCATGGCGAGGTCAGCTGCTCGACCCGCTTCCGTGCTCGTCGAGCCAGCTGAGAAGCTTCCGGAGGCTTCCGAAAGCGACGGCGATGCTCGTGTCCGCCGCGCCGTAGTACAGATTGATCGTATCGCCGTCGGGATCGACGGTGTAGCCGCACGGAAACGTCACGTTGGCGACGTCCCCCTCGCGCTCGTAGGCGGCCTCCGGGCCGAATATCCAGGAGTCGCCCCGCTGGAGGCACACGTCGGGGCTGTCGAGCGCGAATAGCGCGAGCCCGAGCCGGTAGAGGCACCCGGCCGCCGTTTGCCGCACGCCGTGGTAGAGCATCAGCCATCCGCGCGGGGTCTCGATGAGCGGCGGCGAGAGGCCGACCTTGTTCGCGTCCCACCACCCGCCCTTGCGCGCCTGCAGCATCAGCCGGTGGCCGCCCCAATTGCGCAGGTCCGGCGAGAACGACATCCAGATGTGGGCACCGGAATCGGTCATCGGACGATGAACGAGCGCGAAGCTTCCCTGCACGCGTCGGGGGAGGAGCGCGGCATCCTTGTCGTCCGGCTGCATGACGAGGCCGTACCGTTCGAAGCGCCGGAAGTCCTCCGTGAGCGCGAGCGCCACACCCGGCCCTCCCTTGCTGAAGGCGGTGTACGCGACCACGAACTTCCCGATGTCGTCGACGAACGTGATCCGGGGATCCTCGATGCCCCAGAGCTCCTCCGGGTAGTGCTCGGGGTCCGCCTGCAAGGTCGGCTCGCGATCGATCACCCACCCGTCGACACCGTTCGCCGAGCGGGCCGCACAGAGGTGCGAATGCCCGCGCCGATCTTCCACGCGGCAGAGCAGGAGCGTCGTGCCGTCAGGCAACCGGGTCGCTCCAGCGTTGAAGACGGTGTGTGCAGGATACGGCCAGTCGGCCGCGGTCAGGATCGGGTTGC
>Ga0070741_10019027_pt1 | contig 11020 bp, 14 predicted proteins | sample Coa_R1_4_FD_66440 | JGI IMG/M metagenome (GOLD analysis project Ga0070741, IMG submission 66440) | Surface soil microbial communities from Centralia Pennsylvania, which are recovering from an underground coalmine fire - Coalmine... | ecosystem: Environmental > Terrestrial > Soil > Unclassified ...
GCACCGACATCGATGAGAATACGACCGTCGCGAGGCATTCACGATCGGATTGAGCCGTCGTGTTCGACATCGGCCAAGCTCCGCCGTCAGTGTGTGGCCTCCACGAAGCTTACCGGCGTGCCCTTTGTCACGCGCTGCGCGAGGCGTTCGGCGTCCCAATTGGTTAGCCGAACGCAGCCATGGGATTCTGCCTTGGAGACCTTGCCCGGCGAAGGCGTGCCGTGGATGCCATAGCTGTCGGCCGACAGGTTGATCCACACCGTGCCCACCGGATTGTTCGGACCCGGCTTGATCGTGAAGGCCTTGCGTGAATGGACACCCTTGAAGTGGTAGTCGGGATTGTAACGGTAGGTCGGGTTCTGATCGATTTCAGTGACCTTCAGCGTTCCACTCGGGGACGGCTTCTCTTCGCTGCCGACTGTCGCAGGATAGAACCCGATCAGCGCGTTCGATTTGTCGAACAATTTTACGGTCTGCCGGGTCTTGTCGACCTCGACCCTGGCGGCTTTGCTGTCGGTCTGCTCGCCGCTCGTGTCGACGACGACGATGCTGTCGCCGGCATGGTCGAAACGTTGTCCGGGGTTGAGCGACACAAGCAGATCCTCGCTCATGTGAAACCGCTCGGCCAATTCCTCGCGTGGGCTGGTGTAGCTCAGCCTTGGGATGTTCTTCATATTATCCATTTTGCCGGGCAGCCTCTTCAGGAACGGTCCGGCGACGTCCTTCTCGGCGATCGCATACCTAGTGGTCACTGGCCGCTCGTCCGCCACGAGCTTTTTCCAGACGTCGTCGAACAAGGTCGTAGAGCTCGGTAAGCCTTGAGCCTCGGCAAATGCGCGAAGCGCTTTTTTGGTATTCTCTCCAAACTTGCCGTCGATCTCGCCGGGCGAGAAATGCGCGCGATCAAGCAGGACCTGAACCCGCACGCCCAAGGGCGTCGCTTTGCTTTCGGAAATTTCCTTTTCCGACTGTTCCGCCGCGTTGATCCCGCTCGCGTTGAGCTCGGCACTCCTAGACGGGTTCACCATGAGAGCGAGGAGCAGCCCGATGCAGACAGCCGTCCTTTCTGCGGACAACATCATCGTATTCCTCCCGCGCAGCCTGAGCCTTCGGCACCAGGCTCGACCCTCACTACGGCCGGATCGGGCGCTCCCAAGCAACTCTGCGGCGATTGAACCGGCCTGAATGCGACATCCATGCCGGAAGCGGCTTCCCGTCACGGTAGCGACCGCCCGCCTCGGCGCCAGCCCAGGCTGCGACGGCGCCGAGCAGCAACGATGTGGCCAGCGAGAACGCTAGGATGATGGTGCTGGCGCGCGCGTTGGAGATCGCCTTTCGCGAATCCGCGATGGCGTTGTCGACACGACGCTCGGCATCCGCCCCGGTCAAGCCGGCGGCCGGGCCGACGAGTTGAACGAGATAGCCGCGGTCATCGGCGCTCACCCCTCGGTGGCTCGACGACGTCATGAGAATGCGAGCCGCTTCAGCCCGGATCGGCGCAAGTTCCGCGCTGGGCAGTCGCCGAGGACCGCGAAGCAGATGATCGATCTCGTAGCTTAGAATCGACGGTTCGGACGCCGTCGGAGGTGTCGTCAGCGCCGTGGGCCGGTTAGCCGCCATGCCGACCAGAGCGGCGATGATTGTCCCGATGATGACGGCCAAAGCCCATGAGCCGATGCCATGCCAGCCGTCGCGCCGCTCCACCTCCTCCGCTGCGGCCGGCGCGTAAGGCGATCGCGTGCGTCCGGCGAGATAGCCGCCGCTTGCGAAGCTCACCAGCGCCGTCAGCACCAGAAAGATGCCCGAAAGCAGCCAGAGCGCGAAGGACGCGTCGCGCCAGGTGGGCGACGTCGAACTCACTCCGAGACCGACGGCGCTTCCGAAGGTGACCAGAATGGAGGACACCGCGGCAGCAGTCAGAGCGCCCAGAACGATCGGAGACCATTCGAGGCTCCAGCCATCAACCGGCGGCCGAAGGCCGCTCCTCGTTTCAGTCGGTCCGGGTTCGATGATTGTCATGGCGGGCCTCACCGCAGGCCAAACAATGACAGGATAGCCATCACGATGACGATCAAGCCGACGAGATAGATGATGCCGTCCATGGAAATATCCTCCTCCAAGGTGCAAGACATCGTCGCGGCCAAGTGGCCGCCAATACGACGCCAGCAAAGATGCGGTCGAGAACGTGTGGTGGAACGGGAAAGTTCCTCCGATTTGGAACATTTGCCGCTTTTCCCATTTGCGCATGCCCCGCGGACCTGGCGAAAAGCGGCCGATGCCGGAATTTCGTGATAGCGCGCCGCGAGTTCGAGTCAGCATGGCGGACGATCGGTCGCAGGCACCGGGTTGCAAAACAGTCGCCGGGGCTAAAGCTGGAAGTCGTGCTTTCCATTCTGGAGTTATTCTGGGTGAGTGCTTCGTGCCGCCTTACATCTTGACCGTCACCTTGCGGTTTTCGCCGAGGTTCGGCTCCTCCCCGGTCAGTCTCGCCTTGGCGAACTCGAAGGCCGTCACGACCGCGCTCGTCGGTCCGTCCCACAATTCCGCCGTCAAGGGTTCTATCCGCAACAGACAAACCTGCGGATCGTCCGGACCTCCTGGCCACCACACTTCGTCGGTCTTTCGCCAGACCACCTTTGTCTTCCCGGCATCGCGCATGACGCGGGCGCGGCCGGTGATCGACAGGTAGGCCTTGTCGTCTGAATCGATGAAGACAAGTCCGACTTCGGGCGAGGCCTTGATCTCATCCTCTTTGCCGCTACTGATATCGGTCACGAAAAAGATCAGGCCGGCATCGCGGTCGGGCCTGGCTTCGAGCGGTCGCGCGCGCAGTCCATCCGCGGATCGCGTCGTCAGCATGCATACGCCGACCTTCTCGATGATCTCCCAGACGCGATCGATATTGTCTGTCCTGCTCATGTTGGTTATGGCGATGGTTCGATTTCAGCGCCGCTTGCGAGCCTTCGTGGCCCGGCGGTTATACGGCGAACGATTGACGGGCCGCAGCGAGATGCCCTCGCGTTGGGCCTTGCTGCGGATCGCCGCCGGCGCCCCGCTGCAGCTTCAGGCTGATGACGCCGGTCGGCGTATTGCCCTTTGCGAGCTGCTTGAGCAACTCTGCCGCTGTCCAAGGCTCGCGAGAGCGGCGCTTGCATGCGGGGTTCGCCTTGCGCGCTCCCGTTTTGCCAATCGGCCAGCCGGGCCGCTTCCAAGCTGGTCTTGCCATCTGTTCCTCCGTCCGGGGTGTATGTTTGAACGTAGGAATCGGGCGCGCAGTTCCTTCTCGATGAGCTGGAAACGATGGTCTCTCGGAGCAGCTGTTCGACGGAAAAATTCGGGCCACGTCGGCTTGATTCTGTCTGGAGTAGCCGCCATGGCGCGACGACCGGTTTGGCAAATCCGGCGCAGGCGGCATCGCGAAACGGGTGCGAAACTCGTCCGTGCCTTGCAGCGAACTCATCGGCTATTGGAACGAATTTGCGGCGGCAGAATTAAAGGGAAAAGCAACGAATGTCGAGTGTCGCCGATAGCTTCCCCCCGACTATCGGCTTTTGGAAAACCCCGTGGCCTCACCACGGGGTTTTCTTCTTGCTCAGGCCGCTTCGGCGTTGACAGAGGACATCGCGAGCTTGCTCAAGGTCTCGTCAGTCTTCTTTTCCTCGGCCAGCGTCTGGTCGAGAAGTTTCACGGCATCGCGCATGCTCAAGCGCTCCGCCCAGGTTTTTAACGTGCCGTAGCGCGAGATTTCGTAGTGCTCGACCGCCTGCGCGGCGGCGAGCAGGCCGGCATCGAGCGCGGGCGTATCCTTGTACTCCGCCATCACCTCCTGGCCTTCGTCGAGAATGCCCTCGATGGCATCGCATTTCTTGCCGCGCGCGGGCTTGCCGAGCAGTTCGAAGATTTCCTCGAGACGCTCGATCTGCTGCTCGGTCTCGTCGTGGTGTTTTTCGAACGCTGCGCGAAGCTTATCGGACTGGGCAGCCTTGGCGAGCTTGGGCAAGGCCTTGTAAATCTGCTTTTCAGCGTAGTAGATGTCCTTCAACGTGTCGGTGAAGAGAGCGCTGAGATCTTTCTCGGGCATGATGTCCTCATTCAGATGATGGTGGCATTCAACGGAGCATGCTTCGAAGAGTTCCTGGAAACTGTGTTGCGAACATTGCCACGCTCGCGAACTAACAAATGTTAGCTTCCGCTTTGATGCGGCGGTTGCGATCACCCGAGGAAGTTGCAACATAGCGCTTCCGCTGGGTTCTGGTCATGCGACGGCTGCTTTTCACCTTGCTGCTTCTCGCCGCGTCGATGGCCGCGCTTGCGCAGGAGCAGGACAAGAAGACGGACGACCTCAAGCCCGCCGATCCCGACACCGGCGAGAGCACCGTCGAGGAAGCGACGCTTGGCCTGTTACCCAACCCCTTCGAGAAACATGGCGTCAAGTTCGCGGTCACCTACATCGGCGAAACGCTCGGCAATGTCTCCGGTGGCATCAAACGCAGCGCCATCTACGAAGATCGCATCAATTTCGCGGTCGATGTCGATTTCGAGAAACTCACCGGACTGAAGCAATTCACCTTCCACGCCAACGTTTTTCAGATCGATGGCGGGGGGCTCTCGCGCGGCACGCTGCTGAACTACATGGTGGTCAGCGGCATCGAGGCCTTGCCGACGACGCGGCTGTACGAAATCTGGTTCGAGAAGAAATGGGCGAACATGTTCGCGCTTCGCGCGGGCCAGCTCGCCGCCGACACCGAGTTCATGAACGCCAAATATAGCGACGTATTCACCAACGCGTCGCTCGGCTGGCCGGCGGGATTTTCTCTGAACCTGCCGAGCGGCGGCCCATCCCCGCCGCTCGCGGCCATGGGCACGCGGCTGCGCGCCGATGTCTCGGACCATCTCAGCCTGCTTGGCGCCGTCTTCGACGGCAACGCCGCCGGGCCTGGTCCGGACGACCCGCAGCTCCGCGATCGCTACGGGGTCAACTTCCGCGTCAACGATCCGCCGCTTGTTCTCGGCGAGGTGCAATTCCTCTGGAACGCAAAGAAGGGCGACCCGGGTCTGGCCGGAAAATTCAAGATCGGCGGCTGGCGCCACTTCGGCGATTTCAGCGATCAGCGGATCAGCACCACCGGCCTGTCACTTGCCGATCCGGCGTCCGGAGGTATGCCGGCGATGCACCATGGCGACTTCGGCATCTATTCGGTGTTCGAGCAGAAGCTCTACCGGGTTGGACAGGATGTCGACCGCGGCATCGGCATCTTCGCGCGCGCGTCCTACAGCCCGCCGGACCGCAACCTGATCGATCTCTACGCCGATGCCGGGATCGAGTTCGTCGGCCTCAGCGACCGCCGCCCCAAGGACAAGTTCGGCATCGCGCTGGCCTATGCGCGGGTATCGTCCTGGGCCCGCGCGCTCGACGCTGATTTTCAGCTGTTGAATGGCCCGGCGTGGCCGGCACGCAGCTACGAGGCTCTTCTTACAAGCGTATATCAATACGAAATCCGCGGCGGCTGGACACTGCAGCCCAATTTTCAGTACATCGTTCATCCCGGAGGCGGCGCGACCAACCCGCTCGCAACCTATCTCCCAGGCAAGCCGCTCAAGGATGCGGCCGTGTTCGGTCTCCGGACGGTCGTCAAGTTCTAGCTGCGGCTTCGGCTATTGCGGCTGCAGACTGAAAGCTTCGCGTCTCTGGTCACGCCGACCGAACGCGATGAAGTCCGGATATTCCTCATGGCGGACCGCATTGGCGCGATAGCAGCAAGCGGCCGCATCCCCAGAGATCACCTCGGCAGCTGAAGGCCCGGTGAATTCACCCAGTCTTCGATGTATGCAGCATTTTCCGCCTGGTTCGCTCGCTGGAGCAACGCATCCCGTTCGGGGCCCGGCCTTCGCCTGGCCGTCTCGGCCCAGACATTCAGTCGCTCCTTCAGCGAAGTGACCTGCTTGAATCGACGACGTGTTTTCATCGGAGAACTCCGTCCCAGCGCGGCGATCCTGCGCACCGAGACGTTGCCGTCAATAAACTATGTTGGGCTGACCTCGTTAGACTTTGGAGAGAAACTTACTCAAGTGGCGACTGCGAGTATTTCGACCGCCAGCGGTCCTTTTTGATTGCGACGGCACAGGTGCCTTGCAAGCAATTGCGGGACTCCGCGAAATCCAATGAGGAACGCCGGCGCTGCCGCGATGCATGGACGAAGAAGAGGTCCTATTGAGGAGGATGCTGGAGAACTTTCCCGTGCAACGCGCCGCCTAGCGCGTTGGCGCTCCCGCTTTTCCGCCAGAGCTTTGACAATGCGCCGTGGGCGGTGCCGGCGGCGGGCACCGCCACGTCGCCCGCCTTCAGCTGATAGGTGCGTCCCCTGTCGCCGCGCAGCCTTCCCTTGCCTCCGGCCACAGCAACCACTTCGGTGATGCGGAGTGAATGCAGACAATCGTAGACGCCGTCGCGTCTACTTCTTTTCGGGTACCCAGGTGGTGCTGGCTTTGTCGTAGCTGAAACCCCGAGCGTTCTTCAGGCTGTCCTTGGTCTCATCCAGCGTGAGCCACCATTTGTCGTCCTTCTTCTGGCTCTTCACCGCGGTGAACGGCACAATCACGTCCTTCTCCCCGGCTCCGAGAAATCCGCCGACACCAACGACAAGGCCGGTCACCTTGCCCGACTTGTCGACCAGCACGTCATCGATCGTTCCGATCTTCGATTCCTTGGGGTCGTAGACGTTCTGCTTGTAGTAGTTCGTGACGGTCCAGCTTTCCGACGGGGCGGCTGTCATGGTGTTTGCGGCATAGGCGGCCGAACAGCCGGCGACGATCGCCGATGCGGCCAGGATGGTCCTGAGCGTCATTGTCTCTCCTCCGATAGCCGTCAATCACGGCGTTGCGAGAACGGGAGAAGGCGGCAATGGTTCCAAAAGGCGGAGGATGATCTGATCGCCGTCATACAAATCAAAATGGTAAACGCAACGTCGCCGTCATTGCGGACGCACAATCGGCTCACGATCGTTGCTGGCATGGATCCCCGGGGGCGCGGACGCCGAAGTCTGAAAGCGCTTTGAGTAAATCACTCAAATCAAGCAAGGCCAGAACGCGGCGCCCTTCACCGGCGCCATGCACTCCAGACCGACGCTACATAGCCCGGACCGCGAAAACTTCAGTCGGCTGGAACCGAATGGTTCCCGCTCGCATTGCGTAACAGCAACAAAGCTGGAGGAACGTCATGGAACAGAGTCCCGAAATGATTTCGGCGGGATCGACAGAGTCGATCCGTTCGGGAGTGAGCTGGGCGGCAGTGCTCGCGGGCGCGGCGGCGTCTTGCGCGCTTACCCTCCTCCTGCTCTCGTTCGGGACCGGAGTGGGCTTCGCTGTCGTATCGCCCTGGGGCGGCCGGGGCGTACCCTCTTCGACCTTCGAGATCGGCACCGGCCTCTATTTCATCGTCATGGCGATGATCTCCTCGGCCTTGGGAGGCTACCTTGCCGGCCGTCTCCGCAGCAAATGGGTGGGTCTCCACACCACGGAGGTCCAATTCCGCGATACCGCGCATGGCTTCCTCGCCTGGGCGGTGGCCTCGATCGTCGGCGCCATGCTGCTGGCCTCGCCCGCTAGCTCCCTGATTGGCCGCGCGCTTTCGGGCGCCACGCAGGCGGCAGCCAACTCTGCCCAGGCGTCTCCGATGACCGGCTACGCCGACTTGCTGCTTCGTTCTGACAACCGGCCCGATCAGCAGCAATCGCTCGCCGACACACGCGGCGAAGTCGTTCGGTTGTTCACCACGAGCTTTCGCGAGAGAGACGACGTCAACGCCACGGACCGGGACTACCTCGTGAAGCTCGTTTCCTCGCGAACCGGATTGAGCCAGCCGGATGCCGAAAAGCGCGTCAACGACGTGATCAATCAGGCCAAGGCAGATCTGGAAAAGGCCAGAAAGACCGCAATGCATACCGCTATCTGGCTGACGCTTTCGCTCTTCATCGGCGCGTTCTGCGCGGCGCTCGCCGCGCTGGAGGGTGGCGGCACTCGTGACGGCACATGGGGCAAGGTGCCGATCCGCCAAACCGCACCCGTCCGATCCGTCTAACGCTACTCGAAAAAGGAGGTCTGAAATGCCGATCCTGCTCTGGCTACTGGGAATACCGATCCCGCTGATCATTCTGATCATGCTGTTGCACCACTAGGCCAAAACGGAAAGCCCCGAGGACCGCTCGGGGCTTTCTTTTGTCGTTGCCGCCGGACGGTCAGCCCATTTGTTCCGGGTTTGCGCTTGCCGGGCGAGCCGCTCGAGGGCGCAAGGCGGCAGACCGCTTTGTGGGGCTTCGCTTTTGACGGCGGACCACCGGCACGCCCTGGTCACTCAGATAGTGCCCGTCCGACTTCGCCAATTGCCAACTCTTGGCCTGCTCTTGCAGCTTTTGTGTCCACTGCCTTTCGGCCAGTCCGGCACTTTGCTGCGGTATCCTCTTTGCTTTCATGCTTCTTTCCTCCAGGGTGCCAGGGCAGTGTTGTCCCTGGCATCGCGACCTGCCGAGCTCCTTTCTCACTTCAACTGCATTGTTGCCGACGGTCTCCACGACCTTTTGCAATTCGGCGTTCGAAATATTCAGTCTTCTGGTCCAGGCCCTAACCTGCCTGCTGTCGCGCATATCGATTTTCGATCGGTCAGGCTGGATAGGCTTTGTAAGCGCGGTCATAGCTGTGCACTCACAAAAATAGCTATGGAAAATAACGAGACTGCCCGACCCAGGGAGATGAGCAGTGCATCTCGAAGCGCGTTCTTTTTCCGATGTGATAGTGCCATTGGAAGATGACACACCAGCGCCTGGAAGGTTCCTATGATTTGGGGTTCGTGCAGTTCTTGACCGCCTCAAAAATCCGGACGGCACGTTCTCCAATTGGCGCTAGTCGTGAAGTTCGCTTCCGCCGCGCCGTGCCAGATTGCAGCAGCGCAAAGCTACCCCTGTCGTTAGCCTCCTCCATCCGATTGTCCATTACGACCTTCCGCTTCAACGGATAAGGGATTCGCGTCTCCAGAGCCTGGTTCCGTGCTACAAGGAACGTGAGGGAGGCCTTGGCAATGGCCATCTATCGCCTGTTGCAGAACTCTCCGTTGGGACCCGACGAGATCGCGGTGCTGACCGACGCCTACGAGCGGACACTGCGAAAGCTCAGCTTGGTTGACCGCAGCGATCCTCTCACGGAAATGGTCGCCAAGAAGATCATCGAGCTTGGGCAACGCGGCGTCAGGGAGGCGGCGCAGCTCGTTGAGCTGGCGATCAAGGAATTGGGGGTCGAGTGACGCGAACTTCGTCCGCCGCTGCGCAGGAACGATCCCGTCCTTCCAGCGTCGACTCCGCGCCTCCGGCGTCCGGTCGCCCCCCATGCCGGAGGAAAACCCCCAAGGTTGGCGGCTCTGGCGTTACCCCGCGCCGGGGCCGTTTTGGCGGCAAACTGCTCGCCGGTGACCAATCTCGACGTGAACGCAAAAGATCGAGATGCTGTTCAAGGATTACGGTTCGTGCCAGAGGACGCGTGCCTCATCGAGTGTCACCAGCTCTATCTGTTCGGCGAAGCGCGTGCGGTAGAGCGTCATCAGGGCGTCGTGGCCTTTGTCCGACGAACTGCAGAGACCGTCTTCGACCACGATCACGCGAAAGCCGCGGTCTACCGCCTCCAGCACCGAGGCAAGCACGCAGACGTCCGTTTCTGATCCGGTGAAGATCAGCGTGCCGACCTGCTTTTCGGCCAGGAACGCCGCAAGGCCGCTTTCGAAGAACGCGGAGTACGCGGGCTTGTCGATCAACGTCGCAGGTGGCGCAAACCCGGCCAACGGACCGACAAGGTCCAGCGCTCCCGCCGGCAAGCGGGATCGCGTCGCGCAGTCCCAGCGGTTGAAATATCGCCGCCAGCGGCCGGGTCGATCGTCGGCGGAAAGCGGCGTGATGAAACGGGTGAAGACGGTTCGCGCGGGATTGTGCTCGACCAGGCCGACAATGCCCGGCAGCACGCGCTCCATCCACGGCGTCGGCCAGACTCCGCGGCTCGAAAAGATGTTTTGCATGTCGATGCAAAGATGTACTGCCTGGGTGATCGGTTCGAGCGAATCGGCCTTGGTCATGTGTCGAGCCCTGAAATTCGAGAACGCCATCGACAGGCAGCGGCCCGGTCAGGCGAAGCCGTTCGATGTGGATCGGCGGGATTTGCCGCCTGCACGTGCACGAGGCAGGCGGCTGTGCCGCCAGACCCACCACGCGGCTATCGACATCGCGATCCACGCTCCCAGCGCTATTGCAAACGCCATCAGCGTCTGCCGCTCCACAAGCAGCCAAAACGCAAGGGCGAAGGCCGCCATGCCGAGGCTGCCCAGCGCCGCGCCCGCGGCATCGAGTGCGGCGGCCTGCTGACCGCGCCGTTCCCCGCCAAGGCCGGCTTCGCGCTTGCGCCGCTCCTCGTGCTTCTGGATCAACGTCGCGCTGGCGCAGAAGATCGCCGGGAGCGCCAGAAAGACGCCGCCGACCGAAGCGCCAAACCGGCTGCTGATGACGCCGGTCACCACGGTGGCCGCTCCCCCGAGCACGAAGCGGATGATGTATTCGTACCAGCGTCCATCTTTCAGCGAGGAGAACGACACCTTGACGATCATGCGCCGGCTCCTGCCGCAAAGTGGAGCCCGAGCGCGACGGCCAGCCAGCCGGTCAGCGCGGCGAGCGTGGCCGGAAGGACATTCCAGCGAAAGCGCATCAGGAGCTGGCAGACCACGATGCTGTAAACCAGCAATGCGACGCTGCCCCAGATCATGGCTCGGCTCTGCACCGCAGCGTAATGCGCATCGTGTTGCACGAGCGCGATGCCGAGCGTCGCAAGCGCCACGGAGCAGCCCCGAACAGACCCGCGAAACTCTTTGGCCGCAAAACATCGCCCAGGACCGCGAACAGGGAAACGGCGATGCCGCCGATCAAAAAACGCACGAGATATTCGGTCATGCGCCGTCTCTCGACCGCCGCCGGCGTGCGCGCAGCGTGATCGG
>Ga0070741_10019028_pt1 | contig 11019 bp, 13 predicted proteins | sample Coa_R1_4_FD_66440 | JGI IMG/M metagenome (GOLD analysis project Ga0070741, IMG submission 66440) | Surface soil microbial communities from Centralia Pennsylvania, which are recovering from an underground coalmine fire - Coalmine... | ecosystem: Environmental > Terrestrial > Soil > Unclassified ...
TTGCCGCGGCGCGAGAATCAAAATGCGATTTGATCGTACTGTCGACGCGTGGCTTGACTGGTTTGGATCGACATTTGATGGGCAGCGTTGCCGATCGTGTGGCCCGGCTGGCGCCTTGTCCTGTCCTTCTTATGCGTGCTGGTAGGCGTTCACCGGGAAAAAAGAAGAGGTCAGCCCGCGTGATGCGTTTCAAACGCGAGGCTAAACAGAGACAGTAGCGAACAAAGGGTTCAACATAGGCGCCAATAAATGGCAGGTTTTTACCAATTGGTGCTGAGCGGTGCTTTGCATCTCGCAGGAGTCTTTCTCCATGAAAACGCCTTCGCATCGCCCAAGGCGCACGCGGGACCGCGGCGAGACGCTCACACCTACAACCCGATTTCAGCCGAAGCGATTTAAGCAGATCCTGGTGCCGATCGATTTCTCGCGCTCGTCTTTAAAGGCGATTCCGTACGCGCTTGCCATCGCACGCCAATTTGGCGCGAATGTTCACCTTTTACACGTTGTCGATACGACCCAACTTCCAGCTCCCACGCTGCTGACACTTCCTCTCGTTCCGCAGGCCGAGTGGAACAAACGACTCATGAGCCGGCTCATGGCGGTAGCGCTGAAGTATCGGACCGACGGAATTGTCTCTGCCCTGAATCCACGCGCAGGTAGTGCTTTCCAGGAAGTTTGTGCAGCCGCAGGAAAGCTAAACGCGGACCTCATCGTCATCGCAACCCATGGTTACACGGGTTATAAGCGTATGCTCCTCGGAAGCACTGCAGAACGCGTTGTCCAGCACGCTTCTTGCCCCGTCCTGGTCGTCCGCCTTCACGCGGCACATTGGAATGGATCCCATACTCCGCGTTCGCGTACGGGCTTCAGACTGACCAAAATACTCGCACCGATTGATTTCTCAGAGTGCTCGCAACTGGCCTTCGATTATGCCGCCCAACTCGCCCGCGATTTCGAGGCAACGCTAAAACTGATCCACGTCATCAACCCGCAAGCGTATCCGTTCGGAGATGAGCATTTGGCGCTTGACGCCGCCCAGCTCACACGGGAGGCGGCAGACGCAGCACAGAAGCGAATGCGCGCCATGGCCAGAAAATCCAATGTCCGATATTGTACTTCTGTCGTTCAAGGTTCGCCGGCGGCCGAAATCTGTCACGCGGCGAATGACGATGTGGATCTGATTGTCATATCCACACATGGCCGCACCGACCTTGGCCATTTGCTTATTGGTAGCGTAGCAGAACACGTCGTCCGTTACGCGCATTGCCCCGTGCTTGTAATTCCGTCTCGCACTATTTCCAAGTCACGTAAGAAGCGTCGCCAAACATGAAATCTTACAAAATCATTGCTTCTATTTGGCTGTCCCCTTTCAGCGGCGGCTTCGCGCCCGCGGGCCCTGCGGCAAAACCGGCCGCGTCTGCAACCACACCTCTCATCTTTGCCAACACAGTTTCGTTTTTTAAAGTGGCCTCGGGCGGTCGACCTGGTGCTGATGACTAACTCGAACAAAATTGGAATGGTCGTTGGTGCACTGCTCGCTGGCTGGCATCTGCTTTGGTCGGTTCTTGTTTTAATCGGCTTTGCACAACCCATTATCGATTTCATTTTCTGGGCGCACATGATCAAGCCCGTTTACGTCGTCAAGCCATTCGACCCGGTGGCAGCGGTTACCCTCATCATGATCACGGGAGTGATCGGTTATGCGTTTGGCTTCGTCGGCGCAATCATTTGGAACCGATTACACGGGTAATCGTTAACTCCGGCATCGTCAGCCCGCGCCGGCAATCAAAGGAGCAATACCATGGCATGTCAAGAAATGCACGATCTTTGGCAAATATCGATAAGCCATTCCGCACTGATGCTGCTCAATCCGGTTATGAAAACATTAGAAATATGGAACCCGTTTCGTGAACTCGATGAAGTTCAAAATCGATTGAGCGCATTCTTTGGAGGCTTTCCAGAGTTTGGAAAGGTTCCGAGGCGCATGTTCGGCAATGGCGATAAAGCGCTGCCGGATTGGGCGCCACCGATGGACATCTCCGAAGATGAGAAGGAATACCTGGTCAAGGCGGATCTGCCTGAGATGAAAAAGGAGGACGTCAAAGTGATCATCGAAAATGGCGTCCTTTCCGTCTCAGGGGAGCGCAAAAGCGAAAAGGAAGAGAAAAAAAAGAAATTCCATCGTATCGAACGGTCCTACGGGACGTTCCTGCGTACATTCACGCTTCCCGAGGACGCCGACTCAGCCAAGATCGCGGCCGAGTTTAAGGACGGTGTGCTCAAGGTACACTTGCCAAAAAGCTCGGCGGCAAAACCGAAACCAGTTGAAGTGAAGGTCGCCTAGGCAGGCAGAGAACCCAAGCGCCGGGCGCGTAACGCGCCCGGCGAGGATGGCGATTATGAAATTCAATCCCAGACGCTCAACAAACGGAGGTAGGATATGAAAACGCAATTCTTTAACCGAGCCGAAGCCGGCCGCTTCCTGGCAGAAAGCTTAAGTGCATACGCAGATCGAGATGACGTGATGGTCCTCGCGCTTCCAAGAGGCGGCGTTCCGGTCGCAGCGGAAGTCGCCAAAAGATTGAACGCGCCCCTTGATGTGTTCGTTGTTCGCAAACTCGGTTTGCCCGGTCATCCGGAACTAGCCATGGGTGCCATTGCCTCTGGCGGTGCGCGCGTGTTCAATGGCGAGGTCGTCAATACGCTTCGGATTCCTGATGAAATGGTCGATGCCGTCAGCGCCGAAGAGTTGATCGAGCTGCAGCGGCGCGAGAAACTGTATCGCGCAAATCGTTCACCACTCGATGTAGAAGGCAAAACCATCATTGTGGTCGATGATGGCGTCGCAACGGGGTCGACCATGATCGCCGCCATATCGGCATTACGCCAGTTGAATGCGGCTCGCATTGTAGTCGCCGCACCCGTGATCGCGGCAACTGCCTATCATGAGCTCCAACGACATGCCGCTGAGGTAAACGCGGTGCTGACCCCCGAAAACTTCTACGCTGTTGGCCAGTGGTACGAAGATTTTTCTCAAACCACCGACGATGAAGTTCGCGAGCTTCTCGCACAGGCTGTTCGCCGTGATTCAGTAGAAGCATGAGTAACGAGGCCTCCACCGTCCCGCAGACGCGAGAAAACCCGCTAGGGTTCAAGCTGAAAAAGATTCTGGTGCCACTGGACTTCTCACCCGCATCGGCGGAAGCGCTTAGTTACGCCGTTTCACTCGCAAAACACTTTCACGCGGCGATTCACCTTACGCATGTCTATCCGGCTGACGAAGCGTCGGCGCAGGGCGGGGCGCATCGCCTGTTTCAGTCAGCCGAAGCGGTCGAACGGCTTAACGAGGAATTGGCCGGTATTCATCGCAAACATGTCCCAACATTTCACCCCGAGAATTGTCACATTCGTGCTGGCCGACCTTACGAGCAGATCATCGGTTTGGCCCGCGAGATTAACGCCGATCTGATTGCGCTTTCAACGCGGGGTCATAGCGGTTTGAAGCATCTTCTGCTGGGGAGCACGGCTGAAAGGGTTGTCCGCAGCGCATCGTGCCCTGTTGTCGTAGTAGGAAAACGAAAATACAAATCGAAAAGCCCGAGTGAATTCGGGATCCGCACAATCCTGGTCCCCACAGATTTTTCACAATGTTCGCTCGCTGGAACTGAATACGCAGCGTTCCTGGCAAGAACTCTAAAGGCAAGCGTGCGTCTCTTTCACGCGATGTATCCGTATACAAACCAGGTGTTCGTCGATCTTGTTGGGGTTCGCACGTCCGGCTTAGCCGAAGCAATGGAGGAGACAGCGCGACAGGACATGGACGCGCTTAAGCAGATGGACTTCTTGCGCGATCTGCCCGTTCAAACCGAGATTCGCCCTGGGTTCGCCGTCGACGAAATCTGCGCCGCAGCGGGCGACTCAAAAATTGATCTCATCTGCATTTCTACTCACGGTCGTACGGGTCTGAAGCACGCGTTGATCGGAAGCGTCGCCGAACATGTTGTGCGCTATGCTGAGCGACCGGTGCTTGTTGTCCCCAGCTATGACTCCGGCTCGTGACCAACATGGTATGCCAGAATCTGCTGTCGGTCTCATCAATGACAAAGCGAAAGCGCTGGTTGGCGGGCCTGACGATTTCAATTCAATTATCGATCTCATTGGTGACGCACGGTTTGTTTTAATCGGTGAAGCGAGCCATGGGACGCATGAGTTTTACCGAATCCGCGCACAAATATCGAAAATACTGATCGCGCAGCGAGGATTTAGTGCTGTAGCCGTTGAAGCCGATTGGCCGGACGCATACCGCGTCAATCGCTTTGTTCGCGGAGCAAGCAGGGACAAGGACAGCATCGAAGCATTAAGTGGATTTCAGCGTTTTCCGCAGTGGATGTGGCGAAACGCCGACGTGCTCGATTTCATTGGCTGGCTGCGCGAACACAATGACCAGCAGGTATTTGAAGACCGAAAGTGTGGATTCTATGGACTCGACCTCTACAGTTTGCACGCTTCGATCGAAGCGGTGCTCGCTTACTTGAGCGATGTCGACCCCGAAGCGGCAAGGCGCGCGCGCCATTACTACAGCTGTTTCGAGCAGTTCGGAAAGGACATTACCACTTACGGATACGCAGCCGGTTTCTACATGGCGCGGTCGTGTGAAGATGCCGTTGTACAAAACCTCGTCGAGCTGCGACGCAAAGCCATCGATTACCTGCAGCGGGACGGCCAGGTTGCGGCCGATGCCTATTTCTGCGCGGAACAAAACGCGCTGGTGGTGCGAAATGCCGAAGAATATTATCGCAAAATGTTTCGGCGTGAGGTTTCTTCATGGAATCTGCGTGACACCCACATGATGGAATCCCTTGTCCGGCTGTCAGTTCATCTGAGCAATCGGCGCCCACCGGCAAAAATCATCGTCTGGGCGCACAACTCACACCTTGGTGACGCTCGCGCCACACAAATGGGCGAGCGCGGCGAACTCAATTTGGGCCAGCTAGTACGCGAGCATTTTGGAAAGGACGCCGTGTCGATTGGGTTCACGACCTACGACGGCACTGTCACCGCGGCGTCCGAGTGGGATAGACCGGCTGAGCGCAAAACTGTGCGTCCCGCGCACCCGCAAAGTTACGAAGCGCTTTTTCACGAAGTCGATGTCCCAAATTTTTTTCTAAGCCTCAGGGACGATGTCGAGCTGGCTCAGCGGCTGCGTAACGAGCGGCTGGAACGGGCCATTGGAGTAATCTATCGACCTGAAACGGAGTTGATGAGCCATTACTTTCATGCGCGGTTGCCGGATCAGTTCGATGCGATCCTGCACTACGATCACACTCGCGCGGTTGAGCCGCTCGAGGCTACAGCAGAATGGGAAGCCGGGGAAGTTGAAGAAACATTTCCGAGTGGTCTTTGAACCGGTGGTGTCTACACGAACATTTTTCATCATTATTCCAGCCGCCTTGGTCGTGCAGGCGTTTGCGCAAACACCTGCGGAGCAACAGAGTCAGCTGGCCGCGCAAGCGACCGTAGTGCACGGTGTCGCGGTGCCCATGCCGAAAGAGATATTCGGCTCGCTGGATCAATTCCGGGACGCGAACTGGCGTGCTGTAAAACGCCCCGAGATCGCCCGCTGGAAATCACATGGTAATCAGGCACAGATCGCAACCCTGCTTGGAGTTGTTATTGCCGAAGGGTTCATCGCCATGGAAGCGGAAGATTCGGCCGAAGTGAAAGAGCTCGGCCGCAGCGTCCTTAAGCTAGCGCGCGCGTTGGGGGTAGGAGAGAAAGCGCTTCGACGCAGCCGTAGCATCATGGAATTCGCTGATAAGAACGAATGGGCGGCGGCGCGGCAGGAATGGGATGGTGTGTTTTCCGATCTTGAGAGCGGAATGATCGAGCTGAAAAGTACACACCTTGCGCGGTTGGTAAGCGTTGGCGGATGGTTGCGTGGGACCGAGGCCTTATCGGCGTTATTACTGCAGAGGTATTCGCCCGAACGTTCGTCGCTCATTCGGCAACCGGTTCTGATGGCTTACTTGGAGAAACAACTTCTCGCAATGAGCAATGACGATGCCGCTCGTTCGCTCATTACCAGGCTGGTCGAGGGGATACGCAGCATCCGTGCACTTGTTGGACAGGACAACCGCTCCCCTGTGCCAGAAGAAACCGTCCGGAAAGTGCACGTCATTTGCAAAGATCTGGTACCGCTAGCATCGCGGCGGCTGGAGTGAATTCTGAACTTCAAACCGCGTCAGCGAATCGAGCAACTATTCAACTCGATTGGATCCATCGGCCGTTCCACCAGAGAGACCCCGGTGAACACGCGGAGAGTTTATCGCCTCCTATTCTCGCCATCATCATTGCCGTGTACATCACAGCTGCGGAGCCGACCAACGTGCTGTTCAACGCCAAGGTTACGGGGATGTGGCTGGCATGCCGGTCGCAATTTTTGCCCAGTCAAAGCCAACCCGCGATTACCGCGAATACCGCCCCAAACTAACTTTTAATCACGAAAGGAGGCGCGTTATGAAAAAGGTCCCGCTTACAGTTCTCGAACCCTCCAGGGCCACTTTGCTGATCGCGTTTGCGATCGGCCTTGGTATCGCGGTGCATCCAGTTTTCTTTTTGGCCGCTTTACTGATCGCCGTGCTCGGCCTTATTGAAGCGATCGTTAATGCCACTGTTGAAGTGACGCATGGCCACCCATGAAATTCACTGAGACGACCCGTACCCAGAATACACGATATTGGTTGGGCGGGGCTAAATTGGCATCTGCGATCGCGATTGTAACGATTTCACTGGGCGCGACTTCCCTCGTCGTGGCGAGCCACTTGAAATCGGGTGCGTCCGGTGGAACCAATCCTGCTCAAATAAAAAAAACCGGACAATTTCGCGAGGTTGATCGTGGGCCGCGTGACAAACGTGAGATCGCGCTCACGTTTGACGCAGGCGCTGAGGCCGAGTGCTTCGACGATTTGATTACGGCGCTGGCAAATGCGCACGCAAAAAGCACGTTCTTTATCACTGGCAAATTTGCAGATGATCATGACGACTGCGCTGCGGAAATCACAAAACATGGTCATGAAGTTGGCAATCATACCTGGAGCCATCTCAATTTGACTCAGCAACCCGATAATGTCGTGCGCGACGAGATCATACGGGCTGAGCGCGCTATCGTTCAGGCCTCCGGTCAAACTCCGAGACCGAGATTCCGTGCTCCCTATGGCCTTCGTGATGAACGCGTCCTGAAGATTGCGCGCAATCTTGGTTACCGATCAATTTATTGGACGCTCGATAGCCAGGACAGCATTGAACCAGTGAAAACTTCCCGCTTTTTAATTGATTTGATCACCAGTAAAAGCGACGCGCAGCTCGATGGGGCAATCATTTTGATGCACGTCGGGGAGCGCAGCACTGCCGACGCGTTGCCGGCAATTATCGCCAATTTGCAAGGGCGGGGTTTTCGTTTCGTCACAATCTCGGAGCTATTGCGATGAAAAATTCGATGAAAGCCAATGTTTTTCATGGACCAAACGATATCCGCGTCGAAGAAGTCCCGCGTCCTCACGCTGGCAGTGGCGAAGCAGTTATTCGAATCACGTTAACGACTATTTGTGGAACCGATCTCCATATTTTGCGCGGCGAATATCCGGTAAAATCGGGACTCGTGATCGGACACGAACCGGTGGGCGTAATCGAAGAACTCGGTGAAGGATTATCGGGCTACAAAATTGGCGATCGCGTTTTGGTAGGCGCAATCACGCCTTGCGGACAATGCCGGGCTTGCCTGTCCGCACAATGGGCCCAGTGCGGGCACGGCGAAGGGATCGAAGCGATCGGCGGCTGGCGCTTTGGCAACACCATCAACGGCGCGCAGGCGGAATATCTGCTTGTACCCAACGCGCAAGCGAATCTCGCGAAAATTCCGGACGAGTTGACTGATGAACAGGTTGTTCTGCTCGCCGATATCGCTTCGACTGGATTCAGTGGCGCAGAATCCGCAAACATTCGCATCGGAGATACGGTTGCGGTCTTTGCCCAGGGACCAATTGGCTTGTGCGCCACTGCGGGTGCGAAGCTGACCGGCGCTTCGATCATCATCGGCGTGGAAGGAGATCCGGTGCGAATGGAAATGTCCAAACGAATGGGTGCGCACATCGTGCTGGATCCGAACGAGTGCGACACCGTGGCGGAAATCAAAAAGCTCACAGGAGGCGGCGTAGACGTTTCGATTGAAGCACTCGGGCTTCAGGTAACGTTTGAGAACGCGTTGCGGTGTTTGCGGCCGGGCGGGACGCTGAGTAGCCTCGGTGTTTATTCGGGAAAACTTCAGCTTCCTTACGACGCGTTCGCCGCCGGGCTCGGCGATTACAAAATCGTGACCACGCTTTGCCCCGGAGGGAAAGAACGCATGCGTCGGCTGATGTCAGTGGTACAAGCGAAGCGCTTCGACCCATTGCCATTGCTCACGCACAGGTTCAAGCTTGACCAAATCGCAGAAGCTTATGACGTATTCGGCTCGCGCCATGATGGCTGTCTCAAGGTCGCGATCAAGCCCTGACGAAAGCAACGCGAGTCTCCACCAAAATTGGGCGTTCGAACTCCGGATAAACTCACAATCACACGTTCTCAACGCGACCGCGTTAGCTGGTTCATCCCTTTCCGGGGACAAAACAAGATTTGCCTTGAGAAAGGCAAGGATCGGCAAGCGCGCCTGGCAGGTCGATGCCAGCCTGAGCCATGGAGGGAGAATTTTGAGGAAATGAAAAGCAAATTGATCTCGGCGATTGTTGGTCTCGGCGTTGCCTTACTTTCAGTCGTTGGAGTTCCCGCATATGCGAGAGGTGGCCACGGAGGCGGAGGCCACGGCGGGGTGAGCGGCGGGGGGCGCGCAGGAGGATTTAGTGGCGGCGCGCGTTTCGGTGGTGTTGGCCGTAGTTACAGTGGAAGCGAGATCACCCGCGGTTTCAGCAACTACGGGGTAGGGCGTTACTCCCGTCCGCCAAATTATTCCGGCAGCCATGGTGCGAGGAACTACTCACCCGCAATCTCAACGGGACGTTACGGCAGCTACGGACAAAGGTATTATTCACCGAGAACGACAACTGGCAGGCAGCTTTCTGGCTCGAAAGCGAGATCGCAAAATAGAACTGCTTCCAAGCAATTCGCGCCGTCGCCAAATTATTCAGGCAGCTATTACGTCCCGCGAAATCAATCCGGGACAAACTTCGCGCAAAAACCCCGCATTCAGCAACGCGCTGGAACAAATGCAAAGGATGCAACGCGGGTCGACAGCTCCTGGTCAAGGCAGAACGTAGCCAACAGGCACCGGCTTGATCGTCAAACAACGGAGAGATTGCGTAACTGGCAAGGTAAAGCGCCTGGGTACGGCGACGCAAAACGTCATCACCAGGAACACTGGCGTGATCGTCATCACCACGACCGCGATTGGTGGCGTCATCATTGCAACGCTATTGTTCTGGTTGGTTGGGGCTATTGGGGATGGTATAACGGCTGGTGGTATCCGGCATGGGGCTACGATCCCTATTACGCGTACTACGACTATAACGGTCCAATCTATGGTTATGATGGACTTCAACCCGACGAAGTAATTACTGATGTTCAGACAGCGCTGCAGCAGTTGGGGTATTATCCGTACGCTGTTGATGGGGTGCTGGGGCCAGCGACTGAGGCCGCGATCGCAAATTTCCAACGTGATTACGGGCTGACCATTACAGGAGCGATCGACCAACCAACTGTGAGATCACTCGGGTTAGGGGGTTAAGCCAATAGAATAGAGCGACATGAAATTGCGAGGTATCAAACAGTTTGGACCTGTGGTGAAGTGGGCTGCCATGGCATTCTGCGTGGCGTTCATCGCGATTCAGCTTGTGCCGGTGAATCGAACGAATCCTCCAGTCGAAGGCGACCTTCGCGCTGTGCCGGAAGTGGCATCTGTCCTGCATCGGGCGTGCTACGACTGTCATTCTAACGAGACAAGATGGCCGTGGTATTCGCGGATAGCGCCGGTATCGTGGGTGATTACCCGTGACGTAAACGAAGGACGAGCAGCATTGAACTATTCTACTTGGAACCAGCTTAGCGCGGAGAAGCAGGCTGAGGCCATGAAGGAAAGTTGGGACGAAGTCGCAGAAGGCAAGATGCCCACATGGTACTACGTGCCACTCCATCCTGAAGCGCGATTGACCCCTAATGATGAATCAGTGCTGCGAGCGTGGTCCGGTTCTGCCGGTGGGGGAGAGAGCGAACACGAGGACGAACACGATTAAAAGCCGTCAGAACCTGATTGGACTTACGGCAGTTTGGGAGCACTCACGGCCGGCTCGGGCCCGGTCAACGCTTTAAGGAAAGCGACCAGGTCCTTCTTTTCCATGTCAGTTAAGCGTAGCGGTTTGATTAGCGCATCAAGATTCGAATTTGAAATCCCTCCCTTGTTGTGTAGCTCAACCACAGCTTCTAAGGTGGGCGTCTGTCCGTCGTGCATGTATGGGTAAGTGTTCGCGACGTTGCGTAGCCCTGGTGTCTTGAATTTGCCCCGGTCTTTAGCGTCCTTGGTGACGGCTTCTCGGCCGACGTCCGGTTTTGCGGCGTTGGCTCCGATGCCCAAGTTATGGAAGCTCTGGTCCGAGAGTAATGGCCCGCCATGGCACGCAACGCACGTTCCTTTGCCGTTGAAGATTTCCATTCCACGCAACGCTTCAGTACTGAGCGCGTTTTTATCGCCTCCGAGGAACCGATCGTATGCGGAGGGTCCGGAAACAATGGTCCTTTCGAATGCGGCGATGGCTTTGGCGATTCCATCCGTAGTGACGTCGGAGTGGAACACCTCTTGAAACTGGGCCTTGTAGCCGGGAATCGCGTTGAGCTTGCGCACGACATTCTCCAACGTCTCTCCCATCTCGACCGGGTTATGAATCGGACCGAGCGCCTGCTCTTCCAGAGACGTAGCGCGTCCGTCCCAAAATTGATATTTCATGTAGCCAGAGTTGACGATGGTTCCCGAATTAC
>Ga0070741_10019029_pt1 | contig 11019 bp, 10 predicted proteins | sample Coa_R1_4_FD_66440 | JGI IMG/M metagenome (GOLD analysis project Ga0070741, IMG submission 66440) | Surface soil microbial communities from Centralia Pennsylvania, which are recovering from an underground coalmine fire - Coalmine... | ecosystem: Environmental > Terrestrial > Soil > Unclassified ...
TGGACCCGCCCCTTCGACTCCCCGCCGCCGACCGCCAGCGCCCGCAGCCGGAGCTTCGGCTCCGGCCCGCCGCCGTCGGCCAGCACGATCGCCCCGCGCTGGGCGTCGAGGACGCTGACGGCGTCGTTGAGGATCGAGTCGAGGAGCTGGTCCTCGCTCTCCAGGTGGACCAGGTGGTGGCCGGCCCGCAACAGGGCCATGAGCTGGTCGCCGGCCCGCGGCATGCTGTTGCGGTCGAACGCCATCCGCCGGATGCCGTCGTCGAACGACGACCGGACCCCGGCGGCGACGACGAGCTGGTCGGACGACGGCCCGTCGAGGGTGGCGTCCACCAGCTCGACCATGACCGCCACCTTGCCGAACTGGAGCACGTCCCGGGGCTTGAGCGGGAAGTCCTCCGCCCCGACCCGGACGCCGTTGACGTAGGTGCCGTTGGTGCTGTCCAGGTCGCGGACGGTCCAGTTGCCGTCCATCCCGACCCGGACCTCGGCGTGCTTGCGGCTGACCGAGCTGTCGTCGAGCGGGACCTCCAGGGAGGCGAGCCGGCCGGCGCGCAGGAGCGAATCACCCTCCCACACCCGGCCCTTGAACGGGCCGCTGATCCCGCGAAGACGGATGGTCCGCTTCACCGCAGCCACACCTCGGCGCACGCTCGAGCCGGGGACGGAAAGTCTCCGGGTCCGCGGAATTGTAACACACGGCGCGCACGGCGCGGCGCATCTTCTCCGCATTGTGACGATTGGTCTGTCGCCGCGGTGCGCCGACCGCGAAGTTCTCAGCCGATGCCGGAGGGAGTTGTGCCGTGGCAGGAAATCCGGGCCGCCGTAACACTTGCGCACTACGGCGCGACCGCCGCAGGTGCCGCACCGAGGTGGAAGTTACGGCACGTCCATCGGCCGGCCGAGGGAGGCGTCCAGCGAATGCAGCCCGGCCCGGACGAGGCCGGCGTCGTTGCGGTAGATGTCGTCGCCGTTGACGCCCGCGGCCGGGGTCGAGGCGTAGCGGACCATGCCGCCGACGTACAGGACGTTCTGCCCGTGCGGGTGCGGGCCGGCCGGCAGGTCGGCGGCGACGGCCACCCAGTCGGACGTGGCCCCCGGGAAGTCCGCCCGCCGCAACCCCGCCACCCCCCCGCCCGGGGTGACGTAGCCAAGGGTGTACGCGTACCCGACGGCCGGGACGACCTCCGCCCCACCAGGCACGAGCGGCGGTTCGGGCGGCGCCACCGGGCAGCCGACCGGCCACCCCGGCGGGAGCTGGCCCGCGCGGGCCAACTCGACCGCGAACGCCCCGGCCACCGGCACCCGCTCCGAGCCGACCTGGGGGTAATGGCCGGCGTGGGCCTCGCTATACCCGGCCAGGGCGACGTGCAGCTCCCGCAGCCGGTCCTGGCAGGCGGCCACCCCGCGGTCCTGCCGCAGCTTGCCGACCCCGGCGATCAGAAGCCCGAACGCCATGAACGCGATCCCGGCGGCCACCAGCGCGTCCGCCCGCCGCCACCAGGCCGGGAAGACCGGCTCGGCGTCCGGCAACCGGACGGCGGTCGCCGGGACCGCCCGCGGTTCCGGCACGGCGGGGAGCAGCCCGCGGGCGACGAGGTACTCGGCGGTGCGGGCGATGGCCGCGGCGGCCAGCCCGGGGGGCGGGTCGTAGCCATCGCGGTCGGCCTCCAGCGGGCGGAGCGCTTGCCGGAGCCGGTCCACCTTGGCGGCGTCCTCCGGGTGGTCGGCGAGGTGGACCTCGGCGGCCGCCCGCTCGGCCGGGTCCAGGGCGCCCAGGGCGTACGCGATCAGCAGGTCGTCGTCCATCGCAGTTGACCCCACCGTTACCGCTCGGGGTTCGCCGGGTCGGCCGCCGCCTCCCACGCCTCGGTCAACTTCACCAGCGCCGCGTGCAGCCGGGACTTCACCGTCCCGAGCGGGATGTCCAGGGCGTCGGCGATCTCCTGGTACCGCAACCCCTGGAAGTACGCCAGCACCACCACCTGCCGCAGCAGGTCCGGCAGCCGGTCCACCGCGTCGCGGACGAGCTGCCGCAGCTCCGCCCCCTCGGCCTGCTCGACCGGCCCGGCCTCGCGGTCGCGGAGGACCTCGAACAGCGGGCGGGCCGCGTCGTCGCCGTCCTCCCCGGCCAGGAGTGGGTCGGCCCGGCCGTCCACCCGGCGGTTCCGCCGCCGCAGCGCGTCGATCGCCTGGTTGGTGGCGATCGCGTAGATCCACGGGCGGGCGGGGCGGCCGGGCTGGTACTGCTGGACCTTGACGAACACCTGGACGAAGGTGTTCTGGAACACGTCGGCGGCCAGCTCGTCGTCCCCGAGGTAGCGGCGGAGGTAGCCGTACAGCTCCCGCTCGTACCGGCGGACCAGGGGGCCGAACAGCTCCCGCTGGCCGGCCCGCACCCCGGCGAGCAGGTCCTCATCGGACGGCCGGTCGCGGGGGTCGTGGTCCCGGGTCACCCTAGCTCCTGGTACGCCGCCGGCCGGCGTCCGGTTCGCCGGCGGCGATCCGCGGAAAATCCTCTGGCATGGCCGCCCCCCTCATGGTATCTCCCCGCCTCCGAACCGGAACATCGATCTCGACCGCGGACCGAGGAGGTGCGGCATGCGCCGGGCGATCGCGCTGGGGCTGGGGCTGGCCGGGGTGGCGGCCGCGGGGGCGCCCGCGGCCGCCCAGTTCGCCGCCGACCGGGGGAACCCGCCGCCGACGCAGCCGGCCCCGGCCGCCCCGGCGCCCGCGGCGGCCCACCCGTGGTACGTCCGCCCGGACTACGGGCCGTGGATGATCTGCGTCAAGAGCTACGCCGGCGCGGACTCGAAGGCGCTGGCCGAGGAACTGGCCGCCGACGTCCGCCAGCGGTACAAGGTCGGGGCCTACCTGTTCGAGTGGGGGGCCGAGGAGCGGGAGAAGGAGCGGCAGCGGCAGGAGGAGATCCGCCGGCGGAAGCGGGAGGAGGTCGCCCCGTTCCTGGCCGCCCAGGAGAAGATGCGGGCGCAGGCCGCGGCCGAGGGGCGGGAGTTCATCGAGACCCCGGTCAAGTACCGGCTCGGCAAGATCGACTACCCGGAGCAGTGGGCGGTGCTGGTCGGCGGGTTCAAGGACATGGACGCCGCCCGCAAGTACCTGGACGTGGTCCGCACCTGGGACCCGCCGAAGAACCCCAAGTTGATGGACTACGCGGTGATCGCCCGGCCCGGGGGCGGGGCGGGGAGCGAGGCGGCGTACATCAACCCATTCAAGACCGCCATGACCGTCCCGAACCCGGCGGTCCGCCGCTCGACCCCGGGCCAGGCGCCGCCGGCCGACCCGGCCCTGGTCAAGCTGAACGAGGCCGAGGAGCTGAGCCTCCTGAAGGCCCGCAAGCCGTGGACGCTCATGGTCAAGCGGTTCGTCGTCCCGACCCAGGTGCAGGGGAAGGCCGAGGACGGGACGGTATTCGACCGCCTCTTCGGCGGGGACGACGCGGCCCGGTGGCTGGAGTTGACCGCCAGGCAGGCCCGCGAGTTGGCCCACGCCCTGCGGAACGAGAAGATGAAGCCGCACCCGTTCGAGGCGTTCGTCCTGCACTACCGGACCGAGAGCCTGGTGACGGTCGGCCAGTTCGACGGCCCCGACGACCCGGCCCTGATCGACGCCTGGTACACCCTGTCCGGGATCACCTTCCGAGTGGACTACAAGGACGGCCGGCCGCCCGAGATGAAGAAGCTGTTCGACGTCGTCATCCCGATGCAGGTGCCGCGGGTCACGCCGGCCGCCGCATCAGCCGCCGCACCACCAGCCCGGTGACGGCCACGGCCAGGACCGGGGCCGCGACCACGGCCGCCAGACCGGCCCAGACCGGCCACTGCCGGTACTTGTATTGGACGTGCGGCGGCCGCTCGACGGGGGACTGGTCCGGCGACCGGACGAAGTACAGCTCGTCGGTGCCCGGCCGCGGGGACGAGTGGTCCTCGAACTCGCTCAGCCACCAGTCCCGCCCGGCCAGGTCGCCGGGCAGCTTCCCGGCCTTCACGACCGCGTCGAGCGGCCCGCGGTCGAGCCGGTTCGCCCACACCGCCCGGCCCGGCCACCCGGCCGACCCGTCGCCGAGCCGGCCGTCGGACCGGGCGTCGGCCAGGAAGTAGACCCGCAACAGCCGCGGCAGGTGCGGGGCGCCGGGGGCGGCCGCCCGCTGGTCCTCCGGCTCGCGGTACGGGAAGAACGGCCGGTCGGTCTGGAACGACATCCGCACCACCGACCCGGCGACGCTCAGGGGCGCCGGCCGGCCGGGGACGGCCGGCGGCTCCTTCACGTCGGACGCCACCTTGAACGCGGTGACCACCCACTTGTTCTCCGTGTAAACCTTCAGCCACCGCTCCAGCTCCGGCCGGGCGTCGTAGCCGTTGTCGGCCAGCCAGCGGTGCAGCGCCTGCGGGTCGCCGGCCCGGAGCTTGGCCGCGTCGAACATCCCGACCCGCTGGCGGCCGAGCACCTGCACCTCGCCCGGCGAAGCGCCGACGGCCTTGAACGACGCCGACTGACTCATCCCGCAGCCGAACTCGGGGTTGCGGTACTCGACCACCGTCCGCGGGGCCGTCGCCGCCTCCAGCGCCCGGAACCCGTCGGCCGACGCCTCCGCCAACTCCGGCTCGGTGGGGGTCGGCACCAGGAACCCGAACTCGGCCGAGGTGGTCGAGAACGACGCGGTGCGGATGAAGTGCTCGGTCCTGGCGGCCTCGTCCCAGACGATGACGGCCGTCTCGGTGGCGACGTCCACGCGGCCGCCTCGGGGCACGGCGACGCCGCAGCCGCGGGCCGGGCGGGGCGACTCGACCACGGCCAGCCCGACGGCCGGGACGGCGACCAGGACCGCGAGGAGCCGGCGGCGCATGGCGGAACTCCGGGGGATTAATTGCGCGAGTCGTGGGCCAGCGGGACCGCGGACGGCTCGTGGTCCTCGTCCGGCCCGTGGCAGCCGTGGGCGAAGAGTACGAAGGCGGTGACGGCCAGGAGGGTCCAGGCGGCCAAGCGAGCGGGGGGCGTCCGCCCCCCGTGTGGGGTCGCCTCGGCGGGCTGGCGCCCCCCGCTCGCCCGGACCGCCATCACTTCCCCTTCAGGTTCTCGCGGAGGAACTCGACCGCCGCCTCGGTCGTGCGGGCGGCGTCCTCGCCGCCCCAGCCGTGCCCCTTCCCCTTCACCGTCAGCAACTCCGCCTTCGCCCCCGCCGCGATCAGCTTGTCGTGCAGCCGCTCCGAGTGGATCGCCGGCACCAGGAGGTCGGCCGTCCCCTGGACGATCAGGAACGGCGGGGCGTCCTTGCTCACGTACTCGACCGGCGACGCCCGCTTGTACAGCTCGTAGTGGTCCTTCGACCGGCCGCCCAGGAGCGGCACGAAGTACGCCCCCTCGACCCCCGGCGTCTCGGCGTACAAGGTCAGGTCGGCCGGGCCGAAGAAGTCCACCACGCACTGCACCCGGCTCGACTGCTCGGGGTACAGAGTCCCCTCGAACCCGGCGGACTTGTCGGTGGTGCCGAGCAGGGCGGCCAGGTGCCCGCCGGCCGAGAACCCCAGCGCCGCGATCCGGGCCGGGTCGATGCCGAACTTCCCGGCGTTGGCCCGGAGGAACCGCACCGCCGTCTTGGCGTCCTCGATCTGGGCCGGGAACTTGTTCCGCGGGGCCAGCCGGTACTCGACGCTGGCGGCGACGAACCCCTTGGCGGCCAGCACCTCGATCAGGCTCTTGCCGGGGACGCCGAAGTCGGCCCACCGGTACGGCCGGGACAGGTCCTTGCGGCTGCCGGCCCGCCACGCCCCGCCGTGCAGGCAGACCACGCACGGGTGCGGCCCCGGGTCGGCCGGCAGGGCGAGGTCGAGCCGGAGCTTCTCGGACCCGACGGCGGCGTAAACGATGTCCGGCCGCAGGGCGACGGCCGGGCTGGGGGCGGGCGCGGTCAGGGCGACGAGAGCGGCGATCGGGGCGGAGCAAACCATCCGGCGGGCCCTCGCGGGGAACGGGACACCCCATTCTACGTCGAAATCGCGTAGCCGCGACGCGGAGCGCGGCGGTCCCCCGCGCTCAGGCGTCGGCCATCTCGGCGGTGAGATTGGCGTTGGTGTAGACGTTCTGCACGTCGTCGTTGTTGTCCAGGGCGTCGATCAGCCGCAGCACCTTCCGGCCGGTCTCCACGTCCACGTCCACGAACGTTTTCGGCAGGTTCTTGATCTCCGCTTCAGTCGGCTCGAACCCGGCCTTCGAGAGCGCCTCCCGGACCGCGTTGAACTTCGCCGGGTCGCAGGTGATCTCGTAGGTGTCCCCCTCCCGGTTGAAGTCGTCGGCCTCGGCTTCGAGTGCCGCGGTCATGACCGCATCCTCGTCCGGGTACTTCTTGGCGTCGAGCAAAAAGAGGCCCTTCCGCTCGAACAGGTAGCCGACGCACCCGGGGGTGCCGAGGTTGCCGCCCCCCTTCTCGAAGATCGACCGCACCTCGCCGTTGGTCCGGTTGCGGTTGTCGGTGGTGGCCTCGACCAGGATGGCGACCCCGCCGGGGCCGTACCCCTCGTAGGTGATCTCGTCGAGGGTCTCGCCGGCCAGCTCGCCGGTCCCTTTCTTGATCGCCCGCTCGATGTTGTCCCGGGGCATGGACACGGCCCGGGCCTTGTCGATGGCGTACCGCAGCCGCAGGTTCGTCTCCGGGTCCCCGCCGCCGTTGCGGGCGGCGATGATGATGTACCGGCTGAGCTTGCCGAAGAGCTTCGCCCGCTGGGCGTCCTGCTTGCCCTTGCGGACGGCGATGTTCGCCGAGTGTGAGTGCCCGGCCATGCCGAGAGCCTCCGTGGTTCCAGGTGCCGTCAGTATAGCGGCCCGCCGCGGCCGTCGGAACGGCGCCCGGGGCGGGTGAATTGGGTTGCCGGAGCGGGCCGGCGCCGGCAATATTGCGACGGACGACCCGCCGTCTGGAGCCGCCATGAGCTACAACGTTGCCGTCGTCTCGCCGCCCGTCCCCGCCGACGATCAGGCGGCCTGGCAATTGCTGGACAGTCTGATCGATCAGCGGGGGCCGACCCCGGCGGTGCTCCACGCCCTGATCGACCGCCTGACTGCCCGGTATCCGTGTCTCTGTGACCTACCCGACGACCAGATCGATGACGGGGTCTGGAGCGACGGGCCGCTGCGGACCAACCTGGGCTACCGTGCGGCGGTCCTCGGCATGGTGTATTCCCGCGTGGAGGAGGTCTTGCCCTTCCAGGTCGAGACGGCGAACACCCTCGGCCTGACGGTGTTCGGCTGGCAGGAAGGACAGATCCATCGCCCGTGATCGGTGCCGGCTGTCTTCAGCCCGAAAGGGCTGGAACAACCTAGCCCAGGGCGAAGCCCTGGGTCAGCGGTGGGGAGGAAATGAAGCCCTGAAAGGGCGGGACAACGTGGTGCTGTCCCGCCCTTTCAGGGCTATGGCGTTGGGAGATTGCCTACCCGGGGCGGCGCCCCGGGCTATGCTGTCCCAGCCCTTCGGGCTGAAAACGGGCCTTCCACCGCTTGACCCAGCCCCCAGTCAAGGAGACCCTTCATGCGGACCCATCGAATTCTCGGCGTACTGGCAACGGCCACCCTACTTACCGCGTTCGCCGACGCCGCGGACGACGGGTTCGTGCCGCTCTTCCCCAACGACGGGGTGCCGAAGGGCTGGGTCGTCACCGAGTGGAACGACCTGGCGAAGCCGGCCAAGGGGGTCCAGTGGACCGTCAAGGACGGCGTCCTCCGCCCCGGCAACCGGCGCGGTACCTGGCTCATCTCCGAGAAGGAGTACAGCGACTTCGTCCTGGAGTTCGAGATCAAGCTGACCAAGCTGGGCAACAGCGGGGTCGCCCTCCGCGCCCCGATGAGGGGGGACCCGGCGTTCGACGGCATGGAGCTGCAGGTCGCCGACCTGCGGTACAACACCGCCGCCAAGGACTCCGAACTCACCGGCGGCATTTACCGGGCCATCGCCCCGACCAAGCAGGTCTACAAGCCGACCGAGTGGAACACCTTCCGCGTCGAGCTGAAGGGGGACCATCTGAAGGCGACGATCAACGGCGAGGTGGTGCAGGACGTGGACCTGACCAAGTTCGACCAGCCGGTCAAGCGGCACGACGGGACGAACGCCCCGCCGGTCAAGGACCGGCCGCGGAAGGGGCACATCGGGTTCCAGCACCTCAGCCGCAACAACGAGCCGGTCGAGATCAAGAACGCCCGGATCAAGGAGCTGAAGTAAGGCGCGCTCCGCGTGCCGGGTTCGGAGAACGGCATGCGGAGCGCGCCCTACGGCGCCTGCCGGAGCTTCCGCCGGACCTCCTGGAGCCGGTTCTGCTGGCGGCCGGCGTGCGAGTCGGTGAGCAGTTCCGCCGCCTTCTCCCAGGCCCGCCGGGCCGCGTCCTTATCCCCGAGCCGGAAGCAGACGTCCCCCAGGTGGTCCCACACCACCCCGTCGGTCGCCGAGTCCGGGAGCCTGCTCGCCTGCTCCAGGGCGTCCCGGGCCTCGGCCAGCTTGCCCCGCCGGAACAGCACCCACCCGAGGCTGTCCAGGTAGATGCCGCTCTCCGGCTCGGGGTTGCCGGCCTTCGTCCGCTCGAACCGGTCCGCCTCGATCGCCCGGCGGATCAGCGCCTCCGCCTCGGGGAGCTTGCGGCCCTGGTCGGCCAGGTTGTAGCCGAGGTTGTTCAGCGCCTGCGCATCGTCCGGGTCGTCGTCGAGGATCGCCCGCAGCTCGGCCTCCGCCTTGGCGTACTCCTTCAGCCCGAGGTAGGCGTCCGACAGCACGTACCGGGTCGGGCGCACGTCGGCCGGGGCGGGGAACTCGGCTATGATGTCCAGGCACTCGGCGACCGCCTCCTTGTGCCGGCCGAGCAGGTTGAGGACGAACGCCTTCTGCCGCCTGGCCCACGCTCGGTTCTTGGCCTGCCGGACCAACCCCTCCTCCGCCGTCGCCAGCGCCTGCGCGGCCTCCCCCAACTCGGCGTGGGCGCGGGCCGCGTACCACTCGGGGGCCAGGCTCCGCTCCTGCACTTGCTGGCCCCGCCGCGGCCGGGTCGCCTGGGCGATGATCCCGGCCGCCTCGGTCTTCACCGCCGTCCACTTCCGCTGCTTGGCCAGCACCTCCAGCAGCCGCACCTCCGCCTCCCGGTCACCGGCCTGGACGGCGGCGCGCAGCAGCTCCTCGGCCGCGGCGAGTTGCCCGTCCCGCTCGGCGAGGGCGACCACCAACTCCGAGGTGTCGCGCGCCCGGCTCACCCCGCCGCGGGCGTCGGCCAGCGCCTGCCGGACCAGCGGCGTGGTCAGCCCCGGCTCGGCCTTCACCGCGTCGGCGAAGGCCCGCGCCCGGTCCACCGCGGCCGGGTCCGCCGGCGGCGGGTCGGCAGCCGGGTCGGCCGGCTCCGGCGGGCGGGCCGCCCGGAACAGCCGGTCCGCGGCGGCGAGCAGGTCGGCCAGCCGGCCCGTGTCCTTGTCGAACCGGACCAGCCGGCGGAAGAACTCGGGGTCGGCCGTTCTCCCCTCCTGCTCCCGGAACAGCCGGGCGGCCGCGGCTGGGTCGTCCTTGCCGAGTTCGGTCGCCAGCACCCAGCGGATGCTCTCGTTGGCCGGGTTCTCGGCGGCCAGCCGGGCGAGCGTCGTGGGGACGGCGTCGCCGCGGCCGGCCCGGCGGAGCAGGTCGGCCAGCCGGTCATACGGGACCGGGCCGGACGGCTTGAGCGCCAGGAACTTCTCCAGGTGGGCCAGCGCCGCGTCGGCCTTCCCCGCGGCGGCGAGCAGCCCGGACAGGTGCCAGTCGAGCCGCGCCGCCGACGCCTTGTCGCCGATTTTTACGGACAGCTCGTGGGCCGAGCGGAACGCGGCCTCGGCCTCGGCGGACTTCCGCTGGCCGGCCAGTGCCTCCCCGAGCTTCTCGCGGACGGCGGCGAGGTCCCGGTCGAGGTCGGCCGGCGACGGGTACGGGGCGGACTTCACGAGCGCGTCGCGGCGGTCGGTGAGGAGCTTGTCGGCCGCCCGCAGCGCCGCCTCGGCCCCGGCCCAGTCGGCCGCCGCGGCGCAGACCCGGGCCAGGTCGCGGAGGATGCCGAGCCGCCGGGCCGGCCGGTTGGCCACCCGCGGGCTATCGGCCGCCCGCCACAGCGCCTCGGCCGCCCGGGGGTACTGCCCGGCGTCGTAGAGGAGCTTGCCGAGGGCGTGGGCGGTGTCGGCGTCGTCCGGGTCGAGTTCGAGCACCTTCTCGGCGGCGCGGACGGCGGCGCGGTCGCGGCCGACCTCGGCGTAGAGCTTCACCAGCGGCTTGAGCGGCTCGGGGGAGGTCGGGTCGGCCCGGGCGGCGGCCTCGAACTGCTTGACCGCCTGGACCGGCAGGTCGTTGCGCGACCGGAGCCGCCCGACCCCGTACCGGGCCAGCGCGTCCCGGCGGGCGGCCTCGGCGGCGGACAGCGGCTCCGGCGGGGCCGACTCCGGCCGGGCCGGGCCGGGCAGCAGGAGCGTCAGAAGAAGCAACCGGGGCATCGGCCGGCCTCCGCGCGGCGGTGAAGGGCCGCGCGGATTCTAACGCCAAGTGGTCGCCCCGCCAACGCGAACGCTCGCCTACCCTGGGGGGTGGTCGCGGTACTCGCGCGCGCCGGTGTACGGGTTCACCTGCGGGCGGACGCCCCGGTACGGCTGCTCGCGGCGCTCGATCGGGTATTTGTCCAGCCCCAGCGCCGGGATCAGCCAGTCGTGGCTGGTCCACGGGTCGGTGAACGTCTCCCGGCGGGCGGCCTCGCGGACCAGCAGACGGCTGGCCGGCTTGCCGTAGAACGCCAGCGGGTAGCGGAGCCGGCTGAACTGCGGGTCCATGTCGGTGATCGCGTGGATGCAGTCGCACCCGGTCCCCTCGCGGCCGGCCTCCCCGACCGTGTCGATGCACTGGTACCCGACCCGCCCGCTCTCCAGGAACTCCCGCTGGATCAGGAACCGCCGGTACACCCGCGGCTCGAGCTCGTAGGGCCCCCACAGGGCGATCGACTGGCCTGTCCCCAGCGCCCAG
>Ga0070741_10019030_pt1 | contig 11019 bp, 9 predicted proteins | sample Coa_R1_4_FD_66440 | JGI IMG/M metagenome (GOLD analysis project Ga0070741, IMG submission 66440) | Surface soil microbial communities from Centralia Pennsylvania, which are recovering from an underground coalmine fire - Coalmine... | ecosystem: Environmental > Terrestrial > Soil > Unclassified ...
ATCTTCCCCGGCATCGGCGGCACGCAGCTCCTGCCCCGCATCCTGGGTGCGCCGCTGGCCAAAGAGCTGATCTTCACCGGCCGGCGCATGGATGCGCGTGAGGCGCGTGCCGCCGGCTTCGTCAACCACCTGGTGGCGGCCGGCGAGGCGCGGACGAAGGCGCTTGAGATCGCCAACGTGATCGCGCAGAACGGACCGATCGCCGTGCGCCAGGCGAAGAAGGCGATCATGTACGGCGCCGAGACGGACCTTGAGACCGGGATGGTCCTGGCGATCGAAGCCTACAACGCCACCGTGGTGACGGAAGACCGGCTTGAAGGGGTGCGCGCCTTCAACGAGCGCCGCCCGCCGCGCTTCACCGGCCGCTGAATGCGGCTGATCGCGGCCCGATTAGAAGGATCGGCGTATGGTCGCTCTCGTGCTCGGCTTTCTGCTCGCCCTGGGCCAATGCCTGGCCCTGGGGCCGGTGAACACGGAGGCGCTGCGCCGTGGCCTGCGCGACGGCTTCTGGGCGGCGCTGGCGGTGGAGCTTGGCTCGACGTTCGGCGACTGCCTCTGGGCCGCCCTCGCCTTCGCCGGCATCGGCGCCCTGCTTACGCTGCAGTTCATGGACGTGGTCGGGGCGCTGTTGGGCGCAGTGCTGCTCGGCTGGCTGGCGGCGCAGGGCTGGCGCGATGCTGCCGTGCAGGCCGAGGTCGACATTGCCGGCGGGACGGCGGCGGCGTTGCGGCAGCGGGGAAACCTGCCGCCGTTCTGGGCCGGCGTGCTGCTCGGCGTGGTCAACCCCGGATCGGCTGCGTTCTGGATCGGCGTCGGCGCCACGCTGCTCGCCACGCACCTGCCGGCCACCGGCCCGGCCGCACTGGCGCAGTTCGCCACCGGCTACTACGCGGCGCTGCTCGTCTGGTGCTTCAGCTTCGCACTAATCGTCTGGCAGCTCGGCCGGCGGCTGCCCGGCCGTGTGCAAATGGTTGTGCAACGCATTGCGGCGGCGCTGCTTGCCGTGTTCGCTTGCCTGTCGCTGGTGAGCACGCTCCGCCGCCACGTCCACGCCTGACGCTTGCAGCGATCTCGTGAGAGGCTGCTCCCGGCACACGAGGGCCACGTGATGGGGATACGCTGCGGAGAGCGAATGCGGGGCGAGGTGACGGCGATGGCGACGATCGAGACGGAGCACACGGACCAGGACGAGCAGCTTGCGGCGATCCGCCGCGGCGTGCGCGACCTGTGCGCCCAGTACCCTGACCAGTACTGGCGCGAAATCGACGAGCAGCGCGCCTACCCCGAGGAGTTCGTCAACGCGCTCACCCGCGCCGGCTATCTGGCCGCGCTGATCCCACAACAGTACGGCGGCGCCGGCCTGGGCGTGGTGGAGGGCGGCGCGATCCTCGAAGAGATCAACCGTTCCGGCGGCAACGCCGCGGCCTGCCACGCGCAGATGTACATCATGGGCACGCTGCTGCGCCACGGCAGCGAGGAGCAGAAGCGGCGCTACCTGCCGAAAATCGCCGGCGGCGAGCTGCGGCTGCAGGCGTTCGGTGTCACCGAGCCGAACTCCGGCTCCGACACCACGCACCTGCAAACCACGGCGGTACGCCGGGGCGACCGCTACGTCGTCAACGGCCAGAAGGTCTTCATCTCGCGCGTGCTGCAGTCGGACCTGATGCTGCTGCTGGCCCGCACCACGCCGGCCGAGCAGGTGAAGCGGCGCACGGAGGGTCTGAGCGTCTTTTTGGTGGACCTGCGCGCGGCGAGGGGCCACGGTCTCGACGTGCAACCGATCCGCACGATGATCAATCACGCCACCAACCAGCTCTTCTTCGACGACCTGGAAGTGCCGGCGGAGAATCTGATCGGCGAAGAGGGCCGCGGCTTCAGCTACATCCTCGACGGCATGAACGCCGAGCGGGTGCTGGTGGCCTCCGAGTCGATCGGCGACGGCCGCTGGTTCGTGGAGCGGGCGGCGAGGTACGCGAACGGCCGCGTCGTCTTCGAGCGGCCGATCGGCCAGAACCAGGGCGTGCAGTTCCCGATCGCGCGGGCGCACATGCAGGTAGAGGCGGCGGAGCTGATGCGCACCCGCGCGGCGCGGCTGTTCGACGCGGGCAAGCCCTGTGGCGCCGAGGCGAACATGGCGAAGTTCCTGGCGTCCGAGGCGGCCTGGGCGGCGGCGAACGCCTGTCTGGACGCACACGGCGGCTACGGTTTCACCGCCGAATACGACGTAGAGCGCAAGTTCCGCGAGACGCGGCTGCTGATGACGGCGCCCGTCTCCAACAACCTCGTGCTGGCCTACGTCGGGCAGCACGTGCTCGGCATGCCGCGGTCGTACTGACAGGAAGTAGTGGGCCATGAAGGGTGGAGGTGGAACCGGGCAGCACGCGGGCCGGTGAACGGCGGCGGCGGCTCGCGTGGCTGCGTTACGACGCTTCGTGGACCGGCAGCACGGCCGCGAGCGCCTGCCGGAGCTGCTCGATCGAGAAGGGCTTGGGCAAGACTGCCTGGGCGCCCGCGGCCTCGACGTCGGTGCCGGCCAGCTCGGCACCCCAGCCCGTGACCAACAGGCAGGGCAGCGTGTAGCCCGCGGCGCGGATCGCGGCCAGCAGTTGCAGGCCGTTCATCCCCGGCATGCCCAGGTCGGTGAGCACGATGTCGTAGATGCCCTCTTCGCCAGGATCGGCGCTCTCGCGCAGCAGGTCCAGCGCCTCGGCGCCGCCCTCGGCCGTCGTCACCTGGTGGCCATCCAGCTCGAGCATCAGCTGCGTCGTTTCGAGGATCTGCGCCTCGTCGTCCACCAGCAGGATCGAGAGCGGCCCCACGGACGCCGCGGCGGCGTCCTGCTCCTCCTGGTGCGCCTCGCGGAACGGCAGCGTGATCGTGAAGGTCGTCCCTTCGCCCTGCACGCTCTGCACGTCGATGTGGCCGCCCATGCGCGTCACGATGCCGTAGGACATGCTAAGGCCGAGCCCGGCGCCGCGCTGCCCCTTGGTGGTGTAGAACGGCTCGAAGATCCGTTTGCGCACGGCTTCGGTCATGCCCTGGCCGGTGTCGGCCACGCGGATCTCGACATCGCCGTTCGTGCGCTGCACATCCAGGCGGATGCTGCCGCCGTGCGGCATCGCGTCCAGTGCGTTGAAGATCATGTTGACCAGGACTTCGCGCAGCTCGGAGGGGTCGCCTACAATCGGCGGCAGCGGCGGCGCGGCGACCTCGACCTGCACGGTGACGCCACGCTGCTGCGCCTCGTCCTTCCAGCGCGGCCGTGTGTACTCGACTACGTCGCGCACGATCGCCGGCACATCCATCGCGCCGGTGGAGGGCGCGCGGTTGATGCCGGAGAACGCCTGCAGCCGCTTGACCGTCGCCTCGCCATCACGTGCCGCCTGCCGCACGACCTCGAAGTGCCGGGTGAGGTCGTCCGGCGCGATGCTGTTTGCCGATGCGGCGAGCAGCACCTCGCAGCGCCCGAGGATCACGGCGAGAATGTTGTTGAAATCGTGGGCGATGCCGCTCGCCAGCTCGCCGAGCGCTCGCAACCGCTCGCTCTCGATCACGCGCTCCTGGGTGCGCTTCACCTCTTCGGCCGCGGCCTCCGCGGCGGCGCGGGCGGCGCGCTCGGCGTCGTAGAGGCGGGCTCGCTCCAGCGCCTGGGCGCACTGCCGCGCCAGCGCCATCGCCAGTTGACGGTCCTCCTCGGTGAAGGCGCGCGCCTCGGGAAAGCTGAGGCTGATGCCACCGACCACGCGCGCTTCAACCAGCAGGGGGATGCAGGCGAGCGCCGCGCGGCCGACGCGCACACGCAACCCGGCGATTACCGGGTAGCGGCGGGAGAGTTCATCGGCTGAGCTGAGCCAGATCGGCTCGCGCGATTGCATGGCATCGCTGAGCGGCAGCGCCGCGTCGAGCGTGAGCGTGCGCTGGTCGAGATCGAGATCCAGCGGCGCGCCCGCGACCTCCACCACCGCGACCTTGCCATCCTCGCCCAGCAGGCCAACGTAGGCCGCATCGGCGCGCAGCGCGGCCATCGTCTGTGCCACGATCACGCGCGCGACCTGCGCCGGCGTCAGCGCCTCGGAGAGGGCGGCGGTGACGGCCTGCAGGCGGGCGGTGCGGCCGGCGGAGCGCTCGGCGGCCCGGCGAGCCTGCTGCTCGGCCTCGTACAGGCGGGCGTTGTCCACGGCGAGCGCGGCGCGGTGGGCCAGGTCTTCGAGCAGCGCCAGATCCTGCGTGCCGTACTGCCGGGCCGGATCGCCGGAGATAAACGTCAGGGCACCGATGGTGCGACCGCGGGCGATCAGCGGCACACACACGCAGGACTCGAAACCGATGCCCTGCAGCATCGCCAGGTGCTCGCCGCTCTCTGTCAGCTCAACCAGCAGGTCGCGTGAGACGGTGGGGTGCAACTCCGGACGGCCGCTGCGCAGCACCGCGGCCGGGCCGACGCTGGCGCCCGGGTCGGTGGGGAAGCGTCGCTCCATCTCCCAGGCGAGGTCGGCCTTAGCCGGGTCGGCGTGCACGATCGCCATGCGCCTGAAGGTACCGTCCTCTTCCAGCTCGTCGACGATGCACCAGTCGGCCAGCGCGGGGACGGCCAGCCGGGCGATGCTGGTGAGCGTCGCTTCGTAGTCGAGGGAGACGGTGAGCGCCTCGCTGGCGCGGGCGAGGAAGCGCAGCCCCTCTTCGGCGCGCTTCTGATCGTCGATATCGGTGCTGGTGCCAAACCACTTCACGATGCGGCCTTCGCGAGTGCGGACGGGCACGGCGCGGCCCAGGTGCCAGCGGTACGCTCCGTCGCTACCTCGGCGCAGCCTGTAGGCGAACTCGCACGTTTCGCCGCTCCGCCGCGCCGCTTGCCAGCGTGCCTCGAACGCAGAGAGATCCTCCGGATGGAACGCCCGCGACCGCGCTGACGGGTCGAGCGATTCGGGCGCGGAGAGGCCGGTGTACGCGACCCAGCAGCCGTTCAGATACTCCAGCCTACCATGAGTATCGGCAAGCCAGGCGATGTACGGCAGGGCATCGGCGAGGGCGCGCAGCGAGAGATCGTCGCTCGCGGCCACCGCCGACAGCGCGGCCGGCTCCGGCGGCTGGGAGGCCGGCGCGCCCGCGGGCACCTCGCGCAGGTAGACGAAGCAGCCGTTGTCGGTCGGGCGAATCCGCACAGCGTACTGCGCCGAGCCGGCGATCGGGCCGGTGAACTCCACCACCCGGCCGCTGTGCGCTGCCGCCTGCACCTGCTGCCGCAGCCGCTCGGCGCTCGGTTCGGGCAGCCGCTCCCAGAACACCCTTCCCAGCAGGGCGTTGCGCGTCTGGCCGAGGGCGTGCGCGGCGAGCAGGTTCACGTAGGTGAAACGGCCGCTGGCGTCGATCGAGAAGCAGCCTTCGTCGAGGCTCTCAAAGAGATGGCTGACCGCGGGCACACCGCTCTGCGCCGCGGCCTGAGGCTCGGCAAGTTCATGTGCGCGAGCGGCTTCGTCGCCCACCATGCTCCCGGCTGTTCCTGCGACCCGCCCATCCCGGAACGGGGATCGCAATATGCCTGCACCAGCCGTTACAATAGCGTTAATGTCCGTGTTATGCCAACACCGGTCAGGAGCCGAGATACCACTACTCTGCATAATAGTCGCGATTGGCAGACGATCCAGCGAAAGCGGGCCGGGGTGTGCGAACGGGAGACGATCGATGTCGATGCTGGTCGAGGCGGTGCATCGCGACGCCGATCACAGCGTTTCGAAGCGCACTGAGCCGTGCATCCGCCTGCTCGCCGGGCTGGGCGTTGAGGGCGACGCGCATCTGGGCGCGACGGTGCAGCACCGTTCGCGCGTGGCGCGCGACCCCACTCAGCCCAACCTGCGCCAGGTCCATCTGATCCACGCCGAGCTGCTCGACGAGCTGCGCGAGCGCGGTTTCGCGGTGCTACCCGGCGCGATGGGCGAAAATATCACCACGCGCGGTCTGGACCTGCTCGCGCTGCCGGCGGGCGCGCGGCTGCGCCTGGGCGCCGACGCGATGATAGAGCTCACCGGCCTGCGCAACCCCTGCGCCCAGCTCGACCGCCTGCAGGCAGGGCTGATGGCGGCGGTGTTGGAGCATGCCGACGACGGCCGGCTGTTTCGCAAGGCCGGGGTGATGGCCGTCGTGCTGGCCAGCGGCGAGGTGCGCCCGCGCGACCCGATCGCCGTCGCGCTGCCCCCCGCGCCTCACCACCCGCTGGAGCCGGTGTAGGCTATTGCGGGGTCGCGCCGGGCATCTCGCCGCCTCCTGCACAACGTGGCGACCCGCCGAGTTCTAGCCCTTAAAGCCAATGCGCAAGTGCGTGTTGTCGCAGAACGGCTTGTGGGCCGAGCCGCCGCAGCGGCAGAGCGCTATGCGCGTGTCTTCGGCGATAAGCTCCCCATCGATCGTTTCGACGCGCAGCGCGCCGCGCAGGTAGAGCGGGCCGTTGGGAACGGGCACGGCGGTCGCGGGCTCCTGCGGCGCTTCTTGAACGCCGCCGTCGAGCCGGCGGAAATGCAGGGCGCCGCTGGGGCACTGCCGAATCACGTCCGCCACGCGCTCCGGGTCCGCTCCTTCGAGCATGACCCAGGGACGGCGGCGGGGGTCGAACACGCGCGGCGCTCCGGCGATGCAGCGCGCCGAGTGGATACAGCGGCTCGCGTCCCAGTGCACCTCGATCGCATCCGTGCTGTAGAGCCGCGTGTCTGCCATCGCACTCCGCCTCCATCGCCGGCTTTCGGTCCACTTATGGTAAGTATGCCCCTCTGCCTGACGCTCGCTCCGAGACGCGCGACGGACAGGTAGATTCGGCGTTGCGAGAGAAGGGCAGGCCGGTCCGGCTCGTGCTACCTTGCCCCGCACCCAGGCGAAGCAGGTAGATGGACGTATACGGATATCGCCCTGGCGGTGGCACGAGAATCACACACGGGTTCAGGCTCACCGGCTGCCGCCCGTCCAGCTCTGATTGGCCACCTGCTGAGCGGCTGCACGCGGTTCGCATGCTGTCGGGGGAGGCTCGGAGGCGGCACCGGCGCGGGGTGAACGGGTTACTCACGCGCCACGGAACGCAGAACTGCGGTACTACGCTTCGGCGGCCGCGGAGCCGCGGCCGGGGTAGTCCATGCCGATATGACCGGAGGCGGCCAGCCGCTCGTACTCCCCCGGAGGCAGGTCGAGCAACTCGTGGTAGACGTAGTCGTTGTCCTGCCCCAGCAGCGGCGGATGGCGGCGGATGCGGTTCGGCGTCTCCGCCATGCGGAAGATGAAGCCGGGATAGTCGTGCGTGCCGGCCTCCGGATGAGTCACCGTCTCGAAGAAGCCGCGCTCGCGCAACTGCGGGCAGGTGAACAACTCCGCCTCGTTCTGCACCGGGCCCGCGGCCACGCCGGCATCGGCCAGCGCCCGCCAGAGCTCGCGGTCGTGCCAGCGGCGTGTCTCCTCGCCGAGTAGCTCGTCCAGCGCGGCGCGGTGTTGCCAGCGCGCAAGTGAATCGGCGAAACGCGGCTCAGCCATCCAGGCCGGCTCGCCCAGCACGCGGAACAGCGCCCGCCAGCTCAGATCGTCGCCCGCGTCGATCGCGATCCAGCGGTCGTCGCCCTGGCAGGGATAGACGCCGTGCGGGGCGCGGCTGGGGTGGCCGTTGCCCTGCGGCGGCGCCACGCGGCCGTTCATCGTGTAGTCCATCACGAACTCGGCGAGATACGGCACGATATTTTCGGCCTGCGACATCTCGATCTGCTGGCCCTTGCCGGTGCGGCGGCGGTAGCGCAGCGCGGCCAGCACGGCGAAGGCGCCCATCACACCCGACGCCGCGTCCGCGGTGAAGGCGTCGCCGGTCATATCGGGGTCGAGGTCGGGGTAGCCGCGCAGCAGGTGGTGGCCGGTGAGCGACTCCATGTGCGTACCGAAGGAGCGCCAGTTCGCATACGCCCCGCTCAGGCCGAAGCCGGGCATGCGCAGCATGATCAGCGCCGGGTTGACCTTCACCAGCTCCTCGTAGGTAATGTGCGCCCGCTCGATCGTTTCCGGCACGTTGTTCTCGACCAGCACATCGACCACGGCGACGAGCTTGAGAAACGCCTCGTAGCCCTCGGGATAGAGCAGGTCCAAGGTCACGCTCTTCTTATTGCGGGCGTGGCTATTGAACGACGGCGATCGGTTCCACGGCCGCGGACCCGGGTCGAACTCGGGTGGAGCGCTGAGGATGGCCAGGCCGCGCAACCGCTCCACCTGCTCGCGGGTGAGGCGGTTCTCGGCGCCGCGAGTGGCGGGCTGGATGTGCTGCAGCGGCTCGACCTTGATGACCTCGGCGCCCCACTCGGCCAGCAACTGTGTGCAGTGCGGGCCAGCCCAGACCACGGTGATATCCAGCACCCGCACCCGTTCGAGCGGCAGTCGCCTCGCCATTGTTCAGCCTCGCCTGGTTCGCCACAAAGCCGGCACGGGGCGGCACACCGAGTGCCCGGCGACGCCGCCCCACCCCTGCCCGCTCCACGCGTGCGCTTCGCGCTAGATGCCCTGCCAGCGGCGCTTGCCCTCAACGCGTACGACGCTGCCGATGCTGGGGTACGGATAGTGGCCCGCACAGACCTTGAGCCCCTCGCGCTCGATGCGGTCGAAGACCTGCGCGCGGGTCTGCTGGCTGGTGGCCGGGTCCACGTCGAAGCCCGGGTTCCAGTCGGTGTGCTCCAACTGCGCCAGCGAGTGGGTCACGTCGCCCATGATGATCGCTTTCTCGCCGCCGGAGCTGATCAGGAACGACTGGTGGCCCGGCGTATGCCCCGGCGTGAACAGCGAGCTGACCCCCGGCGCCACGCTGGCATCGCCGTCCACAAGGTCCACCAGCCCCTGCGCGTGCACAGGCTCGGCGCAGAGGCCGATGATCGGGTTGTCCTTCTTGATGTGCTCCTGCGTCCAGTACTCCCACTCTTTGCGCTGGACGATGTGGCGGGCGTTCTTGAACAGCGTCTCCGGCTTGCCGTCCTTATCGACCGTGCACCAGCCGATGTGGTCGAGGTGCAGATGTGTGATCAGCACGCGCTCGATCTGCTCGGGCGAGACCTTCGCCTTCTCCAGCTCGCCGGGCAGCTTGCCGGCCGGCATGCCGCCGCCGCGCCCGCCAACGCCGGCGTCCACCAGCGTATAGCTGTTGCCCTGCACCAGCAGGAACATCCCGAAGTTGAGCGGTACGTTTCCCTCGGGCGTCAGGTACTGCTTCGCGTCCGGGTCGTTCCACGCCTCTGCCGGCACGGAGGGCATGAAGCCCGACGGCGGCGGTGAGAATCCCCCGTCGGACAGCGGGATGACGGTAATCTCCCCGACCTTGAGCATGGGCGCTGGCATCCGCTTGCCTCCTTCAAGTAATCGAAGTAATCGCTCGCCGAGCCCGCGCCTGCGACTCAGTCCACGGGCAGAGACCCTCGCTGTGATCACAGCGCCAGGGCCGGCGAGGCGCACGCCGTAGTATAGGCGCGTGGAGGGGCCGCGTGCGCGATCTCACCGAACCGGTTTCCGGCCTGGACGCGGCGCTGCGCGCCGGCCGCTTCGTCGTCACCGCCGAGTTGACTTCGCCACCCGGCGCCGACCCTGGCTCCGTGCGCCGGCGGGCGCGGCTGCTCCGCGGCCACGTGGTTGCCGCGAACGTGCCGGACGGGCAGGCCGTCTCGGCGCACATGGCGCCGCTCGCCGCCGCCCGGCTGCTGCTGGACGAAGGGCTTGAGCCCGTGCTCACGCTGCAGTGTCGCGACCGCAACCGACTGGCGCTGCAATCCGACCTGATCGGCGCGGCCAGCCTCGGCGCTGCCAATGTACTCTGCCTCACCGGCGACGCGCCCTCGCCAGGCTCGCCCATACCCGGCGTCTTTGACCTGGATAGCGTCGGGCTGCTACGCGCCGCCGGCGGCCTGATGGCCGGCCGCTTTCTGGACCGCGGCACGCTGCGGGCGCCGCCACGGCTGCTGCTGGGCGCCGCCGCGCATCCGTTCGCCGAGCAGCGAGCCGACCGGATCGAGCGGCTGAGGGCGAAGGCCGTGGCCGGCGCCCGCTTCGTGCAGACGCAGTATGTGTTCGATGTGCCGGGCTTCGCCGCCTGGCTGGACGAGCTGCACGCGGCGGGGATCGACCGCGACCTCGCGATTCTTGCGTCCACCGGTCCGCTGCGCTCGCCCAGGGTGCTGGACTTCGTGCGGCGGCTCGCCGGCGTGCACATCCCGGCAGCGATCGAGCACCGCCTCGCCGGGCTGGACGGCGAGGCGTTCGCGCGGGAGAGCCTGGCGATCTGCGCGGAGACGGCGGCGGCGCTGGCGGCGCTGCCCGGTGTGGCGGGCATCCACCTGCTTGCACCGTACTGGGAGCAGTCCATCCCGGAGATCATCGCGATGGCCAGCCTCGCCGGCCGCACGGTTCGCGCCTGAGCGACCGCGACGGTTGGGGCGCCGCCCGGCTCAGCTCGGCAGTGGCGTCTGCTGGTGGACGGCGAGCAGCCAGCGGCCGCCGCGGCGTACGTACGTGCTGCTGATCAGCGCCGGGTACGCCGCTTCGCCCGCCCGCCGCGCCGTAGCTCGGTAGACGAGCGTCGCGCAGTCCGGGGTCAGGGTCACCAGCCGTGCGTCCTCGATGCGGTGCTCGACCCAGGGCCGTGGGCTCTGTAAGGCATCCAGCCAGGTTTGTTTGTCCAACACCGTGCCGGGCACGATCAGCACGGCGTCGTCGGCGAGGTTCCCGGCGTAGTATGCCCTGCCGGCGTCCGAGGAGAGCGCCTGCCAGCCGCGCTCCTCAAGCCCGAGCAAGGTGGCCAGGTCAGCGGTCATCGTCCACCTCGTCGCCGGAGTGTTGCGGCGGGCCAGCGCCGAGCGGGCTGGTCGCCTCCCGACCTCAGGCGAGCGCGTGCAGATCGGAGAATTGGCGGGTGAGCCAGTGCGGGATATCGTCCTCGGCGATGAGCTGACGCAGGCCGGCGGCGCGGCGGCCGCGCTCGGCGGCCGGCATCTCCAGCGCGTCGTGCAGCGCCCGCACCATGCCCTC
>Ga0070741_10019031_pt1 | contig 11019 bp, 9 predicted proteins | sample Coa_R1_4_FD_66440 | JGI IMG/M metagenome (GOLD analysis project Ga0070741, IMG submission 66440) | Surface soil microbial communities from Centralia Pennsylvania, which are recovering from an underground coalmine fire - Coalmine... | ecosystem: Environmental > Terrestrial > Soil > Unclassified ...
GCTGCTGATCGAGCACGACATGGACATGGTCATGGGCCTGTCCGACCGGGTGATCGTGCTCGACCAGGGCGCGGTCATCGCCGAGGGACCGCCCGCGCAGGTCCGCCGCGACCCGCGCGTCATCGGCGCCTACCTCGGCCGGGAGGAAGACGAAGTTCCCGACGCGATCGAGGAGGTCCCCGGGTGGAACTCCTGACCGTCGAGGGCCTGCACACCTACTACGGCGAGATAGCCGCCCTGCGCGGCGTCTCGCTGCACGTCGGCGAGGGGGAGATCGTCGCGCTGCTCGGCAGCAACGGGGCCGGGAAGACCACCACGCTGCGGACCATATCCGGGCTCCAGCGGCCGCGCCGGGGGACGGTGTCCTTCGGCGGCGCCGACATCACCCGCGCCCGCGCGCACGCCATCGTGGCGCAGGGCCTCGGGCACGTGCCCGAGGGACGGCGGATCTTCCCCGCGCTCACCGTCGAGGAGAACCTCAACATGGGCGGCTACCTGTCCCGCCGGGACCACGCCGTCCTCGCGGCCCGCAAGCAGCGGGTCTTCGACCTGTTCCCCCGGCTGGGCGAGCGCCGCCGGCAGCTCGGCGGGCTCCTGTCCGGGGGCGAGCAGCAGATGCTCGCGGTGGGGCGGGCGCTGATGAACGAGCCCCGCCTGCTCGCCCTGGACGAGCCGTCCCTCGGGCTCAGCCCGGTCCTGGTCAAGGCGGTCGGCGAGGTGATCAAGGCCATCCGCGCCAGCGGCACGGCGATCCTGATGGTGGAGCAGAACGCCAGGCAGGCGCTCGCCCTGGCCGACCGCGCCTACGTCCTGGAGACCGGCCGCATCGTCCTGGAGGGCCCGGCCGCGGAACTGGCCCGTGACCCGCGCGTCCAGCATGCGTACCTGGGCGGCTCGGCCGAGGAGGCAGCCCCGAATTGAGCGCCGAACCAGGCCCGCCGCCGGGACCGGCCCGGCGCGACCAGCGTCGCCCGGTGCCGGCCTACCGCCAGAGCGCGGGCGGCCCGCTCGACGTGGATCGCTCCTGGTATGAGCGCATCGCCACCGGCCCGGGCCGTCACCTGGCTGAGCGGCTCACGGTCCCGGCCCGCGACGGGCGGGCCTGGCCGGTCCGCGCCGGGCAGGTGTGCCGCATCATCGCGGTCGCCGGACCGCAGGTCGGCGACTTCAACTGCTGGAACCGGCAGAACCCCAGGGAGCGGCTATGGGCCTCGCGCACCAGGCAGCTCCAGGCCGCCCACGTCACCGCGTACGACCGCCTCTGGTCGACCCTGCCGTACCTGCGCCCCATGCTCACCTTCACCGCCGACACGCTGCGGTACGGGCCGGACGAGAACGGCGGGCGCTGCCACGACCTGCTCGGCACCCGGTGCGACCCGTACGTCAACCGCCTGCTCACCGGCGAGGACTTCGACCGTCACTGCCATTCCAACCTGGTCCGCGCCGTGCTCCCGCACGGCCTCACCGAGCAGGACGTGCACGACGTGCTCAACGTCTTCCAGGTGACCGGCCTGGTCGACGACCGCTACTTCATGTCCGCGAGCCCCGCCCGGCCCGGCGACTACCTGGAGTTCTTCGCCGAGATCGACCTGCTGTGCGCGCTGTCCGCCTGCCCCGGGGGAGACCTGTCCGTGGACCTGTGGGGCCCGGACGCGCAGGACCCCCTCCCGACCTGCAAGCCGCTCGGGGTCGAGGTCTACGACATCGACCCCGCGCTGGCCGAGGGCTGGCAGCCACCCCGCAGCCCCGGCTACCGCGGCAGGCACGGACTCCGCGAGCCCGGCTGATCCCGCGCGGTCACGTGCGGTCAGTCCAGCAGCCGCCGGGCGGCCCGCTCGATGTCCGCCTCGGACAGCAGGACGTGGGCGGCGGCGTCACCCAGCGGGATGTAGCTGTCAGCCGAGGTGACCCTGGCTACCGAGCCGCGGTACCCGGCGTCGGCCAGCAGGGCCAGCACGCCCTCGGAGACGCCGCCTGACTGCCGGGTCTCGTCCGCCACCAGCACGCGGCCGGTCGCCTCGGCCGCGGCCAGCAGCTGCTCGGCCGGCAGGGGAGCGAGCCAGCGCAGGTCCACGACGCGGGCCCCGGCGCCGGACCCGGCCAGCCGCCTGGCCACCCGCAGGCACATCGGGACCCCGTTCCCGAACGTGACCACGGTGAGGTCGGTTCCGCTGCCGTACGTGCGGGCGCGCCCGACCGGCACGTGCTCCTGCGCCCAGCGCCGCGGGCCGGCGTACGGTGACAGCCAGGCCCCGTCACCGGGCTGGTAGAGGTCACGGGTGTGATAGAGCGCGATCGGCTCGAGGAACACGCAGACCGTTCCGTCCGCGTCCGCCGCGGCCAGGCAGGTGCGCAGCATCGGCGCCGCGTCCTGCGGCCGGGCCGGCACCGCGACGACCAGGCCGGGAATGTCGCGCAGCACGCCGACGGCGTTGTCGTTGTGGAAATGGCCGCCGAAGCCCTTCTGGTAGGCCAGGCCCGCGACGCGCACGACCATCGGGTTGCGGTACTGGCCCGCGGAGAAGAACTGCAGGCTGGCCGCCTCGCCGCGGAGCTGGTCCTCGGCGTTGTGCAGGTAGGCGAGGTACTGGATCTCCGGGACCGGCAGCAGGCCCGAGATCCCGGCGCCGAGACCGAGCCCGAGGATCGCCTGCTCGTCCAGCAGGGTATCGAAGACCCGTCCGCTGCCGAACCGCCTGGCCAGGCCGCGGGTCACGCCGTAGACGCCGCCCTTGCGGCCGACGTCCTCGCCGAACACCAGGGCCCCGGGGTAGGCGGCCAGCGCGTCGGCCAGGCCGCGGTTGATGGTATCGGCCAGGGTCAGCGGCCCGGCGTCCTCGGGCAGCCGGGATCCGAAGGCGGCCTCGCGTGCGGCCGGTGTCCCGGCCTGCGCGGCCCGGCCTGCGACCCGGTCGGGACGGCGCGGTGCGAGCGGGGCGGTCACCTCGGCGCGGCTGCCCAGCCCGCGGTGCCTCAGCGCCTCGTCGGCGATGCTCCTGACCTGGGCGCGCAGGGCCTCGTAGCGGCCGGCGACCTGCCCGGGGGTGAGCAGGCCGGCGGCCACGATGAGCCGCGCGGTGGCGAGCAGCGGGTCGCGGGCGTAGTCAGCCTCGATCTCGGCCCGGCTCCGGTAGCTGACCTCCGCGTCGCTGCCGGCGTGGCCGAGGAAGCGCACCATGGTCAGGTGCAGGAACGCGGGCGAGCGGCTGGCGCGCACGTAGTCGGCCGCCGCCGCGGCGGCGTCGAAGCAGGCCGCCGGGTCGCTGCCGTCCGCGCTGAAGTACCGCAATGCGGGCCGCCCGGAATGCGCGGCCGCCACCCAGCCGCCTGGCGTGCGGACGCTGATCCCCAGGCCGTTGTCCTCGCAGACGAGCAGCAGCGGTACCGGCAGGCCCTGGTAGGCCGTGCGGCAGGCGGCCCCGATGGCGCCGGCCGCCGTGGAGTGACTCGCGGAGGCGTCACCGAAGCTGGCCACCGTGAGGGCGTCCGCGGGCCACGGCGACGCTACGCCGAGCTTCGCGGCCCGGCCGATCGAGAACGCGATCCCGACCGCTCTGGGCAGGTGCGACGCGATCGTGGACGTCTGCGGGATGACGGCCAGGCGGTGGTTCCCGAAGACCTTGTGGCGGCCGCCGGCGATCGGCTCGTCGCTGGCCCCGGTCAGCCCGAGCAGGACGTCCCGCAGCGGCTGGGAGCCGGGAACCTGCGCGGCGCGGGCGAGGTAGAAGCCGCCGGAGCGGTAGTGCAGCAGGGCGGGGTCCGACGGCCGCAGTGCCGCTGCCACCGCCGCGTTGGCCTCGTGCCCCGCGGACCCGATGGTGTAGAAGCCGCGGCCCTCGGCCCGCAGGTAGCGGGCCGCCAGGTCCAGGTGCCTGCTGCCGGCCTGGGCGTCGAACAGGGCGATCGCCTGTTCCCCGGTCAGCCTGCTCCCGGACGCGACCGGAGCAGCGCGGTCGGCCGTGCCTGGCGGGCCTGCGGTGCCGCCGTACGGCAGGTCACGCACGGCGCTCAGGAACCGGAGGTCGAGTTCCGCCTCTGCGGTGGTATCCGCCACCTTCCTGGTGCCCGGCTCAGCCGGGGAGCCGGAACGAGGTGTCCGCGGTCAGCTCGGCCACGTCCATCTGCGCCTTCTGCAGCGATCCCGAGTAGTCCCAGTTCATCGACTGCCAGCGCGTGAACTGGTCGAGGACCCAGATGCCTGACTGGCGCGATCCGTTGCCTGACTTGCCGTTGCCGCCGAACGGGAGGTGCGCCTCCGCGCCCGAGGTCGAGTTGTTGATGCTGACCATGCCCGCGCTGACGCCGCGGCGGAACCGGAACGCCTCGGCCGGATCGCGCGTATAGAGAGACGACGACAGCCCGTAGCCGGGCACGTTGGCCAGCCTGATCGCCTCGCCGAGCTCCCGGTACCCCAGCACCCCGACCAGCGGGCCGAACGTCTCCTCGCGGAACAGCGCGTCCTCCTCGCGCAGGCCGTCCACGATCACGGGGTGGTAGAAGATCCCGGCCTCGGGGTCGCCCAGGAACCCCTCGCGGGGGTTACGCGCGGTGATCCGGCCGGTCCCGGTCGAGCCGAGCAGCCGGTGATGCGGCTGGATCCAGCCCAGGTACTCCTCGAACCGGCGGCCGAACCCCTCGCTGAGCATGGGGCCGTACACGACGTCACCGAACGGGTCGCCGACCGCCGCCTGCCGGGTCGCCCGGTCGAGCCTGCCGGTGAACTCCTCCCGTACGTCCTCGTGCACGATCACCGTGCCGAGCGAGGTGCAGCGCTGGCCCGCCGTGCCGAACCCGGAGAACAGCGCGGCCTCCACCGCCAGGCCGATGTCCGCGCTCGGCGCGACCACCATGGGGTTCTTCCCGCCCAGCTCCAGGCACGCCGACTGCAGGTGGCGCCCGGTCAGCTCGCCGATCCGCGCGCCGACCCCGCTGGAGCCGGTGAACCCGACCTTGTCCACGCAGCCCTCGTCCAGCGCCGTCTCCAGGCCGGAGAACGTCTCCTCCCCGCCGGCCAGCACCAGGTTGAGCACGCCGTCAGGCAGGCCGCTGCCGCGCACCATCAGCTCGAAGAGCGCCCGGGCGCTCGCGGCGGCATACTCGGCCGGCTTCCAGACCACGCAGTTCCCGCACAGCAGGGCCGGGACGAGGTACCACGACGGGACCGCGACGGGGAAGTTCCCCGCGGTGATCACCGCCACCACCCCGACCGGGTTCCTGAAGGTGAACAGCTGCTTGTCAGGCATCTCGCTCGGCACCGTCTGCCCGTACAGACGCCGGCCCTCGCCGAGGAAGAAGTCGCAGGTGTCGACGATCTCCCTGACCTCGCCGAGAGCCTCGCCGTACGGCTTGCCGATCTCCCTGGTCACCAGCCGCGCCAGCGCCTCCGCGTTCGCCTCGACCAGCCGGCCGATGTGCGCGATCGCGCGGCCGCGGACCGGAGCGGGCACGTCCGCCCAGGCCCGCTGCGCGGCTCGCGCCGCCCGGGCGGCCTGGGCGAACGTCTTGGCGTCGCCGAGCGCCACCTCCGCGACGACCTCGCTGGTCCGAGCCGGGTTCACCGAGCGCATCGCGCCGCCCGGCGCCCCCGCCACCTCGTTTCCGGCGATCACCGACGCGACGTCAAGGCTCATCGGCTCAGTTCCGGTCCTGGCGGGCAGTGAGCAGCCGCGCCGCGCTAGTCACGGCGCGGGCGCTTGGCCACGATCCACACGACGACGAAGACGGCCATCGCGACCAGCGCGACGACGACGAACAGCTTGAAGGTTGCCAGGATCCCGCCCGCCGTCGTGACGACAAGCCAGATGGCGAGGATCGCGCCGATGATTGTCCCGATGATCCGGCCCATGCCCCCAGTATGCGCCCCGGGACTAGGGTGACGGGCTGACCCGGCCGAGATACCGGCCAGGAACCCGTTAAGCTCAAACTAGAACGTGTTCCAGATCTGGTCGCCGCCCAGAGGAGAGTCACCATGGCCATCGTGCAAGCCCTGTCTCCCTCCCCGGACGGTCACCGCCGGCTTGGCCTGGCCAGTCCGGCGACGGGGGAGCCGGTCGGCGAGATCACCGTGAGCACGCCGGCCGAGGTCGACGCCGCGATCGCGCGGGCCCGCGCGGCCCAGCCCGCCTGGGCGGCGCGCCCGGCCGCCGAGCGGGCCGCGGTCATCGCCAGGGCGCTGGACGTGCTGCTGGCCCGCAAGGACGAGATCTGCGCGACGGTCCAGGGAGAAACCGGCAAGCCGCTGGTCGAGGCTCTGGCCATCGAGATCGTGCCGTCCTGCGACTTCATCAACTACTGGACGGGCCGCGCCGCCAAGGACCTGGCCGACGAGCGGGTCGGCCTGCACGGCTACATGAAGCCGCTGAAGAAGCTCTACATTCACTACCAGCCGCTCGGTGTCGTCGGCGTGATCACGCCCTGGAACGGCCCGTTCGTCCTGTCGCTCAACCCGGCCGTTCAGGCGCTGCTGGCGGGGAACGCGGTGGTGCTCAAGCCGTCGGAAGTCACCCCGCACTCCGGCGGATGGGCCGCGAAGGTGCTCTGGGAGGCGGGGGTGCCGCAGGACGTGCTGCAGCTGGTCCAGGGGGACGGCGAGTCAGGGGCGGCGCTGGTCGGCGGCGCCATCGACAAGATCTCGTTTACCGGCAGCGTCGGCACCGGCAAGAAGATCGCCGCGGCCTGTGCCGGGCGGCTCCTGCCGTGCTCGCTGGAGCTGGGCGGCAAGGACGCGATGATCGTATGTGCCGACGCCGACCTGGAACGAGCGGCCAACGGTGCGGTGTACCTGTCGATGTTCAACAGCGGCCAGGTCTGCGTGGGGGTCGAGCGCATCTACGTGGTGGACAGCGTGGCCGACGAGTTCATCAAGCTGGTCAGGGAAAAGGCCGCGACGGTGACCTATGGTCAGGGCAACGACGTCGGCCCGCTGTTCTGGGACCGGCAGCTCGAGATCGTCAGCCGCCACGTCGAGGACGCCAGGGCCAAGGGCGCGACCGTCCTCGTCGGCGGCGGGGCCGACGCCGGCAAGGGCCTGTTCTACCGGCCCACCGTCGTGGTCGACCTGACCCACGACATGGACCTGATGACCGAGGAGACCTTCGGCCCGGTGGTGGCCATCATGCGCGTCAGGGACGAGGACGAGGCCGTGCGGCTGGCCAACGACTCCCGGTACGGCCTGAGCGGCAGCGTCTTCACCAAGGACCCGCGGCGGGTCATGCGGATCGGCAGGCAGCTCAAGACCGGGTCGGTGGTGCACAACGACGCGGCGGTGATCTACGGCGTCGCCGAGGCGCCGTTCGGCGGACGCAAGGACAGCGGGGTGGGGCAGGTCAACGGCCGTCACGCGATTCGCGGCTACACGCACGCGCTGCCGATCCTGATCGACCGCTGGGGCCGGGAGAAGGAGAACATCTGGTACCCCTACGCCGACAAGACCGTCAAGGCCCTCGAGTCCACCATCAAGTTCGTCTTCGGCAGGCACCTCGTCCGGCGCCTCATGCGCTGACCGGCCCGGCTCGTCCCGGGATCAGCGGTCGGCGGCGGCCCAGCCGGTCAGGCCGGCAATGCGCAGCACGAGGACCCGGGCGAAGGGCTGGTCCTGATACTGCGGATAACGCCGCGCCAGCAGGACGGCAAGGGCCGCCGCCCGGCTGGCGGCGGGGTCGTCCTGCCAGCGCAGCTCGGCGCGCACCCACCACAGCCGTGACCAGTCACCGCGATCCCAGTGCTCGGCCAGCAGCGTGGCCCGCGGGTCCGCCTCCAGGTTCCGCTCCCGCTGCAGGCGCAGCGACGCCTTCGGCTTCACCTGGTCGACGGGCACGCCGACGTAGCCGTCGTCGTCCACCGCGTACGCGACGGGTACCGCGTCGACGCCGCGCTCGGCGTGCACGGTGCACAGGATCCCGTGGTCGTGCGACCGGAGCCGGACCCGTGCCTCGTGTTCCGCGAGCCTCATCGCAGCAGATCCGCAGACGTGGACATGGGGGGTGACAGCCCTTCGCGGGTGGTGGGGGAGTGGTCCCCTGCTGTCTCATGATAGGACGATCACTGAGCGGCAACCCGGTTACGCTGGGCTTTTGGGGGAGGCTGGCCCGTGCGGGATCCCGCCTCCGCCCTCGAGTGGAGGACGATGCGATGAACCCGGCGGCGTGGGTCGAGCGCCACGCCCGCCGGCGGCCAGAGGAACCGGCGCTGGCGGATGGCGAACGCGTCCACGCCAGCTGGAGCGAGTTCGCCACCCGGACGGCCGGCGCAGCCGCCGGCTTGCGCGATCACTTCGGACTGGCGCCCGGGGACCGGGTGGCGATCGTGATGCGCAACCGTCCGGAGTACCTCGAGGCGCTGTACGCCATCTGGCACGCCGGGCTGGCGGCCGTGCCGGTCAACGCCCGCCTGCACCGCGACGAGATCGCCTACATCCTCGAAGACAGCGAGACGGCCGTCGCCGTGACCGATGCCGACCACGCCAGCGACGTCGAGTCGCTGGTCGGCGCGGTCGCTTCGCTCCAGACGGCCGTGGTCGCGCCGGGTGAGCGGTGGGACCGGCTCACGGCGTCGTCACCGGCCGGGCTCGCCGGCCGGCGGCCTGAGGACCCGGCGTGGCTGTTCTACACCAGCGGCACCACCGGAAGGCCCAAGGGAGCCACCCTCACCCACCGCAGCCTGCTGATGGCGACGCTCAGCTACTTCGCGGACATCGACCCGGTGCTGCCGCAGGACAGCGTCCTGCACATCGCGCCGCTGTCGCACGGGGCCGGGCTGTACGGACTGCCCCATGTGGCCAAGGGGGCGGTCAGCGTCATGTCCCGGTCCGGCGGCGTCGAGGGCGAGGAGGTCGCCGCCCTCCTGCGGCGCTGGCCGGGGACATCGTTCTTCGCGGCGCCCACCATGGTGAAGCGGCTAGCCGACGACCGGGCCGTCGCCGGCGCGGACCTGTCCCACCTCAAGACGATCATCTACGGCGGCGCGCCCATGTACCTGGCCGACCTCGAGGACGCGCTCGCCGCTTTCGGCCCGCGCCTGGCCCAGATCTACGGGCAGGGCGAGACGCCGATGACCATCACCGGCCTGTCCAAGGCGGACCACGCCGACCGGGACCATCCCCGGTGGCGGGACCGCATGCAGAGCGTAGGCGTCCCGCGCACCGACGTCGAGGTCCGCGTCGTCGACGACGGCCGCGAACTCCCCCCCGGGGAAGTCGGCGAGGTGGTGGTCCGGGGCGACGTGGTCATGGCCGGCTACTGGAACCAGCCCGATGCCACCGCCGAGGCGCTGCGGGACGGCTGGCTGTACACCGGCGACATGGGCAGCTTCGACGCCGACGGGTACCTCACGCTGCGGGACCGCTCCAAGGACCTGATCATCAGCGGCGGGATGAACATCTACCCCCGGGAGGTCGAGGAGGCGCTGCTCCGCCACCCCGGCGTCGGGGCCGCCGCCGTCGTCGGCCGGCCCGACGCGACGTGGGGCGAGGCGGTCGTGGCCTTCGTGGTGCCCGCCGACGGCGTGACCCAGCCGTCGGTCACCGACCTCGACCGGACCTGCCTCGACCACATCGCCCGGTTCAAGCGGCCCAGGGACTACCGGTTCGTCGATGTCCTGCCGGTCAACAACTACGGCAAGGTCGTCAAGCGGGAACTGCGCGACCGCCTCCAGGCCGAGAACCCACCGTGAGGAGACCATCGCATGAAGCTCGCTCTCTACCTGCCGAACTTCCGCAACAAAGTGACCGTCAAGGAGCTCGAGGATCTCACCCGCCTCGCCGAGGAGCTCGACTTCGACTCCGTCTGGACGCTCGACCGGGTCGTCGTTCCTGAGGCCTCTGACCGGGTGGAGCTCCAGCACTCGTTCGGCATGATGCCGGAGTTCCCGAAGGCGCTGCCGGTGTCCTCCCGCGGTGAGTGGTTCCAGGGCTGGCCGCTGATCCCGTGGCTGGCCGCCAAGACGTCCAAGGTGCGGATCGGCATGAGCATCTGCGACACGCCGTACCGCGCGCCCGGTGTCCTCGCCGCGGAGCTCGCCACCGTGGACCATCTCTCGAACGGCCGGCTCAACGTGGGGGTGGGGGCCGGCTGGATGCCCGAGGAGTTCGCCGCCGCCAGCGCCTCGCACATCTTCCCCAAGCGGCACAAGCACGTGCGCGAGACGATCGAGGTCATGCAGGGCATCTGGACGAACGACGTGTTTGAGTACCACGGCGAGTTCGCCGACTTCGACCGGTGCGGGTTCGGCTGGAAGCCGGTGCAGAAGCCGCACCCGCCGATCTACTTCAGCGGGCTCAGGGACCCGGCTCGCTCGGCCAGCCGCATCACGAAGTACAACCTCGCGGGCTGGATCGGGATCCAGGACACTCCCGACGAGCTCCAGCAGTGGCGGGGCGCCATCCAGCAGGAGCTCGGCAAGCTCGAGAGCTCGCGCTCGATCGACGATCTCGATATCGGCAGCATGATCTGGTACACGATCACGGACCAGGAGACGGATCAGACGCCGCTCGGCAAGGGCTCCAACCTCCTGGTAGGGACCGTCGCGCAGGTCACCGACAACCTCAAGCGGCTGAAGGAGGCCGGTCTTAACCTGCTGCTCCTCTGGCCGCCGTTCGCCGATGTACCGGTCTCGAAGACGCTCGACGACCTCAAGCGGCTGAAGCAGGAGATCATGCCGAAGGTCGAGGCCATGTGACTCCGCGGCGCCACCCGCGCTGCCGGAGATCAGGGCGTCTGCTGCCCGAGGACGAGGGCGGCCGGGCTGTGCTGCGGCCTGAGCACGACGATGGCGAGCCGGCTGCTGCCCGGGTGCCACGACGCTAGCTGCACCTTGGTCGTGAAGCTGAACTCAGCCACCAGGCTGTCTCCGCCCGCGGCCCAGCCGAAGCCGACCAGGGCGTCGCTGCTGACCCAGGTCTGCGGCACGGCGGTCAGGCGGCCGCTGACGAGGGACACCTGCTCCAGCTGTACCGCCCGCGCGCCGTCCGCCGTGTTGTCGCTGAAGCTCACCTGGATCACCAGGGAGCTCCCGCCGGGGCTG
>Ga0070741_10019032_pt1 | contig 11018 bp, 7 predicted proteins | sample Coa_R1_4_FD_66440 | JGI IMG/M metagenome (GOLD analysis project Ga0070741, IMG submission 66440) | Surface soil microbial communities from Centralia Pennsylvania, which are recovering from an underground coalmine fire - Coalmine... | ecosystem: Environmental > Terrestrial > Soil > Unclassified ...
ATCACGTTTCCATATCTTTTGCTGATCACGCTGGTGACGCTCTATGGCGGCATCCTCAACGTGATGCATCGCTTTGCCTCTGCGGCAGCCGCCTCGATCCTGCTCAATATATCGATGATGGCGACGCTCGCGGTCGCGGTGTGGTTTCCGACGCCGGGCCACGCGGCGGCATGGGGCGTTTTGATCTCGGGTTTCCTGCAATACTTCCTGCTCGCCGGCGATCTCGGCACCCATGGCGGCCTGCCGCGCTTTGCGCCGATCAAGCTGGATGCAAACGTCCGCGCCTTCTTCCGCGCGCTCGGACCTGCGACCATCGGCTCGATGGGCACGCAGGTCGCGCTGTTTGCCGACACCATCATCGCGACGTTCCTGCCGGCCGGCGCGCTGTCGGCACTCTATTATGCCGACCGCCTCAACCAGCTGCCGATCGGTGTGATCGGCATCGCGATCGGCACGGTGCTGCTGCCGGAAATGTCGCGGCGGCTGACCGCGGAGGATCACCAGGGCGCGCTTGCAGAGCAGCGCCGCGCCTTCGATTTCACGTTGTTGCTGTCGGTGCCGTTCGTGACCGCCTTTCTGGTGGTGCCGGACACCATCATGCGGGCGATGTTTGCCCGCGGCGCCTTCACCAAGGGCGATGCGGCCGCCGCCGGCGCGACGCTTGCCGCCTATGCCGTCGGGCTCATTCCCTTCGTCCTGATCCGAAGCGCGGTTGCGACCTTCTACGCGCGGCGGGATACGGCAACGCCGGTGAAGGCGGCGCTGATCGGCGTTGCCGTCAACGTCGCGCTGAAGATCGCCCTGGTCGGGCCGCTTGCACAGGTCGGCCTCGCTTTTGCCACAGCCATCGGCGCCTGGATCAATTTATCGTTGGTGATCATCTTTGCGGTCCGCGCCGGCTATCTCGAACTGGATTCAGCGCTTCTGCGATCGGTGGCGAAATTTGTCGCGGCCGGCCTCGTGCTCGGCGCGGCGCTTTGGCTGACGGTCAACCTTTCAGCCTCCCATATGGCGGGCTTGAGCAGTCTGCATGACGAAGTTGCGTTTTTGCTGCTGATCGCGGTCGGCGGCGTGGTCTACCTTGGCGCCATCCTGCTGCTGTTCGGCAAAAGCTGGGTGATGTCGCTGGTAAGGGGTTAATGCTCAAAATGCCTTAAAATCCCTTGGGGGCCGGCGCGTTTGCGTGATCGGCCGAGCCGCGCCAATATGAGGCCGGTTGGGCCGCATTTATGCGGCAAAGCTTCGCAAAGAATAAACAGAGACAAGCTGGAAAACGGAAACAGGATGGCTCCCGTCAAATTCGGTGTCGGTCAAAGCGTGCTTCGCAAAGAGGATGACGTGCTCATCCGCGGCAAGGGCCGTTATACCGACGATTTCACGCCGCCGCAGGCGTTGCATGCGCTGGTGCTGCGCTCACCGCATGCGCATGCGAAATTCACCATCGATGTGAGCCGCGCCCGCGGTTTGCCCGGCGTCGCGCTGATCCTCACCGCCGAAGACGTCGGCGATCTCGGCGATCTGCCGTGCCTGTTCAATCTCGAAGACAATCCCTTCACCGGCCCGCCTTACCCGATCCTGGTCAAGGACGAAGTGCGCCATGTCGGCGACGCCGTTGCGTTCGTCGTTGCCGATACCGTCGATGTCGCGCGCGATGCGATCGAGGCGATCGAGGTGAAGTGGACGCCGCTTTCCGCCGTGACCGGCGTTCGCAATGCCGTCAAGGGCGATGCGCCGCAGGTTTGGGCACAGCACAAGGGCAATGTGCTGTTCGACGTCTCGATCGGCGACAAGAAGGCGACTGAAGCCGCGTTTGCGAAGGCGCATGCGGTTGCGGAAATCACCATCGTCAATCCGCGCGTCATCATCAATTTCATGGAAACGCGCGCGGTCGTCTGCGAATACGACGCCAGGCGCGACCACCTGACGCTGACGATCGGCAGCCAGGGCAGTCATCGCTTGCGCGAAATCATCGGCGGCATGGTGCTGAAGATGCCGCTGGAAAAGATGCGCGTGATCTGTCCCGATGTCGGCGGCGGGTTCGGCACGAAACTGTTTCCCTACCGCGAATATGCCCTCGCTGCCGTAGCTGCGCGAAAACTTCGCAAGACGGTGAAATGGACGGCGGATCGCTCTGATCATTTCATGGGCGATGCGCAGGGGCGCGACAACGTCACCACAGCGCGGATGGCGCTTGGCGAAGACGGGAAGTTCCTCGGCATGGACGTCGACCTCATGAGCGACATGGGGGCGTATCTGTCGACCTTCGGCCCGTACATTCCGCATGGCGGCGCCGGCATGCTGCCCGGCCTCTACGACATCCAGGCTTTCCATTGCCGCGTACGGACCATCTTTACCAACACCGTGCCGGTCGACGCCTATCGCGGCGCCGGGCGCCCCGAGGCGGCTTACGTGATCGAGCGGCTGGTCGACGCGGCTGCGCGCAAGCTTGGCATGAGCGTGGATGCGATCCGCCGCAAGAATTTCATCTCCCCGCGCGCGATGCCCTACAAGACCGCGACCGGCAAGGTCTACGATTCCGGCGACTTCGCAGCCCATCTGAAGCGGGCGATGGACATCGCGCAATGGAAGGAGTTTCCCAAGCGCGCCAAGGCGGCGAAGAAGCAGGGCCTCGTTCGCGGCATCGGGCTTGCGAGCTACGTCGAAATTTGCGGCACCATGGGCGAGGAGACCGCGAAGGTCGAGCTCGATCAGAACGGCGACGTGTCGATCCTGATCGGCACGCAGTCGACCGGGCAGGGCCATCAGACCGCCTATGCGCAGATCATTGCCGATCAGTTCGGCCTGCCGGCGGAGCGCGTCCACGTCTTCCAGGGCGACACCGACAAGATCGCGACCGGACTTGGCACCGGCGGTTCGTCCTCGATTCCGACCGGCGGTGTCAGCGTCCAGCGCGCCGCGAACGAACTTGGAAAACAGCTGCGCGAGATCGCCGCCGAAGCGCTCGAAGCAGGCGTAGGCGATCTCGAAATCGACGGCGGCACCATCCGTGTCGCCGGCACCGACCGCGCGATCAGCTTTGCAGATCTCGCCAAGCGCCCGGGGGTCGATCCGTCGAAACTCAACGCCAGCGCCACCTTTACCGCCGCCGACGGCACCTATCCGAACGGCACCCATCTTGCCGAAGTCGAGATCGATCCTGCGACCGGCAGTATCGCAATCGTCAACTACGTCGTCGTCGACGACTTCGGTGTGACTCTCAACCCGCTGCTGCTCGCAGGGCAAGTGCATGGCGGCGCGATGCAGGGGATCGGTCAGGCCTTGATGGAGCAGGCGGTCTATAGTCCGAACGACGGCCAGCTTCAAACCGGTACCTTCATGGATTACGCGCTGCCGCGCGCATCCGACGGTCCAGCCTTCATCTTCGAAACGCATAATGTGCCGTGCACGACCAATCCGCTCGGCGTGAAGGGCGCGGGCGAGGCGGGTGCGATCGGCTCCTGTCCGGCTGTTGTCAACGCCATCATCGAAGCGCTCTGGCGCGAGTACAAGATCGACCACATCGACATGCCGGCGACGCCCGAGCGGGTCTGGATCGCGATCCGCGAGCACCAGCGCCGGCATAGCCTGTGACAGCGATACGCAAGTGAAGTGACGGAAGGAAGCACCTGATACGGTGTTGTGAAGATCGGTAAAAATATTGACGGGCACAGTGAAACAAAGGGAAACAAACCGATGATACGAACTGCCTTGGTCGCGGGAGCGTTGTTGCTGGGCGCGAGCGCTGTGATCGCGCAGCAGAATGTGGTGAAGGAAAACCAGGACACCATGAAGGCCAATGGGAAAAATCTTGGCGCCATGGTCGCAATGGTCAAGGGCGAGAAGCCATATGACCAGGCCACGGTCACGGCCGGGCTGGCGCAGCTCGAGGAAACCGCCAAGAAGCTGCCGACGATGTTTCCGGACAGCATCAAGGGACTGAAACCGGACGGCGGCAAATACGAGATGTCGCCGAAGATCTGGGAAGACAAGGCCGGCTTCAACGCCAGGATCGAAGAGTTCGCCAAGGTCGTCGCCGAGGCCAAGTCCAAGACCACGAATCTTGATACGCTGAAGGTCAGCGCGCCGGCGATGGGCAAGGCCTGTGGCAACTGCCACGAGACCTTCCGCATCAAGCTCGAGTGATCGCGCGACAGGGACGCGCGGTTTGCAGTGGCGCCATCAAGTGAAAAAGGGGTGAAAGCTTGATCGCTTTCACCCCTTCACTATCTGGATTGCAATCAGATGAAAAAAAGAGCGGGCGCGCTGCGCTACTTCGCCTTCTCGACCTGGCCGCGGATTTCGCCGCCGCCATTGGCTTCGGTATGGACGTTGACATAAAGCTTGCCGGCTTCGAGATCGGCAGCCTGCGCATCGGTCAGCGTCGCGCTGCCTTCGGCCGGGCTCGACGTCGCACCGGGAATGGCGACCGCAACGCCCGCATTCTTGCCGGGCTCGGCTGGCCCGTGGAAATGCGCGGCCTTCGCGGGACCGGTCAGTCCGCTATAGGTCAGCTTCCAGGAGAGCTTCTTGGTGGCGGGGTCGTAGTCGATGTCGGCGGTGCCGGTGCCGGTCGAAGTGGTCGGCGGGACTTCGGACTTGCCGTCCAGCGTCGCCTTGAACTTTTCGGCAAAGGCGGGCCCGGCGAAGACGACGGTAGTGGCGAGTGCAAGCGTAGCGAATATGGCTTTGTTCATGGTTCTCTCCCTGTGACGCGGCGTGTGAATGATCCACAGCAATGTACGAATTTCACAACAGCAGGGTTCCAATTTTATTCCTGGAATCCGCCTCAAAACCGAAGAAATTTTGGGCCGGCGCTGGGGTTACGCCAAGACCACATAGCGAGACCCCAGAAATGACGGACCGGTGATGCGGCGACGAATTTTCCTCAGGGGCGCAATTGCCGTTGCGATTGGCCTTGGCGCCTATTGGCTGGCGACGGAGCCGTCGATTGTGCACGGCGATGTCGTGACGCGTCCGGCTCACGCGCCCGACCTCGCTAACGGCCAGATCGTCTTCAATGCAGGCGGCTGCGCTTCCTGCCATGCGGTGCCGGATCAGCCCGACCGCTTGAAGCTTGGCGGAGGGCTTGCGATCCCTTCACCATTCGGAACGTTCTACGCGCCGAACATTTCACCACATGAAAGTGATGGGATCGGACGCTGGACCGAAGCAGACTTTGTCACGGCCGTGAGGACAGGCATTTCGCCGCGCGGCACCCACTACTTTCCGGCCTTTCCCTATACGTCCTACGCGCATGCCAAGGTCGCGGACATCGAGGATCTCTTCGCTTATCTGAAAACGCTCGCGCCGGTCTCGGGCAAGGTGCGCGATCACGACGTGCCGTTTCCCTTCAACGTCCGCCGCAATGTCGGCGTCTGGAAACTGCTGTTCTTCGATTCGACGCCATTCATGGCTGATGCCGCGCACTCCGCGCAGTGGAATCGCGGCGCCTATCTCGTCAATGGTCTCGGTCATTGCGCCGAATGTCATTCCCCGCGCAACGTCCTCGGCGGCATCAAGTCCGCTCAGCGTTTCGCAGGCGGACCCAATCCGGAAGGCAAGGGCTGGGTGCCGAACATCACCCAGAAAGGTCTCTCCGACTGGAGCGCCAAGGACATCGACTATTTCCTCAGGACCGGCCAAACGCCGGACGGCGATTCCGCCGGCGGGTCGATGGTGCGCGTGATCAAGAACACCTCGCAACTGCCGGAGGCCGACACGGCCGCGATCGCAGAGTATGTGAAATCGCTTCCCCCCGTTGAAGGCCCGCCGAAGCCGCCCAAGAAGGCCGAAGAGGAGGCGGGGGAGCCAAAACAGGACAAATGAGCCGGGTATTGGAACTCTGGGGCACTGCCAGTCGCGTGCAGTCAAATTCTGTTTCGGCTATTTTCCTGCAAAGCCGGAGTCGCCAGATTGTATGATGGTTTGAAAGAGCGCTAGACGATGTCTGAAGCCAAAGTCGCTGAACGAAACAACGAAGCCGAGGCAGGCTTCACCCCGCACACCTCGCACTGGGGCGTGTTCTCGGCGCGGATGCAGGACGGCGAGCTCGAGGTCAGGCCGCACAAGGACGATCCCGACCCGAACGACATCATCCAGAATTTTCCCGCAGCGCTGCGTCACCGCGCGCGGATCGCACAGCCGATGGTGCGCAGGGGCTGGCTGGAGAACGGTCCGGGTGCGGACGAGCGGCGCGGCCGCGATGAATTCGTGCCGATGTCCTGGAATGCCGTGCTCGACCTGCTCGGCAAGGAGCTTTCCCGCATCCGCGACGGCATTGGCCCCGGCGCGATCTTCGGCGGCTCTTATGGCTGGTCAAGCGCGGGCCGCTTCCATCATGCCCAGAGCCAGGTCCATCGTTTCCTGAATATCGCGTGCGGCGGCTACGTAAAATCGGTCAACACCTATTCCTCCGGCGCCTCGTCGGTGCTGATCCCGCACATCATCGGCGACTACGAAGGCATCACCAAGCGCAACGTCACGTGGGAACAGATCGCCGAGCACAGCGAGATCGTGATTGCGTTCGGTGGCATGGCCTTGAAGAACTCGATGGTTGCCGGCGGCAGCATCAGCAAGCATGTCGAGCGCGGCGCGATGGCGCGCGCGGCTCAACGCGGCTGCAATTTCGTGCTGGTCAGTCCGCTGCGCGCCGACCTGCCTGAGGAGACGAAGGCCGAATGGGTCGCGTGCATTCCCGGCAGCGACACCGCGCTGATGATGGGGATCGTCCACACCCTCGTCGTCGAAAGCAAGCACGACCGGGCCTTCCTGGAGCGCTACACGGCGGGTTGGCCGGTGTTCGAGCGCTACCTGCTCGGCGAGAGCGACGGCCAGCCGAAGGATGCGGCGTGGGCGGCTCGCATCACGGGAGTTGCGGCGGACGAGATCACAGCGCTCGCCCGTCGCCTCCACGGCAAGCGCGCGCTCGTTGTGGTCTCGCATTCGCTGCAGCGCGCCGAATATGGCGAGCAACCGGTCTGCATGGGCATGGTGCTTGCCGCCGCGCTCGGACAAATCGGCTTGCCGGGCGGCGGCTATAACTACGCGCTCGGCGCGATCGCCTATTACGGACGCCGCTACAATGCGGTGCCGACGCCGACCCTTTCGCAAGGGAAGAACGGCGTGCGCGACTTCATTCCGGTGGCGCGCATCGCCGACATGCTGCTCAATCCCGGCGAGACCTATCGCTACAACGGCGAGACCAGGACCTATCCGGACATCAAGCTGGTGTACTGGGCGGGCGGCAATCCCTTCCATCATCACCAGGACCTCAACCGCCTGCGCAAGGCGTTCGCGCGCCTCGACACGCTGGTGGTCCACGAACTTGCCTGGACCGCGACCGCGCGCCATGCCGACATCGTCCTGCCCTGCACGATGACACTTGAGAGGGAAGACATCGGCGGCAATGCCAATGACCCGCTGCTGGTGCCGATGCAGCCCGTCGCCGCCCCCTATGGCGAGGCGCGCGACGATTACGCGATCTTCGCCGACCTTGCCGAGCGGCTCGGCGCGCGCGAGGCTTTCACGGAAGGGCGCAGCGTGCGCCAGTGGCTCGAACATCTCTATGAGCCGACGCGCGCGGGGCTTGCGGCAGCCGGATTGCCGGCGCCGAACTTTGCCGAGTTCTGGGCGGGGGAGGGCTTTTCCCTGCCGCAGCAGCCCGATGACGGCGGCTACCTGCGTGCGTTTCGCGACGATCCAAAAGCACATCCTCTGCCGACGCCGAGCGGGCGGCTGGAAGTCTATTCCGAGACCATCGCCAGCTTTGGTGAGGCTGATTGCCCGGGCCATCCCACCTGGCTCGGGCCGGCTTACGCGCCCAATGAGGCCACACCTTATGTACTGGTCGCGAACCAGCCGCGCACGCGGTTGCACAGCCAGTTCGATTTCGGCGGGCACAGCGGCGCGTCGAAGCATCGCGGCCGTGAGGTCGCAACGATGCACCCGGCCGACGCAAAGCTGTGCGGCATTTCGGAAGGCGACATCATCCGCCTGTTCAATGAACGCGGCGCTTGCCTTGCGGCTGTGACGCTGACGGACGGCATCCGGCGCGGCGTGATCCAGCTCCCGACCGGCGCCTGGTATGACCCCGCCGATCCAGACGAAGACAAGCCGCTTTGCGTTCACGGCAATCCGAACGTGCTGACGCGCGACATCGGCACATCGGCGCTGGCGCAGGGCTGCACCGGCCAACTGACGACGGTCCAGGTGCAACGCTTCGACGGCAACCTGCCGCCGATCCAGGCCTACGACCCGCCGGTCTAGCTGACTATCGCGACCGCTCGCGACCCCGCCTCGCGACTAGGCGCCTCGCCACCATCGATCGGTGAGGCGCCAACAGACGACGGTCGAAAACAGGCACAGGAAAAGCAGCAGTGCCGCCACCCCAAGAGCCCGCATCGCCATTCCAGGAGACCCCTGTGCTACTGCAACGGCACCGGTCGTCAGTCCGATCAGTGTGCCAACCAGCACCGCTTGCCTCAATCCAAACTTGTTATCGGAGAGCCTGATTCCGCCAACGAGAAAGCCGGCCAGCGCCGCTGGAATAAATCCGATAGCGTAAGCGCCAAAAACGTACAGCGAGAGTATTTTCAAGCTGGGCGCACCGATCTCGGTAGGCCAGAGATGGAGGGGCTCCTCGCGCTGAAAGCAACGAAGATCGAAAATTCCGTCATGTGGCGGTTCGCATGGCGGGCGGTGCGCACGTGCTGTGAGAACGCCAACCGCATGCGTTATCGATTCCCATTCCGCCACGACAGCGCTCACGACCAGCAGCGCGAACAGGCCGATCAGCGGCCCCACCAGTGCATAAAAGAGCAAGGTCTTCCAGAATGCCCGCACTTGATTGCCCGTTGGTGAGCAAGGATATGGCGCGATGATAGCCGGGATAGCGCGCAGGCGATATCTGTAAGGACCAGCGCGGTTCGATCGGCGCATGTTCACAACCGCGCGGTTAATGCTCTCTTTACACGTCGGCCTCGCTTTGATTTGCCCGAGCAAGCAAAAGGCCGCCCCGACGAGGCGGCCTTCGGATTGTCCGGTACAACAGGCGATCATGAGCCCGTGAAATGCACGAGCTTGCGCGAGGCAAGATCGACGGTGACGAAATCATCCGGCGTCTTGGCGCCTTCGCCGTCGCTCGCCGGGTGATATTCGATGCGCAGCTGCGATGCCGTCGCAACGACGCGCAAGTAGCCGTAATCCTGGTCGTCGTAGTTCTCTAACATCACCTTGTCGGCATGGCCCTTCACCTGCAGGGCTTGCGGCGTTCGCAAGGAGGCACCGCCTTTCTTGCGCATCAGCCTGGCAAGCGCGTGGCCGCCATTGCCGCAAATCAGGTAAGGGATCTGGGTGTTGCCATGCATGCGCGTGAAGCGCTGATAATTGTGGGCATGGCCCGACAGCACCGCATGCGGCCAGACGCCGGTCTTGCTGCAGACTTCGTCGATCTGCGAGAGCATCTGCTCGCTCCAGCCATGAACGCTGCCGGCCGTGTAGGCGGGATGATGGTGGGCGATGACGAGCGCGCCGCCAAATTTCTCCGACTTCACGCGGTTGAGCGCAGCTTCCAGATAAGTCAGCTGTGAATCGCCGATGGCGTCGTCGGCAATGACGCCGGGATCTTCCAGCGTATTGCTGTAGAGCGCGAGGATGCGCAAGAATGGCGGCGCCTCGAAGGTATAGAAGACGCCCGGCTGAATTTGCGCGGTGCGCGCGAGCCCGCCGGCCTCGGAGGTGACTTCGAACTCGCTGGCGCAGAAATTCTCCAGGAAGGCGGCAAGCGTGGTGGCGTTGGTGTTGGGCGCGACCATGCCGTCGTGATTGCCTGCGAGCGCCACGATCGGCGCGGGGTAGTTGCGATATGGCTCGTAGAATTGATCGTAGTAATAGGCAGCCTCGCCAAAGCTGTAGATGACGTCGCCGAGATGAAAGAAGAACATCGGCCTTTCTTTTTCATCGTCGGTGAAGTCGTTGACCATTTTGTCGGCAACGAGGTTCTGCGTTTCCGGGCCGCGCGTAGAGCCGGTGTCGCCCGTGGCGTGAAACACGATCTGCCCGTTGGCCGTCAGCCGTTTCTGCAATGCGCTCGCGTCGGTGCCAAGCGCTGCGGCGAGCGTCAGCGTCGGCTCGGGCAGGCCGCGCGGCGCAGGAAACGGCAGCGCGGCGATCCTGTGTTCCTTGTTGAGCTCGTCGATCTCTTTGTACGCGGCGTTGTCGGAGGGATGCTTGACCTCGAACTTCTTCGGGTCCTCCGTCGGCTCCGGCTGCGAAAATACCGGCTTTCCGAGTTCGGTCGCGCCGGTGTTGTCGATGGTCTTGGACGGTGTGTGGGGTTTTGCTTTGCGGGTCTTGGCGGTGCGTGCCATGTGTCACCTCGAAATGTGTGCTTGGGCAAAATTCATCGCGTGCCCGGGCTGCGTGGTTTGCAGCCCAAGCCTGGAGAACGAACGATTCAAAAAGAGACGAGAAATAAAAAATTGCGTTTGGGTTTTATTAGGCCGGAAGTACAACCGCGTGATGACAGGGATGTCACTCAAAAAATGGCTGCAAATTGAAGACGTGCATCGCAGACGCCACGCGGTCTTGCGAACGACATGCTACTGAAAATCTGTGAAGCGGAATGTGAACCGCTTCATACGCGCGATGACGGGGCGCATCCGTCCGTCACTGGGTTGCGCTGTTGGTGCCGACGTCTGTCTTGTCTTTGGGCCGACATCAGGTCGGCTTTCGTCTTGCTCGGGCCAGCGGACATCGCCCGCTCTATTCGATCACCTCGTCGGCGCGCGCGAGCAGTGCGGGCGGGACGGTGAGGCCCATTCCCTTTGCAGTTTTCGCATTGATGACCAGCTCATACCTGGTTGGAACTTGCACCGGAAGGTCGGCAGGCCGCCCGCCTTTGAGAAGGCGATCAACGTATCCGGCGGCAAGCTTTGATTGCCCGATCAGGTCGGGTCCATAGGATATCAGGCCTCCGAGATCGACCCATGTCCGGTTGGGATAGACTGTCGGCAATCGGT
>Ga0070741_10019033_pt1 | contig 11018 bp, 6 predicted proteins | sample Coa_R1_4_FD_66440 | JGI IMG/M metagenome (GOLD analysis project Ga0070741, IMG submission 66440) | Surface soil microbial communities from Centralia Pennsylvania, which are recovering from an underground coalmine fire - Coalmine... | ecosystem: Environmental > Terrestrial > Soil > Unclassified ...
TGGTAATCCGGTTCAGATGATTACACCCGCCGACCAGATAAGCATAGAGCTCCCCGTAGAAGATCTCACATTGGTGCCGCAGGAGCAGCATCAGGCGGTGGTACAGGATTTGACTGGTGAAGAAGCGGCAAGGCCCTTTGATTTTGCGCATGGGCCGCTTCTCCGGGTGAGATTGTTACGTCTGGGAGATGAAGAGCATGTGCTGCTTCTGACCATCCACCATATTATCTCTGATGCCTGGTCGCTGGGTATCCTCATGCGTGAGTTGACGATGAGTTATAACGCATATGTGACCGGACAGCCATTACTCCTGCCGGAAGTGGCATTCCAGTACGGGGATTTCGCAGTCTGGCAACATCAATGGCTACAAGGAGAGACGCTGGAGAAACAACTGGCATATTGGAAGAAGCATTTGCAAGATATACCGGATATGCTGGAACTCCCGACAGACCATCCTCGACCCCCTGTGCAGACATTCAGGGGAGCAAAGGAAGCATTCCTTGTACCCAAGGAATTGACGGAGCGCATCAAGGAGTTGGGACGACGCGAAGGTGTGACAACATTTATGGCCCTGCTCTCTGCTTTCCATGTTCTGCTCTCTCGCTACAGTGGTCAGGAGGATATCGTTATCGGGACTCCCATTGCCAACCGCACCCGCGCTGAATTAGAGGATGTTTTTGGGCTTTTCCTTAATACACTCGTTTTACGCACGAATTCGTCTGGTGTCACCAGTTTCCGCGCACTGCTGAAGCTGGTGCGCGAAGTTACTCTGGATGCCTACGCTCACCAGGACGTACCATTTGAGCAACTGGTAGATGCTTTGCAACCTGTGAGAGATATGAGTCGCTCGCCGCTCTTTCAGGTTGTATTCGCCCTGCAAAATGCACCTGACGCAGAACTCCACTTACCGGGGTTGGTTTTGCGCCCCATCGTTACCGAAAGCACGACGGCGCAATTTGACCTGACACTTTCGATGATGGAGATGGAGCAGGGATTTGCAGGCACATTCGAGTACAATACGGACCTCTTTGAAGCGGAAACAATCACGGATCTGACCAGGCGCTTTGTGATGCTGCTGGAGGGAATTGTAGCCATGCCCGAAGAAGCAATCACGCGACTGCCATTGTTGGGTGGAGACGAGCAGGCGCGCCTGCTCGTCGAGTGGAACCAGACACAGCAAAGCTACCCGGATCTGAGCGTCGATCAGATCTTCGAGCAGCAGGCAACCCGCACGCCTGACGCTATCGCGCTGGTCGATGCGAACGAACAGATGAGTTATGGGGAACTCAACAGACGGACGAATCAACTGGCCGGGGCGTTGCGAGAGAGGGGAGTAGGCCCTGACAAACTGGTTGGCGTGTGCCTGGAGCGTTCAGTGCACTTGCTGGTGGCGCTGCTAGGCATCTGGAAAGCGGGTGGAGGGTATGTACCCCTGGACCCGGCCTATCCTGAAGAGCGTCTGACATTCATGGTAGAGGATGCCGGCGTATCCGTGATTGTGACAGAACGATCGCTGCGCGAAATAGGCTTGTATGAGGGACGACAGGTGCTCTATCTGGATGACTGGCAGGAATGGCAAGGAGAAGAGGCAAAGCATACCCAGGTGTGGGGGCCAGAACGGCTGGCCTATGTTCTCTACACGTCGGGATCGACAGGCATACCCAAAGGCGTGATGATTGAGCATCGTCAGTTAGTGAATTTCCTGTTCGGAATGCAGACTCTCTTCCAGGTGGAAGCGCGGACAGTGTGGGGAGCAGTAACCAGTATCTCCTTTGACATCGCGGGATTGGAACTATACCTGCCGTTGATACAGGGCGGGCGTGTTTTAGTCATCGAGCGAGGCGTTACGATGGATGGAGAAGCGCTCAGTGTGGTGCTCAGGCAGTGGGGAGCAACGATTGTACAAGCAACTCCCGCGACCTGGCGGCTGTTGTTAGCTGCGAAGGATGGATGTAGTGAGGATCTACGGATGCTGTGCGGGGGAGAGCAATTGCCAGAGGAGTTGGCAGAGCAATTGTTACAACGGGGGAAAGAGTTGTGGAACCTATATGGCCCCACGGAGACGACGATCTGGTCAACGGCGGAACGGGTAGAGAAAGGAGGGAAGCTAACGATTGGACGGCCTATTAGCAATACACAGATTTACTTGTTGAACGAGGAAGGAGAACCGGTGCCCCAGGGAGTGATAGGGGAGATATATATCGGGGGAGAAGGCGTGGCGCGAGGCTACCTCGGGCGTCCAGAACAGACAATGGAACGCTTTGTGCCAGATAGATTTGGAGGAGAAGAGGGAAGACGATTATATCGGACGGGGGATCTTGCTCGCTACTGCCGAGACGGGCGCATAGAATATATAGGAAGGAGAGATACGCAGGTCAAGGTGCGTGGCTATCGCATCGAGCTGGGAGAAATTGAGGCCCAACTGGAGCGGCAGGAAGAGGTGAAACAAGCGGTTGTGGTAGTGAGAGAGGATGGGCAAGGAGAAAGGAGGCTCGTGGCATATGGTGTGCTGGCTGTGGAGAAAGAGGGCGAGGTGACAGGGCGAGTGCGCAGAAGATTGGAAGAGCATCTACCATTGTATATGGTGCCTTCCGCGTATGTCTGGCTAGAGCAATTGCCGCTTACTCCCAATGGGAAAGTAGACCGTCGGGCATTGATGTTGATCGATCCCGGTCAGACGCAGACATCAATTGATTATGTCGGCCCACGTGACGCAATCGAATCTCAGCTTCAGCAAATCTGGGAAAGTGTACTGGAGATACAGCCAATCAGCATCACTGACAATTTCTTTGAGTTGGGAGGACACTCGCTGCTTGCAGTGCGCCTGATGAACCGTATCCAGCAAGTGTTTGAACAGGATCTTGCCCTGGCGTTGATTTTCCAGAAGCCCACAATCGAGCAGCTGGCGGAAGTTTTGCGTAAACGCACCATTCCACCTCAATACTCATCGCTTGTGAGTATTCAACCCGGTGGAAGCAAGTCTCCATTCTTCTGCGTCCACCCTGCTGGAGGAAATGTCTTTTGTTACATGCCTCTTGCGCGGTCCCTTGGTCCCAACCAGCCTTTCTACGGCCTGCAATCCGTGGGCCTGTACGGAGACCACGAGCCCTATGAGACGATTGAGGAAATGGCCACGCACTATATCGAAGCTCTGCGCATCGTACAGCCGCAAGGCCCCTATCAGCTTGGTGGTTGGTCGCAAGGCGGCGTAATCGCCTTTGAAATGGCGCAACAACTCCATCGCCAGGGCCAGCAGGTAAGTCTGCTCGCGTTGATCGACTCGGACGTTCCTGACAACACCGCTGAGCCACCTGATTTCGATCAAGAAGCATTGGCCTTGACCCAATTGATTTTACGGGAAGCTAGTGAACTGGTAGATATTGCTCAGGAGAAACTGCAAGAACTACAGCCAGAAGAAGCTCTTCATTATGTCCTGGAGCAGGTCAGAAAAGTGAATCAGGCGAAAATACCCACGACCTTGAGCGAATTGGCTTTGCCTCAGACAACACGCCTGATACAGGTCAATAAGGCAAACTATCTGGCCCTGACAAAGTACGTACCTCGCGCATATCCCGGCCATCTTGTGTTATTCCGTGCGAGCGAAATTGAGGAGACCGCTTCGAGTTCTTATCAGAATGCTCCGCAGCTCTGGAAAGCACTGGCAACTGGTGGATTTGACATACAAACCGTCCCAGGAACCCATCTGTCTATCGTAACCGAACCACATGTGCAATACCTGGCGGATCAGTTAAATGTCTACCTGAAAAACGCTCAGGACTCGCTGATGAGTGAACAATAAAGGAGACAAGCATGTTTGATTTTAGAGGATAATCTGCGTTTCCACGTGATGTGTCGATTGCTATTACATTGCTGGTGGTCTGACCATTACCATTTGGGAAGTTGGCGAGAGGTATGATCAGAACCTGCAGGTTCTGATCATACCTCTCATTGCTATTGCTGTTGAGGGAGAAGTCTCAACGCTTCCTATGGGTGCCTTCGCTGCTCTAGAATGCGTCACCACCCGTCACTCTCCGTCATCGTTTTTGTTCGCCAGGGCAATCCGCGCCAGCTCCCCATCGTTTTCGTCCGGCCTGCGCAACAGCCATAGGCTTTTCACCGCGCGATAAAGGCCCGCCGGGAGAGCGTTGCTCTCCTTGTGAACTCCTTCTTCGGTCGCGAAATGTCGCGTTCATTGCAACATTCTCTCGCTTACACTCATTATAAGCTGCTTCTCCGTGAATGCGGCTGGTACCTAGTCCGAATAGTTTTGAGCTGCTTCACTGGGAAGTAGCTCCTACAAAGGAGACAAGATGTCTAAATCGAAACGCTTCCTATTGTTGGGAAGCCTCGGCCTGGCCTTGCTTGCTGGCTTGATGTTCACCTCCGCCACCTCGGGGTCCCGTGCGGCATTCGCTGCTGGTTGCAATTCCACCGCCACAGGATCCTGGAGTAACAACTGCCAGACATCGCAAGGCAATATCTCCCTCTTCACCGTCGCCATCCAAACCGTTGTCACTTTCTCCGGGACCGGATGCACGACACATGGCATAGACGGGAATTTCGGTTCAAACACATTTAACGGAGTCAAGTGTTTTCAAGGGAAACACCATCTAGCACAAGACGGGATCGTCGGACCAAAGACATGGACAGCACTGGAGGGCACACTCAGATGTACAGGAAACCCCCCTCGTGCCCTGCAGTGCAATTTGCCGGGGAACAGCACTACCCTTTTCCTAGGGGCGAATGCTGGTGCAGGGATCTGGTCTGTCTCGTTCCAAGGGACATTTCGTGCGATGGTAGATAACTCACTGAGCTAGCGAGCATCCGCAAAGACTGCTGGAGCCGACTGGGACCGATGAGTCCTACTGGCCTGACAAGCCACCTCGACACAGCTGATCCGGGCGCGCAGCGAGTCCAATGGCTCGCATGTGGCTTGAGAAGCTCACTCGATCACTCCAGTAGGCATCAGCTGGCTCGTCTTTTTCGAACACCCTCTCGTGATCTGCCCATCACCATTTGGGCAGATCACGAGAGGGGAGGGACGTTCTCCATACACTGTTCTCGTGGAAGAATGCACATCAACGAGGTCGCACAGCACCTGGCCGAAAAGGATACAACAGAGCCTGCCAACTTCCCAAATCGTGGCGGTCAGCCCACTAGCTATCCGACACATCACGTGGAAACGCAGGAGGAGAAGTGGCGTCAGAGCCTGCTCCCACGTCCTTTGTCAGATAGCTTATTTACTGAAGCAGGCGTGGGAGTTCGCGGCGCAGGAGCTTACCTGCTGCATTGCGTGGAAGCTGATCGACGAAATGAATGGCACGAGGGAGTTTGTAGCGGGCCAGAAGTTGTGAAGCATAGGCAAGTAGACTATCAGCATCAATAATGCTCCCGATACGGGCCTGAATAAAGGCGATGGGAATCTGTCCCCACTGAGGATCGGAGAGTCCACAGACACCAGCCTCCTCTACATCCGGGTGCGACAGGAGCACATTCTCAATTTCGGCAGGGTAGATATTCTCACCACCAGAGATAATCAGATCTGCGCGGCGATCAAGCACATACAGGTAACCATCAGCGTCCAGATAGCCGATATCGCCAGTGCAAAGCCAACCATCGCGTAGAGCTTGCGCTGTCTCTACAGGGCGATCTACATAACCAGGAGTAATCGTGGGGCCTTTAAGAAAGATGACGCCGTGTTCACCAGGGGCAGCAGGTCGTCCATCGCACACGATGCGCAGTTGAACAGGTAACAATGGCTGCCCAGCGGAACCTGGTTTGCGTAGAGCATCCCAGGGAGAAAGAGTCGCAGCTTGAGAGCAGGATTCGGTCAGGCCATACGTTTGAGCTACGGGAATATTTCGCCATGCACATTCTTCCAAAAGCGTCCTGGGGGCTGGCCCACCACCCAGGAGTACGCAACGTAGCGTTGAGGGGTAGCCAGCCCGACCCTTATCAAGCGCGCCCAGCATGCGTTGCAGCATGACTGCAACGGCTGAGACAATTGTCACTCCATCCTCGCAGATCGCCCTATTGACAGCAACAGCATCGAACCTCTCCTGTACAATCACGCTGATACCATAGATCACGCTGCGCATAAGAATGGAGAGACCGCCAATGTGGAAGAGTGGAAGGCAAGCGAGCCAGCAATCATCCGCGCGGTGACCCAGGTTGAGTGCCGAGCTGATAGCATTCCACCACTGCATGCCGTAGGTAATAATTACTCCCTTGGGATGCCCCGTTGTACCGGATGTATACATAATTACCTGGGGCGCATCAAGATCGATGACCATGCGCAATGCTGCAGCGGATATGGAAAGCTCTTCATAAGAGCGAAGCCGCTGGTTCCTCTCGTCGGAAGCAATGGCAAGCACATTGGATGCCTGTACCAACAACTTTATGCATCTTAACCGAGGCGTATCCTGCATAATCGCGTTCGCAAGCCCGGTATAGCGCTCATCATAGAGCAGAAAAGTAGCCTGCACATCCTGCACCTGCCAGCGTAGTTCCTCCAATGTTAAGCGAGTATTGAGAGGGACAAGTACCGCACCCAGGCGAGTCAATGCATGGACGCAGGCAACATACACTGGACCGTTCGCTGCTACAAGTGCAACACGGCTGCGCTCGCCCGCTCCGAATGTGGCGAGTTGCAGAGCCAGGTAACTCGCCTGCTGATCAAGCTCAGCGAAGGTCCAGTTCAGTGTTTCACACCGCACTGCCAGATGGTCAGGCACCCTCTCAGCACAGCGTGATAGCCAGTTGGGAAGTGTAGGATTAAAGGAATTCATGGTCAGCTTGCTTCATGGTAAGCGGGAGAATTTAGAGAAGTCCGGTTCGCGCTTCTCAAGAAACGCATTCTTCCCTTCTTTCCCCTCTTCTGTCATATAGAAGAGCATAGTTGCATTACCAGCCAGATCTTGAATACCAGCCAGGCCATCAGTATCGGCGTTGAAGGCGGCCTTCAGGAAACGTAGAGCAATCGGGCTCTTCTTCAGGATCTCCTGTGCCCACTGCACTGTTTCCTCTTCCAACGCTTCGAGGGGCACAACTGTATTGACCAGCCCCATATCCAGAGCCTCTTGAGCACTATACTGACGGCAGAGATACCAGATTTCGCGGGCCTTCTTGTGGCCGACTACACGAGCCATATAGGTGGCTCCCCACCCGGCATCGAAACTGCCAACTTTAGGGCCTGTCTGCCCGAAGCGAGCATTATCGGCAGCAATCGTCAGATCGCAGAGCAAATGCAGCACATGCCCCCCGCCGATAGCATAACCTGCTACCATAGCGATGACTGGTTTGGGTAAATATTTAATGACCTTCTGCAGGTCCAGGGCATTGAGGCGTGGTACTCCATCAGAGCCGACATAACCGCCATTGCCACGCACACGCTGATCACCACCGGAGCAGAAGGCTTTATCACCCTTACCAGTAAAAATGATCACGCCGATTTCGGGATCTTCGCGGCAATAGTTGAAGGCGTCGATCAGTTCGGTGAGCGTTTCTGGACGAAATGCGTTACGCACTTGCGGACGATTAATGGTAATTTTCGCCATGCCGCCGGACTTTTCTAAAAGGATGTCTATGTAATCCTTAACGCTCTGCCAGTTAGCTCCAGGGCGAATAGAACTGATAGCTGGATCTACTATTATCTGTTGCTCCATCTGTACTTCTCCTTGTCTCTTCGTTTCTATTACTACATCTACAGAGTTGAAGTCGCCTGCGCTTCGAGCAGGCTCTGTTCGGCTGCTCGCCAGAGTTGACGATGCATAAGCACGTTGCTCTGACGCTCAGTGCCCAATTCGATAATATGCACCCCTTCCCCTTGTAGAGCATGCTGCACATGCACACGGAACTGCTCCCATGTTTGCACACGCTGAACCTGGCACCCATAGAGATCTCCAGCATGCTGATAGTCCAGGCCAATAGGCGTCCCAAAGAGCTGCTCAAAGTGGGTGGGATACGCCGCCTGCGGCAGAAAAGAGAAAATGCCTCCGCCATCATTGTTAATTAAAATAACAGTGAGGTGGAGCGGATACAGATGAGCCGCGAGCAAACCATTCAGGTCATGATAAAACGAAAGATCGCCAATGACCAGCAGCGTCGGCTCATCCGGTTTGGCTGCCGCGCTGATACCCAGGGCAGTCGAAATCAGGCCATCAATGCCGTTGGCACCGCGATTCCCCATGAGACGAACACGTCCCTCGCGGGGCCAGAAAAAGGTGTCCAGGTCACGCACCGGCATGCTATTGCCAACGACGAGAGTCGCCCCTGTGGGGAGCAGAGTTGCCAATTCTGTAAAGACTCGCCCTTCAAAAGGTTCAGTGAAATGCTGCATCGCATCGAAGAGCGTACTCTGTGTAGTTTGGTCAACATGTTGCCATGCCTCTAACCATTCCTCGCGCTCTCCGTTCGCTCTATAGAGAGGTAATTCCTGAAGCGCGGTCAGCATGCTCTGACAAAAAGCCACCTGGTCGCTGTAGATCAGCGCAGAGGCTAGTTGTGTTGGTTCCTCCCATCCATTCTGCCCATCAATTACCAATTGCGGACAGTTACTATGTTGCCTGAGATAAAGTAAGAGAGGCTTGGAGGTCGGCATAGCTCCAAAGCGGATGATGAATTCAGGTCTGTGTAGACCATGTTTTACTCGTAAGAATGCATCATAACTTGTGATGAGCAGGTCACTATCAAGACCGCGCAATTGAGAGAGTGGATCAGCGAGTATCGGATAGTGCAGATGCTGCGCGAGTGGAAGCAGAGCGTCTGCCAGGGTCGGGTCGTTCTGGGGGCCAACGATAATCAGGCCATGTGCCGCTGTATGTAGCTCTTGCGCCAATGGCGTAATGACAAAGACCGACGGCGCGGCAAAGTGCGCGTTACTGATGGTAACGTAGGGTGCACCGCTCGGTCTTCCATACCATGCAACCGGCTGGCGCAGGTCTGGAGATGGCAGCGGATACTCCGCGATAGGTTCAGGGACGAGTGGTTCGCGGAGAGGAAAGTTGAGATGAACTGGTCCAGATGGGACGGCCAGAGCTAGTGAGACAGCACGATTAGCCATAGTGCGGATATAGCGCAACATAGCATCGGTAGCCTCTGGCAACGCCACATCAACGAACCATTTGACATGCGTGCCGAACAGCCGAATCTGATCGATACTTTGTGGTGCCCCACATTCACGTAGCTCATGTGGTCGATCTGCGGTGAGCACAAGCAGAGGAATACGTGATAGCCTCGCCTCGACAAGAGCCGGCAGAAAGTTGGCTGCTGCGGTACCAGAACTACAGAGCAACGCCACCGGGGTAGCTGAGCGCTTCGCCATGCCCAGACCGAAAAAAGCAGCTGAGCGCTCATCAACATGCATCCAGAGGCGTAAGCCTGGTTGCGCAGCAAAGGCAAGCGCTAACGGGGTAGAGCGTGAGCCTGGGCAGATAACGACATCGCGTACACCGGCCCGCTGCAACTCTTCTACAAAGGCTGCTCCATAAGCATAGGTGGGATTAGCTGGCTGCCGAATGTATTCAGATAGAGTATCCATGTTCTTCCTCAATTCTCGTATCCTAATCCGCGCAGCATAGCCTTGAGTTTGAGGCATGACTCCAGATATTCACTCTGAGGGTCAGAACCCGCGACGATGCCGCAACCGGCAAACAGCGTTGCTTCCCTACCGTGGATTAATCCTGAACGTAACGCAACAGCAAACTCACCATCTCCATCGGCATCGATCCAACCGATGGGGCTGGCATACCAACCTCGGTCCAACTCCTCTTGTTCGCGAATAACCTGTAGCGCAGCTTGGCTGGGTAGCCCGCCTACCGCCGGTGTTGGATGAAGACGAGCAACAATTTCCATGATGCTATAGCCATTCAGGAGTTCGCCTGTAATAGATGTCATAAGATGCTGGACATTCTGAAGTTTAGTCAATTGTTGCTGATCCCCTATACAGACCTGATGACAAAAACGTTGCAATGTCTCTTGTAACATCGATACAACGCTGTGGTGCTCCTTTTGATTCTTACCACTAGATAGCAGTGCCGCTCCTATCTGCTCATCCTCCAGAGCATTTGTTCCGCGGGGGGCAGTGCCAGCCAGCGCCATCGTGTAGAGCTGACTATCTCGGATACGTACCAGGCATTCAGGAGTCGCACCTGTAAAACAAAGCTTTCCTCGCTGGATAGCAAAAACATAGGAACTGGGGTAGCTCTGAGCAAGTCTGCGCAGAACCTTGCTAACGTCAAAGGTGGCCCCCGTCCTGGCATCAAGCGTTACATTAACGCCGCGTGCCAGGACCACTTTTTCATAAATACCTTCCTGAATCTGCCGCCCAACCCGCCCCACAAGCTTTTTCCATTCACCGACAGCACGTAGATCACGTATGGTCATACACTGGCTCAAATCGATCTCTGGCTCGTCTCTATGATAGTCTTCTAACGTCACCTGCAAGCGGTCCAGAACTGCTTGTATCTCTCTATGATGTAGTTCTATATCGTCATCAGGTTGTACCAGCATACTGATGGCTAGCAGCGCCTGGTCGCCATCCTGCAAGAGCAAGAGCTGGGGTAAAATGAACAGCCCTTGTGGGAAACCTTCCCATAGGGAAGTAGTCGGCCGTTGAGCATCAAAGCTAAAACCTCCAAAGATGAAAGGAAAACGTGCTTGAATATCCGAAGGTACACCATCGATTACCGCATGCTCTAGTAAGGTGTGCCAGGCAGTAGCGGCAGCGCTAAAGCGCGTAGCTCCTCTGGTTTCGATCTTTGCAACGCAACCACAACCGACGAACGCAGTTTGTGCTGAAGGCTGTGCCCAGAAAAAGCTATCCCCTGGCGCACATTGCTGAAGGAAAGCAAACACATCTATGGGGTTGAGATGCTCAATTGGTTGTATAAGGCAGACTACAATATTCCGCCGATACTGTGATGCTTTTCTGGAAGCCTTTAGAAGCAAAATACGCAGATGTTCTTGATCGGGCGAGATGAAGCGCAGGGGAAGTGTACCCATGCTTGCTCTATTGGAGA
>Ga0070741_10019034_pt1 | contig 11018 bp, 10 predicted proteins | sample Coa_R1_4_FD_66440 | JGI IMG/M metagenome (GOLD analysis project Ga0070741, IMG submission 66440) | Surface soil microbial communities from Centralia Pennsylvania, which are recovering from an underground coalmine fire - Coalmine... | ecosystem: Environmental > Terrestrial > Soil > Unclassified ...
TGTATAAATATCGAAAGGGAAAACCAACAGCACAAAAAAACCGCTCCGAGAGCGGTTTTTTTGTGCTGTTGGTTTTCCCTTTCGATATTTATACAAGCCCACGCTCATATACATAAAAAATGGTGCCATCTGATGCATATTCGTTCCCTGTGAAAGCATCATGTACCAGCACGAGATCGGGGGCGTAGGCGCGAACCCTTTGTAGACCAAGCTCAGGCAGGCGACGGCGCAGATCGTAAGCAATCAAGCTGATGGCTTCGATTGCTGTGCCATCAATATAACCAAGCGAGAGAAGTTGCTCCTGGTGCTCTTCACGTGGTTCGGTAATTGCCAACCCATCGAGCCGATCCCAGCGGCGCAGAAGGTAAATGTTGTGCGCCGCGATCTTCTCCTCCAGCAGTTCAGCGGTAATGGGATAGGCTTTGAAGCCTGCGTAGTAGAGGCCACCAGTTAGAGGAAAGATATTAGAGACGTTGAGGTAATCGATGATTTCGTCGAGGTCGGCCTCAGTTGCCAACTGCGTTTGTTCATGAACAGTACGTCTGGGCGAGGTTGTCAACTGCGGAACTGAGTAGTTGGCAAAGGCGCTGACCTGGCGCATATGCATACTTTCAGCAAGTCGTCGTGAAGCCGTATTGCCAGACTCGGTGGCGAGCCGGGCATAGACCGCGCCTCTGCGCATCGCCTCAAGCAGCGCGGCCTCATTGAGCGCCCTGGCTATCCCCTGTCGGCGATAAGCGGGATCAACGCGCAACCCTTCCAACCACGCATCGGTCTTCGTAAGCATTTGCAGGTGAGTGATCCCGCAAGGTTCTCCATCAGCAGTCGCAACCAGCAGCAGCCCCTGCGGGTTATGCAACCAATCGTCCCACACGCGGTCAATATAATCGCCCCATTCCCACGTCTGAGCACAAAATGCCAGAACCGCCTCGCGATCTTCTGGCTGTGCCGGGCGAACTTCAATATGTGGCATGCTTTTCTTCCTCCTCCTGTCTTCAATATAGCCAGAACGCATGCCCTTCGTCAATATGGGATGAAGAAACATTGTGGAAATGGCCCGCTTTGTAGAGAGGACCTATCAGGCTCTCGCACCCCCGTCGACCGGTAAAACAACCCCGGTGACGTAAGAGGCGCGATCACTCAGGAGCCAGGTGACTGCCTGGGCAATCTCATCCGGGCTGGCTGCACGTCCGAGGGGAGTATTGGCATTGAGTCGCTCAACAATGTCAGGCACCCGTGCAGCCCATTGCTGCATCATCGCCGTCATGGTGGTGCCAGGAGCAATTGCATTGACTCGGATTCCCTCCGGCCCGTACTCTCTGGCAGCGGTCTCGGTGAGACTGTTGATAGCTCGCTTGGTGGCAGCATACGCTCCGAGTCCAGGATTGCCTCGGAAACTGCCTACGCTGCTGTTATTGACGATTGCGCCTCTGCCAGCGGTAGCACGGATCGCATGGACTTCCGCAACCATAGCCAGCCAGATCCCCTTGTAGTTGATTGCAGTAATCATGTCGAAGTCGTTCTCGGGTATCTCGGCTAGCGAAGCGGGGGCAATGGCAACTCCAGCGTTGTTGAATGCAATATCGAGACGGCCATAGCGTGAAACGACGCTCTGCACCGCGTTCTGAACGCTCATCGCGGAGGCTACGTCAGTCACTATGTAATCAGCAATCCCTCCAATTGCCCTGATCTCCTCGACGACCGCGCTCAGTTCGGACTCGGTTCGCGATGCCAGCATGACTTTTGCGCCCTCCCTGGCAAAGAGTCGAGCTGCTGCAGCACCGATCCCTCTACCTGCACCCGTCACGAGTGCCACTTTGTTCGTAAGCAAGCCGATGAATGGAGCATGCTCATCGTTGTGTTGTGTCATGATTGTTTTCCTTGTCAATAGAGTAAGATACATGAGTAATTGGTGTCTGTTATGCAACATGCATCATACCCTGGGTACACGTAGATATTCGTGGTATCTTGACCCAGGTGTTCCATTTGAATATAGTGTGTGAGTGATACCATAACCAGTGTTTCTTGATCGTAGGTTTCTGACTGTCAGGATAACGTAAATCCCAACATTATCTCAAACTTTACACGCGTAGCGCCGCCCCTTGCAGGCAACTGGATCTCAATCGTTACGAAACATTTTTGCCTGCACAAACGTTACCAATATATCCCTATAGATAAGTGAGATACGTGCAGTGAGTTAAGGAGTTGGAGAGTGCAGCAAAAAGACAATAAAAAACCCTTAGAAAACGAGGGCCAAAAGGTCGAGGAAGACGTACAAAATGCCGTTTCCCAGGCACAGCAGGAGGTAGCGAGGAGCCGGGTACCCTGGTACCGCGCTTTTCAGCGCACACGGGTATTGATTGGCTTCAACGTGCTATTGTTTGGACTTTTCGCACTCCTGGCTTTCTTTGTACATGTTTATCCTGTAATACCTGTTGATGTAAACATTACCCGCGAATTCCAGGAGAATCAAAATCCCTGGTTACGTATGCTAATGTTCATTGTGAGCTGGCCGGGGTCGCAACCATTTTTCATGCCAGCTCTCGTCCTGTTGACTGTGCTGGCATTCTGGTCCGTGCGCTTGCGGCTAGAGGCAGCACTGATCCTCGTCCTCTCGATTGTCAGCGAAGTGCTGAATGGCCTGCTTAAATTGCTTGTGAGCCGTCCGCGGCCAACCGCCAGTCTCGTTGAGGTGCTTCAGGCTGCAGGAGGAAAGAGCTTTCCGAGTGGACATGTAATGGCTTATGTTGCCTACTGGGGATTATTGTTCTCGCTGGTGTTAATCCTCTTCAAAATGAATCGCTGGTGGCATTATGTGCTGCTAATCATTCCGGCGTTCTTCGTCATACTGGTTGGGCCTTCGCGCATCTACCTGGGAGATCACTGGGCGAGTGATGTACTCGGTGCTTATATGATTGGTGGCATACTGCTGAGCCTGAGCTTGCGCATCTACCTGGCGTTAAAGCAGCGTGGTGTGCTAGCCTCACCAGCACGCACTCCTGAAGAGCAAGCCGCAGAACCACAGCCGCAGCAAGAACACTCGCGGGCTTGATGACTGACATGAATAATTATAAAACAAGTTCACATTCCTCATCTGCACAAAGTACAGATGAGGAATGTGAACTTGTTTTATAATTATTCATGCGGCTGTGCTGTTTCGCTTTCCTCTGAAGGGGTTGTATAGGTATCGCTATCCGGCTCCTCTACTTGATTGATCGGCGCCGTGTCCTGTTCTGCCTCTTGCGGTGGGATGTCTTCCTCTGTTACGCTATCGCTGTGGGCAGAACTCGTAACCTCCTGTGGAGACGAAGACTCTTCTTCCTGTGGAATATCAGAGCGGCCTTCAACGGGAGGAGGTGAAGGATAGGTTGTTGCTGCATCCTGTGTGGCTCCATTCGTCTCCTGGGCGCTCGGTTGTGCTTGAAAGACATCGGAGCGTCCTTCGACGGGAGGAGGAGAAGGATAGATTGTTGCCGCACTTGGCTCCGGAGCACCCGCAACTTCTTCTGGAGCCGCGAACTGTTCCTGCTGCTGCTCGACGGCGTTATCCTGCAGCTGAGGCTCAGCGCCATTCGCCATATTGTCGTGTGGTTCCTGCTGATGAGCCTGGGCAAGCTTTCCCTCAAGGTCATGTAGATATGTTCTACGATCTTCCAGATTTGCTTGCGCTTTAGCCGCTTTCTGTTCGGCCTTGTGCACACTTTTTTTGGCCTGCTCAATCTTGAGCATGAGCTTTGCTTCGCGCTTTGCCTGTTTCTTGCGCTGTTTCTTGTTGTCCTGCTGCGTTGCCGGGGGTGCTGCTTCAGTGGATGTCTTTGCCATAACGTCTCCTCGTATGCCTCTTTCTAGAGCTCTTCAATAATAAAAAGGATAGGTTCGTATACAGATACGGATGATGCATGATTTCCGTCTCATGCCTCCCTACCCACTAGTGCAAAGTCGCTAGACGTATTTGGATTCGCGAGTATACTGAAAAGTGAGGGAGGTTCTCGCCCACTTCTTATTTATGACCCGCTTTGGGATTGAAACACTAGTAGGGATAGGTTGATTTTAACACATACTGTTCAACTATGCTGAATCTCCGCCTGCGGCGGGGACTCACGGGAAAACAACTTTTTTCAACCACTGCCTTCGACAGTGGTTGAAAAAAGTTGTTTTCCCGTCTTTAATCTTCGTTCAGGCGCAGCACCTGGTTGAGCGATGGTTGCGAGACAACGCGTATCATCATGGTCAGTGCGACGATGTAGATGCCTACAATCACAATCAACGCCAGTGGCAGCGATACTGGAACGACAATCGGTGTTGAGATAGTAGTTTGCAGAGCGTAAAATTGGCCGTTGCTCAGGTCGCTGTTGAGATTGGTGAAGGTAAGCGAAGGGATCACTGTGAGCGAGAGCAGCATACCAAAGCCAATGCCCAGCAGTAAGCCAACAAGGTACACAATGGCTTGCTCCCATGATAGCATACTGGCGACCTGCTGCGGTGTTGTGCCGATGGCGCGTAGAATGGCGAAATTGGTCAGGCGCGTGCGCGCACTCAACCAGGAGGCCAGCAGATCACCAATCAGCGCTAGCAGCAAAGCAGTTACTGTGCCGATGCTCAATAATGACGCTAGCACGAGATAGAGCGGGTCGTTTTTCAGGTCGGCCACCATTTGCCGCCGATCAACCAGATTATCAAGGCGTAGCGAACGCTTATTCAGCGCGGTACGTACGCTTGCCAGCGATGCTGCGTCATCGCGTGTGCGCAGCCAGACATGATTAGCTGTAGGAGCATCAAGCAAGCTCATGAGACCCCGGCCCTGCAGGTCTCGATTGTAAACAGCTGCATAGGTGGCATAGTCAACCAGGACGCTGCCATTGACGATGAAGCCGCTGGAGGTCCCCTGTGCGGTAAGTTCGTTGACCGTAGGAATATGTGGCACCGACCCGATGATGGTGCAATGCATGTTGGGAAGGTTCAGGCCGTTAACTTTCACAAGGAAGGGCGAGCCAACTTGCAGGTGCAACTTGTTCATGGTGCTCGCATCGATAATAGCTGGCACGATATCGCTACGCACTGCCGTTGAGCGTAGTAAGACGAGCCTGTTCAACAATACACTGCCCGTCTGGAATGCCTGCGGGGAGGACCAGATAGCTGTATTGGCGAACGTGGCTGCATCGACCGCGCGGATTTGCATTGGCAGTGCCGCAGTGCCTCCCGTACCCAATGCCGTATAGCCGACAGTGGTAGAGATGACACCAGGAATCGCCTGATACATCTGTGTCGTCTTGACTATATCTACCTGACCGCCACTATAGGCTAGCTCGCCGCTGAAATCTGCTCCCGTCTGGTACGTAGCAACATCCTGGATATGTTGTGCCTGTGTGGCATTATAGATCAGCGTGAACAGACCAAAGGCTGTAGCAAGGGCAAGCAGCATGGTCATGCGAATAGATTGGCGCGGCGAGCGTGCAATCTGCGCCAGGGCCAGCATAGAGACCGCTCCGCGCCCTCGTGAAGCCAGGTAAGCCGCGAAGCGCAGAATCAAGGGAAAGATACGCAAGAACAGGAACATCACGCCGACAATAATGAAAAATGGCGCAATGATCGACAATGGTGTGGCGATGAGCGTCTTGGCATCGCTGCCCAGGACGTTGTTGATGCTAGTCACATACAGGGAGAGGCCATATCCTACAAATGCAACTACTCCCGCGATGATATCCAGGTTGAGGCGTTGCCAGAGCGGGCGCTTTTTCGTCCGTGCACTCTCCCGCCTAATCGCAAGCACATCCATACGCGCGGCAAAGAATAGCGAGACGGCCATCGTCAGCAGCACGACTGCGAGAAGAGCAACTGCATACCATACAACCCCCTGCACTGTCTGGAGAAGATTGCTGGTAATCACGTCAATGGCATCTTGCTCGCTTGCTGGCAGAATGCGTTGGGCCACCACGATCACGGTAAAAATAGCAAGCGGCACGCCGATCAAGAGTGCTAGCACGCCTTGTCCGGTGCTCTGCGTAAGCAAGGCTCCGAAAATCTGGCCGCTGCTGGCACCCCGACTGCGCAGTACCGCAATGGTCTCCGTCTGACGATCCACCAGCAGATTGGTCATCAAGCTAACGAAAAAGAGAATGAGCAAAATAATCTGTATGGTCAGGACACCCACGGGAATATTAGCGACATCTGTGCGGCTGCGGAAGCGCTGCAGGTTACTAGGGGTATCGTTTGTACTGAAAAGCGAACTGAAGAGAGATGTACTGCTCAGATAGGGAAATGCAGGCGGGGTATCTGAGGAGCTTAATCCCGCAGCCAGATCACCGTAATTCGTGGTATAGTCCGTTTGTAGTGCTGCCAATTGATCCACCAGCGTATCGAAATTCTTAGCGCTGACTCGTGATGGATCCAGGTGATAATACCAGCGCAAAGCATAGGTGCCGCTGAGCGTGTAAAGGGCATCGCTATGGTAGATTGTGCGCAAATGATCGAAGAGAGCAAGCAAACCTTCATTAGGAACAAGCATCGTATAAGTATACGTTACCTGATTGCCCTGTGAGAAGGCCAGAGGCTTGAAATCTTCCCCGTGCCAATAAGCTGCATTGGCCGGGTCGACGCTAAACAGACCGGCGACATGTGCTGTAACATTCAGCGTATATTGTGGGGGTAGGCTTGCATTTCTTCCAGAAAGATCGGGCTGTTTGGTATAAAACTGCAGGTGCAACGGGATATCGGAGCCGACCTGAACGCCCAGCCCCTTTGCAGTTTCTGGTGTGAGCATCACCTCAAGCGTATTATTCTGCCGGCTTGCAACCACATTAGCCAGCCGACCCTGGATATGTGCAAGGTGCGATGCTGCCTGCTGCATCGATGCACTGTAGACAATCATGGATCTCTGTTGTCGAGGTGAAGCTGCAAAAGAAAAATCGGAAGTAACAATCGTAAATTCTACTTTATCTGGTGAAGACAGCACCAGAGAGCCCAGATGTTGTTTGAAGAGACCATCAAATTGATCGTGTACGTTATTCACGATTTGCGTTGACAGACCCTGCGTCCCTGCATTGAGTTGAAGCTCCGAGCTATTGGGTGCTTCTCTGAGAGTATTGCGTAAACCAGCGGTCGTCATCACGTCAGAAAAAAGCGGGACGGCGCAGGCAATGACAACGGCTGCGATCATACCAATAGTTGTGATAAGCAATAAAAAGCCCGTTTGTCGCCAACGCCAGAGTGCCAGAGTCATAACAGACGACATCGGAAATCCAGCACTTCTGGCCTGAGACGACCTGGTGGTTTCAGACATACAATCACCTTTTCAGTCCATTGTGAAGAAATATACTGTCTTACATGCAAATGGGCGCTGCCTTTCCGACTGGCTGAGCTGTGCGCACTCCTTTCCGCCAGATGAGCCGAAGGCTAGCCGCGACAGCGGCGTTTCTGACGGGCTTTTAAGAGGCTGCAACAGCAGCGCCATGCCCCCTTTGGGGTTTCTGAGTGTCTAGCAAGCAGACGCGAGAGCGTCGCCGTGCCCCCTTCAGGTGGTTGCCAGTCGGAATAAGGGCCAGAGTGCCAGACGCGTTAACGTCTTTTTTGCATGCATAGGGGTCTCGATGCGTATCGCTATTATCATATTTGATCCTTGCCATAAGTGCAATATGCTCAATTAATTGGGAAGACAACTCCATTCAAAAACTGCCTTAAAAAGCTCTTCAATCAAACGTGTGCGCAAACCTACAAAAGAGCTCTTCAATTAAACGTGTGCGCAAACCCGCAAAAAGTTCTTCAATCAAACATGTGCGCAAACCCGCAAAAAGTTCTTCAATCAAACATGTGCGCAAACCTGCAAAAAAGCGCTTCAACTTATTATGAAAAATTTATTTTTGCGCGTCGAGCGCGCAAAAATAAATTTTTCATAATAAATAAAAGTTTCTCCAAGATTTTGCGCTTCGCGCAAAATCTTGGAGAAACTTTTATTTATGAGACTATTTGAATGTGAAAGAGTTCAACATAGGAACGAAAACATCATTGTCCAGCTGATCAACCTTATCCCTGGGAGCGGCGTAGGACAGCATATAAACGTTCGTGACACCATTGGCCTGGTGATTGGTAATCAGTGCCCTGTAAGTCAGCCTGGTTCCCTGAGAATCTCCATCGAAGGACACCTGGTTCCAGGTCTCACCAGCTAACGACACATGCTGATCAATAGCATTGTCCTGAATGCTCGTCAGATTCTTCTTTATTTCCTGAACAGCGGCATCCGTCAACGAGTCCGTGCTAGCGCCACTGCTATTAGGGGTCACCAGAATCATGAATACATCTGCACCCGAAGGATCAGTGATGGTGAGCTTGTTGTCTCCAGGTGTGATCTTCCAGTCCTTAGGATAACCTATGCTATAGCTGTCTCCTGAAAAGGTTTGCAGGTTCGTCGAAGACGAAGTCGTAGGTTGGCTGGTAGCAGCCGGAGCCTGAGTTGCTGGAGCCTTCGTCGGGCTAGAACTGGTGGCCGTACTGCCACTGTCGCTGGAGCCTCCACACGCCACAAGCACAATTGAGAGCAGGAAGCTGCAAATGGTGAGTGCTGTCAGGCTGAGGCGTTGGGTCATGCGTACGGATGATAACATGGGTCTTGTCCTCCTTGTTGTATAGGTAGTACAGAGATTTTTTTCTGTGAAGACGGGCCATTTGTGCTACCAGGGAAGCATTGACATACACCGTATATCTTCATACTTCTCAACTACCCTCTTCACTTCACACAAACGTAAAGAGATGTGTCCTCCATATTGTTTCTTATTGCGCTTCCTCTCAAACTACACTTCAGGAATCGCTTCACGAATAATGCAAGTATATGGCAAATCCCCTTGTAAACACATCCCCAGAAATAAGGGTTCCCAGTTCTTTCTGCAAAGATTGTTTTTGCAATGTGTGCTTACCCAGTTCTAGGTAACCGTAGCTTATCCAGTGATAGATCAACAGTGTAATAGATCTCAGCAGTTCCTTACTTTTGGGGATACCTCTTTCAACCCGGCCACTTCACCTTGAAATGGGTACCGTCCAACTTCCAGGGTTCACTCAGGAAAAAGGTACAATGCTCGCAATCGCTGCACATGCCGCTTTATAATCCGGTTCCTGCTGCTGATTGGCTACGTATTCAGCGTAAACGATGCGACGATCCTGATCAATAACAAAGACCGCTCGTTGGAGCAAGCGCCACTCTTTGAGCAAGACCCCATAGGCCAGTCCAAACTGCTCGCTGCGATGTGCTGAAAGCGTCTGGTGAATGACCTTTTCTGCGATCTGCCAGTGTGCTTGCGTATAAGGCAAATCCATGCTGATGGTGTAAAGGGAAACATTGGGTGGAAACATGAGGCGCAATTCCTCCCAGCGCTGCGTCTGGAGGCGACATACCGGCATGTCCAGGGAATTGACGACTGAGAGCACGCGCATGCTGTCTATAGATTCCGTCAGTCGAGTGCTATGGATGGTCATATCTATAAAGTCTACATAGTCCAGGGTGAAGTCGGGTGCGAAATATCCCACCTGCAATTTCTTACCTATCACGGTGAGCTGTTCCCCAAGTGCGAATGCTTCACCTTTGCGCTCTTCCATGTCTCGTTCCCTCTTGCTATTTATATACTCAAATATGCCATTGTCGTAGTCGTTTGCCTGCAATGCGCCTACCTCGCGATCTGACAAACCTTCCTGGCAAAGCACTTCTTTGTATTCTGAGTTCCTGCCCATCATCTACTAAAATATAGCTCATATTTCCTTGCATTCACATGAGCGCGAAGCGCTAGTCCCGAGAGGGACGTTTGTGAATGCATATGGGTATCACTGCTAGTGTACGGTACGAGCATGTATTGTACCTCCCTAAAACTTGGGAATTCTTGACGCAATAAGGATACTCTCTTGGTTGCTGTCGTATCCCTAAAACAAGGGGCAGCAAACTTTGCATGTGGTAAACTCGAAGAACTCTTATTCTTAAGGGAAGGATTGTCGTGTCAAACATGGAATTGAATGATAACACTGATTACCAGCTTTGTTTTGCCTGTGGACAACGCAACCCATATGGATTGCATATGGTTTTCCGGCTCGAAAATGATACCGTGGTCTCCGATTTTACTCCTCGCCAGGAGCATCAAGGATTTCCAGGGGTGATTCACGGCGGGATTATTGCTGCAGTACTCGATGAGGCCTTGAATCGTACATCGATGCTAAGCGAGCACCCGACCTGGACCATGACGGGTCGCCTGGAGGTGCGCTACCGGCGCTACGTTCCCTATGGCCCGCAACTCCGTGTACGAGCATGGCTTGAGTCACAGCGGGGCCGTATGGTGCAGGCCCGAGGTCTATTGACGCTGGCTGATGATGATACCGCAGTGCTGGCAGAAGGACATGGCTCGTTCATGGCCCTTACGCCCGATATACTCAATGAGGTGATAAAAGATTATCCTCAAATGCGCACATTTTTGGGCGATAAAGACTAATAATGCTCAAGCTCCATTTTGCACTTCGTACAAAATGGAGCTTGAGCATTATTAGTCTTTATCGCCCAAAAATGTGCGCTATTTAACTGTTAGCGTTGTACTCAGGAGGCGCAACAGGCTCAGTTGGCGGTGGTGGTGCGAGCGTGACAGTACCTTGCTGCTGTTGCGGAAAGAGCTGCGAGGAAGCGATAGGCGCACCTGTTGCCTCCATGATGTTATGCAGCTGTTTGGCATCAATCGTCTCGTGTCGACGTAACTCCTGGGCGATCCGATCCAGTGTTGGCCGATAGGTCGTCATCAGTTCGATGGTTCGGTCGTAGCACATGCGAACGATGCGATCAACTTCGTCGTCGATGATCTCTGCCGTCTCTTCGCTATACGTCGTAGCTCCTGTATTTCCACCGCCCAGGAATGGGCTTTCCCTTTCGCTGAAGGAGACGGTGCCCAGACGCTCGCTCATGCCCCAGCGGGCAACCATCTGACGTGCAATCATGGTGACACGTTGCAGGTCGTTCTCTGCGCCTGTGGTGATCCTATCAAACACAACCCGCTCCGCTG
>Ga0070741_10019035_pt1 | contig 11017 bp, 5 predicted proteins | sample Coa_R1_4_FD_66440 | JGI IMG/M metagenome (GOLD analysis project Ga0070741, IMG submission 66440) | Surface soil microbial communities from Centralia Pennsylvania, which are recovering from an underground coalmine fire - Coalmine... | ecosystem: Environmental > Terrestrial > Soil > Unclassified ...
CGGCGGGGCGGAACGAGGTGTCGCCGTGAAAGAGGTTGAACGAGAACGCCATGTTCTGGCTCAGGAAAAACTGCCCGAAGCGGCCGAAAAACTGTGCCGCGCCGGGGCTGGCCGACCCCAGTCCGCTCGGCACGGTGATACGGCGGCCTTCGGCCAAAGTATCGCTGGTGGCGGTGATGTCGAGGAAGGTCTGGTTTCCGACTATCGGATAATCGCCCTTCAGCTTGTTGCGATTGAAGGGATCGTACCAATGACCCGTGATGTAGGGCACCTCAAAATTGGCATAGCGATGGTAGTCGGGAAAATCGTAGCCCCAGCGATTGGGGACCGCTTCGAAGACCTGATCGTCGCTGGGGATGGGCGCGAGCGGCTTGGCTTCTCCGGTTTCCGGCGGCGGAGGCTGCGACGGCAGGTTGCGATAGGTGGATGACGTGGCCGGCTGGGCGGGTTCGGGCGGCGGCTTTGGGCCGAGATCGGGCTGGCGCGGGATTTCGCGGACGCCGTCGGAATCGGACGGAACTGGCGCTAGGGTGATCATGAGCGGGAGCACGTCGCCGGGGCGGAGGTCGATACCGGCCTGAGCGAACGGCAGGAACCTATCGAGAGAAGCTTGGACATCGTAGCGGCCGGGCGGGAGGTCCGTGAAGCGAAATGAACCGTCGCCCTTGGTGATGGCCCCCAGCTCTGTTCCCCCGCTTACATTGCGGAGGAGAACGGCAACGCCGCCTAATCCGAGGCCATCCTTGGTGGAGATGAGTCCGGTAATGGCGGCAGTGTTCGTAAAGGTTTGGCGGGGCAAGCGTTGGACTTGTCCCGCGAGGACCATATTGGCGGCGGCAAGGATAAAGGGGAGTGTCAGCCGAGGCACGGTTTTCCACAGGCTTCGACTTACAACCGCCGTAATTCGCACAGATTACCTTTGTATAGGAAAACTAGTACCTGAGCAAGTGAAAACTTTGCTGACGGTAGCTCTCCGGGCGGATGCCGATAAGACAGTGAACCAATGAGCGGGCTTCTCGATGAACTACGCGAGCAGGTTCTGCTCTGCGATGGCGCGATGGGAACGCGCGTGCAGGCCGCGAACCTGGACGTGGGGCGGGATTATGCCGGTCACGAAAACTGCATCGAAATTGTCACCCGTACGCGCCCGGACGTGATCCGGGGCATTCACATCGGCTACCTGGAAGCGGGCGCCGACATTTTGACGACGAACACGTTTGGCGCGTCGCCGGTCACGCTGGGAGAATTCGGGCTCGCCTCGGAAGCATACTCGCTTAATGTGGAGTCGGCGCGACTGGCGCGCGAAGCTATCGAGCATGTTCCGAGCGCGAGGCCGCGTTTCGTGCTGGGCGGAGTGGGGCCAGGCACGAAGCTCCCGTCCCTGGGCCACATAGCTTATCAAGACCTGGAAGATGCATTTGCGGAACAATGCCGGGGGTTGTTAGACGGCGGAGTGGATGGGATTGTCTTTGAGACCTGCCAGGATCCTTTGCAGATGAAAGCCGGGGTCAATGGGGCGCGGCGCGCTGGGGACGAGACCGGGCGCACAGTTCCGATCTTCGTGCAGTTTACGGTGGAGACGTCCGGAACGCTGCTGGTTGGTACTGACATTGCCGCTGCGGTGACCATCGCCGCGGCGCTCGACGTAAACGGTTTAGGCCTGAATTGTGCGACCGGTCCTGCCCAAATGGCGGAGCATGTGAAGTGGCTGGGAGAAAACTGGCCGGGCTTGATTTCCGTGCAGCCCAACGCCGGCTTGCCGGAAATGGACGACGGCCGCGTGTGCTACCGGCTATCGCCCGCCGGGCTCGCGGACTGGATGGAGCGGTTCGTAGTGCGGGACGGCGTCCGATTGATCGGCGGGTGTTGCGGAACTACCGAGGATCACATCCGCGCCCTGCATCAGATGCTCGGGCGACTGGGCACGCGTCACCCGATGTCAAGCCCAGCGTCACGGCCGCTAGCCCAGCCACGCAAGGTCGTCAGCACGCCAGCCGTCGCATCGCTCTATTCGCAGGTGGTTTTTCGTCAGGAGAATGCGTACTTCTGTATCGGCGAGCGCTGCAATGCAAACGGGTCCAAAGCGTTCCGGGAACGGCAGGCGAAAGGCGACTGGGACGGCTGCGTGGCACTTGGGGTTGAGCAAGTGAAAGAGGGCGCGCACGCGCTGGATTTGTGCACTGCTTTCGTGGGCCGCGATGAAGGCGCTGAAATGGCGGAGATAGTCACGCGGATGCGCGGGCAGGTGAACGCGCCACTGGTGATCGACTCCACGGAGCTGCGCGTGATCGAAAGGGCGCTCGGCCTGTATGGAGGCAAGGCGATCATCAACTCCATCAATTTCGAAGACGGCGAAGCGCCCGCGGCGGCCCGATTACGACTGGCGCGCAAGTTCGGCGCGGCGGTGATCGCGCTCACCATCGATGAAACCGGCATGGCCAAATCGACAGCACGAAAGATGGAGATCGCGCGGCGGCTGTACGATTTCGCGGTTCACCGGCATGGCCTAGCGCCGTCGGACCTGTTACTGGATCCGCTTACGTTCACCATTTGCACCGGAAACGAAGAGGACCGCGAGCTGGGCCTGGCCACGCTCAACGCAATCGAACAGATTCGCGGAGCGTTTCCAGAGTGTCAAGTGATTCTGGGGCTGTCGAATATTTCCTACGGCCTGAATCCAGCGGCCCGACAGGTACTGAACTCCGTGTATTTGGATCACGCTTTGCGTCGAGGCATGACGGGGGCGATCCTGCATCATTCGAAGATTCTCCCGCTCAGCAAGATTGCTCCGAACGAGCTACAGGCCGCCGAGGATTTGATTTACGCGAGGGTTCGGCCGGGCGGCGATCTGTTGCAAACAGATCCTCTACAAACCTTCTTGGCTTGTTTCGAAGGGCGTACCGCCAAGCCGCTCGCGGCCATCGATGAAAGCGCGCCCGTGGAGCAGAGGCTCGTCCGGCGTATAGTAGACGGCCACAAAACAGGGCTCACGGAAGACCTGGATGAGGCGCTGGTTCGCTATACGCCGCTCGAGATCGTCAACCAGTTCCTGCTCGAAGGCATGAAGACGGTGGGCGATCTCTTCGGCGCCGGCAAGATGCAGCTTCCGTTCGTCCTGCAGTCGGCCGAAGTAATGAAGGAAGCGGTGGCTTATCTGGAGCCGAAGATGGAGCGGGAATCGGGCCGGAGCAAGGGCACGATCGTGCTGGCGACGGTAAAAGGAGACGTTCACGACATCGGCAAGAACCTGGTGGATATTCTGCTGACCAACAATGGCTATCGCGTGATCAATCTGGGTATCAAGCAGCCGATCGCTAACATCCTGGACGCGGCACGCGAACACAAGGCAGACGCGATTGGGATGTCGGGGCTCCTGGTGAAATCGGCAGTGACCATGAAGGAGAACCTGGAAGAGATGTCGCGGCAGAATCTCTCCATCCCGGTTATGGTAGGCGGTGCGGCATTGACGCGCGATTACGTCCGCGATACTTGTGTTGCGGCCTATGTGTCGGGGCGGGTAGCGTACGCCGGGTCCGCATTCGAGGGTCTGAAATTGATGAGCAGTGTCGCAAGCGGCGAGTTCGATGAATATCTGCTGACGGCGGCAAAGGAACAGCGGGAGCGCGCTGCGAAGCGAGCTGCACTGGCCGCACCGGCCACCGTTGTTTCCCGCAAAGAAATCGCGCGCGACGTTCCGGTTCCGCGGCCGCCGTTCTGGGGTGCGCGATTGCTTCAGGACCTGCCGCCAGAAACAATCCTGCGCCACCTAAACCGTGCGATGCTGTTCCGTTTCCATTGGGGTTTCCGGCGTGGCGACCGCTCCGTCCACGAAATGCGCGAGTGGGAGTGCCAGGAAGGCGAGCGAATGCTGAACGGATTTTTGGCCTACTGCGGCGAAGAAAGCGTTTTTTCGCTGGCCGCAGCATATGGTTTCTGGCCCGCGTGCGGCGATGGCAACGATGTGGTGGTTTTCGGGATTCCGGGGAGCGCGGACCAGGATCGCGAGCTGTGGCGTTTCACATTGCCACGCCAGACCAACGGCGGCGGCAAGTGCATCGCAGATTATTTCCGGCCGATCAACGATCCGGAGCGTGATGTAATTGCGCTCCAAGCGGTCACGAGCGGCCAACGGGTTGCCGACGTGGCACGCCGCTGGTTCGACTCTGGAAAGTACAGGGACTACCTGTTTCTGCATGGACTAGGTGTTGAACTCACGGAAGCGCTGGCGGAGCACGTGCACGCGCGGATCCGCCAGGAACTGGGCTTCAGCCAGTCCGATGATCCCGATCCGCAAAAGCTGCTCAAGCAAGGCTATCGAGGATCACGGTATTCGTTTGGTTATCCGGCCTGCCCCGACCTTTCCGAGCAACGGCGGCTGCTCGAACTGCTCGACGCCGGACGCTGTGGGATTACAATGAGCGACGGGGATCAACTGTTGCCGGAGCAGTCCACGAGCGCGATCGTGTTACATCATCCCCAAGCCCGGTACTTCTCCGCGAATTGAGGCGGCCACTAGCGCCGGAACTCTGGTTAGGGTTGGAGCCCCGGAGCTACGTAGGCATAGAAAAGCGCGATGAGGCCGATCACGAAGGCTAACAAGGCGCTGTGTTTCAAGGTAAAGCGAAACAGCTTGGCTTCTTCGTCCGGCTTCATGTTGGTGGCTGCGGCTGCGACGGCGATGCTCGAAAGGCTGATCATCTTGCCCATGACGCCGCCCGCCGAATTGGCGGACGCCATCAGGACCGGGTTGAATCCTAGTTTGGTGGCGGTGACCACCTGGAGATTGCCGAACAGGGCGTTTGCGGAAGTGTCGGAACCGGTCAAAAATACGCCCAACCAGCCCAGAATCGCGCTAAAAAACGGGAAAGATGCGCCAGTTGCGGCGAACGCCAAGCCGAGAGTTCCGGTGGCACCGGAGTAGTTCATCAGATAGGCAAGGCCGAGCACGCAGGCCAGGGTGATCAACGAAAAAGTGAGCTGGCGCATCGTGCTCGCGAAGATTTTGATCGCTTTCACCGGCGGCACCCGCAGCGCAAAGCACGACAGAATGCAAGCGATCATGCAAGACGTGCCGGACGCGGAGAGCCAGTTCATGTTGAAAATGGCGGCGTAGGGGGAAACTTTGGCGGTGACGGGGGGAATGCGCGCGATCAGGTTGTGAAGGCCAGGCCACGGGATCGGGATGCTGACGGAATTTAACGGCTTCTGCATAGGAGGCCAGCTCCACAACAAAACGATGATCACCAGCAAGAAGTAGGGCGTCCAGGCCAGCAAGACTTCGCCGACGGAGTGGGCGGGCGGTTCGGCGGCTTTGGCGGCGGCGCTCAGCTCATATTTGTCTTTGTCCTTGGGTTTCCAGAAAAGAAAAAGCACTACCAGGACGCCAAGCGCAGCGAGCGAAGCGATCAAATCGGTAAGCTGGGGTCCAACAAAATTAGAGATGGTGAACTGCAGGCCGGCAAAGGTGACACCGCACAGCAGCGCGGCGGGAAACACGCGCGCGAGGGCGCCCCAGCCGCCCATAACGACCACCAGGTACGCGGGCACGATCAACGACACCGGAGCGCAGATGCGGCCCACGCCAGCGCTCAGTCGCGCCAGCGGCAGTCCCGTGATCCCGGACAACGTGACGATGGGGATCGCGATGGAGCCGAAAGCAACCGGCGCGGTATTGGCTAGCAGGCAGATGGCTGCGGCGTGGAAGGGGCTAAAGCCCAGTCCGGAGAGCATCGCGGCGGCGACTGCTACGGGCGTACCGAAGCCGGCCGCACCTTCCAGGAATGCGCCGAACGCGAAGGCGATAAGCAGGGTTTGTAGCCGTGGATCGCGGGTCAGGTTGCGAAGTGAATGCTTGATGGCTTCAAATTTGCCGGTGTCGAGCGTCAGGCGGTAAAGATATACGGCCCAAATCACGATCCAGCCGATCGGGAATAGCCCGTAGGCCGCGCCGTAGGCGGCCGCGGATATCAGCCTTTCGAGGGGCATGCCGTACAGGAAGAGCGAGACCAGCATGGTGGCGCCCAGGCCCGAGACGGCGGCGATCCAGGCCTGAGTCCGGCGGATGCCGAGTAAGTACAGCAGAACGAAGATCGGCAGCGCTGCTACAAAGGCGGAAAGAGCCAGGCTTCCGTTGAGGGGGGTGTAGTTGTGCTGCCACATGAGGCGAACGTCATATATACCAGAGGGAGCGGGTCGCGTTCAAGTTGAGCGGGCGAATAGGAATCAGGTTAGTATTACGAAGCCCTGGAAATCTTCTTGACAAGCGCTCGTATTTGATGGGGACCGATTCGCTGTAGCCGTCGCTTTCGCCGAGCGCGTTGCTTATCCAACTGCCAGGGGGAAAGTCGTTGCTGCGACGATATTATCAATTTCTGCCAGGGTCCTCCGGAAGAGATTTTAATTGCGCCCGATGCAAAGCCGGATCCAACCTCGCTCGGCGATGGAAATAGACGTCATTGAGACATTGGGTAATTGCATATGCGTGTTGGCGCGTCAAAAAATCCGCAATCGCCGTTGCGTACAGTTTACTTCTTGAGACTGCAGCCGCCTGGCGGCCGCTTCGGCACGGCGAAATAAAACGTCGGGGATGGAAACAGCGGCTTTCATAGCTCAGAACAAGTCGCGTTATACCGCGCGTACAACACTGACGGAGAACTACCGCTTGCCCGCCGCTGCGTCCTTGAGCGCCTTTAAATGCGGCAGATCGTGATCTTCTTCGCGACAGGCGGCCTCATAGAGCATGCCCTTGTTGCGCCGGATAGGCATGGAAATGGTCCAGGGCCGTGTGTAGACCACCGGATCGGTCACGGTGGCCTGGTACTGAATGGTGTCTGCGTTCACCGGCGTGAATCGTTCCACTACATGCTCGGCGTAGCTGACGATTTCACCCGCTTCATTGAGCCAAGTCTTGCCGTTCAGATTGGCCGTGTCGACCACCAGCGTGTCTCCCTCCCAATGCCCTACCGAATCGCCTTGCCAGAGGCGGATGGAATCGGGAAGATGCGGGCGCTGGTGCAAGGAGATGATACGCCAGGCGACTCGTTCATGCAGAACGAGGAGGTAATCCGATGTTTGAACGAAGTGATAGGACGTGGGAACATACATGCCGCGGGGAACGCCTGCCGGGAAGCAATGCGCCGTGGGATCATCATAGCCGCGCTCCGTCTTATTACGATCGATTTTCTCCTTAATGGCCCATTCCTGCATGGGCAACAGGCCGTCCGGGGGATCGATGATTACACCTCGCCCCGGCGGAGCGAGTCCGCCGTCGCCATGCTTTTCCAGGCCGAAATTTGCGCCACCGGCGTCGGGCACATAGTAGCCCTGGAAGTCCTGCTTGCCATCGGGTTTGCGAGGGATGTTCGCCAGGGAGGAGGCGGTGCGCGCAGGCACGGCAGAGGTAGAAAATTTTGCTGGCGCTGTCGCATCCGATGCTGTTCCAGGGCCGGGATACCAAGTGCGCGGCTCGCGAGTGAAGGCGCCGTTAGCCTCCTCCATTTCGGCGGAGCAAGCGTACTCGAAGAGCCGGTCGCGATCGGTTCTACGATGCAGCGCCAGGTGAAGCGTCCAAGGCTTGGTAAATACCTTTGAATCGTCGAGCGTGGCCTCGTATTGGATCGTATCGGGATCGGTCATTCGATACCGCTCCACGACGTGCAGGGCGTCGCTATGAAAGTCGCCCGCCATGTCGAGCCAAGTTTTGTCGTTGTTGTTCGCCACGTCGACGACCAGCGTGTCGCCATCCCAATGGCCGCGCGAGTCGCCCATCCAGAAGGTGTCCTCAGGATCCGGGTGCGCGCTGCCGTCGTTATAAATTAAGCGATAGTCCAGCGACCACTCAAACGCCATGGCGATGGCCTGAGGCGTCTGGAAAATCTGAAACGGGAAATCCATGTACATGATGCGAGGCACGCCGGGCATAAAGCAAGACGCCACCGGATCGGCTTTTTGACGTTTCTGGAAATTTTCAGCCTTCTTTACGGCCGCCCAGGACTGATAGGGGATGGCGCCGCCCTCGATGACCGAGCGGCCCGCCAGCATTTCGTAGCTCGCCGGGTGATCCTGGAGGTCGGCTGCGGCAGTGCCGGCTGCCTGCCAGATGCCCTCAAAATCGGGTTTGCCGTCGGAGGTGCGCGGCAAAGATGTAGCGCTGGGCGCCGCACTTAGGGCGCTCGCCAAGGTAAGCCAGGCCAACGCAACAGGATACGATGTACGCATTCCATGCTATTTTCGCGCAAAGTGCGGATGGAACGCAGGTCGCCTCCGTTCGGATGATAACGAGCGTGGAAATTTCGCCTGCCGGGCTGCGCCGCTACAATCGACATCGTATGGGGAACAGGTCGCTCGCGATCCTGGCGGCGCTTACGTGTACGGTTGCCTTTGCGCAGACGGCGGCGCCAAGGAGGAAATTCGAGGTGGCATCCATCCGCAAGAACAAATCCACAGCGCCGGGTGTGTATGTGAACCCGTGCGTTCTCTTGCCGGGTGGGCGATTCAGAGCGACCTACGCCACACTGGTTGACCTGATCGGCATGGCTTACCATACCCGCCGCATTCAAATGCGCGGCGGTCCGGCATGGATCGATGCCGAGCATTTCGACATCGCCGCGAAAGCGGACGAAAGTGAGGGCGAGGTGCAAAAGGGTCAGTGGGAAGAGATGGTGCAGGCGCTACTCGAGGACCGGTTCAAGCTACGGTTGCATCGCGAGAACCGGGAAATGACGGTGTATACGCTGGTCACAGGCAAAGCGTCACCGAAGCTGAACCCGGCCAAGGATGGAGAACAGAAAGCTCTTCTGCCCGGCAGCCACGGTGAAATGATTTTTCAGGCCATGCCTCTGAGCGGACTGGTCAACACGCTTGCGAATAATCTCCATACGCCAGTGGTGGATGGCACGGGGATCGCAGGCGCGTTCGATTTCACCATTGACCCGATGCGCTTCACCGACCCGGACCAGCCCGCAACACCGAACAACTGGGGGGAATTGATGCGGATGGCGGTGCGGCAACAGCTTGGGCTGAATATCGTAAAGCGCAAAGAGCCGCTCGAAATAACAGTTGTGGATCACGCGGAAGAACCGGGCGATAACTAAAACAATGGGCGGAGATGTAAGATGAGCGGTGTGAAACGGATACTAATAGTCGCGGGCTTCACCGCAATCGCGCTCGAAGCGCAATCGTTCAGCGTCACGCTGACCGGGCAATCGATGATTCGATCGGATATTCGCGCGCACGCGCCGGCGGCGGTCCCGGTGATCAAGTCCTTCCTGATGGGCGACGTGATTTTCACCAACTTTGAAGCGACCATCGTCGACGAGAAGAAGGGTCAGTCGCACATGGACGGCCGTTTTCTCTCGCCACCAGAAGCGCTGGACGCGTTGCAGTCCTTCGGATTCAACCTGGTTTCGCTCTCCAACAACCACTCGTGGGACCTGAAAACGGCAGGTATTCAAAACACGCTGGAGGAAGCCGCGCGGTTGAAACTCGCGCACGCGGGCACAGGAAATACGCTGGCCGAAGCAGCAGCGCCCGGGTACCTGAAGACTCCCAAAGGGACGGTGGCACTGATCGGCCAGGCATCCGGATTGATCGAACCGGGGGCGTCCGCTACGGCGACACGGCCAGGCGTCAACGAGCTGCGGGTGGAAGGAGGCACGCCCAACGCGGAAGACACGCAGCGCATTCTGGGCAGCATCCGGGAAGCGAGAAAACGCGCCGACCTGGTGATCGTCTACGAACACAATCACGTTTTTCCGCACGCGTTTCAGACCATCATGCTGGAGGAGTTGCCCGAGCGGCTGGAGCCCCCGGATTGGCTGAAGAAATGGACGCACGCCGAAGTTGACGCGGGCGCCGATATCATCGTGATGCATGGAGCGCCGATGCTGCACGGCGTAGAGATCTATCACGGCAGGCCGATTTTCTTCGATTTGGGAAACTTTATCTTCCAAGCTCCGCCGATCGACGTCCTGCTGGACGAGCCGATCATATGGGAGAGTGTGGTGGCGTATGTGGATTTCGAAGGGAAGAAGCTGGCATCCATTCGATTCCGGCCGATTGCTCAGAACAAGATCGGGCAGGGGCAGGCAGATACGCAGGACGAGCACACGAACAATCTTTTTCTACAAACTCGAGGTTTACCAAAGCCTGCCACGGGCGACCAGGCGCACTACATCCTGCAGCGTTTGACCGATTTATCGCGGCCATTTGGAACCACCATCGAGATCAAGGGGGAGACGGCCGAACTGAAATTGAAAAGCGGCGATTAGGGCCGCGGCGATTCGAACACTACCACGGCCAGCGGCGGGAGCGTGATGGACAGGCTGTGATAGTGGCCGTTGTAGGCCACGGGCGTCGTGCCAACAAAGCCGCCATTGCCTAAATTGCTGCCGCCCCAAAACTCGGAGTCGCTGTTCAGGACTTCGCGATAAACGCCTGGATCCGGGACACCGACGCGATAATTCAAGCGTGGCACAGGCGTGAAGTTGCAAACGAAGAGCAAGAACGGCTTGCCTGCGCACGACCGGCGGATGAACGAAATGGTGGAACCGTCCACATCGCGGAAATCCACCCACTCGAAGCCGGACCAATGAAAATCGATTTCGTAGAAGGCCGGATGCGCGCGATAGACGCGGTTCAGCTCTGACACGAATGCCTGGAGCTTGCGATGCAGATCGTAATGCAGAATATCCCACGGCAGGCCGTGCTCGCTATACCACTCATCCCAGACGCCGATCTCCGAGCCCATGAACAGCAGTTTCTTACCGGGATGGGCATACATGTAAGTCATGAAGGCGCGGACATTGGCGAACTTCTGCCACATATCGCCGGGCATTTTGCTGAGCAGCGCGCGTTTGCCGTGAACCACTTCATCATGCGAAATGGGCAGGATGAAGTTCTCCGTAAACGCGTAGAGCATGCTGAATGTGATGTCGTTGTGATGAAACTTGCGATGGATGGGATCCTTCGAGAAGTAGCGCAGCGTGTCGTGCATCCAGCCCATGTCCCACTTCAGGCC
>Ga0070741_10019036_pt1 | contig 11017 bp, 9 predicted proteins | sample Coa_R1_4_FD_66440 | JGI IMG/M metagenome (GOLD analysis project Ga0070741, IMG submission 66440) | Surface soil microbial communities from Centralia Pennsylvania, which are recovering from an underground coalmine fire - Coalmine... | ecosystem: Environmental > Terrestrial > Soil > Unclassified ...
CTGTTCGGCCCGGGCAATGCACAATTGCCGCTGCCGCCGATGCTGATGTTCGACCGCATCAGCGAGATCAGCGAAACCGGCGGGGAACACGGCAAGGGCGTCGTGCGCGCCGAACTCGACGTCAAGCCGGACCTCTGGTTCTTCGGCTGCCACTTCAAGGGCGATCCCGTCATGCCCGGCTGCCTCGGCCTCGACGCGCTTTGGCAGATGCTCGGCTTTTTCCTGGGCTGGACCGGCGGCGAGGGCCGCGGCCGGGCGCTTGGGCTAGGCGAGCTGAAGTTCGGCGGTCAGGTGATGCCGAACGTGCGCAAGATTGTGTACAACGTCGACGTCAAGCGGGTGATGCGCCTAAAGCTCTGGCTGGGCATTGCCGACGGCTGGCTTTCGGCCGACGGCGAGATTATCTATCGCGCCAAGGACCTGAGGGTCGGGCTGTTCAAGCAGGGCACCGCGCCGGCTTGAACGAAAGCGCCGCGCAGACGCACATAAAGAGACAAGGTAAGGCGAGGCAAACATGAGGCGGGTTGTCATCACGGGGATGGGCATCGTCTCGTCCATCGGAAACAACACCCAGGAAGTGCTGTCGAGCCTGCACGAGGCGAAGTCCGGCATCACTTACGCCGAAAAGCACAAGGAACTGGGTTTCCGCTCGCAGGTTTACGGCGCGCCCACCGTCAACGCAGCCGAGATGATCGATCGCCGCGCCATGCGCTTCCTCGGCGAGGGCGCCGCCTGGAATCACATCGCGATGGAACAGGCGATCCAGGATTCCGGTCTCGAGCCTTCCGACATTTCCAACGTTCGCACCGGCATCATCATGGGCTCCGGCGGCCCCTCGGCTCACACCATCGTGGAAGCCGCTGACATCACCCGCACCAAGGGCCCCAAGCGGGTCGGTCCGTTCGCCGTGCCGAAGGCGATGTCGTCGACGGCCTCGGCCACGCTCGCGACCTGGTTCAAGATCAAGGGCGTCAACTATTCGATCTCGTCGGCCTGCGCCACGTCGAACCATTGCATCGGCAATGCCTATGAGACGATCCAGATCGGCAAGCAGGACGTGATCTTCGCCGGAGGCTGCGAGGAACTCGACTGGTCGCTGTCGGTGCTGTTCGACGCGATGGGCGCGATGTCGTCGAAATACAACGAAACGCCCGCCACTGCTTCGCGACCCTATGACATCAGCCGCGACGGCTTCGTCATCGCCGGCGGCGCCGGCGTCGTGGTGCTGGAAGAGCTGGAGCACGCCAAGGCGCGCGGCGCGCGCATCTATGCCGAGATCGTCGGCTATGGCGCGACTTCGGACGGCTACGACATGGTCGCGCCGTCGGGCGAAGGCGCCGAGCGCTGCATGCGCATGGCGATGTCGACCGTGAACAGCAAGATCGACTACATCAATCCGCACGCGACATCGACGCCGGCCGGCGATCCGCCGGAAATCGAGGCGATCCGCAAGGTGTTCGGTGTCGGCGACAAGTGTCCGCCAATCTCCGCGACCAAGGCACTGACCGGCCATTCGCTCGGCGCCACCGGCGTGCAGGAGGCGATCTACTCGCTGTTGATGATGAACAACGGCTTCATCTGCGAGAGCGCGCACATCACCGAGCTCGATCCGGTGTTCGCCGACATGCCGATCGTGCGCAAGCGCATCGACAACGCAAAGCTCGGCACGGTGCTCTCGAATTCCTTCGGCTTCGGCGGCACCAACGCCACGCTGGTGTTCAGGCGGCTGGATGCGTGAATTGAATCTTCCCAACCGTCATGGCCGGGCTTGTCCCGCCTGCGCGGCCGAAGCCGCTTCGGCGAGGCGAAGGCCCGGCCATCCGCGTCTTGATCTCCGCGATCGCTGAAAGGCGTGGATGGCCGGCACAGGGCCGGGCATGACGAAACCAAGAGTGTTGTGTTGATGCAGGACCTGATGAAGGGCAAGCGCGGGCTGATCATGGGCATCGCCAATGATCATTCGATCGCCTGGGGCATTGCGAGGACGCTGGCGGCCCAAGGTGCCGAGATGGCTTTCACCTATCAGGGAGAGGCCCTGGGCAAGCGCGTCCGTCCGCTGGCGGATTCGCTTGGCGTCAAGCAGGTGCTGCCCTGCGACGTCGAGGACCTCGCCAGCGTCGATTCCGTCTTCAGCGCGCTGAAGCAGGCATGGGGCGGACTCGACTTCCTGGTCCACGCCATCGCCTTTGCCGACAAGAGCGAGTTGAAGGGCCGCTATGCCGACACCAGCCGCGAGAATTTCTCGCGGGCCATGCTGATCTCCTGCTTCTCCTTCACCGAGCTCGCCAAACGCGCCGCCGAATTGATGCCGGAGACGGGCGGTTCGATGATCACGCTGACCTTCGGCGGCTCGATGCGCGTGATGCCGAACTACAACGTGATGGGTGTCGCCAAGGCGGCGCTGGAAGCCTCGGTGCGCTATCTCGCCGCCGATTTCGGTCCGCGCGGCATCCGGGTCAATTCAATCTCGGCAGGCCCGGTGCGCACGCTGGCCGGTTCCGGCATCGGCGATGCGCGTGCGATGTTCGCGTTCCAGCAGAAACATTCGCCGCTCGGGCGTGGCGTCACGCTCGACGAGCTCGGCGGCTCGGCGCTGTATCTCTTGTCGGATCTCTCCGGCGGGGTCACCGGCGAGATTCATTATGTCGATTCCGGCTATAACGCCATCCTGATGCCGCGTCCGGAAGAGCTGAAGAACGGCAACGGCTAACCGGCCGCGATTTTCTCGGCACGCTGGAACGCCGGCCGTGCGATGCAACGGGCGATATAGGCATCGAAGGACGGCCGCGACGGCACCATCTTGAACAGCCGCACCGAAAAATTCAGCGCCGCGCCGATCGCGACATCGGCAGCGGAGAAATTCTCGCCAAGGATCCACGGACCCTTGGCGAGCGCATTGTCGAGCACGTCGAACACGCGGCTCGCCTCGCCCCAGCCGGCCGAGACCGGACTGATCTCGATCTTGGTTGCGATCTGCACCATCGCCGGCTCGACGCAGCCCGGCGCGAAGAACAGCCAGTAGAGATATTTCGCGCGCAGGGTATCGCCGATGGGAGGGGCGAGCTTCGCTTCCGGATAGCGCTCGGCGACATAGGCGCAGATCGCGGCCGCCTCCGCCAGGGTCGCCTCGCCGTCCTTCAGCGCCGGCACCTTGCCCATCGGATTGATCGCAAGGTACTCCGCCTTCTTCTGCGCGCCGGTGGAGATATCCGTCAGCACCCGCTCATAGGGCTGGCCGGTCTCTTCCATCAGCCAGAGCGCGGTGAAGGACCGCGACCGCGGCGACCAATAGAGTTGCATCATTCTATCGTATCCTTCTTCCAGCGATAATATTTCATCATGAGGCCGGTCATCGGCTCGATGGCTTGCTCCTCGAACACAAAGCCTTCGCGCTCGTACCAGCGCCAGGCCTTCTCGTTCTCGCGCGCGCAGCGCAGCCGGATTTCGTCGGGCAATTGCGTTCGGGTGAAGGCAAGCAGCCGACGGCCGACCGAGCGGCCCTGATATTCGGGCGCGACGAACAGCTGGTCGAGGTAGCGTTTCGGCAGATGCAGCGCGAGCATCGCGGCCGTCGTGCCGCTATCGTCCGCGACATAGAGGCTCCAGCCGTCCTCGATCTCCTTGCGGACGCGGGCGCGCAAATTCGCCAGCAGAAAATTGCTGGCTTCGGCGAGACCGGTGGAGACCCAGCTCTCCATCCAGACGCGGCCGATGTCGTCATATTCGTCCGCGCGGGCGGGACGGATGATGGGCTCTGGCATCGGCGCGACCCTCAGCTCGGCTGGCCGCGCGATGATGCGACGGCCGCGTGCCGGGCGCGCGTCTTGCCTGCCGACAGGCACACCACTTCGGAGATTTGCTGCAGCTGCCGCGCCAGCGGGCTGGTCCTGCGCCAGACCATGCCGATGGTGCGCGAGGGCTGCGGATTCCGAAAGCGCGCCACGGACACCGGCGCCGACCGCGTCTCCACGGCTACGGCCATTTCCGGAATCAGCGTCACGCCGATTCCGGCGCCGACCATCTGCACCAGCGTCGACAGCGAGCTTGCGTCCAGCACCTCGCGCGGCGGCGACGACTGCATCTTGCAGAACGACAGCGCCTGATCGCGGAAGCAATGGCCTTCTTCCAGCAGCAACAGCCGCATCTCCCGAAGCATATCGCGACTTGGCACCGGCGTGCCCTCAGCCTCGCCCGGCCGCACCAGCAGGAAATTCTCCGTGAACAGGGCGACCTCGGTCAGCGACGGCTCGGAAACCGGCAGCGCCACGATCGCGGTGTCGAGCCGGCCTTCCGCGACTTCCTTGATCAGTTTCGGCGTCAGCGTCTCGCGGACGTGGATGTCGAGTTCGGGATGCAGCCGCGCGAGATTCTCGATCACCTTCGGCAGGAGATACGGTGCGATCGTCGGGATCATGCCGACGCGCAGCCGGCCCGCGAGCCGATCCTGCGTCGCCCGTGCAAAATCGCCGAGTTCGTCGACCGAGCGCAGGATGTCGCGCACGCGCTGCAGCAGTTCCTCGCCGAATTTGGTGAGTGCGACCTGCCGGGCGCCGCGGTCCAGCAGCGCGCCGCCGAGCGCCTGCTCCATTTCCTTGATCTGCATCGACAGCGCCGGCTGCGAAACGGAGCAAGCCTCGGCCGCGCGGCCGAAATGGCCATGCCGTGCCAGCGAATCGAAGTAGCGAAGCTGTCGCAGGGTGACATTTATCATGGGGCTATCATCAGATAATCCTATTGCTGTCATCAACAAAGTCAATTTTACCTGATGGATTGGGGCGCGTAGACTTGGCGCAGTTCGCCGAAGGAAGCGGAACTCCCGAAACACAAGAGGAGACGATCATGGATGACCAAGCCAAGTGCCCGTTCTCGACACGCGCACGCACGAACCGCGACTGGTGGCCGGACTCGCTGGACGTCTCCGTCCTGCACCGCAATTCCAGCCTGTCCGATCCGATGGGCAAGGCGTTCGACTACGCCAGGGAATTCAAGACGCTCGATCTCAACGCCGTGGTCAGGGACCTGCGCGCGCTGATGACCAGTTCGCAGGAATGGTGGCCGGCCGACTTCGGTCACTATGGCGGCCTGATGATCCGCATGGCCTGGCACAGCGCGGGCACGTACCGCATCACGGACGGCCGCGGTGGCGCCGGCGCAGGTCAGCAGCGCTTCGCGCCGCTCAACAGCTGGCCGGATAACGCCAACCTCGACAAGGCGCGCCGGCTGCTGTGGCCGATCAAGCAGAAATACGGCCGCAAGCTGTCATGGGCCGACCTGATGATCCTCGCCGGCAACGTCGCGCTGGAATCGATGGGCTTCAAGACCTTCGGCTTCGCCGGTGGCCGCCCTGACGTGTGGGAGCCGGAAGAATTGTACTGGGGCCCGGAGGGCACCTGGCTCGGCGACGAGCGCTATAGCGGCGAACGTCAGCTCGCGGAGCCGCTCGGCGCCGTGCAGATGGGCCTGATCTACGTCAATCCGGAGGGCCCGAACGGCAATCCCGACCCGGTCGCCGCGGCCAAGGATATTCGCGAAACCTTCTTCCGCATGGCGATGAACGACGAGGAAACCGTCGCGCTGATCGCCGGCGGCCACTCGTTCGGCAAGACCCACGGCGCCGGCGATCCGTCCCTGGTCGGAGCGGACCCCGAAAGCGGTGCACTCGAGGATCAGGGCCTCGGCTGGAAGAGCAAGCACGGCACGGGGATCGGTGCCGACGCCATCACCGGCGGGCCGGAAGTCACCTGGACGCAGACGCCGACCAAATGGAGCAACCAGTTCTTCAAGAACCTGTTCGAGAACGAGTGGGAGCTGACCAAGAGTCCGGCCGGGGCCAAGCAGTGGAAGGCGAAGAGCGCCGAAGCCACCATTCCCGACGCCTATGACCCGTCGAAGAAGCATGTGCCGACCATGCTGACCACCGACCTGTCGCTGCGTATGGATCCGGCTTACGAGAAGATCTCGCGGCGCTTCTACGAAAATCCAAAGGAGTTCGCCGACGCGTTCGCGCGGGCGTGGTTCAAGCTCACCCATCGCGACATGGGGCCGCGCGCGCGCTACCTCGGCAAGCTGGTGCCGAAGGAAGTGCTGATCTGGCAGGATCCGATTCCGGCCGCCAAGGGCAAGCCGATCGACAACCGGGACGTGACCGCCCTGAAAGCGAAGCTCCTCGCAGCCTTGTCGGTGCAGCAACTGGTCTCGACCGCCTGGGCGTCTGCGTCGACGTTCCGCGGATCGGACAAGCGTGGCGGCGCCAACGGCGCGCGCATTCGCTTAAGCCCGCAGAAGGATTGGGAGGTCAACAGTCCGGCGGAACTGGCGAAAGTGCTGAAGAAGCTCGAGGCGATCCAGGCCGACTTCAACAAGAAGGGCGGCAAGAATGTCTCGCTGGCCGACCTGATCGTGCTCGGCGGCTGCGCCGCGGTCGAGAAGGCGGCGAAAGCTGCCGGCGTCGACGTCAAAGTTCCGTTCACGCCGGGCCGCACGGATGCCTCGCAGGAACAGACGGACGTCGAGTCCTTTGCGCCGCTCGAGCCGCGCGCCGATGGCTTCCGCAACTATGTCGGCAAGAAGCAGCAGTTCATGAAGCCGGAAGAAGCCTTGGTGGATCGCGCGCAGTTGCTGCGGCTGACGGGACCGGAAATGACGGTGCTGGTTGGCGGCCTGCGTGTGCTCGGCGCGAACGCCGGTGGATCGAAGCACGGTGTGCTGGCCAGGAAGACCGGAGCGCTCACCAACGAGTTCTTCGTCAATCTGCTCGACATGGCGACGGAGTGGCACGCAACCGGCGACAACTCGTACGAGGGCCGCGACCGCAAGACCAAGGCGGCCAAGTGGACCGCGACGCGCGTCGACCTGATCTTCGGCTCGCACTCGCAGCTGCGCGCTTTCGCCGAGGTCTATGCCTGCAAGGACTCGAAGGAGAAATTCGCCCGGGACTTCGTCGCGGCCTGGACCAAGGTGATGAACGCCGATCGGTTCGACATCGCTGCGTGATCACGCCGAAAGGCCAAAAACAAAAAGGGCGGCCGCGCGGCCGCCCTTCGTTTTTGCGACTGTCGGAAAGCCTACTCGCCGGCGGCTTCGCGCACCGCGGGTGCTTCCGCCCTTGGCTTGCCTTCGAGGTCTTCGCCGGTCTGCTGATCGACCGCCTTCATCGACAGCCGCGTCTTGCCGCGATCGTCGAAGCCGAGCAGCTTGACCTTGACCTTGTCGCCTTCCTTGACGACATCGGAGGTCTTCTGCACGCGGTTGGCCGCGAGCTGGCTGATGTGAACGAGACCGTCCTTGGCACCGAAGAAGTTCACGAAGGCGCCGAACTCCATCACCTTGACGACGGTGCCTTCGTAGATCTGGCCGACTTCCGGCTCGGAAGTGATCGACTTGATCCACTTGATGGCGGCCTTCATGGCCTCGCCGTCGTTGGAGGCAACCTTCACGGTGCCGTCGTCCTCGATGTTGATCTTGGCGCCGGTCTTCTCGACGATCTCGCGGATCACCTTGCCGCCGGTGCCGATCACCTCGCGGATCTTGTCGGTCGGGATCTTGAAGGTCTCGATGCGCGGGGCGTATTCGCCGAGTTCGGCGCGCGCCGCGGTCAGGGCCTTGGCCATCTCGCCGAGGATGTGGATGCGCCCGTCCTTGGCCTGGGCCAGAGCGACGCGCATGATCTCCTCGGTGATGCCCTCGATCTTGATGTCCATCTGCAGCGAGGTGATGCCGTGATCGGTGCCGGCGACCTTGAAGTCCATGTCGCCGAGATGATCCTCGTCACCGAGGATGTCCGAAAGCACCGCGTAACGCGATCCTTCCAGGATCAGGCCCATCGCGATGCCCGCGGTCGGCCGCTTCAGCGGCACACCGGCGTCCATCAGCGCGAGCGAGGAGCCGCACACCGTCGCCATCGACGACGAGCCGTTGGACTCGGTGATCTCCGACACCACGCGGATGGTGTAGGGGAACTCGTGGTGCGGCGGCAGCACGGGGTGGATCGCGCGCCAGGCGAGCTTGCCGTGGCCGATCTCGCGGCGCTTGGTGCCGCCCAGGCGTCCGGTCTCGCCGACCGAGTAGGGCGGGAAGTTGTAGTGCAGCAGGAACGTTTCCTTGTACGTCCCCGACAGCGCGTCGATGTACTGCTCGTCCTCGCCGGTGCCGAGCGTGGTGACAACCAGGCCCTGCGTCTCGCCGCGGGTGAACAAGGCCGAGCCGTGGGCGCGCGGCAAAACGCCGACCTCGCAAACGATGTTGCGCACGGTCTTGACGTCGCGGCCGTCGATGCGCTTGCCGGTGTCCAGGATGTTCCAGCGGACGATCTTGGCCTCCAGCTCCTTGAAGACATCGGCGATCTTCAGCTTGTCGTGTTTCGGCTCCTGCCCTTCCGGGAAGTAGTGCGCCATCACCTTTTCCTTGGCGGCGCCGACCGCGGCATAGCGGTCCTGCTTCACGGGGATCGCATAGGCCTTGCGCAGGTCCTGCTCGATGAGGCCGAGCATCTCCTTCTCGATGGCGCTGTTGTCCGCGACCTGAACGTCGCGCGGCTCCTTGGCGGCCTTCTCGGCGAGCTCGATGATCGCCTTGATCACGGGCTGGAAGTGGCGGTGACCGAACATCACCGCGCCGAGCATGATGTCCTCGTTCAGCTCCTTGGCTTCCGATTCCACCATCAGCACGGCGTCTGCCGTGCCGGCGACGACGAGGTCGAGCTGGGTCTCAACCATCTCGTCCAGCGTCGGATTGAGGATGAACTCGTCGTTGGCAAAACCGACGCGCGCGGCGCCGATCGGGCCCTTGAACGGCGCGCCCGATAGCGTCAATGCGGCGGAGGCCGCGACCAGCGCCACGATATCGGGATCGTTCTCCATGTCGTGCGACAGCACGGTGACGATCACCTGGGTTTCGTTGCGCCAGCCGTCGACGAATAGCGGACGGATCGGACGGTCGATCAGGCGGGATACCAGCGTTTCCTTCTCGGTCGGCCGGCCCTCGCGCTTGAAATAACCGCCGGGAATGCGCCCCGCAGCGTAGGTCTTTTCCTGGTAGTCGACGGTGAGCGGCAGGAAGTCGACGCCCTCGCGCGGCGACTTCGCCGCAACCACGGTAGCGAGCACCACGGTCTCGCCATAGGTCGCCAGCACGGCGCCGTCGGCCTGGCGGGCGATCTTGCCGGTTTCAAGCCTGAGGGGACGTCCACCCCAATCGATCTCGACGGAATGAATATTGAACATGTAGGTCTTCTTTCATCGGTTCGCGAAAGAAGGACCGCCTCCAAAACAAAAACCATGCGCAAGACGGCGGGACGCTGATCGGAGAAGGCGATCAGCGCCCGGCGATCCTGCCATGGTTTCTGGATTTCGGATGGCGGCCATCCTTTCGCAAGTCACGGGCATCTTGCCCGTCACGCCCAGCGGCCGGATTGCCACGGGACGCTCTCGTCCAAGGACATGATGTTTTCTGTTTCATGTCCCTTTGCATGACCGGTTTCGAGAGCCGCAACCACGACGGTCGAACGATCATGCGAAAACGCGCGCTTTGCCGGCGCGCGATACTCAAAACAAGCTCAACGACGAATGTTGTGCTTCTCAATCAGCGCCTTGTAACGGGCTTCGTCCGTCTTGCGCAGGTAGTCGAGCAGCGAACGCCGCGTCGACACCAACTTCAACAGACCGCGACGCGAATGATTATCCTTCACGTGCGACTTGAAGTGCTCGGTGAGATTATTGATGCGTTCCGACAGAATCGCGACCTGAACCTCGGGGGAGCCGGTATCGCCGGCCTTGGTAGCACTACCCTTGATGACTTCCGCCTTGCGTTGCGCGGTAATCGACATCGTCAAACTTTCTCGTTGCGACCGGAGCTGGCAGTCAGCCCGGCCAGGTTGAACACGCGCTTGGGGATGAGTTCGCCATTGCCAATCTCAGCAAGCGCGAGAAGCCGGCCTGCCACCGTGACATAGACTGTGCCGCTACTATTGGGCGCATCCCGTCCGCGCAACAAAACGGCTTGGCCCCGATGGAGCCTTGCCGCATCAGCCCGAGTGACGGCCAGTGCCGGGATGTCGTCCAGCGCGGTCTCAACGGGCAAAAGCGCGTCGGCGAGGCTGCCCTCGCCGGACGCGGCTCTATTGCACAAAGCCTCCAATTGTTCCAGCGAAATCATATCGTTCTCGCCGAAAGGGCCGACCAACGTGCGCCGAAGTGCGCAAATATGGCCGAAACAGCCGAGAATCCGGCCGATGTCGCGGGCCAGCGCCCGGACATAGGTTCCCTTGCCGCACTCGGCGTCGAACACGGACAAGTCCTTATCCATTTGTTCTACAAGGGTTAACTGGTGAATCTCGATCGGGCGGGGGGCCAGCTCGACGATCTCGCCGTCACGCGCCAGATCGTAGGCGCGCTCGCCCTGCACCTTGACGGCGGAATAGCGCGGCGGGATCTGTTCTATGATGCCGGTAAATTGAGGCAGCAGCGCACGGATGGCGTCGGCCGTCGGCCGGATGTCGCTGGTCTTGACGACGCGGCCCTCGGTGTCGTCGGTGTCGCGTTCCTCGCCCCAGCGCACCATGAAGCGATAGCGCTTGCGGCCATCCATCACGAACGGGACGGTCTTGGTGGCTTCACCGAGCGCGATCGGCAGTCCGCCGGAGGCGAGCGGATCGAGCGTGCCGGCGTGGCCTGCGCGCTTGGCGGAGAACAGCCGCTTCACCACGGCGACCGCCTGCGTCGAGGTCATGCCGATCGGCTTGTCGAGCACGACCCAGCCATGGACATCGCGCTTGTCGCGCCGCGGCTGGTTGTTCGGCCGCTGTGAGTTTGCGCCGCGCGAATCCTGGTGCACGTCGGAGAAATTATTTTCGGGGAGCGCGTGCTGATCCGCGTTGTGCGGCTCGATCACGCTTTTTGCGGGCGATGCAATCATTGATCTTTATCCGAATCGGGTGCGAGGTCTCTCTGCACCGCAGGCGTTCGCAATAACTTCTCGATCCGTTCCGCTTCGTCGAATCGATCGTCGACGCGGAAGCGGA
>Ga0070741_10019037_pt1 | contig 11015 bp, 12 predicted proteins | sample Coa_R1_4_FD_66440 | JGI IMG/M metagenome (GOLD analysis project Ga0070741, IMG submission 66440) | Surface soil microbial communities from Centralia Pennsylvania, which are recovering from an underground coalmine fire - Coalmine... | ecosystem: Environmental > Terrestrial > Soil > Unclassified ...
CGGCGTGCAGAAGAAGCTCGAATATCTCGCCGCGGATCGCGTGCTCATCACCTACGAGCTACCGTTCAACGAAGTCGTCCTCGACTTCTACGACAAGCTGAAGACGATTTCGCGCGGGTACGCGTCGCTCGATTATCATGTGACCGGCTACTGGCCCTCGCCGCTCGTCAAGCTGGATATCCTCGTGAACGGCGACCCGGTCGACGCGCTCTCGATCATCGTCCACAGGGACATGGCGTACGAGCGCGGGCGGGCGCTCGCGGCGAAGATGCGCCAGTTGATCCCGCGCCAGATGTTCGAGGTCGCGATCCAGGCGGCGATCGGCGGGCGCGTGATCGCGCGCGAAACGGTGTCGGCGATGCGCAAGAACGTGCTCGCCAAGTGCTACGGCGGCGACATCACGCGCAAGCGCAAGCTGCTCGAGAAGCAGAAGGAAGGCAAGAAGCGCATGAAACGCGTCGGCAAGGTGGAGATTCCGCAGGAGGCGTTTCTCGCCGTGCTGCGGATGGGAACCGAGGAAGAGTAATGCCGCCACGCGGAGAAGCGCCCCACAGGGCCGCGGGCCGCGGGCAGCGGGCCGCGGACGTCGCGGCCGCCGTCGCGCCGGCGCCGTTTCGCAAGTCGACGCTGCGCGAGTACTTCGAGTCGATCGTCATCGCTGTCATCCTTGCGCTGTTCATCCGGACGTTCGTCGTCCAGGCGTTCAAGATCCCGACCGGGTCGATGGAGAACAACCTCCTCATCGGCGACCACCTGCTCGTCAACAAGTTCGTGTTCGGTCCGACCGCCTCGAGCCTCGAGCGGACGCTGCTGCCGGCCGGCGAGATCAAGCGCCGCGACGTGATCGTCTTCAAATATCCCGAGGAGCCGGATCGCGACTTCATCAAGCGCGTCATCGGCCTGCCGGGCGAGACGGTGGAGCTGCGGGAGAAGAAGGTCTACGTCAACGGCACGCCGCTCGACGAGCCGTACGTCCACTTCCTGACGGCGCCGAACAGCGAATCGGAATTCCACGAAGTGACGTCGTTCGACGTGCGCGAGCGCTACGGGCCCGTGACCGTCCCGCCGAACCAGTACTTCGTGATGGGCGACAACCGCGACAACTCGCAGGACAGCCGCTACTGGGGCTTCCTGCCGCGCGACTACATCAAGGGGAAGGCGATCGTCATCTACTGGTCCTACGAGGCGGACCGCGAAGACTACGCCGACGAGAGCACCGGCGCGACGATCAGGGGCGTCTTCTCCGTCTTCGCGCACTTCTTCACGCGCACGCGCTGGGATCGGATGTTCCACCAGATCCGCTGATGAAACAGCTCATCAAGCTCGCGATCGCGGCGCTGATCACCTACGCGGCGTGGAACGCCGGCAACGCGTGGCTCGGCTACATCAGGTTCAAGGACGACGTCGAGCAGCTCGCGGCATTCGGCACCAAGATGAGCGACGACGAGCTGCGGGCGAAGGTGCTCGACGCGGCGTCGCAGCGGTCCGTGTCGCTGAACGACGACCTCGTCGTCCGGCGGGAGAACGCACACACCTTCGTCGACGCCAGCTATACCGACGCGGTGAACATCCTGCCGTGGTACCAGTATCCGTGGACGTTCGAGATCCACGTCAGCGCGATCACGCTGCAGGGCTCGCTCAAGTAAGCCGATCGACTTCCGCGCGGACCGCCGCGACGTACGCGGCGTCCGCGATCGACCCGACGTTGATGTCGACGTTCAGCCGCGCGCCGTCGAGGCCGGCGCGCAGCAGCGCCTTCGCGACGCCGACGTCGCTCGACGCGCCGGCGTGCCCGTGCGCCGCCACCGCCTCCGCGTGCTGGAGCGCCGCGGCGGACATGCGCATGACGCCCAGCGGCACGTCGGTCGCGCCCCGCAACGCGCGCTGCACCGCGTCCTTGCGCGACTGCTTCTCGGCGTCCGTGCCCTTCGGGAGTTTGTAGGCCGCAACCACCGCGTCGTACGCGGCCGTGTCGGCGTCGACCGCGGCGGCGAGCTGGTCGCGCAGCGGCGTCAGTGCCGCAGCGGCTTCCGCCAGCGCCGTGCGATCCTCGTCGCTGTTCGTCCTGGTTTTCGGCAGCCCGGCGACCATCACGAGCAGCGACACGCCGACCGCGGACGCGAGCGCGGACGCCGATCCGCCGCCGGGCGTCGGATCGGACGAAGAGAACGCCTGCAGCAGCTGCTGGACCGAGTGATCAAGGAGCGCCAACGACAACCCGTCCTTTCTTCACGACGTGACTGATGACCTCCGCGCCGACGCGGATCAAATCGATCGCCGCGCCGGCCACGACGACCGCGTCCATCTGCCGGCCGGCTTCGAGGCTGCCGACGCGTTCGTGACGGTCGAGCGCGTACGCCGCATTCAGCGTTGCCGCGACGAGCGCCTCCTCGAACGTGAATCCCATGCCGAAGCAGGCGAGCGTCATCGCGAACGGCATCGACGGCGAGAAGCCGCCGCCCGGGTTCACGTCGGTCGCCAGCGCCACCGGGACGCCGCGCCCGATCAGCATGCGCCCGGGCGCGAAGCGGCCCAGTTTGAGGTAGAACGCGGCAATCGGCAGCAGCGTGGCGCAGACGCCCGCCGCCGCGAATCGATCGGCGGCAGCCTCGTCGACGAAGATCAGGTGGTCGGCCGATCGCGCGCCGAGATCGGCGGCGACCGTCGATCCGCCGCTCGGACCGAGTTCGTCGGCGTGGATGCGGGGCTTCAGCCCCGCCGCGCGCGCCGCCTCGAGCAGCTCGCGCGATTCCCCGGGCGTGAACACGCCCGTCTCGCAGAAGACGTCGCACCACTCGGCGAGCCCGTCGCGCGCGACCGCCGGGATCATCTCCTCGATCAGAAGTTCGATGTAGTCGCGGCGGCGGGCGCGATATTCGATCGGCATCTCGTGCGCGCCCATGAAGGTGGGCGACAGCTCGATCGGCTGCTCCGCGTTCAGCCGCCGGATCGCCCGCAGCATCTTCAGTTCGTCCGCCGTCGTCAACCCGTACCCGCTCTTCGCCTCGCACGTCGTCGTCCCGCAGCGAAGCATCTCGTCCAGGCGCCGGCGGGTGTCGGCGACGAGCTGATCCTCGCTGGCCGCGCGCGTCGCGCGCACGGTGCTGACGATCCCGCCGCCGCCCGCCGCGATGTCGGCATAGGTCGCGCCGGCCAGGCGGCGTCGCAGTTCGTCGCGGCGATCGCCGGCGAACACGACGTGCGTATGCGGGTCGACGAAGCCGGGCACCACCGCGCCGCCTCGGGCGTCGACGATGCGCGCGTCCGTTGCGAGGGATCCGCGGGCGTGCCATTCGCGTTCGTCGCCGACGAACACGATGACGCCGCCGTGCGCGGCGACGACCGCCTGCCGCCGCGATCCCGCATCGGCCATGTGCGTCCCGGTCCGCGGCGCCGGACCGGCGCACGTCAACACTTCCGACGCGTTGCGGATCAGGAAGTCGGCGACCACGCGCCTATTGTAGGTCGCGGATCTGCTGTTCGGAGACGCCGGTGATCTCGATGCGCTTGCGGCGGCCGGCCTCGCCGGCGACGATCCGGATGTTGCGGCGCGGGATGCGGAGGCGTTCGGAGAAGAGGGCGACGAGGGCGTCGTTCGCGGCGCCCTCGACCGGGGGCGCCGACACGCGGATGAGGAGCGCGCCGTCGCGCATCCCGGCGAACTCGGTCTTCTTCGCCCGGGGGATCACGCGGACGTCGACGAGGATCGCCACGCCGGCGCCTCAGCGGAGGCGGATCACTTGACGCGGTGCAGCAGGACGCGCTCTTCGCGATCGCGCGTCTCCTGCTCGCGGACGTACTCGAGGGTGTTCCGCAGCGTCTGGATCGTCGATTCGATCGTCGTCTCGACGTCCTTGCGCTTCAGCCGCAGGCCGTCGATCTCGCGCTGCACGTCCTCGAGGCGCGCCTGGGTCTTTTCGAGCAGCAGGTTCGATCGCGCCTCGGCCTCGTTGATGATCCGCCGCGCTTCCTCCTGCGCCTGCGCCTTGATGTCCTCCGCGAGCTTCTGCGCCGTCATCAGCGTGTTCTGCAGGTTCTTCTCGTGATGGCGGTGCTCGTTGATCAGCGCCTCGAGGCGGGTGACGTCCTGGCGCATGCGGTCCGTTTCGCGCAGCGCCTGCTCGTAGTCGTCGGCCACCGCCGCGAGAAACGCCGTCACTTCCACCTTGTCGAATCCGCGGAGCGCCGAGCGGAAACGCTGCTGGCGAAGGTCGAGAGGGCTCACATTCATGCGCGTGTTTTCTCCCGTCGGGTTATCGGCCGGACGGCTCTTCGTCAACAGTCCCGGGTCGAACATAGCTCCTTTCCCCGAAGATCGCGGTGCCGACGCGGACGAGCGTGGCGCCTTCCTCGATCGCCACTTCGAAATCGTGGCTCATCCCCATGGACAGCTCGCCCAGCATCGACCGATCCACGCCCGCGGCGACCAGCCGATCGCGCAGCTCGCGCAGGCGGCGGAAGAAGGGGCGCGCCTGTTCGGGGTCGTCGACGGCGGGCGGGATCAGCATCAGGCCTGCGGCGGCGACCGCCCGCGCCGACCGTGCGGCCTCGAAGATCTCGGGCAGATCCGCTTCGGCCGCCCCGAACTTCGTCGCTTCGCTGGCGAGGTCGACCTGGACGAGCACGCGCGGCGCGCGGCCGAGCGCGGCCGCCGCCTCATCCACACGGGCCAGCAGCGCGGCGCTGTCGATCGAGTGGATGACGTCGAACTGCGCCGCCTTCTTCGCTTTGTTCGACTGCAGGTGGCCGACGAGGTGCCACCGCGCGGTGAGGTCCCGCGACGCCTCCATCTTGCCGAGCGCTTCCTGCACCTTGTTTTCGCCGAAATCGATCTGGCCCGCACGCGCCGCGTCGCGAACGGCGTCGACGGGAACGGTCTTCGAGACGGCGACGAGAACGATCGAGGCGGGATCGCGGCCGGACCGACGCGCCGCCCGCGCGATGCGGGCGCGGACGTCGGAAAGCCGGTCGGAGATCGAGGACATATCCGCGATGGACGCGACGGACGCAGAGAAATCCGGCTCTGCGTCCGCGTCCTCAGGGGGCGGGCGGTTACTTCTTGAGCTGCGCGAGCAGCGACTTCGCGGTGGCCGCGTTCGGGCCGTTCGGCGAGAGCTCGAGGTACTTGCTGAACTGCTCGGCGGCGCCGTTCAGATTGCCTTCGTTGACGAGCGCCATGCCGAGCTGGTAGTGCGCCTCGGCGTGGTTCGGGTTCGCCGCCACGACGGCTTCGAACTGCTTCTTCGCGTCGGCGATCTTGCCGGCGTTCCAGAGGATGACCCCCTGGTTGAACATCGCGTCGGGATTGCCGGCGCCGCCGGCGAGGCCGGGCGTCGAGTCCATCGCCTTCTTGCTCGCGTCGGCGGCGAGATCGAACTTCCGCTCGGCGTTGTACACGTTGGCGAGACCGTTGTAGGCCTCCGAGTAATCCGGCTTCAGCTCGACCGCCTTCTTGTAGGCCTCTTCGGCCTTTTCGTATTCCTTCTTCTGCGAGTACGAGTAGCCGATGTTGTAGTAGCAGTCGTAGCACTTGTCGTTGATCGCGAGCGCCGCCTGGAACTTCGAGATCGCCTCGTCGTGGTTGCCGGCGCGGCTCGCCGCGACGCCGTCCTCGAACGTCTTCTTCAGTTCGGCCGCCTTCGCCGCCACTTCCTTCGACGGTCCGCCGGCGCCGATGACGAGCGTGACGTCGAGCGGACGCGAGATGCTGACGCGGCCGCCGGCTTCGTTCGACGCGGCCTTGTCCTTTTCGGCGACGACTTTGTAGTCGCCGGGCGGCAGGCCGATCTGCACGAACTCGCCCTTCTTGTTCGACTTCGTCTCGAAGTGGCGCGCCGTCCCGCTCGACATGTCGATCTTCACGGTCGCGCCGTCAACCGGCTGTCCCTGCGCGTCCTTGACGACGCCCCGCACCATCCCGGTCGACTGCGCCTGGACGGGGGACGCAAGCCCCAGCGCGAACGCCGCGGCGCATGCGGCCAGCCCGAGCAACCGGCCGTTCACTCGGCGGATCATGGAATCCTCCTCAGGAAGAAAACAGAAAGCTCTCATCAGATTACCCGAAAAACGCGGCGACGCGCGACAGATCGTGGACCACCGGCGCCGGCGGCAGCGACGCGATGAAGCGCCGTCCGTACCCCTTCGTGCGCAGGCGCGGATCGAGGACCGCCAGCACGCCGCGGTCGCGCCGGTGCCGGATGAGCCTGCCGAGCCCCTGCTGGAGCGCGAGAATCGCCAGCGGCACCTGATACTCGCCGAACGGATCGCCGCCGCGCGCGCGGATCGCGTCGATGCGCGCCGCGGTGATCGGATCGGACGGCGACGCGAACGGCAGCTTGTCGATGATCACGCAGCTGAGCGCGTCGCCGACGACGTCGACGCCCTGCCAGAAGCTCGCGGTGGCGAACAGCACGGCGTGCGGCGTCTCGCGGAACTGGCGCAGCAGCTGCGATCGCGGCGCGGTCCCCTGGCTGAAGATCGGGTAGTCGAGCGCCATCTCGGCAATCGCCTGCACCGCCCGCATCGCCGCGTAGCTGGTGAACAGCACGAACGCGCGTCCGCGCGAGCGCTTCAGCAGTTCGACCACTTCGCGGCCCGCGGCCGCCGCGAAGGTGTCGGCGCGCGGGTCGGGCATTCGCGGGGGCAGGTAGAGGATCGCCTGCGTCGCGAAGTCGAATTCCGACGCGAGGCGCACCTCGTCGGCGTCGCGGATGCCGAGGCGATCGCGGACGTACTCGAACGTGCCGTCGACGCTCAGCGTCGCCGACGTCAGCACGGTCGCCTGCATCCTGTCGAGGAGCAGCTCCCGGATGATCGCGGACACGTCGATCGGCGACGCCCGCAGGAAGACGCCGCGGCCGCGCAGCTCGACGAAATAGACGTACTCCGGATCGTCGGCGCGCAGGAGCAGCCGCAGCTCGTCCCGCAGTTCGCCCGCCCGCCGGACCAGCGCCGGCACGTCGGTCGGCGTCGTGTCCGCGTCATCGTCGGTCGTGTCCGGCTTCAGCCGCGCGAGCTCCGCCAGCGTTCCCTGCAGGATGTCGAGCGCGCCGGTGAGATCGGCGGCGGCGTCCATGGCCGGCTGCAGCGTCTGCGCCGAGACGCGGACGCGTTCCTCTCTTCCGCGGGCGGCCGCGCGGATCGCGAACGTCAATTCCGTGAAGAACGCGCGCGCGTAGTCGCGCAGCCGGTCGATCGCTTTCGTGACGTCGGCCGTCGCCTGCGGATCGCCGCCGGCGACCGCCGTGAGCGCCCGCTCGATGTCGCGCGCCAGCTCCTCGAGCCGCCACGTGCTGACGCTGTACCCGAAATACTGCGTCGCCACGTCCTCGAGCTGGTGCGCCTCGTCGACGATGGCGCGGTGGCACGCCGGGATCACTTCGCCGTACGCGCTCTGCCGGACGGCGGCGTCGGCGCACAGGAGATGGTGGTTGACGATGACGAGATCCGAGGCGGCCGCGCGCTGCCGCATCTTCGTCACGAAGCAGTCGTCGTAGCGCCCGCACTCCTGACCGAGACAGGTGTCCGCCGTCGCGGACACCTCGTTCCAGAACGGCAGGTCTTCGGGCAGATCTTCCAGCTCGGCGCGATCGCCCGTTTCGGTCTTCTCCGCCCAGTCGCGGATCATCGGCAGGAACACGTCGTGCGACGCCGGCCCGACATCCTCGTGCAGCTGATCGAGCTTGTGCAGGCACAGATAGTTCGCCCGCCCCTTCATGTACGTTGCGGTGAAGGGGATCCCGAGCGCGTCCCGCAGCGCCGGGATGTCCTTGAAGTAGATCTGCTCCTGAAGGTTCTTGGTCCCGGTCGACACGAGGACGCGATCGCGGCTGAGGATCGCGGGCACCAGGTACGCCAGCGTCTTTCCGGTGCCCGTACCCGCTTCGGCGAGGAGGACGCCGCCGCGCTCGAACACCGACGCCACCGCGGCGGCCATCGTCACCTGCCCGGCGCGGGGCTCGAAATCGGGGATCGTGCGCGCGAGCGGTCCGTCGGGCGCGAACGTCTCGTCGACTATTCGGGATAGAGCGGGAACCTGCGGCACAGCGCCTCGACCTCGGCCTTGACGATGCCGAGCGCATGGTCGTCTTCGGGTGTCTTGAGCGCGCGCACGATCAGCTCGGCGATCGTTTCCATCTCCGCCTCGCGCATGCCGCGCGTCGTCACCGCGGGCGTGCCGATGCGGACGCCGCTCGCGACCATCGGCGGATTCCGATCGAACGGGATCGCGTTCTTGTTGACGGTGATGCCGGCTTTGCCGAGCGCGGCCTCCGCCACCTTGCCGGTGATCCCTTTCGAGAACACGTCGACGAGCATCAGATGGTTGTCGGTGCCGCCGCTGACCAGGCGGAAGCCGCCGGCCGTGAGCGCGCCGGCAAGCGCCGCGGCGTTCTTCACGATCTGCTGCTGGTAGTCCGCGAACGCGGGTTCGGCCGCCTCCTTGAAGCAGGCGGCCTTGGCCGCGATGATGTGGACGAGGGGTCCGCCCTGGATGCCGGGGAACACGTTCTTGTCGAGCTCTTTCGCGTACTGCTCGCGGCACAGCACCATGCCCGCGCGCGGACCGCGCAGCGTCTTGTGCGTCGTCGTCGTGACGAAGTCGGAGTGGGGAACGGGGCTCGGATGCACGCCGCCGGCGACGAGCCCGGCGATGTGCGCCATGTCGGTGACGACGGGCGCGCCGATGCGATCCGCGGCCTTCCGGATGCGCGCGAAATCGATCACGCGCGGGTAGGCGCTGGCGCCCACCATGATCATCTTCGGCTTGTGCTCGTCGGCGAGGCGATCGAGCTCGTCGTAGTCGATCCGCTCGTCTTCCTTGCGCACGCCGTAGGGCACGATCGCGTACAGCTTGCCGGAGAAGTTCAGCGGGTGGCCGTGCGTCAGGTGGCCGCCGTGCGCGAGGTTCATCCCGAGCACGGTGTCGCCGGGCTTCAGCAGCGTGAAGTACACCGACATGTTGGCCTGCGCGCCCGAGTGCGGCTGAACGTTGGCGTGCTCGGCGCCGAACAGCGCCTTGGCGCGCGCGATGGCGGCGCGCTCGACGACGTCGACGTACTCGCACCCGCCGTAGTACCGCCGGCCCGGGTAGCCCTCGGCGTACTTGTTCGTGAAGACCGAGCCCGCGGCTTCGAGGATCGCGCGGCTGACGAAGTTCTCCGACGCGATCAGCTCGAGCCCGTGGTTCTGGCGATGGAGCTCGTTCTGGATCGCGTCGGCGATCTCGGGATCGGTCTCGCGCAGCGTGCGCCACATGGCCGGCGTCGTGTGTGTCGCCATTACCGTTTCTCCGCGGCAGAAATCTGATCGACGCGGCGCTGGTGACGGCCGCCTTCGAAGCTGGTGGCCAGCCACAGCGCCAGGATCTCGTCGGCGAGGCCGAACGCGACGATGCGGCCGCCCATCGAGAGGACGTTCGCGTCGTTGTGCTCGCGCGACAGGCGCGCGGTGTAGAGGTCGTTGCACAGCGCGGCGCGCACGCCCGCGACCTTGTTCGCGGCGATCTGCTCGCCCTGTCCGCTGCCGCCGAGGACGATGCCGCGGTCGGCGCGGCCCTCCGCGACGGCGCGGCCGACGGCGATGCAGATGGGCGGGTAGTCCACCGATGCCTCGCTGTGGGTGCCGTGGTCGTCGACCGCGTGCCCGAGCGTCGCGAGCGTCCGCTTGAGATGTTCCTTCAGGACGAAGCCCGCGTGGTCGGAGCCGATCGCGATGCGCACGGGGATCGATTCTACCAGTTCGTCGTCGCCAACCGGCCGGGCCGTCGACTGTCGCACCGCGAACCGGCGACGGTAGACTGTCAGCCATGGCGATCGTCGTCATCACCGCGCGCGGCGAAGAACGCCTTCGCGGCGGCCACCCGTGGATATACCGCGCGGACGTCGCCGACGTGCGGGCGGGCGCCGGCGAGATCGTGTCGGTGCAGAGCCGCCGCGGCGGGCGGCCGCTCGGCTCCGCGCTCTACAGCGATCGGTCGCAGATTGCGCTGCGGATGCTGACCTACGGCGACCGCGTCGCGGACGCCGCGCTGATCCGCGAACGCCTCGACGCCGCGATGGCGTTCCGGCGCAGCCTGGAGATCGACGCGACCGCGTATCGTCTCGTGCACGGGGAAGCCGACCTGCTGCCGTCGCTCGTCGTCGATCGCTACGGCGACTACCTGGTCGTCCAGGCGTTGTCGCAGGGGATGGACCGGCTGTTGCCGGAGATCGTCGGCATGCTCGGGGAGCGGCTGCGTCCGGCGGGGATTCTCGCCCGCAACGATCCGCGCACGCGCCAGCTGGAAGGGCTGGAGCGGCGGGTCGAGGTGCTCGCGGGCGAGGTGCCCGAGCTCGTCGGCGTGACGGAAACGGGCATCGCGTACGACGTCGATCTGCGGCGAGGGCAGAAAACCGGGCTGTTCCTCGATCAGCGCGAAAACCGCGCCGCGGCGGCGCAATATGCGCGCGGGCGCCTGCTCGATTGCTTCAGCTACAACGGCGGGTTCGCGCTCGTCCTCGGGCGGCGCTGCCAGGAGACAATCGCGATCGACGTGTCGGAAGACGCCGTCGCGCGGGTGCGTGCGAACGCGGCGCGCAACGGGATCGCCGTCGACGCGCGCGTCGGCAACGTGTTCGACGAGCTGCGCGGGCTCGAACGCCTCGGCGAGCGCTTCGACACCATCGTCCTCGACCCGCCCGCGTTCGCGAAGAACAAGGCCGCGATCGCGAACGCGCGCGCCGGCTACAAGGAGATCAACCTGCGCGCGCTCAAGCTGCTGGCCGTCGCCGGGACGCTGGTCACGTGCAGCTGTTCCTACAACGTCAGCGAGGCGATGTTCGCCGACATCGTGTACGACGCCGCCGTCGACGCGCAGGCGCACGTGACCGTCGTCGAGAAGCGGATGCAGGGACGCGACCACCCGGTGCTGCTCGGCGTCCCCGAGACGTACTACCTGAAATGCTTCGTCCTACGAAAGCTCGCATAGCCGCCGCGCTGGCGACGCTCGCGCGGCCGGCCGGCTCGTTCGACGCCGA
>Ga0070741_10019038_pt1 | contig 11015 bp, 4 predicted proteins | sample Coa_R1_4_FD_66440 | JGI IMG/M metagenome (GOLD analysis project Ga0070741, IMG submission 66440) | Surface soil microbial communities from Centralia Pennsylvania, which are recovering from an underground coalmine fire - Coalmine... | ecosystem: Environmental > Terrestrial > Soil > Unclassified ...
GGCGGCGGGGTCGAGCAGGTTGCGGCCGTCGACGATCAGCGGCCGCGCCATCGCCGCGTAGACCTCCGGGCTCGCGAGCGTCGCGAGCTCCGGCCACTCGGTGACGATCACCGCGGCGTCCGCATCGCGCACCGCGTCGAGCACGGAGTCGGCGAGCTCGATCCCCTGCAGGTCGTCGGGATGCGCGACCGGGTCCCAGGCGCGCACCTCGGCGCCGAGCGAGAGCAGCCGGTAGGCGATCACGCGGCTCGGCGCCTCGCGCATGTCGTCGGTGTTCGGCTTGAACGCGAGCCCGAGCAGCGCGATGCGCTTTCCGCTGAGCGCGCCGAGATGCTTCTCCAGCTTCTGCACGACGCGCCGCTTCTGCAGCTCGTTCACCTCCCACACCGCGTGCAGGAGCATGAACTGGTAGCCGCTGTTGCCGGCGAGCTGCTTGAGCGCGGTCACGTCCTTCGGGAAGCACGAGCCGCCGAAGCCGATGCCGGCCTTGAGGAAGTGCGGCCCGAGGCGGTGGTCGAGGCCGACGCCCTTCGCGACGTCGACGACGTCGGCGCCGACGAACTCGCAGACGTTGGCAATCTCGTTGATGAAGCTGATGCGCGTCGAGAGGAAGGCGTTCGCGGCCAGCTTCACGAGCTCCGCCGACGGCACGTCGGTGCGGAGCACCTCGGTCTCGATGCCGGCGTGCAGTTCGACGACGCGCTCGCCGTCGGCCTCGTCGAACGCGCCGACGACGAGGCGGTCGGGATGCATGAAGTCCGCGACGGCGCTGCCCTCGGCGAGGAACTCCGGATTCGAGACGTAGCCGACGCCCGTGAGGCCGCGCGCGTCGAGGCGACGGCGCACGCTCTCGCCCGTTCCGACCGGAACGGTGCTCTTCATCACGAGCACCGGGCGTCCCGGCAGGTCGGCGGGCAGCTCGTCGACGACCGACCACACCGCCCGCAGGTCGGCGTCGCCGGACTCGAGCGGCGGCGTCCCCACCGCGACGTAGAGCAGGTCGGCGCCGTCGACCGCCTCCTCCACGCCGGTCGTGAAGGACAGGCGGTCGGCGTTCCGCTCGAGCACGTGCTCGAGACCGGGCTCGTAGATCGGCACCTCGCCCGCGCGCAGCCGCTCGATGCGCTCGGGGACGATGTCGCGGACGACCACCTCGTGGCCGAGGTCCGCGAAGCACGCGCCCGTGACCAGGCCGACGTAGCCCGCGCCGAACATCGCGATCTTGGCCATCGCGCTAGGTTACTTGCCGAGCGGCGCGAGACCCTTCGCGATCGCGAGCATCGTCTCGTTCGAGAGCTCGTCGCGCAAGGTGTTCACGACCCAGTAGCTCGCCCCGCCGCGCCGGACGACGACCATGTGGATGTGACCGCCGGTCGTGAAGAGCTGGTAGCGGTGACCGCGAACGCGATACGCGCCCGTCGGATGGCGCAGGATCGGGGCGTCCGTCCAGTTGGTCTCGATCACCTGCCAGTACACGTTCTCGGCGCCCGTCACGTACGTGATCGCGATCTCGTCCCTGTGCGCCGCCGGCTTGAAGACGCGCACCGGCTCGAGCTCTGCGAGGTTCGAGCTCTCCTCGATCACGTGCGGCAGCATGACCTTGAACGGGACGCGCTTCGCCTCCTGCAGCGCCGACAGCGTCGTTCCCGGGTCGTTGCGGACGAACGGCGTCTCGTGCGGGGGCGTCTGCGCGATGTGCGCCTGCGGGTTCGTGAGCTCGCCGCTGAAATCGCTGCCGACGACGACGACTGTCAGCGGGTTTCCGGCCTGCTCCGCCAGCGGCGCGAGCTCCGCGGGCAGCGGCGCGATCTTCGTGTTCGGACCGACGACGACTCCCAGCTGCGTCGCCGCGAGCTTCGCGTTCGGCTGCACGGGATCGAAGTAGACGTAGTTCGACGTGTACGTCTGCGGTTCGGCGTTCGCCGCGATCGACGGCGGCAGCTGCACGGTGTGGTAGCCGGCGACCGCGAGCTCGTACGAGGTGTTGTGCGCGAGGCCGGCCTCCGTCGTGCCGTTCAGGACGAGCGCCGAGATGTCGGCCGGCTTCAGCTTGGGCTCCTTCGCCGCCTTCGGCTTGAGTCCGAGCGCTGCGCGATCCGAGCGCACGGCGAGCGTCACGTCCGGATGCATGAACGAGTCGACCGCGTTCGCGATGTCGGTGTTGCTGCCGCACACCTCCGCGAGCGAGGGGCCGCAGTCGGTGAGGTTGTCGATCGAGACCCGGAACAGATGGCCTGCAGGCAGGTGGTACCCGAGTCCGGCATAGGAGCGGATCTCGTCGAACGTCGGAGCCCCCGCGCCCGGCTTGATCACGACGACGCTCTTCTTCACCGCGCCGAGGATGCCGGGGATGTCCTGCACCGCCAGGCTCGAGGCGAGCCGGTCCTTGAACGCCTGTAGGAAGAGCTGCTGGCGCGCGAGCCGGTAGAGGTCGGAGTCCGTGTGGCGGAAGCGGACGAAGTCGAGCGCCTGCTGCCCGTCGAGCTTCTGGTACCCCGGCTCGAGGTCGATCTTCGCGTACCCGCCGGGGCCGCCGACCGTGTTCAGGTAGCGGTGGTCGACGTCGACGTAGACGCCGTGCACCTTGTTGACGAGCAGCTTGAAGCCGTGGAAGTCGACCGTGATCAGGTAGTTGATCGGGACGTTCGTCAGGTGCTCGACCGTGTCGAGCGTCCCGCGCTCGCCGCAGGTCGACCAGGCGCTGTTGATGCGGTTCGAGGTGAGCGCGACGTTGCTGCCGTTGCAGTAGATCGGAACGATCAGGTCGCGCGGGAACGACAGCATCGACAGCGTGTCGTTCGTCGGGTCGGCGCGGACGAGCATGATCGTGTCCGAGCGCGACTCCTGCTTCGTGTCTTTGTCGGCGCCCTCGCGCTGGTCGTAGCCGATGATGAGCGCGGTCGCGGGCGCTGAGGCCCCCGGCACGGGCGCGACCGGCTTCAGGTCCTTGGAGGACGCGATGTCCTGCTTCGTCTTCGCCTTGACGGCGTTCAGCGACTCCTTGCCGTACAGGTACAGTCCGCCCCCGATGCCGACGCCGACGACGAGGATCGCGACCATGATCCAGCCGAAGACCTTGCCGATCAGCCGCCCGGTCGAGCGCGGCGGGGGCGGCGGGGGCTTGTAGCGCCGCATCGACTCGACGACGGCGGGAGGGAGCACCGCGTGGCCGTTGCCGTTGAGGGTCGCGGCCCGACCCATGCCTCTCTTGAGCGTCGTGCGCATGCGGAAGAAGAAGGAGCGCCGTGCCGGCGCCCGACGGCCACCTTACCCGAGCCCGCGGCCGGGCAGGGCAAGAGGCTCTCTAGGAGTTCATCGTCCGGGCGGCGAGCCCTTCGGCGACGGCCAGGAGGCTGCCGCCGGAGGCCTCGTAGTCGGCGAGCTGCTCCGAGGCGCCGTCGCCGCGGGCGAGCACGGTCTCGACGAGGGCGAGCTCCTCCGGGCAGCCGAGGCGGGCCGCCGCGGGGCCTGCGAGCTCCACGAGCTCGACGAGCGCGTCGCGCGCCGGCCGCTCCTCGTCGCGCTCGAGGTCGACGAGCGTCGCCTCGAGTCCCGACCGCGAGGCCCGCCAGAGGTTCTCCTCGACGAGGACGCGCGGCTGGACCGGGAGCGCGCCGTCGCGCTCGTGCCGGTCGGCGAGCGTCGCCGCGAGCGACTGCACGAGCGCGACGATCGCGGCGACGCTCTCGAGCCGCGTCTGTGCGTCGCACACGCGCACCTCGATCGTGCCGAGCCGCGGGTGCGGCCGCAGGAGCCACCAGAGGAACGTGTAGTCGTCCCACGACCGCGCCCGCTCGCCGCGCTCGACGAGCGAGACGAAGTCCTCGAAGCTCGGGAACGCCGGCGGCAGCCCGCTGCGCGGCATCGCGTCGAAGACCTTCGTGCGCGTCGAGGCGAGGCCGGTGTCGCGGCCGTGCCAGAACGGCGAGTTCGCCGACAGCGCGAGCAGCTCGGGCAGCCACGTGCGGAGCGCGTTTCCGACCTGGATCGCCTGCTCCGCCGTCTCGAGACCCACGTGGACGTGCAGCCCGAAGATCAGCTGCCGCTCGACCGCCCACTGCAGCGCCTCGAGGAGCTCCGCGTAGCGCGGCTTCTCGGTCACGTCCTGGTGCTCGTAGCGCGAGAACGGGTGCGTCCCCGCCGAGACGACGGCGACACCGCGCCGCTCCGCCTCCTCGCGCGCCCTCGCGCGCAGCTCGCGCGCCTCCGCCACGGCCTCGGCGACCGTCGCCGCCGGCTCGGTCGCCACCTCGACGGTCGACTGCAGCAGCTCCGGCCGGATCCGGTCGTCCGCGCGCGCCGCCTCGCCGAACACCTCGGCATAGCGGGAGACGAGCTCGTAGCTCTCCGCGCTCACGAGCTGCAGCTCTTCCTCGACGCCGAGCGTGAACGGCGCCCGCCTGCCGTAGTTGACTTCCACGGTCGCGCGAGGCTACCCGGGTTCGCAGCCCGTTACGCCGGAACCGACTCGGCGGCCCGACCCGGCTCGTACGCGAGGTTCGGGCGCAGCCAGCTCTCGACCTCTGCGAGCGGCTCGCCCTTGCGCGCGGCGTAGTCCTCGACCTGGTCCCGGCCGACACGGCCGACGGAGAAGTAGCGCGCCTCCGGATGCCCGAGGTAGATGCCGCTGACGCTCGCGCCCGGCACCATCGCGTACGACTCGGTGAGCGTGATGCCCTGCGCCTCGGCGCCGAGCAGGTCGAAGAGCTTCCGCTTCTCGCTGTGGTCCGGACAGGCGGGGTAGCCGAACGCCGGGCGGATGCCTCGGAAGCGCTCCGAGATCAGTTGTTCCTTCGTGAGCCTGCCCCCGTGCTCGTACCACTCGCGCCGCGCCACCTCGTGCAGGTACTCGGCGAACGCCTCGGCCAGGCGGTCGGCGAGCGCCTTCGCGATGATCGAGCGGTAGTCGTCGTGCTCGGCCTCGAAACGGGCCGAGAGCTCCTCGAGGCCGAGCCCGGCGGTGACCGCGAACGCGCCGACGAAGTCGCCCTCGGGCGCGACGTAGTCCGCCAGGCAGCGGTTCGGGCGCGAGTCGCCGTACGCCGACTGCTGGCGGAGAAAGCAGAAGCGCGTGTCTTCGTTGTCACCATGGACAACGATATCGTCGCCGTCGGACGACGCGGGCCAGAGGCCGTAGACGCCGCGGGCGACGAGCAGCCGGTCGCGCACGATCTCGTCGAGGAGCGCCGTCGCGTCGTCGTACAGCTCGCGCGCCTCGGGGCGGTCGAGGATGTCCGGGAACTTGCCCTTCAGCTCCCAGGCGTAGAAGAAGAACTGCCAGTCGATGTAGTCGAGCAGCGCCTCGAGCGGCGGCTCGACGACCCGCAGCCCGGTGAACGACGGCGCAGCGACGGAGTCGAAGTCGACGAGCTCGCGATTCGCACGAGCCTCCGCGATCGGAAGCAGGGGCTTCCGCTGCTTCTCGGCGTGCGCCACCCTGAGCTGCTCCTGCGCGACGCGGTTCTCCGCATCGAGCGCGGACCGCCGCGCCGGATCGAGCAGCGCGGAGACGACACCGACCACGCGAGAGGCGTCGAGCACGTGCACGACGGGCTGCGAGTACTCCGGGGCGATCTTCACCGCCGTGTGCTGCCGCGACGTCGTGGCGCCGCCGATCAAGAGCGGCAGGTCGAGCCCGCGCCGCTCCATCTCGTGGGCGGCGTCCACCATCTGATCGAGCGAGGGCGTGATCAGGCCCGAGAGCCCGACGACGTCCGCGCCGACCTCCGCGGCGGTGTCGAGCACGCGATCGGCCGGCACCATCACGCCGAGATCGTGCACCTCGTAGTTGTTGCAGCCGAGCACGACGCCGACGATGTTCTTGCCGATGTCGTGCACGTCGCCCTTCACCGTCGCGAGCACGACGCGCCCCTGGACGCGACCCGCGCCGGACTTCTCCGCCTCCATGTACGGCTCGAGATAGGCGACGGCGCGCTTCATCACGCGCGCGCTCTTCACGACCTGCGGCAGGAACATCTTCCCCGCGCCGAAGAGGTCGCCGACGATCTGCATCCCCGCCATCAGCGGTCCCTCGATCACGTCGAGCGGACGCTCGTAGGCGCGGCGCGCCTCCTCGGCGTCGTCCTCGATGTAGTCGACGATGCCGTGCACGAGCGCATGCGAGAGGCGCGCCTCGACCGGCGCCTCTCGCCAGGAGAGATCGAGCTCGCGCTTCGTCCCCTCGCCGCGCACCCGCTCCGCGAGCTCGACGAGCCGCTCGGTCCCGTCGGGCCGCCGGTTGAAGATCACGTCCTCGACGCGCTCGAGCAGCTCGGGCTCGATGTCCTCGTAGAGCACGAGCTGGCCGGCGTTGACGATCCCCATGTCGAGGCCCGCGCGGATCGCGTGGTAGAGGAATGCGGAGTGCATCGCCTCACGCACCACGTCGTTGCCGCGGAACGAGAACGAGAGGTTCGAGATGCCCCCGCTCGTCTTCACGCCGGGGCACCGCTCCTTGATCAGCGGCAGCGCCTCGATGAACGCCTTTGCGAACTCGTCGTGCTCGGGAATGCCCGTCGCGACGGCCAGCACGTTCGCGTCGAAGATGATGTCCTCCGGCGGAAAGCCCTCGTCGACGAGCAGGCGGTACGCGCGCTCGCAGATCTCGACCTTGCGCGCGACCGTGTCGGCCTGGCCGGCCTCGTCGAACGCCATCACGACGACGCCGGCGCCGTAGCGGCGCACCGTGCGCGCCTGCTCGAGGAAGGCGTCCTCGCCCTCCTTCAGCGACAGCGAGTTGACGACGCCCTTGCCCTGCAGGCAGCGCAGCCCGGCCTGGAGCACCGACCAGCGAGAGCTGTCGACCATGATCGGGATGCGCGCGACCTCGGGCTCCGTGGCGACGAGGTTCAGGAACGTCGTCATCGCCTCCTCGCCCTCGAGCAGGTCGGCGTCCATGTTCACGTCGAGCAGGTTCGCGCCGCCGCGCACCTGCTCGAGCGCGACGTCGAGCGCCTGCTGGAAGTCGCCGGCCTCGATCAGCCGGCGGAAGCGGGCGGATCCGGTGACGTTCGTCCGCTCGCCGATCATCACGAAGTTCGTGTCCTCGGTGATCGCGAACGGCTCGAGGCCGCTGAACCGCGTGATACCGCCGCGCGCCTTCGGCACGACCCGCGGCGCGACGCCCGCGACCGCGTCTGCGATCGCGCGTACGTGGTCGGGCGTCGTCCCGCAGCACCCGCCGACGATGTTGACGAGTCCCTCGCGCGCGAACGCCCCGAGCTGCGCGCTCGTGTCGTGCGGCTGCTCGTCGTGCAGCCCCATCTCGTTCGGCAGGCCCGCGTTCGGGTAGCACGCCACCCACGTCGTCGCGAGCGCCGAGAGATCCTCGACGAACGGCCGCATCTCGTTCGCGCCGAGCGAGCAGTTGACGCCGACGACGAGCGGGCGCGCGTGCTCGACCGAGATCCAGAACGCCTCGACCGTCTGTCCGGAGAGATTGCGGCCCGACTTGTCGATCGCGGTGAACGAGATCCAGAGCGGCAGCTCGGGTGCGACCTCCTGCGCCGCGATGATCGCGGCCTTCGCGTTCAGCGAGTCGAAGATCGTCTCGATGAGGAGGAGGTCGACGCCGCCGTCTCGCAGCGCGGCCATCTGCTGCGCGTAGGTCTCGCGGACGGCGTCGAACGTGACCGCGCGGTAGGCGGCGTCGTCGACGCGCGGCGAGAGCGAGAGCGTCACGTTGAGCGGGCCGACCGAGCCCGCGACGAAGCGCGGCCGGTCGGGCGTGCGCTCGGTCCAGGCGTCGGCCGCGGCCCGAGCGAGGCGCGCGCCCTCGACGTTCATCTCGCGTACGACGGCCGCGTCGAACGCGTAGTCGGCCTGGCCGATCGTCGTCGCCGTGAACGTGTTCGTCGTCGCGATGTCGGCCCCCGCCGCGAAGTAGTCGTCGTGGATCCGGGCGACGATGTCGGGACGCGTGAGGTTCAGCAGGTCGGGATCGCCGGCGACGTCGTGCGAGTGGTCGCGGAAGCGCTCGCCGCGATATGCCTCCTCGCCCCGGAGCTCGCGCTGGATCAGCACGCCCCAGGAGCCGTCGAGAACCGCGACGCGTTCCCGCAAGATCGATTCGAGTGTCCGGCGTGCGTCCATCACCTGCTCCGCTCCCGTCTAATCCCCCGGGAGCGCGGGACTCGCGCCCTCGGGCTCTTTAGGCGTTTGTTAACCCGGTCGCCAAGCTGCCTGTCAAAGCTGTCCGGTAGGGGGAAGGCTAGCAGCGTCCGGCACGATACTGTGCGCTCGCCGTCCGGCACTCGACCGTTTTCAGACCATGAGCAGACTCGAGAACACCGCGTCCGTGCGCGACGCGTTGCAGCACATCGCGGGCAACCTCTGGTACAGCTGGCTGCCCGGCGCGCGTGCGCTCTTCGCGGAGCTCGGCGGCGCCCGCTTCGACGAGCTCGACCACAACCCGACGGCGCTGCTCGCGGAGCTCCCCGACGACGCGCTCGCCGCGCCCGAGCTCGCGGAGCGGGTCGAGCGGGTGCTCGCGACCTATGAGCGCGAGGCGGGCCGGCGGACCTGGTGGGAGAGCCGCGGCGAGGACGCGCGCTTCGGCGTCGCGTACTTCTCCGCGGAGTTCGGCCTCGACGAGAGCATCCCGATCTACTCCGGCGGTCTCGGCGTGCTCGCCGGAGACCATCTCAAGTCGGCATCGGATCTCGGCGTGCCGCTCGTCGGCGTCGGCCTGTTCTACCGCGAGGGCTACTTCCGGCAGGCGCTCGACGACGCCGCGTGGCAGGGCGAGCGCTATCCGGTGAGCGACCCGGCCCTGCTGCCGTTCGCGGCGACGGACGTTCGCGTCGCGCTGGAGCTCGCCGACGACGGCGGTGCGCTCGCTTCCGTCGAGGCGCAGGTGTGGCGGGTCGAGGTGGGCCGCGTGCCGCTCTACCTCCTCGACACCGATCTCGAGGGCAACCCCGACTGGGCGCGCCGGATCACCGACCGGCTCTACGGCGGCGACCGCCGCCACCGCTTGCGGCAAGAGCTCGTCCTCGGCATCGGCGGCGTCCGCGCCCTCCGTGCGCTCGGCGCCGAGCCGACCGTCTTCCACATGAACGAGGGACACTCGGCGTTCCTGCAGCTCGAGCGGCTGCGGGAGCTCGTCGAGGACGGCGGGCTCGCGCGCGACGCCGCGGTCGAGCGCCTGCGCGCATCGACGGTGTTCACCACGCACACGCCGGTGCCGGCCGGAAACGAGGTGTTCGATCCCGCCCTCGTCCAGCAGAACGTCGCGACGCTCGTCGCGCGCTGCGGCTACTCGTGGGACGAGTTCGCGGCACTCGGCCGCGTCCGCCCCGAGGACGGCGGCTTCGGTCTGACGCCGTTCGCACTCCGGACGGCTGCGTACGCGAACGGCGTGTCGGCGCTGCACGGCGAGGTCTCGCGCGAGATGTGGCACGACCTGTGGCCCGGAGAGCCTGCGGAAGCGGTGCCGATCGGCTCGGTGACGAACGGCGTGCACGCGCGCACGTGGATCGCGGACGAGCTCGACGAGCTCCTCGGCACCGAGGAGGACACGGGCTCGCCGGACTTCGCACGCGCCTACGACGTCGGAGCGGAGGAGCTGCTCGCCGCGCACGCGCGCGCGAAGCGCCGGCTGACCGCAGAGCTCGAGCGGCGGACGGGCCGCTCGTTCGACCCGGATGCGCTGACGATCGGCTTTGCGCGCCGCTTCGCCACGTACAAGCGGGCGGACCTGCTCTTCAGCAATCCCGAGCGGCTCGCAGCGCTCCTTGCGAACACCGACCGCCCGCTCCAGATCGTGTTCGCCGGCAAGGCGCACCCCGCCGACGAGGGCGGCAAGGCCCTGATCCAGCGGATCGTCGCGTTCGCCCAGGACGCTCGAGCCGGCGGTCGCGTCGCGTTCGTCGAGGACTACGAGATGGCGATCGCGCGCACGCTCGTGCAGGGCGTCGACGTCTGGCTCAACAACCCGCGGCGTCCGCTCGAGGCGTCCGGCACGTCGGGGATGAAGGCTGCGCTGAACGGCGTCGTCAACAGCTCGATCCTCGACGGCTGGTGGTGCGAGGGCTACTCGCCCGAGACCGGCTTCGCGATCGGCGGCGACTGGCTCGCGTCGAACGACGACGCGCAGGACGCAGCGGACGCCGAGTCGCTCTACGACGTGCTCGAGCAGCAGGTGATCCCGGCGTACTACGACCGCGGACGCTGGCTCGAGCTGATGCGCAACTCGATCGCACAGCTCGGCGCGCGGTTCAACACCGGGCGGATGCTCCTGGAGTACGTCGAGGGGCTGTACCTCCCGGCCCATCGCGATCTGCTCGGCCGCTTCCAGACGACCGCGTAGGCTCGAGCGGTGCTCGAGGCGCCGGTGCCCGCGTGAAGCAGCTCGCCGCCGTCGTCGTGCTGCTCTTCGTCGCGGGTTGCGCCGCCGCGTACCTCGTCGTCCGCCATCGGGACGAGGAGAATCATCGCGGCTCCTCGATCGAGTACAACCCCACCGCGACCGCACCCGTCCCGCCTGCCCCGACGCGCAAGGAGTCGATCGTCTGGCCGGCGTTCGGCTACGACACCGAGCGGCTGCACGTCGCCCCGAGGGTTCGCCTGCGGCCGCCGTTCCGCCGGGTGTGGACCGCCGGAGACGCGTCGCTGATCGAGTTCCCGCCCGCGATCGGGTACGGCCGGCTCTATGCCGCCGACGGCGCGGGCCGCGTCTTCGCCGTCTCGACGAAGACCGGCAGGCGCGCATGGACGTACGCGACGAACCGCTGTCAGGCGGCGTCGCCGGCGCTCGACGGGATCTCCCACGGGACGCTGTACGCCGTGTTCCTGAACCACCGTCCGTGCACGAAGAAGCGCGCGAGCGACGGAGAGGTGATCGCGCTCTCCGTCGGCACGGGCGCGGTGCGCTGGCGCAAGCACATCGGCGCGAGCGAGACGTCGCCGATCGTCGTCGGCAGGCGTCTGTACGTCGGGGACTGGCTCGGGAACGTCTACGCGCTCGACGCCCGCACCGGGAAGACGCTCTGGCGGCGTCGCGTCGGCGGCGCTGT
>Ga0070741_10019039_pt1 | contig 11014 bp, 7 predicted proteins | sample Coa_R1_4_FD_66440 | JGI IMG/M metagenome (GOLD analysis project Ga0070741, IMG submission 66440) | Surface soil microbial communities from Centralia Pennsylvania, which are recovering from an underground coalmine fire - Coalmine... | ecosystem: Environmental > Terrestrial > Soil > Unclassified ...
GCTCCCGCCAGGATCCTGGCGCCGTCGATGCCCTCCCACGCCTCGTCGAAGGCGAGGCCCGGCGGGAGCACGTCCAGGCGGAACAGCCTCAGCGCCGCGCCGACGAGGACGACCGAGAGCAACAGCGCCAGGAACCCGCGGTCGCGCCACCACAGCCGGGACGGCATCACGGCACGGCGTCGACCACCGTCAGAACGAGGTGGTCGCCCGACTGCCCGTCGGCGGAGACGGGCAGTCGCCGGCCGTCGCGCGCGTCGTAGAGCCCGACCTCGAGCTCGTAGCGCGCGGGCGGCGCCCCGGCGTCGAGCGGGATCTGGTAGCGGTCCTCCACCACTTCCCCGACCGCCCAACCGTTGGTCGGCAGTGCGCCGCCGCCAGGGATCTGGTCGACCTGCCCCCGAACTCGGTGGGAGTCATCTAATAGGTGCGTGAAGACGGTGTAACTGGCTGCGACGTCACCCAAAGCCCGCCAGTAGAGCGTCAGTCCCAGCTTGCCGCCCGGATGCAGCGGGGCTGGATCGGCGGTCCAACCCGCCAGCTCGATCCCATCGCCGAACCGTGCCCCGACGGGGTGGTCGAGTGGTGGCAGGTCGAAGCGCCGCGGCCGGTTCCTGACCGTGACGCGACCGATCTCGCGCGGATCGAGCAGGCCCTGCCCGTTCGCCGGATCGACCACGCGAACGACGGCCGGGTAGTCGCCAGCCGCGAGCTGCTTCGGCGTCGCGACATCGCGGATCTCGCGCACGGTCTCGCCTGGCCGCCACGCCGCGGCGGGGTAGCCGCCGCCCAGCGGCCACCGAACGGTCGCGCCACCAAGCGTCAGCTCGACTTGCGCGCCGGCCGGAGGCCGCGACCCGGCCTGCCAGAGCAGCGATACCGGCACGGTCGTCCCGGCGTCCGCCGCCTTCGCGCCGACGACCGCCTCGGCCAGCCGCACCGGCGGTGCGTCGGCCGGTGGAGCGGACGGGGCCCCACCCGGCGGCACGTCGAACGGCCCGGATCGGAAACTTGGCCCGATCGCCGCGCCGCGGGCGTCGAGCACGTCCAGCGAGCGGCCGGCGAGCGAGTACACCCGCAGCTCGAGCCGGTAGCGGCCGGGCGGCGTGCCGTCGAGCGGCGTCAGCTCGCGTCGTTCGGCGACCTGCTCGCCGGGTTCCCAGAGGGTCGTCGGGTAGAAGCCATCGTCGGGGCGGCCGTCCGACGCCGCCCACGTGTGGCCGGCCTCGTCGACCAGCCGTGCCTGGACGCGCCAGTCCGTGCTCGGGTGCCCCACCGCACGCCAGGAGAGGTGGAACGCCGGCCTGGACGCGACCGCGTCCGTGCTGAGCTCAACCCGCTCCAGCACGAGCTCGCCGCCGAAGTTGGCGAGCTCGCCCGCCGGCGGCGCGGCTGTCCCCGCCGCCGAGGCCGCCGTGACGCGCAGCGGCGCGAGCAGCCAACGCATCCCAGCATCACCGGGCCCGGACAGCTCAACCTGGTACAGGCCGGGCGGCGTCGCCGACGGCACCGCGAGTGTGGCGACACCTGTCATCCCCGTGGCCTCGATCGCGGCCGAGGAGATGCCCCGCGGCGCGTTGAGAATCCACTCGGCTGGCGCCACAAGCCGGGCCGAGAGCCCGCCAGCTGCCGCGGCCAGGGCGAGCTCCACCCGGACCGATTCCCCCGCCGCCACGCGCGTCGGCTGCCGGTACCCGAGGATCCTCGCCGATCCGACCTGAACGCCACCCGGCACCGCATACGCCCACGGCGCGTGCTCGTTTGCGAACCGGTGGTCCCACCCATCCCGCGGAACCGTCGTCGTTATGTCACGCCATGGCACCCGCAGACCGAACAAGCACAACGCGGCGAGCCCGACACCGGCGGCGGCGAGCGCATCGCCCCTCCGTCCGGGAGGGGCCGGTCTCAGGTCAGGAGGGCGCGCGGCCCTTCGCCGCGCCATCCAGGCGCAGGACACGACGACGAACACGCCGGCGCTGACCAGCGAAACCAGGTCCGCCGCCCACCGCAGCCGAGTCTCCCCAAAGCGCAGCTCGACCCTGTGCATGCCGCTCGGCACGCCGACCGTGATGAGCCCATCCGGCTGGGACGGCCAGATCGCCGCCTCGGCGCCGTCCACTCGCGCCGACCAGCCCGGGAACCAGTGCTGCTCGAACACGACCGGCCGCGACTCGCGCGCCGTGAGGTCGAGCACGAAACCCATCCCGAGGCGCTCGACCGCATCGACCTGCACCGGCTGGCCCGGCAGCGCCCGGAGCGGGGCGTCATCTCCGAGCGTCACGTAGCCGGAGGTCCACGGCCGCTCCTGAGCGGCCAGCGGCAGGTACTCGTACCGTACGGTGCTGCCGATCGAGCTGGTCAGATACTCGTACTGCTGCACGCCGGCGGCGTTCACCTCGTCCGGCGCGATCCGCCAGCGGTCCGGGTTCGCTCCGAGCACAGCGGAGCCGACCACGGCGGCGACGACGACGCCGGCGTAACCGGCCCGCCACCGCCCCCCCAGCACCGGCACCGGTAGCGCCGCCAGCAGCGCGAGGCCGAGCGAGGCCGGGCCGAGCGCCCGCCACGGGAACTGCGCGATCTGGAGCGGCGGCAGTGCCTCCCAGGCAGCTCGCGCCAGCGGCGTCGCGAGCGCCGCGTAGCCCAGGCCGAGCGCGGCACTCACGCCCGCCAATGCGCCGAGCCGCCGGCCGATGATCGCTGCCAGCAGAAGCCCGGCGACCGCGACGACGGCCTGGACAAGCCCGAGCTGGAACGGCAGGTGGCCATCGGGCGTACCATCCAGCCCGTAGTCGTAGATCGGACTTGCCTGCACTAGCCGCGCGAGACTGAGGAAGTGGCCGCGGAAGTCGAAGTATCCGGTGGTGTTGAATTCGAAGTGCACGTAGCGGCGGTCCATGAGGACTGGCAGCCAGTAGAAGGCGCCCAACCCCAGACCGAGCGCTCCGGCGAGGCCCAGCAGCGCGGCGGCGCGGAACAGCGCAGCGCGGCTGGACCGAGCGGCCCGTACCAGCGCCCAGAGCGCCCAGAGCGCGATGGTCGGCAGCGCCAGCAGTGCCGAGAGGTTGTGCGTCCAGACGAGGGCCGCCGCGAGCAGGCCGGCGGCGAGCGCCCCGCCCAGACGTCCATCGGCCGCCACCTCCAGCGCGAGCAAGACGGCCGGCAGCAGGGCTAGCGCTGCGAACTCGCCCAGCGAGTCGCCGCGCGCGTAGACGTTGACGAGGTGGTAGGGCGCGCAGGCGTAGGCGGCCGCCGCGACCAGGCCGCCGAGGTCGCCGAGATGGCGGCGCGCCAACGCGAACATCGCGACCGAGCCAAGCACGAACCCGCCGACCTGCGTCGCTTTCAGCGCTTCGACGGCCGGCACGCCCGCCACGTGCAGGAGGGCGGCGGCGTAGAAGGCGAGCGCGCCGTAGAAGTCGAAGAGCGGGTAGCCGAGGCCGTAGGCCAGCTCCGGCGACCAGCGCGGGAACAGCGTCCCTTGGCGCAGCGCGTCGACGACCGCGACCAACCGCGTCAACAGGAACGGCGAGTCCCCGTACCGGTGCGTCCCGATCAGGCCAGGCCCGAACAGCGGCGCAGCCGCCGGCAGCGCCACGGCGATGGCCGCAAGCCAGGGTGCCCAGCCGCGCTCCACGGCCGGCCGGGTGCCCGGCACTCGGCCGGCGCGCGGCGCCGGGCGCGCGCGCGTGACGACCGCCACGCGGGCTACGGCTGCACGCGCAGGCGCGTGAGCTCGACGAAGTCGCCCTGGCCTATCTTGGCGAGCTCGTCGTCGAGCACCGGCACGTGCGCCCCCGTCGCCATTACGTACATCCCGGCGCGCAGCGAGTAATCACCCGGCGGGAGGTCAGGCGGCAGCCGGAGCGTCCTCACGTCCCGGACCGCCCTGCCCGGCGCCCAGCGCAGCGTGGGCAGTCCGCCGTCCGCCGGAACCGAGTCGCTCTGCGCACGCATCCGCCCGTTCCCGTCGACCAGGTGCACGAACACGGCGTCGTCGTCGGTCGTCGTCGCAAGCGGCATGAAATCGAGCGCGACCCGCAGCTCGTCGCCGGACCTGGCCGCGCCCCGGTCGAGCGCCCAGCCGGCCAGCATCGCGCGGTGCCCCAGCGGCACCCACGTCCGACCGCTCGCGACGGCCCAGCCGGGCGCGCCCGGCTGCCCGTCGCCCCGGACGACCCGATCGAGCCGCGCGAGCGCTCGCTGGACCGGACCCTGCTCGGTCGCTCGGGGATCGAGCGGTAGCGGGGTCGACGCCACCACCACGCCCGCGATGCGCGCCGCGTCGCCCAGCGAGCCACCCCGCGCATCGTGCACCGCGAAGCGGGTCCAACCGCCGCCCTGATTCGGCTCGTAGAAGCCGACCTCGACCTGGAGCTCACCGGCCGGCGCGCTCGGGGCGACCGCAAAGCCATACCGCTCGACCACGACCTCGCCGGGCCGCCAGCGCGAGGTTGGGTACAGCCCCTCACCCGGCGCGCCATCGCGCTGGCCCCAGACGTGGCCGTCCGGGCCGACGACGTGGACGAACTCACTCACGTCCCGGCCGAGCGCTCGGAGCGCACGCCAGGCGAGAGTCAGCGCGACGTCCTCGCCGGCCGCCGGCGTCTCGATCCGGTACCCAGCGAGCTCGATCGCGTCCCCGAAGTGGACGCCAGAAGGGGTCAGGCCAGGCGGGAGGTCTGTCGAGGGGATCGCCAGCACCTGGTAGAGCGGACCGAGGCGCTGCAAGTGGTGCGCCGCTCCCAGCCGCTGGTCGAGGGCGGTCGCGTACACCGGCCCGTCAGCAAGAGCGGCGTCTGCCTTCGCCAGCCACGGCACCTCGGCCCCGGACGGCGCCACGTAGTCGACGCGGATGTCCCGCCGCTCGCCGCGCGCCAGCTGGCCGTACCACAGGATGGTGGCGTGGTACCAATCGGTCAGGATCGTCGAGCCGGGAGCAGCGGCCGCGAACGCATCGCGGAGAAAAGCCTCGTCAGCGGTGTCATGGCTGAGGTCGAAGCTCGCCCAGCTCGCTTGCCCGTACGCCGCGGCCGGGATGGCGAGCACGAGGCCTGCCGATACGCCGACCACCCCTAGCCGCGCCCGCGACAGGAGCAGCGCCGGCAGCGCGGCCAACACGCCGATCCACAGCGCAAGGACGACGTAGGTTGGGATCAGATAGTCGGCGATCACCGGTGCCCGGTACGAGAGGCTGATGAAGAGGTTGATGAGCGCGACACCGCCGGTCAGCAGCGCCCAGCGCGGCCGCGCGACCAGCGCCACAAGGCCGCCCCCGAGCGCCAACGCCAGACCCAGGCTGCCGAAATTCGTGAGCAGGATCTGCCGGCCCATCTCCAGGCGCGGGGCCGAGAGCGGATCGAAGTGCAGCATGTCGCCCGCGAACCCGCGCGCGGTGATGAGGTCGAGGAACGCCCGCGGTGTGGTGGGGTGCGACGCGTCGAACTCTGCCCCCAACGCCGATCGGATCGGCAGGTAAAGGAAGAGCAACAGCGGCAGCAGCGCCGCGACGGTCGTTCGCATCAGCACCCGCCCTTCGCGCAGGACGCGTGGCCTGACCGCCAACACGTACAGCACGAAGGCCGGTGCCAGGATGGGGAGCGAGACGTGGTGGACGACGCCGAGGCCGAAGAAGGCGCCCGCGCCGTAGAGCCAGCCAGGGCTGCGCGTCGCCCCGTATGCGGCCAGCGCGGCCAACATTGCCCCGAGCAGGAACCCGGTCGTCGGCCGAATCGACGCGATGGTCGCCTGTCCCCACCAGGTAGGCGCCACGGCTAGCCAGGCGGCCGCCACAAGCCCGGCGGGGATCCCGGCGGCGCGGCCGAAGACGCGCGCAGCCGCGAAAGCCGCGGCGCCCAAGGTGGCCGCCCCGAACACGGCGGAGAGAAGATTGACGCGCCGGGCGACCTCGCCGAACGGCACCGCGAGCGTCCAGAGCTTCGACAGCAGCGCGTAGAGCGGATACCCGGGCGGGTGCGGGATGCCGAGGACGTAGCCAACAAACTGGAACTCGCCGCTGTCGCCACCCTGGACGCCGGGAGCCGCGGTCGCCCCGTAGAGCGCCAGGCCCACCAGGAACGCGGCGAGCGCGACGAACGGCGCGGGGTCGAGCGACCGCCGCGTCAATCGGGGCTCGGCCGGTGCCGGCTCGGGATCGGGAGGCGCGGCCGGCCGAGCCTCGATCGCAGCGCCAGCCACGCCGGCATTATAGGGACGGCCTCTTCAGGGGCTCATTCGAATGCCAGCACGGTACTGCCCAGCCTTGGTAGACTCCCGAAAAAGGGCCGGGAGGTGGGCGGATGCGCTACTCGGGTAGGCGGTACCACCCGGCCGGAACGCCGCTGCGCGGACACTCGGGCCGCCGCGCCCAGCGCCGCAGCCACGAGTGGGTCACCATGCGCGGGGGCAACCTCGTGCGCTCGTTGACGCCGCGCCAGGCGGTCGTGTGGCTGATGCACCTCGACGAGCTCGCCGCCGAGCTGCCAGCCGCGTTACGCCCCGAGTTCGAGGACGATGTGCGCCACCGCCTCGCACGCGCGCTGCGTGCGCGGGTTGCGACGCGCGAGGGCCTCACGCGGCGGAAGCGGCTCTCGCTCCGAGGAGCCTAGCCGCGACGAACCTCGCCCGACGCGCGGTGTAGGACCAGTTGGCGAGCCGCCACGCCCCAAAGGGCACCGGGGTTCCTCCCTCCCCCGAAACGCCACCTACCTCGAGGCCATAAACGCACGCGCGAGCTCGGCGCCCCGCTCCTTGTCGTCGGTCCGGAGCTCGCCGTCCAGCACGAGCCCCAGCAGGTAGTCCTTCACCTCTCGGATCCACGGACCCGGTGGGCGCCCGAACATCGCCATCAGCTCGTTGCCGTCGAGCGGGCTCTTGAGCGCGGCGACCTCCTCTTCGGCCGCGATCTTATCGATCCGAGCGCGCAATGCCTCGACCCGTGCCCGCGCCGCCGCGACCTTTTGGGGTCGGTAGCTGGTCACGTCCGCGCTCGAGAGCTGCAGCAGCAGCGGTAGCTCGTCGCCTGCCTCGCGCATCAGGCGGCGCACCGCGCCATCGGTCCACGTGGGCTCGTACTGGTTGGCGCGCATGTGCATCCCGACCAGCCGCGCGACCCGCTCGGTCGTCTCGCTGTCGACGCGCAGGCTGCCGAGCACCTGCCGCGCCATCGCCTCGCCAACCCGCTCGTGGCCGGGGAAGTGCACCTCGCCGTCCTCGACGACCATGGTCCGCGGCTTGCCGACGTCGTGAAGCAGCGCCGCCCACCGCAGCGTGAGGTCAGGCGGCGTGTGCTCGACGACCCGCAGCGTGTGCTCGAAGACGTCCTTCGCCCGCCGCCCCTCCGAGATCTCCCGCAGCGCGAGCAGCTCGGGGACGATCCAGCGCATCAGGCCGAGCTCGGCCAGCAGCCGGAGGCCTTTCCCAGGCTCGGGCGACATCAGGATGCGGTTGGTCTCCTCGCCGACCCGCTCGCGGCTGATGGTGCGCAGCGCGTCAGCGCTCCGGGCGATCGCCGCGCCGGTCGGCTCGTCGAGCCGGAAGCCGAGCTCGACGGCGAAGCGCACCGCCCGCAGCATCCGAAGCGGGTCTTCGGCGAAGCGTTCCTCCGCGTCCCCGACGGCCCGCACGAGCCGCGCCTCGAGGTCGGCGCGGCCGCCGTATGGATCGAGGAGCTGGCCGGTACGCAGCTCCTGCGCCATCGCATTGATCGTGAAGTCGCGCCGCGCGAGGTCGTCGAGCAGCGACACGCCGTAGGCGACCTTCGGCTTGCGCGAGCCCTGCTCGTACGCCTCCGCGCGGAACGTGGTGATCTCGACCGGTATCCGCGCATCGCCGACCGCGAAGACGGCTGCGATCGTGCCGAACCGCGCGCCGACGTCGTAGACGGCAAGCGGACGCGTCGTCTCGAGGATCGCGCGCGTCTCGTCCGGCGTGGCGTCGGTGGTCAGGTCGACGTCCTTGTGCATCCGGTGCAGCATCGCGTCCCGCACCGACCCGCCTACCAGGAAGGCGTGCCGCCCGGCGCGCTCGAACGCGTCGGCCAGACACCGGAGCAGCTCGTCGACGTTCGGGACTGGCACAACGAGCGATTCTAGAATCGGCCGCGTGATCGCCGGACTCTTGTTGGCGGCGGGCGAGTCGACGCGCATGGGCAAGCCCAAAGCGCTGCTGCCCTGGGCCGGAACGACGTTGATCGAGTACGGCGTACGCGAGCTGGGCAGCGCGGTCGACGACCTGATCGTCGTGCTGGGACACCGCGCCGAGGAGCTGGCGCCGCTGGCGCCGCGCCACGTGGTCAACGAGAGCTACCGTGCTGGACGCTCGACCTCGATCGAGGCAGGTATGCGTGCCCTGCCCGGTGGCGCCACAGCCGTCGTCATCGCCAACGTCGACCAGCCTCGCCCGTCGGCGATCCTTCGTCGGCTGATCGAAGCGCACCAGGCCGCGCGCAGCCTCATCTCGCGCCCCGTCGTCGGCGACGCCCACGGCCACCCGACCGTGTTCGACCGCGCGTTGTTCGACGAGCTTCGGTCGCTTTCCGAGGAGAACGAGGGACTGAAGAGCGTCCTGCGGCGCCACGCCGACGCCATCCAGAACGTTCCGTTCGACGATCCGATCGTGCTCCTCAACCTCAACCGGCCCGAGGATTACGAGTCTGCCCGGGCCCGCTTCCACTATCATTGATGGTGGTCGTGCTAGACGGGGAGCTAGCGGTGCCCTGTACCCGCAATCCGCTCTAGCGGGGTTGAATTCCCTCCCGAGGTCGTGAGCTCCAGGCGCATCCGGCGTTAAGTGGCGTTGAGGGCTGAGTCCCGCGCGGCGGAAGTCCGCGAACCCCGCCAGGTTCGGAAGAAAGCAACGGTAAGCGGTGCCTTCTGGGTGTCGCGGGGAAGCTCAGCCTGAGTCGGCTGGCGTTGGGACGTCGCGGATACGCGAACGACGGAGGGTGCACGACTAACGACGATGCCGCCTGAAAGGCGCCAACGCGGCCGGGCCCGCACCTCGATCCGCAAGGGCGGAGCACCCCGGCGACGGGCGGACCCCCGACGCCATACCGATCTGAACCCGTCGCGTGAGCTCCGTTCGACGCTCGCCCGGTTCGGGCTGCGCCCGCGCAAGGGCTTCGGGCAGAACTTCCTGGTCGACCCGTTCGTCCTCGACCAGATAGTCGCGGCTGCCGAGCTGGCTCCGCACGACGACGTGCTCGAGGTTGGCCCCGGCCTCGGCGTGCTCACCAGGGCGCTCGCCGAGCGGGCGCGCCGCGTGGTTGCGATCGAGATCGACCGCGGCATGGTCGCTGCGCTCGCCGAGACGCTCGCCGACCAGGCCAACGTCGAAGTCGCCGAAGGCGACGCGCTCCGGGTCGAGCCAGCCGACCTGTTCGCCGGACCCTACAAGCTCGTCGCGAACCTGCCCTACTACATCACGTCGCCCCTGCTGCGGCACTTCTTCGAGGCTGCGCGCCCGCCGCAGCGGATGGTCGTGATGGTGCAGCGCGAGGTGGCGGAACGGATCGTGGCCGCGCCGGGGGCGCTGAGCCTGCTGGCCGTCTCAGTGCAGTTCTACGGCCGTCCACGCATCGTCGGGCGCGTCCCGGCCAGCGCCTTCTTGCCGGCGCCGAAGGTGGACTCGGCCATCGTGGCGATCGACGTGCTCGGCAAGCCGGCGGTGGCGGCCGCGCCGGGGCCGTTCTTCAAGGTAGTGTCGGCCGGCTTCGCGATGCCGCGGAAACAGCTCCACAACGTGCTGCCGCAGAAGATATGGATGCCCCCCGACGCAGTCGGCCCGGCGCTCGAGGCGGCCGGGATCGACCCGATGCGCCGTGCGCAGACCCTCTCGCTCGAAGAGTGGGCCCGGCTGACGCACGAGCTTCAGGCGCGCCACCTCGTTTAGTGCGTCGCACGCCACTCCGAACAGAGCGAGGACCCTCGGCCGGCCCGGCGGCCAGCGGCGTCGGCAGTCGCTCATCACGGCCCCGTCGCCTCGTCGCCTCGACTCTCGGCGCAACAGGTCGGACCGTATGACGGTGGTCGAATCCGCCCCCGCCAAGATCAACCTCTCGCTCGAAGTCGTCGGCCGCCGAAGGGACGGCTACCACGAGCTCGCCACCGTCCTTCAGACAGTCGGCCTCGCCGACGAGCTATCGTTCGAGGAGTCCGACGGGCTCTCGCTCGCCTGTGACGACCCATCGTTGGCGACCGACGGCAACCTCGTTCTGCGGGCGGCCCGGGCGCTCGGCGGCGGCCGCGGCGCCCGGATCCATCTACGCAAGCGGATCCCGGTGGCGGCCGGGCTGGGGGGCGGCTCGGCGGACGCGGCCGCGACCTTGCGGGGACTCGCGCGGCTCTGGGGGCTGCGCATCGGCGAAGGGGAGCTGCTGCGCACCGCCGCGACGCTCGGCGCCGACGTGCCGTTCCTGCTGCGGGGCGGAACTGCTTTGGCGACAGGCCTCGGCGACCAGCTCGAGGCGCTGCCCGACATCCCGTCGATGTGGGCCGTCCTTCACCTGCCCGAAAGCGGACCAGCCGACAAGACGGCGCGGGCCTACCGCGCGCTACAGCCCGAGCACTTCTCGGACGGGCGCCTGACGCACGAGCTCGCCTCGTGGATCTGGGCGGGGGCGCCACTGCGCCTAGAGCGGTGGCCGAACACGTTCGAACGCGTCGCCGACCAGCTCTACCCCTCGCTCGCCGCCGCTCGACTCCGTCTCAGGGGGGCCGGTGCGCCGTGGGTGCGGCTCGCCGGCGCGGGACCGACGCTCTTCACGATGGTCGGCGACCGATCGGCCGCAGAGGCGATCGCCGACAGGCTCGATGCTCCTGGGCAGACGTGGTGCGTGCCAGCTCACCGGAGGCTTGGTTGAACGTTTATTCGTCCGTCGATATCCTTTCGGCACTGGGGGCCCATTGCCACCGTTGATCGACGGGGTCGGCTTGGCAGTCGCCCTCGTCCTCTACCTGTTCGCGACGACAGCCGAATCGGCGCTCGGGTCGCTGAGCCACATCCGGGTGCACCAGCT
>Ga0070741_10019040_pt1 | contig 11014 bp, 10 predicted proteins | sample Coa_R1_4_FD_66440 | JGI IMG/M metagenome (GOLD analysis project Ga0070741, IMG submission 66440) | Surface soil microbial communities from Centralia Pennsylvania, which are recovering from an underground coalmine fire - Coalmine... | ecosystem: Environmental > Terrestrial > Soil > Unclassified ...
ACGCACGCCACCCTGCTCGACGCGGCCGAGCTGCCGGCGGCGGACCGGCCGTACACGATCGCGCTCGTCGAGCTCCGCTTCCCGGAGGGGACGCACGAGATCTACCAGCTCTTCCTCGGCGCCGAGCAGCGGGAGGAGCTCGACGCGCTCGCCGATCCCGGCCTCGGGCGCGAGCTCGTCCACGGGATCCGCGGCGGCGTGACGCTGCAGGCGCAGGACGGGACGATCTCCTTCAACGCCGTCCCCGGCTTCGCGCAGCTCGGCCGCGAGCTCACGGTCTCCCACCTCGTCGCGAGCGAGCAGTCGAACAGCTCGCTGATCTTCGAGGACGAGCTGATCCTGAAGGTGTTCCGCCGCCTCGAAGCCGGGATCAACCCCGAGCTCGAGATGCTGCGCTTCCTCACGCAGCACGACTTCGCGAACATCGCCGCGCTCGCGGGCTGGTACTCGTATTCCGGCCGGCAGATGGACGCGACGCTCGGCATCCTGCAGCGGTTCATCGCGAACGGCGAGGACGGCTGGGAGCTCGCGCTCGACAGCCTGGGCGGCGGCGAGGACGCGTTCCTGTCCCGGCTGCACCGGCTCGGCGTCGTGACGGGGCAGATGCACACCGTGCTCGGCTCCGACCTCGAGGACCCGAACTTTTGCCCCGAGCCGGCGTCGGCCGAGTCGCTCGGGCTGCTCACGGCGAGCGTCGACGAGGAGATCGAGGGGCTGTTCCTCGACCTGCCCGAGCATGCCGAGGAGCTCGATCCGATCCGCGGGCGGGGGGAGGAGGTACGCGAACGCCTGCGGATGCTCACCCACATCGGCGGCCTCGGCCACGTCGTCCGGCACCACGGCGACTTCCATCTCGGCCAGACGCTGCTGGCCGCGGACGACTGGGTCATCCTCGACTTCGAGGGCGAGCCGGCGCGGTCGCTGCCGGAGCGGCGGCGCAAGCGCAGCCCGTTGCGCGACGTCGCCGGCATGCTGCGCTCGTTCGCCTACGTCGCCTCGGCGGGGCCGATGCTGCGCGGCCAGGAGGCGGTGCCCGACTTCGAGGACCGCGCGCGTGAGGAGTTCCTGTCGGGATATCACGAGACCGTGGACTCCACGCTCGTGCCCGCGGGATCGTCGTTCGACAAGCTCCTGGCCGTCTTCGAGCTCGAGAAGGCGGTGTACGAGCTCCGGTACGAGCTGAACAATCGACCCGAATGGGTGCCGATTCCAGTAGCGGGAATCGTGAGGATGCTCGCGCAAGAGGTCCCCGCATGACGCAGACGCGGGCGTCCGCGTTCGGGGAGCTCGACATCTGGCTCGCGCGCGCGGGCCGGCACGAGCAGCTGTACGAGAAGCTCGGTGCGCACGTCGTCGACGGTGGCGTCCGCTTCGGCGTGTGGGCACCGAATGCGCACTACGTCAGCGTGGTCGGCGACTTCAACGACTGGGACCCCGCCGCGTCGCCGCTGCAACCGGTCGACAGCACCGGAATCTGGGAGGGCGTCGTCGACGGCGCAGCCGTCGGGCAGCGCTACAAGTACCACCTCGACGGCGCCGAGCACGCCGACCCGATCGCGTTCGAGGCGGAGACGCCGCCGAAGACCGCATCGGTCGTGTTCGAGTCGCAGTACGAATGGGGCGACGAGGAGTGGATCGACGCGCGCAGCAAGGGCGACCCATTCGACTGCCCGCTTTCGATCTACGAGGTGCACGCTCCCTCTTGGCGGCGCGGCCTCGGCTGGCGCGAGCTGGCGGAGCAGCTCGTGCCGTACGTGCAAGACCTCGGCTTCACGCACGTCGAGCTGCTGCCGGTGATGCATCACCCGTACGCCGGCTCGTGGGGTTACCAGGTCACCGGCTTCTACGCGCCCGTCGCGACGATGGGCTCGCCCGACGACTTCCGCTACTTCGTCGACCACCTGCACCAGGCGGGCATCGGCGTGATTCTCGACTGGGTGCCGGCGCACTTCGCGACCGATCCGTGGGCGCTCGCGCATTTCGACGGCACGGCGCTGTACGAGCACGACGATCCACGTCGCGGCCACCATCCCGACTGGGGCACGTACGTGTTCAACCTCGGTCGCAGCGAGGTGCAGAACTTCCTGCTCGCCAACGCGCTCTTCTGGCTGCGCGAGTACCACGCCGACGGCATCCGCGTCGACGCTGTCGCGTCGATGCTCTACCTCGACTACTCGCGCAAGGAAGGCGAGTGGGTGCCGAACCGCTTCGGCGGCCGCGAGGATCTCGAGGCGGTCGCGTTCCTCAAGGAGTTCAACGAGCTCGTGCACGCGCGCGAGCCGGGTGTGATCTCCGCCGCGGAGGAGTCGACAGCTTGGCCGGCGGTGTCGCGCCCGGTGTACGTCGGCGGGCTCGGCTTCGGCTTCAAGTGGAACATGGGCTGGATGCACGACACGCTGAGCTACTTCCAGCACGATCCGATCCACCGCCGCTTCCATCACCACGAGCTGACGTTCTCGCTCGTGTACGCATGGAACGAGAACTTCATCCTGCCGCTGTCGCACGACGAGGTCGTGCACGGCAAACGCAGTCTGCTCGCGAAGATGCCGGGCGACCGGTGGCAGCAACACGCGAACCTGCGTGCGCTGTACGGCTACATGTGGGCGCACCCCGGCAAGAAGCTGCTCTTCATGGGCGGCGAGATTGCGAACCCGTGGGAGTGGAACCACGCCGACGAGGTGCCGTGGTGGCTGCTCGAGCACGCAGAGCACGCGGGCATGCGCGATCTCGTCCGCGACCTGAACCGCACGTACCGCAACCAGCCGGCGCTGTGGGAGGTCGACTTCTCGTACGAGGGCTTCCGCTGGCTCGAGCCGAACGACGCCGCGAACAACGTGCTGGCGTTCATGCGTCTGCCGAAGGACGACGGCGCGCCGGTCGTGTGCGTCGCGAACCTCGCGCCGGTGCCGCGCGAGGCGTACCGGCTCGGCGTGCCGCACGGCGGCGACTGGGTCGAGTGCGTCAACACCGACTCGACGTACTACGGCGGCTCCGGCATCGGCAACATGGGGCACGTGACCGCGGAACACCGCGGGTGGAACGACCAGCCCTACTCGCTCGAGCTCACGCTGCCGCCGCTGGCGGTCCTATGGCTGCGTCCCGCAGACGAGGACTAGCTGTCGCCGCTCTGGAAGAACGTCGCGATCGCGCCGGCCGAGCCGGCGACGGCGACCACCGCCCACAGCTCGAGGACGACGTCGACTGCTTTTCCGGCGGCGGTCAAGGGGTTGCGGATCTGCGACGAGACGGTGAGCAGCTGCACCGTGGTGAAGAACACCGCGTCGCCGAAGCCGTGGATGTCGCCGTTCTTCACGCCGCGCTCCGTCGCCCAGATCAGCACGCTGCCGACTGCGTCGATCGCGAGCGTCAGCATGAGCACGAGCAGCAGGCGCGCGAGGAGACGCCGGTGACGCTCCTCCCAGTCGAACAGCCTCCCGAGCTCTTCGCGGATCACGCGGGGAGAATGTCATGAGCCGCGTCGTGTGGCCGGGCGATCCGTTCCCGCTCGGGCCGAACTGGGACGGCGACGGCACGAACTTCTCGCTGTTCAGCGAGAACGCCGAGCGGGTCGAGCTGTGCCTGTTCGCCGACGACGGGACCGAGGAGCGCATCGAGCTCCGCGAGATGACGGCGTTCAACTGGCACTGCTACCTGCCCGGCGTCGGGCCGGGGCAGGCCTACGGCTACCGCGTGCACGGGCCGTACGACCCGGCGACGGGCAAGCGGTTCAACGCGGCGAAGCTGCTGATCGACCCCTACGCGAAGGCGATTCGCGGCGGGGTGGACTGGGACGCGGCGAACGTCCTGCCCTACCAGCCGACGGGAAGCGACGACGCTGACCTCGAGCGCGACGACGGGGACTCCGCGGCGGCGATCCCGAAATGCGCCGTCGTCGATCCGAGCTTCGACTGGGAGGACGACGACTGGACGCGGCCGCGCACGCCGTGGGACGAGACGGTGATCTACGAGATCCACGTCAAGGGCTTCACGAAGCTGATGGAGGGCGTGCGCGAAGACCTGCGCGGGACGTACGGCGGTCTCGCCAGCCCGGCTGCGATCGACTACCTGAAGGCGCTGGGCGTGACGGCCGTCGAGCTGCTGCCCGTGCACCACATCATCGACGAGGGGTTCCTGCACGACCGTGGGCTGACGAACTACTGGGGCTACTCGACGATCGGCTACCTCGCGCCGCACTCGGAGTACTCCGCGACGGGTCAGCAGGTGCGTGAGTTCAAGGGCATGGTGAAGGCGTTGCACCGCGCCGGCATCGAGGTGATCCTCGATGTCGTCTACAACCACACGGCGGAGGGCAACCACCTCGGGCCGATGCTCAGCTTCCGCGGCGTCGACAACGAGTCGTACTACCGCCTCGTGCCCGACAACCCGCGGTACTACATGGACTACACGGGCACCGGCAACACGCTGAACCCGGTGCACCCGAGCGTGCTGCGGCTGATCATGGACTCGCTGCGGTACTTCGTCACGGAGTGTCACGTCGACGGTTTCCGCTTCGACCTCGCGTCCGCGCTCGCGCGCGAGTTCTACGACGTCGACCGTCTCTCCGCGTTCTTCGACATCATCCACCAGGACCCGATCCTCTCCCAGGTGAAGCTGATCGCCGAGCCGTGGGACGTCGGCCCGGGCGGGTACCAGGTCGGCAACTTCCCGATCCTCTGGTCGGAGTGGAACGGCATCTACCGCGACACGATGCGGGACTTCTGGCGCGGCCGAGCGTCGGTGGCGGACTTCGCGTCGCGCTTCGGCGGGTCGGCCGACCTCTACGAGTCCGACGGCAGGCGGCCGTTTGCGTCCGTGAACTTCATCACGGCGCACGACGGCTTCACCCTGCGCGACCTCGTCTCGTACAACGAGAAGCACAACGACGCGAACGGCGAAGGGAACCGCGACGGCACCGACGACAACCGCTCCTGGAACTGCGGCGTCGAGGGGCCGACCGACGATCCGGCGATCAACGAGCTGCGCCTGCGACAGCAGCGGAACTTCCTGACGACGATGCTGCTCTCGCAAGGCGTTCCGATGCTGCTCGGCGGCGACGAGCACGGTCGTTCGCAGGGCGGCAACAACAACGCGTGGTGCCAGGACAACGAGATCTCGTGGTTCGACTGGTCGGGCGTCGACCGCGAGCTGCTCGGCTTCACGCGCCGGCTGATCGAGCTCCGTCGCGCGCACCCGGTGTTCCGCCGCCGCGTCTTCTGCCAGGGCAAGGGCGAGCGCCTGCCCGACGTCTGGTGGATGCGGCCGGACGGGCGACGCATGACGCGGCGCGACTGGGAGAACGGCGACGCTCGCGCGATCGGCGTGTTCATGAACGGCGACGAGGTGCAGATGGAGGCCCGCCGCGGCGAGGAGCTGCGCGACGACTCGTTCCTGCTCCTGTTCAACGCGCACTTCGAGGACATCTCGTTCCGCCTGCCGGCGCGTCGCTTCGGCCTGCACTGGGAGATCGAGCTCACGACCGGCCGCTGCGACTGCGACCGGCTCGCGCCCGGTGCCGAGGTCGGGGTCGAGGCGCGCTCGATCGTCGTGCTGCGGCGTGTCTGACGCGCCGCGCACGCCGTATCCGCCCGACGAGGCGGGCGACGACGAGTTCCTCGACGCGACGTTCGAAGACGTCGACTGGTCGACGCTCCGCGAGGTTCGCTTTGCCGCGCGTCGGGTCGAGATCCTGCGCGGTCGACTGACGGGCGCGCAGTTCCCTGAGGGCACGTTCATCGACGCGACCTTCGCGGACTGCCGCGCCGATCTCGCGTCGTTCCGCTTCGCGAAGCTGGAGCGCGTCGTGTTTCGCGACTGCCGGCTCGAGGAGGCGGACTTCTACCGCGCCGAGCTCGAGGACGTGCTGTTCGAGCGGTGCGACCTGCGGCTGGCGAGCGTCGAAGGCGTGCGCGTTTCGCGTGTCGAGCTGCGCGGCTGCAACCTCGAGGGGCTGCAGGGAGCGGAAGCGCTGCGCGGCGTGCGCATGCGCTGGGACGACGTCGTCGCCAACGGTCCCGTCTTCGCGTCCGCCCTCGGCGTCGAGATCGTCGAGGACTAAATGGGTGTTTGACACGCGCTCGTGACCGTCGACCTGACACAGACGAGGATCCGCGCGAAGGCGATCGCCGCGGAGTGGGGGCTCGAGCTCGGTGAGCCGTTCGCGCTCGCGCGTCACTCGTTCGCGGCGCCGGCCGGAGACGGCGCGGTGCTGAAGGTGCCGTGGGAAGGCGACACCGAGTCGCTGCACGAGCCGGAGGCGCTCGAGCTCTGGAACGGCAACGGCGCCGTGCGCGCGCTGCGTCGCCAAGATCGCGCTGTGCTGCAGGAGCGTGCGGTTCCGGGCACCGACATCTCGGCGCTGCCGGACGACGAGGCGACGGCAATCGCCGTCGACGTCGCCACGAAGCTCTGGCAACCGGCCGGTGCGCCGTTTCGCCGCGTCGCCGACGACGTTCCCGGCTGGCTCGAGCGAAACCCGAGCGAGCTGACCGCGCTCGCGTGGGAGCTGTGGCCTTCACTGGAGCGGCACGGCGACTGGCTCGTGCACGGCGACTTCCATCACCACAACATCCTTCGCCACGGCGACGGCCACGTCGCGATCGATCCGAAGCCCTATCTCGCCGACCGGGAGTACGACGTCTACTCCTGGCTCTACAACCCGATCGACTACGTGATGGACCTCGCGACGACCGAGCGGCGGATCGCTGCGTTCGCGGCGGCGGGGCTCGACGAGAAGCTCATCCGCCGGTGGGCGGTCGTCCGCGGCGCCTACCTCAGCGGCACGGGCGTCGTCGCCGACGTTCTGCGCGCGCTCGTCTAGAGGAGGAGCCGGACCCAGCCCGGCTTGCACTCGCAGTGGAGGTGTGCCGCGCCGCAAGAGCGGCACTTCCACTGGGTCAGCACGATCCACCGCAGGTGCGCGAGCTCGATGGCGATCGCGACACAGAAGGCGGGGAGCAGCTCCGGGTTCCGCACTCGGACAGGATCGGGGCGATCGGCGGGAGCCGCAAGGGCCGGGAGGCCCATTGGTGCGGGTGTCGGGACCCGCCGCTAGGTACCCTCCGGCCCTGGTGGCCAGCACCGCACACACCTCGACGGCGCTCGAGTGGGACACGCCGCTCTTCAAGCAGGCTCTGACGCAGCTCGAGCACGCGCTCGAGGTCGCGGGCGTCTCCGACCTCGTCTCGACGCGCCTGCGCACTCCCGAGCGCGCCGTCATCCTGTCGCTGCCGGTGCAGCTCGACGACGGCTCGTTCCACTCGTTCCCCGCGTATCGCGTGCAGCACTCGTCGGTGCTCGGCCCGACGAAGGGCGGCGTCCGCTACGACCCGGGCGTCGACCTCGGCGAGTGCGCGGCACTCGCGATGTGGATGACGTGGAAGTGCGCGCTGCTGCGCCTGCCCTACGGCGGCGCGAAGGGCGGCATCCGCTGCAACGCGCGCGAGCTGTCGCAGCTGGAGCTGGCGAAGCTGACACGCCGGTTCACCGCGGAGCTCGCGCCTTTCATCGGCCCGCAGCTCGACATCCCGGCGCCCGACATGGCGACGAACGAGCAGACGATGGCGTGGATGATGGACACGTACTCGATGCAGAAGGGCTACGCCGTGCCGGAGATCGTCACCGGCAAGCCGATCTCGATCGGCGGCTCCGTCTTCCGCCACGAGGCGACGGGCGCCGGCGTCGTGATGGTCGTCGAGCGCGCGTGTCAGCGGCTCGGGTGGGATCTCGCCGAGCAGCGGTGCGTCGTGCAGGGCTTCGGCAACGTGGGCGGCATCGCCGCCACCGAGTTGCACGAGAAGGGCGCGAAGGTGATCGCGGTCTCCGACATCTCCGGCGGCGTCTTCGCCGAGCGCGGCCTCTCGATCCCGGAGCTGCACGCCTACGTCTCGGAGCACGGCTCGCTCGAAGGCTTCGAGACCGGCGTCGAGCGCATCACGAACGAGCAGTTGCTCGAGCTCGAGTGCGACATCCTCGTGCTCGCGGCGCGCGAGGACCAGGTGACCGGCGTGAACGCAGGCGAGCTGCACTGCCGGCTCGTCGCCGAGGGCGCGAACGGCCCGACCTCGGTTGAGGCCGACGCGATCCTCGCCGACCGCGGCATCCCCGTGCTTCCCGACATCCTCACGAACGCGGGCGGTGTCACCGTCTCGTACTTCGAGTGGGTGCAAGATCTCGGCCGGCTGTTCTGGGACCGCGACGAGATCCGTCGCCGCCTCGCCGACAAGATGGCCGACGCGTTCGACCGCGTGTGGGACGTCGCGCAGGCGAAAGGCACGACGCTGCGCGACGCGGCGCTGGTCGCCGCGATCCACGAAGTGTCCGCCGCGCTCGAAGCGCGCGGGATTTACCCATGAGACGTAGGATTTACGGAGTCTCACAACTGGTATGACGCAGCTCGTGCGCGATGCGATGGTGCCGGAGCCGGGGACGCTCGAGGCTTCGGCGAGCGCGCGCGAGGCGGGGGAGGTGCTGCAGCGTCCGGAAGTGCGCGCGGTGCTCGTCACCGACGACGGCAGGCTCGTGGGCGTGATCACGCGCAAGACGCTCGTCGGCGAGGTGATCGCGGCCGGCCGCGACCCGAACACGACGACGCTCGGCGAGATCGCCGAGCCGCCGAACTTCACGATCGACTCCGCTCTCGAGCTCGACTCTGCGTTCGCGTTCATCGAGGAGCATGACTTGGAGCGCGTCCCCGTCGTCGACGACGGCAAGCTCGTCGGCGTGCTGTCGCGTGCCGTCATCCAGAGGCGGCTCGCGGAGGATGAGCCGCCGCCCGAGACGGAGCTGGTCGAGGAGACCTAGCGGCGGCGGAAGCCGACCACGCTGGGAAAGGCCCGCAGCCCGAGAGCGGTGGTCTCCTTGATCCGCGCGGGCAACGTCGGCTCGGGCGCCGCCGGAAGCTCGATGTGGAGATCGTCGATCTCCATGAAGTAGAGCGGCATCGTTCCGAGCCCTTCGAGCTCCTGGTCGGCGCGAATCGCACGCTCGCGGAGCTGCGGCTCGAGGCGCCGGTGAAGCGGCTCCGACAGGAGGATGTACTCCTTCGCTGGAACGCTGCTCTTCAGCATGCGATGGACGGCGATCACGTCGACCCCCACGAGCTTCTCGGTGTCACGGATCCGCTGAGGCGCGACCTCGCCGAGGTGCGCCACGAACTTGACGTACAGCCTTCCGATCCGGCGACAGGCGTCGCACACGCAGAGGTTGTGCGCGACCATCCACTGCTGTTGCGTGTGAAACGCCTTGTACATGGCGAGCGCGGCGGGCAACCAGCTGCTCGAGTCGTCTCGGCGATCGTCATGCGGAGCCGAGAAGAACAGCGCATCGCCTTCGATCTCCACGAGTCTCAGCTTCGGGACCGCGTCGAGCATCGATTCGAGCAGGCGGTGCGTGATCTCTTGCGAGTGCGCGAGGTTCAGCCGGTGCAGGCGCATGAACTCCGTATAGCCGGAGATGTCGGCAAGGAGGAGAAGCGCCTGCTCGGGCAATGCTGCCCGAGTCTAGGGCGAAGAACGCTAAGCCGCGAGCGCCGGCTGCGCCGTCGCGACGAGCACCTCGAGCGAGTCGCGCAGGCCCGCGCGCACGTCCTCCTCGTCTACGCGCTCGTGCACGTGGCCGACTGCGAGCTCGACCTCGGCGACCCGCGCGCCCATCGCGCCGAGCACCTTGCGGAGCTCGGCCTGCGCCCACACGGCGCCGAACGCGCCGGTGCTCGAGCCGATCACGGCGACCGGCTTGTTGCGGAACGGGTTCGTCGCGAGCGGGCGCGACGCCCAGTCGAGCGCGTTCTTCAGTGCGCCCGGCACGGACGAGTTGTACTCCGGCGTCGCGATCAGCACCGCGTCGGCCGCGCGCACCGCGTCGCGGAGCGCCTCGACCGTCGCCGGGCCGGGGACGCCGTCGTCGTCTGCGTCGTACGGCGGGATCTCCTTCAGCCCCTGCCAGAGCTCGAGCTCGACGCCGCGCGGCGCCTCCTCCGCGGCCATGCGGAGGAGGGCCGTGTTGTGCGAGTCGGCGCGGAGGGAGCCGCTGATCGCGAGCACCTTCATCGTTACGCCTCCTGAACCAGCGTCAGGTCGGCCTTCAGGGTGACGTCGTTCGCGAGCGCGGGCTCGCCGTTCGGGAGCGGCATGTTCCACTTCATGTCGAACTGCGTGCGGTCGATGACCGTCTGCAGCTTGAACCCGACGCGCGTCGCGCCGAAGTGGTCGACCGCGGGGCCGGTGATCGTGCCGGTCAGCGTCGCCGGCTGCGTGATGCCCTTCAGCGTGAGGTCGCCGTCGATCTCGACGCTGTCGCCCTCGCGGCGGATCGCCGTCGAGATGAACGTGAGCTCGGGGTGACGCTCCGCGTCGAAGAACTCGGGGGACTGGAGGTGCGTCTCGAGGTTCTCGTCCTTCACCTTCAGGCTCGCGATGCGTGCCTTGCCGGCCAGCGCGCCGTCCGTCAGCGAGACCTCGAAGTCTGTGACCTCGCCGCTGAACGTCGCGACGGCGTAGGGGACCTCGAAGGCGAGGCTCGAGTGCACCGTGTCGGCGTTCCAGGTGCCGGTGGGAGTCGCCGTCTGCTCGATCGTGGTGCTCATTTCCTGCTTCCTCCTCATAAACTTGATGACGCAAGGAATGTAGCAGAAAAGCTTGCGAACGCAAGCTTCGACCTAACAGCAGGTGTAGGCGCCGGGCGGGGCGTCGCCCTCGGGCGTCTCCGGCAACGCCGCTGCCTCCAGCGCGGCGCCGTCGAGGATGTCCCGCACGCTGTAGCCGATCCCGGGCAGGCCGTAGCGGCCGAGCACGGCGCCGACGATCAACGCGCCGGCGACGATCGTCGGCGCGCGGTCAGGGTTCATCCGCGGCAGCTCGCGCCGCGCCTCGAGGGGCAGCACGGCGAGCGTGTCGAGCCAGAGCTCCGCCTCGGCCGCGGTGACGTGGTCTCGCCCTGTCAGATCTGCAAGCTGGTGGACGGTGCCGGCGACCCCGACCGCGTCCTGGGCGTCGAGCTCCGGTAGCTGGGCCTCGAG
>Ga0070741_10019041_pt1 | contig 11014 bp, 7 predicted proteins | sample Coa_R1_4_FD_66440 | JGI IMG/M metagenome (GOLD analysis project Ga0070741, IMG submission 66440) | Surface soil microbial communities from Centralia Pennsylvania, which are recovering from an underground coalmine fire - Coalmine... | ecosystem: Environmental > Terrestrial > Soil > Unclassified ...
CTTCACGGTATAGTTCTGGCCAAGATACTTGTTAATGGTTTTCGCCTTGGCGGGTGATTCGACGATGACGAGTGATTTACCCATGTGATCCAACTAGCCGTAATCAGCCTAGGGCTGATTCCAGGCGCGCAGGTTCTGAGCTCCAAATTCTGCTATCGGCGAACCTTGGCACACCTCTTAGGTTTTTGGGGGCCGGCACTTAACGCGGCCCGCCCAATGCCCATCCTCCGCCGTCCACCTCGAACCGCTCAAGGCCCTGCCTCAGAGTTTACGGATAAAGTTCTTTCCTGGCAACTGGCGGATCAATCCATTCATTTCCAGTTCCAGCAATGCCGTAAGAACGCGTGGCTGTGGAAGCGCGGTGGAGCTCACAACTGCATCGACAAACTGGGCTTCGTCGGTGCGCAGCACATCGAAGACCGCCTTCTGGTCGGGCGTCAGCGATTGCTCAAAGAGGTCGCCCGCTTCCGTTTTGGGCGGGGTTCGTTCGGATGCTTCGCCGCGCGGGAGAAGTTGCATGCGGATTTCAGCGGGAAACTCTTCCACGACGTCCATCCACTGGTCGACGAGTTTCGCCCCCTGCTTGATCAGATGGTTGGGACCGAAACTCTGCGGCGAAGTAATGTTGCCTGGAACGGCGAACACTTCCCGATTCTGCTCGGCGGCCAAGCGCGCCGTGATGAGCGATCCGCTGTATTCGGCGGCCTCCACGACGATCACACCCAGACTCAGGCCGCTGATGATGCGATTGCGAATGGGAAAGTTCTCCGGAGTTGGAGCGGTCCCGAAAGGAAATTCCGTAATCAGGGCCCCGGCTTCAATGACGCGCTCGGCCAGCCGCTTGTTCTCCTTGGGATAGAGCACATCCGCGCCCGAGCCCAGCACGGCAATAGTCTTTCCCTTGGCCTCCAGCGCCCCACGATGCGCTGCCGAATCGATGCCACGCGCAAGCCCGCTCACAATCACAAGTTGTCTTTGCGCCAGGTCCCCGGCCAGCCGGTGCGCCACTGACTGCCCATAGGCCGAAGGGCGACGAGTCCCGACCATCGCAACCGAGAATTGCGAGAGCACTCCTGCATCACCGCGGACATAGAGCACCAGCGGCGGGTCTGGTATCTGGCGCAGGAGCGGAGGATAGCGGCTGTCATTACACGAAAGGAGCTGGCATCCGTTCTTTTCCGCGGCTTCCATCTCCCGCTCCGCCTCATCCAGACCGCGCCCACCGAAGATCGACTGGGCGACATGGGCTGGCAATCCGCTGCCTTCCAGTTGGGCCAGAGAAGCCTGAAAGACGTACTGGGCTGAGCCGAAGCGGTCAAGAAGCTTGTGGGCTCCGCGAGTTCCCAGGCCCTCAATCCGCGTAAGGGCCAGTGCGTATCGAATGTTCTCGTCGTTCACTCGACTCCTGCTGCGCGCAGAAAACAACTCCCTGCCGGACAGCACAAGAACCGCCGGCACTCCCAGACTAAAATCTCAGAGCTTTGAGTTGGAACGCAAGTTGAAAAAATCAGATCCAACAATGCGGCGGCGGAAAAGCCACGGTTGCAGCCCCAGGCCCACCCGGTTTTGCTTCGCACGGTATTAAGGAGAACCCTTGAATGACGCAGACGAGCGGGCCAAGAAAAGGAACCAACGTAGTTCCCAACGGGCGTAGCAACCCCGGTCAGATGAAGTGTGACCGGAAGGTTGCCAGGGCGCTGTGCGGCCGACGGCGAATGTATTCTTCGCCCACATCGGCGGAGGTTTCGGTAAGGATGGTGAAAAGGGACCGACCGATCGAAATGATGGAGACGAGAGCTTTCACTCCCACCCAAACGCAAAGCCGCACCAAGCCACGAACGGGATCGCGCCAGCTCACGCGGAGCGTCTGGCCGGACCCGTCAAGCCGGTAGCTCATCAAGACGAGACCAATGTAGACTGCCAGCAAACCAGCAGCGACCAGTTTCGCAGTTGACTCGAGAACAACGATAGCAATCATGTGAGTTTTCTTATCTCCCATCGAGTTAGATTCATGCAGCGATGAAAAGGTTCACCACCCGCATCCCCTTGCACATCAGGACGTTAGGCGGGAGTCGGCGCTTGCGAGCGAGCCTGCCATGCCGGGCGGATTGAACGGCTCCCGCTCAGGACGCCCGGCCGGCTCAGTGACACAGTTTCAAGGCGAATTGTGTGGAGGCTAAACCCGTAGCCTTTCAGATCCCATGGCAGGGCCTTTGCTTGTCGGTCAGCGGGTGCGAGACCTACACGGCGCGAGGCCTCGGGGCCAGCCGAAGATAGAGTTCCGTTAATAAGCATTGAAGGCATACTGTGAAAGGTTATAATCCCAGACGGAACGGCGCCGAGTCTCCCTTAGGCGTCCGCACAGACCGATGCCCGAGTCCGTCTATTACTTCCGACCCTCTACGCTGAGCCGAATTCTGCGCAGGCTCGCCGGCTCATACAATCTGATTGCGCTCGAGCGGGGAAAAAGGGGGCCCGCCCGGTGGGAGTCGCCGGCTGTTCTGATCCTGGACGTGGCGCGTGACGACCTGAGCGAACTTCAGGACCGCTTCCCTTCGATCTCCCGCTGGAAGACCATTCTTCTTTTAGACGGGAAAGCATCTCCCCCTGCTGCGTTGGACTTGCGGATCTTCGCTCTGCTTCCCCGAAGTGTTGAGGGGCTGGTCCTGCAAAGGACCATTGAGAGCGCCTTCGAGAGCCTGAGGGCGCAGGAAGAACACGACCGGACAAGGCAGCAGTTGAACCGCGCCGTGCAGGATCTCGAGACGTTGAACAAAATCGGTGTGGCGCTTTCAACCGAACGCAACACGGATGCCCTTCTGGAACTGATCCTGACCAAAAGCCGCGAAGTCACAGCCTGCGATGCGGGCTCGCTTTACCTGGTTGAAGAAGATGAACCCGGTGGCGGCAAACACCTGGTCTTCAAGCTCACCCAGAGCGACAGCCATTCAGTTCCCTTCCAGCAGTTCACGCTGACCATCGACACGCAGAGCATCGCGGGATACGCCGCGGCAACGGGCCAGATTCTGAATATCAAAGACGCCTACCATATGCGGAACATGCCTTTCCGGCTCAACCGCGATTTTGACAGGAAGTTCGGCTACCGGACCAAGTCCATGCTTGTGGTCCCGATGAAAAATCAGCGGGACGAGGTGACGGGTGTGCTCCAGTTGATCAACGCCAAGAAGCACCCGCGCGCCAGGCTTACTACGCCCCAGTCAGTACGCGAGGAAGTAATCCCGTTTTCCCAGCGCAGTCAGGAACTGGCCGCGTCGCTCGCCAGTCAGGCGGCGGTGGCGCTTGAAAACAACCTGCTGTATCGGGATATCCAGCGCCTGTTCGAAGGGTTCGTGAAGGCGTCGGTCTATGCCATTGAATCGCGGGACCCCACCACTTTCGGCCATTCTGAGCGCGTGGCCAAGCTGACCGTGGGACTGGCCGAAGCGGTGGACCGCACGACGGCGGGTGCGTACAAAGACGTCCACTTCTCGCCCGAAGACATCCAGGAGATCCGCTACGCCTCGCTTCTGCACGATTTCGGCAAGGTGGGGGTGCGCGAGGAGGTGCTGGTTAAAGCCAAGAAGCTCTATCCCGCACAGATGGAGCTGATCCAGAAGCGCTTCCTGTATATTAAGAAGTCGCTGGAACTTGAGACCCAGCGCCGGAAACTGGATTATGTTTTGCGGAACGGGATGCATGATTGTGAGGCGGCTTTCGCGCGAATGGACCAGGAACTTCTGCAACAGACGGTTCAGCTCGATGAGTTCCTTGAGCACATCCTGCGCGCGGATGAACCCACCGTATTGCCGGAAAAGACATCCGAGAAACTGGTCGAAATCGCAGGCTGGAGCTTCCAGGATCCCACGGGCGTAAGCGAACCACTCCTCACAGCGGAGGAAGTCCGGCTGCTTTCAATCCCCAAGGGAAGTCTGGACGAGCAGGAACGGCTACAAATCGAATCGCACGTGGTCCATAGCTACCGTTTCCTGAGCCAGATCCCGTGGACCAAGGAACTCAAACGCATACCCGAGATCGCGCGCGCTCATCATGAGAAACTGGATGGCAGCGGGTACCCTTATCGGATGAAAGAACCGGAGATCCCCTACCAGTCCAAGATCATGACCATCGCCGATATTTTCGATGCGCTCACGGCCAGCGACCGGCCCTATAAGCGTGCCGTGCCGGTGGAGCGAGCCCTGGACATTATCGGCGAGGAGGTGAAATCCCGACTGCTCGACCCCGAACTCTTTGACCTGTTTGTCGAGGCGAAGATCTATCGGCTGACCTCCAAGGAGTAGTCATCCATTGTCAGGCTGGTGAAGAAACCCCTGATGTCCAATCCGGGGGTATCTCAACAGGGCAACCTGAGTCTGTGACGCTTACGGTCCGGGTCTCATCGCGGCCGCCGCGGTGGTTTCACACACTTTCTGAAAACCTCTTAATTGCGGGTCCTTGATCGGAACGACTCAAGAGCTGGCCTGATGAGCTGGCTCTTCCACCAAATCCCTTGTCTGGCCGGACAGCCATCCTTGCCAACCATTTTGGCGCGTTCTGTGATAGAAAAGCTGTTCAGGATTTTTCCGTGTAAATGAAAGGGAAGCAACGCACAAGGTCGTTCTTCCCCAGCCGATTCGCTTGAGATGAGGTCTTGAAATGCGTATCTCACGCAGAGCACGGGGACTCCGGCTCTTTCTGGCGGGCGGAGTCATTGCGCTTCTTGGGCTCTTTTCCTTCCTGGGGGTCTATCGGTCTTGCCCGGGCAGCCGCGCCGGGTGCAGCGATACGGGGAACACCGGCCTCGAGCAGCAAATTCGCAAGCTGCGCACGACGGCGCGGTTGATGTACACGACCGCCCACCCTGATGACGAAAACGGCGGCGTGCTGGCACTTGAAGCACGCGGCGAAGGTGCAAGCGTCATGCTTCTGACGCTGACGCGGGGCGAAGGCGGACAGAACAAGATCGGGCGCGAGCTCTTCGACGAGCTGGGTGTGCTGCGCACGCTTGAACTGCTCGCTGCGGACCGCTGCTATGGTGTGGAACAACGTTTTACCCGAGTAGCTGACTTTGGCTTCTCCAAGTCCGCTGAGGAATCGCTCGAAAAGTGGCGAGCGCGTGAGATCGCGCTCGGCGACATGGTGAGGGCGATCCGGGCGTTCCATCCCGATGTCCTCGTGTCCCGCTTCGAAGGGAGTCCGCGCGATGGCCACGGTAACCACCAAGCAGCGGGAATCCTGACTCCCGAAGCCTTCCGAGCGGCCGCCGATCCAGAAATGTTTCCGGAACAGATCCAGGAAGGGCTGGAGCCGTGGCAAGTCTCGAAGCTCTACATCGAGAAACCCGGGCTGGAGAATGGAGTCACGTTGCGGCTCGATCCCGGTGCCTACGATCCCGTGCTCGGCACATCCTACAGGCGGCTGGCGCTCGAAGGGCTGGAGCACCAGATGTCCCAGGGCGCAGGCGGCTACATCTTTCCCCTGGGCCACCACTACGTTTACTTCAAGCTGGCCGATTTCCGTCTTCCGGGGAAAACCTTGACCGCAGGCCGCGAACAGAGTTTCTTCGACGGCCTGGACACGACGCTTACGGGGCTTGCAGATCGACTGGGTAAGGACGAAGCAAAGGTACCCTACCTTCGTCCCTTGCTCCGTGAGCTCATGCAAAAGGTGGATGACGCCGCAGCAGGCATGACACCAGCAGACCCCTCCCGCGCCGCAGCACCGTTGCTGGCGGGTCTTGACATCACAGAAGGCCTCATCAAGCGCATACAAAACTCGTCGCTTGCTGCGCCCGAGAAGAATGATCTGCTGCTGCGACTTGCGGCCAAGCGCGATCAGTACCGCGCGGCGGCCAATCTGGCCTTAGGTCTGGCGCTGGAAGCGACGGCCAGCGCCTCGGGAAGTGACGAGCCGACAAGGCAGGGATCGAGCCCTCGTTCCGGCAGCCTTACCATGGCTGTCCCCGGTGAAACCTTTTGGGTCACCGCCCGCCTCCGCAATGGCAGCAGGTTGAGCGTTGAGCCCAAAAGCATCGCGTTGAATCTGCCCGCCGGGTGGCAATGGAGGCTGCTCAACCAGGATTTGCGAGCCTTGGGAGCAAACGACACGGCCTACGCGCAATTCCAAATCACGGTGCCGCAGGATGCTGCTTATTCGCGCCCCTACTGGCATCGCGGGAATCCCCAAGAGGCCGTCTACACCATCGACCAGCCGCAGTATCTCGGCGAGCCGCTGCCTCCCTATCCTGTCCAGGTTCGCGCCCACTATACGGTGGGGGATTCTGCGGGTGAAATCCGCGCCACCGCTCACGCGATCCAGCGTGATCCTCTTTATGGCCCGGAAGAAACGCCGCTCGCCGTCGGACCGCCGTTTTCGGTGAGCCTCGATCCTCCCTTGCAGGTCGTTCGGACGGACGCCGCGGGCCCCTCGGAGGTGACGGTCGCGGTTCGTAACAACCTTACAGGAACAGAAAAAGCAACATTGGAGCTGAGTGCGCCGGCGGAGTGGAAAGTGGAGCCGCCCAGCCAGAAGGTCGAACTCGCAGGGGGCGGACAGACTACAAGCTTCCGGTTCAGCGTGACGCGCAAAGATCGGCGCGAAGGGATGGACCTGCTCAAGGCGGCGCTATTACACGAAGGCAAATCCTATGCGGAAGGTTTCGACGTGGTCCATCGGCACGACCTCGGAACTTTCTACTTCTACCGTCCTGCGCAACAGATCTTGAAGGCCGTCGAGGTGAAACTGCCGGCAAAACAGCGCGTGGGCTACATCATGGGCGCGGGCGACAATATCCCGGCAGTGCTTAAACAGCTCGGGATCAATCTTGAGGTTTTAAGTTCCGCCGACCTTGAAAGCGGAGACCTCAACCGGTTTGACACCATCGTCCTTGGCATCCGCGCCTACGACGTGCGCCGCGACGTCCGCGACAATAACCGCCGTCTGCTTGGCTTCGTAGCCCAGGGCGGTACACTTGTGGTCCAGTACAACCAGGATGTGGCAGCCTTCAATGCAGGCCGCTACACGCCTTTTCCCGCCACCGCCAGTACGCAACGCGTGTCTGTGGAAGATTCGCCGGTTGAAGTTCTTCGCTTGCAGGATTCTCTTTTCCACTACCCTAACGAGATCTCAACTCGTGACTTTGAGGGCTGGATCCAGGAGCGGGGAGCCTATTTCATGAGCACCTGGGACCCACGTTTCGAGCCTTTGCTCAGTTGCCACGATCCCGGAGAGCCCGCGCTTCAGGGCGGGCTGCTGCGCGCGACGTATGGCAGAGGACTCTACATCTACACAGGATATGCCTTTTTTCGGCAGGTTCCGGCCGGCGTGCCCGGCGCAATTCGCCTGTTTGTGAACATTATCAGCGCGCGAGCACAGAGTCCGACTTCTTGACGTCCCAACGAGAGCACATCCCGAAAGGAAAGGCGACCTCATGAAACTGCACACCTTTCTCAACGATGGCGGAAACTGCGACCAGGCGTTCCGATTCTATGAACACCATCTCGGCGGAAAAATCATCATGATGATGACCCGCGACCAACTGCCCAACCGGGAGGAAATTCCGCCCGATCAGAGAAACTCGATTGTCCATGCCCGCCTGAGGATCGGAGAGACGGAGCTTATGGGAGCCGATGTTCCGCCGGACCGTTTCCAGCCCATGCAGAGCGTCTATCTTTCCCTCACAGTCGACAGCAGAGAAGAGGCGGAACGCATTTATGCCCTGCTCTCCGATGGCGGGCAGATCTTCATGCCCATGGAGGAGACCTTTTACGCCTTTCGCTTTGCGATGCTCAGAGACAGGTTCGGCACTTCCTGGATGATTCTTCACGAACGCCCGGGGGAGCAGAGAAACTGAGAATTCGGGAGATCGCGTCCTGCAAAAGACGAGGGTCTGTCAGCCACAGGATGACACGATCACTGAACGCGCAAGTGAGACGGCGCTACAGTGGGGAACGGACTTCAGAGCTCCCACGCCTGGCGACACCGCTACGGGACACCTGCAGTCTGCTTTATGTTTATGAATCAACGTCGAGAGGAATGGTGCAGAAAGCCAAGGTGCCTACCCGAATGACCGTCGCTCTTGCCTGTGCTCTCGTAGCAACGGTCATGTGCCAGGCGGGGGGACCTGAAACCGTGGTTGTGCAAAACGGGTCGGTGGGGCTCCGTGGACTGATTTGGCGTCCGGACGGTCGAGGGCCGTTCCCAGCGATACTCCTCAATCATGGAAGTGGCCGCACGCGGGAGCAATTGGCGCGACTGGGACCATACGAGGAGCAAGCCGGGACGTTGGGACCGGTGTTTGCTCGTCATGGTTATGTATTCTTGTATCTTTTCCGGCGCGGGGTCGGGCTCTCGGCGAGCCAAGGCACAAGCGCCGTGGACATGATGAACAATAGGCTCGCCTCCGACGGGCAGGCAGCAAGGAACTCGCTGCAGTTACAGCTCTTAGAGGGACGGGAGCTTAGCGATGCTAACGCGGGGGTTGCTTTCCTACGGAGTCGTCCTGATGTTGACCCCAGGAATATCGCGCTTATCGGCGACTCGTTCGGCGGTTCCCTTACCATCCTCCAGGCCGGCCGGGTGCCGGATCTCGGAGCTGTAGTCATCTTCTCCTGCGCCGGCCACAGTTGGGACCGCTCGCCAGAGCTCCAGACGCGGCTGCTGGCCGCTGTCGCAGATATCCGTGCACCGGTATTTTTCCTTCATGCTGCCAATGACTATTCGCTTGACCCCGGAAGGATTCTGGACGCGCGGCTTGAGCAATTGGGCAGGCCCCACCGCCTCAAGATTTACCCTCCTGTTGGCCGAACAGCCGACGAGGGGCACGGTCTACTCTATCTCGCGGTGAGCACCTGGGAGCCCGACGTGTTCGCCTTCCTGGACGAATACCTGCGCAAGTGAGCTGGTCGGGAAGGGCGTGCGATCGGGGGAATGAGTTATATTTGGGTAAGAGCGATCCTCCATGAGCCAGGTGGATGAAGTTCGGGCGGCGGCGGACATCGTTCGTATCGTAGGGGAGCATGTCAGGCTGCGCAAGGCGGGCGTAAACTTGGTAGGGCTCTGTCCTTTTCACCAGGAGAAGACGCCCTCCTTTGCGGTTCATCCCGCTAAGCAGATTTTCCACTGTTTCGGCTGCGGCGTGGGCGGCGATGTCTTCAAGTTCGTGATGCTGCTGGAGAACCTGACATTTCCAGAAGCCCTGCGGCGGGTCGCGGAAAAGGTGGGAATCACCCTGCGGGAGACGGTCGGGGACGAGACCTACGACGCGCAGGCGCGAGAGCGAGCCGTTCTTTACAAGATGCATGAGGCTGCCGCAAAATTCTTTGCTGCGCAGCTTAGCGGAACGCCTGAAGGCCGTCTGGCGCGCGCCTATCTCGCGGACCGAGGACTTTCTGATGAAGTGATCGGACGCTTTCGCTTGGGATACGCGCCTTCGGATGGCCAGGCGCTTACGCGCCATTTGCGTGAGGCAGGGTTCCGAAGCGAGTCATTTGAGAAGAGCGGTTTGATCTTGCGAGATGCAGAACGTGAACGTTTTTACGACCGCTTCCGGCGGCGCGTGATCTTCCCCATTGCGAACGAAAGCGGGAAAGTAGTGGCCTTCGGCGGGCGGGCGCTGGGTGATGACCAACCGAAGTATCTGAATTCTCCTGAGACGCCCATCTACACCAAGGGCCGCGTGCTTTATCATCTGGACCGTGCTGCACCGGCAATTCGGAAGCTCGATTACGCCATCCTGGTGGAAGGCTACATGGATTGCATTCGAGTGGCGTCGAGCGGACTTGAAAACGTCGTGGCTTCCTGCGGCACCAGCCTGACCGAAGCGCAGGTTCGTCTGCTGGGCCGATCCTCGCGGCGGGTGGTGGTCAATTACGACCCTGACACGGCGGGTGTCGCAGCCACGGAACGGTCGCTTGCCCTGCTGCTCGAAGAAGGCTTTGAGGTGAGGGTGCTCACGCTGTCCGAGGGCCTTGACCCGGACGGGTTTATCCGCAAACAAGGTGCGGCCCAATACGAAAGGCTTCTCGCCGCCGCGCCGATGTACCTCGACTACTTGACCGAACGTGCCGTGGCGCAACACGATACGACCAGGCCAGAAGGGAAGGTGGCGGCAGCTAACGCCGTACTCCCTTACCTCGCAAGAATCCCAAACCCTATGTTGCGCGCCGAACTCGCGGACCGTCTCGCAGACAGACTTCACTTGGATGAGCGCCTTTTCCGCGAAGAGCTGAGACGTGCCGCTAGCAAAGCTCAGCGCGAGATTCAGGTCAGGCTCGAAGAGGTAAAGCGGAAGACCTTGCCAGCCGAGAGGGAACTGCTTCGTGCGTTCTTCGACAGTGAAGAGGTCGCGGATGAGTTCCTACCGCGAGTTGTGGAAGAGGGCGTCTCAGAGGGATTGCTTTCGGAAGGGGTTTTCAAGCAACTGCTAGACTTGCGGCGTCAAGGACGTAGGCTCGATCCCGTCCGCCTCGTCGATTCCCTGAGCAAGGACGAGCAACAACTCGTGTTTGAGAGTCTGTCCGCAACTGGCGAAGTCGGAAACCGAGACCCCGTTGAAATTCATTACATGGCGCTCAGGCGGAAGAAGCTGGAGCGCAACGCCGAAAACATCCGAACCCAGATTGAGCAGGCCTCCCGGCAGCATGACGCCGCGAAGTTGCGCGAGCTTCAGTCCACTAAGCTCCTTCTAGACAAGGAGTTGCGAGAGTTGGCCCGACCGGCAAAAACTCCGCAAAAAAATCAAACGAAGTAGTGTAGTATTACATCTAAGTAGATAGAGCCGTTCGGTTTGGCGGCAAGTGGTTGAGCGTGCACACCCAAAATCACGACGGCACTTGGGAGAAAGGGGAGAGTGTCGCCGTCTCCTGTTTCTAGTCCGGATGGCAGTCCTGCTCCCGTGGGGGGATCAAAGCATTGGCTTTCGACGACAAGTTTGACCAATTAAATAAGCTCATCAATCTGGGTAAGGAAAAGGGGTATCTCCTCTACGACGAGGTGAATGACCTTCTTCCTTCCGACG
>Ga0070741_10019043_pt1 | contig 11014 bp, 14 predicted proteins | sample Coa_R1_4_FD_66440 | JGI IMG/M metagenome (GOLD analysis project Ga0070741, IMG submission 66440) | Surface soil microbial communities from Centralia Pennsylvania, which are recovering from an underground coalmine fire - Coalmine... | ecosystem: Environmental > Terrestrial > Soil > Unclassified ...
CTGGACCTGCTCAGCGCCCTCCCCTGAGTCGTCGGCGCCGGCAAACTGTTCGGCGTAGATCGACGCCATGGCCGCGGCGACGGCGGCAGTGAAGCGTTCGTAGCGATTCAGCAGTTCAACGCCGGCTGGCGTCAGTCGCGAGCGGCCGCCACCCACGCCGCCCACGTCGCTTTCGAGCACGGCGACGCCGAGGTTGTTCTCCAGCTCGCGCACCTTGCCCCAGGCGCGCCGGTACGAGAGACCCATCGCCGCCGCCGCCTGCGCCAGCGAGCCGGAATCCTGCACATGACGCAGCAACCGGGCGCGATAGTCGCTCAGCGCCACGCGGCCGTCCTGTTCCAGCCAGAGCTTGACCCGCGGGTGCATGGTTGCGGCCGCCGCTCAGGCGGTGGCTGCCGCCGGCGTCTCCACCGAGCGCCGCTTCGCCACCGCGATCACGTCGTCCAGCCCGTCCACGAGCCGGTCGAGCTGGGCCTGGCTTAGCTCGGCCAGCAGGGCGCCGATCGCTTCGCGCGCCCGGCGTTCGAGGTCGCCCACGGTACGCTCTCCGGCTTCGGTGAGGAAGTTGCGTACCAGCCGGCGGTCGCGGGCGTCCTCTTCGCGCCGCACCAGCCCCTGGTTGACCAGGCGATCGACCAGCCCGGTGACGGTGGACGGCGTGACGCCGAGCCGGCTGGCGATCACGCCGGACGGGGCGCCGGGCTCGGCGCGGATCAGGCCGACCACTTTGAGCGTGGGCAAAGTGAGCTTCAGCTCCGCCCAGGCATGCAGGCGGATCGGATCGAACAGGGTGATGACGGTCGAAAAGAGATCGATAGCGCGTTCGGTTTGCTCTGCCCGATTCACGGTCGCGCCTCCGTCTGGAGCACTTCGGCAGGCACCGCTCAGCGTGCGGAAACAGTAGTTGATGCCCACCAGCAGGTCAACGTTCCGGCGCTCGACCGAGGCCGGCGCGCGGCGCTAGCATGCCTTTGATGAGGTTTTCCCCTTCGGCCGATCAGCATTCGCGCGAACCGGACGATGCCGCCCGCCTCGCCGAGCTGCACGCCGGCTTCGGTTCGAACACCGAGAATGCCGTCCTGCGCCAGCATATTACAGCAGAGTTGCAAGTTCACGGCTTGCTGACTTTTCGGCGGTTCATGCAGCTCGCGCTATACCACCCCGATGAAGGCTACTACCGCCGCCGCGAGCCGATCGGGGCGCGCGGCGACTATCTGACCAGCCCCGAGTTACACCCGCTGTTCGGCGCCGTGCTGCGCCGCCAGCTCGCGGAGCTGTGGGCGGCGCTCGATCGACCATCCACGTTCACGGTCGTCGAAGTGGGCGCCGGCAGCGGCGCACTCGCGCGCGCGATTCTCGGCGTTCCCGAGGACGCGTTCGGCGCGGCCCTGCGTTACCTGATCGTCGAGCCCGACCCGCGGCTGCGCACGCTGCAGACACGCACGCTCGGCTCGCTGGCGGACGCGGTGCGCTGGCGCGAGGCGCTCGCGGCGGAAGCGGCGCCGGTGGGCTGTGTGCTGAGCAATGAGTTGGTCGACAGCTTCCCCGTCCATCGTGTGACCGTGCGCGACGGCAGGCTGCGCGAGTTGTGGGTCGGGCTGGAGGACGGGCGCTTCGTCGACGTCGAGGGCGACCCCTCCACGCCCGAGCTGGCGGCGTATTTCGCGCGGCTCGGTTTGCTGCCCGGCGACGGCTGCGTGGCCGAGGTCAACCTGGACGCGCTCGCCTGGCTGCGCGAGGCGGCGGCCGCGATCGATCGCGGCTTCGTGCTCACGCTGGATTACGGCTATCCAGCGCGGCAGCTCTATGCGCCCTGGCGGCGGCAGGGTACCTTGCTCTGCTACTCGCGCCACACGGTGCAGACGGATCCGTACGTTCGTATCGGACAGCAGGATCTGACCGCGCACGTGGACTTCAGCTCGCTCGCGGCCGCCGGCGAGCCGGCCGGGCTGCAGACGCTCGGCTTCACCACGCAGCAGCGCCTGCTCGCGGCGCTTGGCATCGACGAGGCGCTGCGGGGCGGGCCGGCCGCACTGGCGCTGGAAGAGTACCTCGCCCGCCGCCGCGCCGTGGCCGACCTGCTCAATCCGGAGGGGCTGGGGCGGGTGCGCGTGCTGCTGCAGGGGAAGCACGCCGGCACGCCGGCGCTGCGCGGCTTCGCCGGGGGCAACGAGGTCGAGTCGCTATGGACGCGCTGACGGCGGGCCAGCCGGCGCCGCCGTTCCGCCTGCCGGAGCTGGACGGCGAGGCGGTGGTGCCCGATCCCGCCGGGCGGCGGCTGGTGCTGATGTTCTTCCAGGAGGCGGGCACGCCGACCTGCACGACGCAGGTGCAGTCGCTGGCGCAGGAGGGTGAGCTGCTGGCCGAGCTGGGCGCCGAAGCGATCTTCATCAGCACGGACCCGCTGGCACGGCTGCAGGAGTTCGCCCGCGAGCTGCCGCCGGACGCGCGGCTGGCGAGCGACGCCGACGGTGCGGTGGCGCGGGCGTACGGCGTGTACGATGAGAGCGGCCGCCGTGCGCGGCGGGCGGCGTTCGTGGTCGAGGCGGACGGCACGATCGGCCTGGCGCTGCCCTGGTACAACCCGCTCAACAGCGAGCAGCTCGCGCAGCTGTTCGCGGCGCTCGGCCTCGACGCTGAAGCCGGCGCCTGACAGGAACCCGACCATGGCCGAAGAAGCCTACAGCGCCACCGTGCTCGACCACTTTCAGAACCCGCGCAACGCCGGCACGCTGGAGCAGCCCGACGCCGTCGGCATCACCACCAACCCGGTTTGCGGCGACACGATGAAGCTGATGCTGCGCATCGACGGCGACGTGATCCGCGAGGCGCGCTGGCAGACCGTCGGCTGTCCGGCCGCGATCGCCACCAGCTCGATCGCCACGGAGCTGATCCTGGGCAAGGATCTCGCCAGCGTCGAGTCGCTGACACGCGAGCAGATCGCCGAGGCGGCGGGCGGTCTGCCGCCCAGCAAGCTGCACTGCTCCGTGCTGGCGCAGGACGCGCTGCGCAAGGCGATCCGCGCGTACCGGGCGCGTGCGTCGGTCTGATGCAGCAGCCGCTTGCCGAGTGCGTGGCCGGCGTCGTGCTGGCTGCCGGGCTCTCGACGCGCATGGGATCGCCCAAGGCGTTGCTGGACTGGGACGGCCGTCCGCTGGTCGCATTTCAGCTTGAGCAACTGCACCGTGCCGGCTGCGAGCCGTTGCTGCTGGTCAGCGGGCACGCCGCCGAGCGGGTGGAGGCCGCCGCCCGCGGCTGCGGCGCGACGATCGTGCGCAATCCCCACTACGCCGAGGGGCGAGCGACCTCGGTGCGCGCGGCCGCACGTTCCCTGCCTGACGGGATCGGTGCGGTGGTGCTGCTGAACGTCGATCAGCCGCGCCGCGCCGAGACGATCGCGGCGCTGATCGCGGCGCACCGGGCGGGCCGGGCGCCGATCACAGTTCCGGTCTTCGCCGGCAGGCGCGGCCACCCCGCGATCTTCGCCGGCGCGCTGCTCGGGGAGTTACGCGCCGTCGACGAGGCGACGGAGGGGCTACGCGCGGTCTCACGCCGGCACGCGAACGCACGGCTCGAAGTACCGTACGACAGCGAGGAGGTGTTGCTCGACTGCAACGATCCGGCGGCCTACGAGCGGGCGCTGGCGTTCTGGGCGCGTTGAGGACCGCGCCGGACATTCGTCAGCAGTGGCTCGCGTAACGGGGTGATCGCTTCCGCAGTATCACCCGCCTCCGCCTCGTCGTGTAGCGTGGCTGCGAGGGCGTCGAGCCCATGCAGCAGGTTGCGCCGAGCGGCGTCCGACAGCGCACGCAGGCCGGCGGCGCTGCGCTCGGCGGAAGCAGTGCAGAGCGTCCGGATCACCTCGCGACCCGCGTCGCTCAGCACGACGCGCACCACCCGCCGATCCACGCGGTCCGCGGTGCGTGTGATCCAGCCGCGCCGCTCCAGCCGGTCGAGGATACCGGTGATGTTCGGCGGCGAAACCGCCATCTGCTCGGCCAGCCAGCTCACGCGGGCACTGCCGCGCTCGCCGAGGATCAGCAGCACCTTGAGCTGCGGCATGGTCAGGTCGGCATGCGCCCAGCGCTCGGCACCCGCGACCAACAGGCCGTACAGCACGGTACTCAAGCGCTCGATCAGATCGGTATCGGATACGCCTTCACTCATCGAACGTGTTGCCGGCACTTTCCCCCAGCGGGCCAGCCGCCAGTGTGCGACTGGTTTGCCGGGGCTTCGTAGTTCGTGCGGGGATAATGGATGGCCTCAGTATGTGCGGAACCGCGCCTCACGCCGCCATGCATCGATAGGGCTATTCGCCCAGCTCATCGCCCTACCGCAACCGGCGGCCCACCGCGGCCGCTGCCCCAGCTTGCATCGCCCGCGCCGGCCGGCGCGGGCCGGCGCCGGCCGATCTGAGCACAGCCGTGCAACCGCGGGACGGTCCAGGCGCCCGCGCGCCAGGCGCGCTGCGCTTGACTGAGGGACGGGAGGTTGGTACCCTCATGGCCGAAGCGCGCGCAGCAGGTGCGCGGTAGCTTGCCTGTTTTCCGGGAGCCGTGGGAGAGACGGCAGCGATGGAAGGCAGGCGGGCGGCGCGGATGCGGTCGCTGCCGGGCGCTCGCGGCGGAGCATGAGCGGGCCGGCGGCCGGTCCGCGATTGATCTCTCGCCCGGGTGGCGCAACGGCAGCGCAACCGATTTGTAATCGGTAGGTTAGGGGTTCGAATCCCCTCTCGGGCTCCGAACCGCATCACCGCGGCGCAGCGCGAACCGGGGAAACGGCCACCGCCCGCGTCCATTCACCGCCCTCTGGCACCTGCTGTCCGACGCCCGCGACCGCCCTCATAGCTCAGCCGGCAGAGCGCGTTCTTGGTAAGAACGAGGTCTCCAGTTCGAATCTGGATGAGGGCTCCAGCGCGTTCCGGCGTGGCGCAACGCTTAGATCTTTTCGATAGAGACACACCCACGGCCGCCGTGCGGTGAGGAGGACAGACAGACCATGGCGAAGGCGAAGTTCGAGCGGACGAAGCCGCACGTGAACGTGGGGACGATCGGGCACGTGGACCACGGCAAGACGACGCTGACGGCGGCGATCACCAAGGTCCTGGCGCTGCGGGGGGAGGCGCAGTTCCGCAGCTTTGACAGCATCGACAACGCGCCGGAGGAGCGGGCGCGGGGGATCACGATCGCGATCGCGCACGTGGAGTACGAGACGGACAAGCGGCACTACGCGCACGTGGACTGCCCGGGGCACGCCGACTACATCAAGAACATGATCACCGGGGCGGCGCAGATGGACGGGGCGATCCTGGTCGTGGCCGCGCCGGAGGGGCCGATGCCGCAGACGCGGGAGCACATCCTCTTGGCCAAGCAGGTCGAAGTGCCCAGCATCGTGGTCTACCTGAACAAGGTCGACCAGATGGACGACCCGGAGCTGTTGGACCTGGTCGAGCTGGAGCTGCGGGAGCTACTCAGTAAGAACGGCTTCCCCGGCGACGACCTGCCGATCATCCGCGGCAGTGCGCTGGCGGCGCTGGAGAGCAGCGCGACCGACCCGAACGCGCCGGAGTACGCCAGCATCCTGGAGCTGATGGCGGCGGTGGACGACTACGTGCCCACGCCGGTGCGCCCCACGGACAAGCCGTTTCTGATGCCGGTGGAGGACGTGTTCGGGATCAAAGGGCGGGGCACGGTGGTCACGGGGCGGATCGAGCGCGGCGTGGTCAAAGTGGGCGATGAGATCGAGATCGTGGGGCTCAGGGAGACGCGGCGGAGCATCGTCACGGGCGTGGAGATGTTCAAGAAGACGCTGGACCAGGGGGAGGCGGGGGACAACGCCGGCTGCCTGTTGCGCGGGATCGAGCGCACGGACGTGGAGCGGGGGCAGGTGCTGGCGAAACCCGGCAGCATCCGCCCGCACACGAGGTTCGCGGCGGAGGTCTACGTGCTCTCCAAAGAGGAGGGCGGGCGGCACACGCCGTTCTTCAAGGGCTACCGGCCGCAGTTCTACATCCGCACCACGGACGTGACCGGCAACATCAGCTTCGCCGAGGGGATCGAGATGGTGATGCCCGGCGACAACATCCAGATGCAGGTGGAGCTGATTCAGCCCGTCGCCATCGAGGAGGGGCTGCACTTCGCCATCCGCGAGGGCGGCCGCACCGTCGGCGCCGGCGTCATCACCAAGGTCGCGGAGTAGACCGGCATGGCGAAGAAGGAAGACCGACAGATCATCCATCTCGCCTGCACCGAGTGCCGCGAGCGGACGTACACGACGACGAAGAATCGGCGCAACGATCCGGATCGGTTGGAGCTGCGCAAGTACTGTCCGCGCTGCCGCGGCCACCGGCCGCATCGCGAGACCCGCTAACGCGGGCGAAGGCGTAAACTGGAAGATGGCTGCTCTGCAGCCAGCTCAAGGCAGAGGCGGGGGCGCCGATCGCCCCCGCCTTGCAGTGAAGGCCGGTGCGGCAGCCTGCGCCAGTGCCCCATACGACCGAACGACCGAGGCTCAGCCGACGATGAAAGGCCGCGACCATGAACCGTGAAGCACGGCGCCATCCGCCGCAGGCGAAGCCCGGACGGGGCGGAAGGGCGGGCGCGGTTCGCCCGTCGCTGAGCGGCGGCGGAGTGAGCGGTGGCGGCCGGGCGGCGCGGCTCGGCGGCGCCGGGCGCTCGATCTTCGGCGCCAACTGGCTGCAGGAGATCTGGGGTGAGCTGAAGAAGGTGCAGTGGCCCACCCGTTCGGAGGCCTGGCATCTGACCCTGGTCGTGATCCTCGTCTCGGTCGTGGTGGGTGTGGCGCTCGGCGCCTTCGACTCCGGCTTCGGCTGGTTCATGGAACACACCGTGCTGCGGTAGCCGAACGAGCAGGCGAGGGCGCGACGGGATTGGGGCCACAAGGACCAGAATCATGGCGGTCAACACAGAGAAGCGGGCAGCGGATGAGGCGATCGACGGCGCGGAGAATCCGCCCGCTTCGCCGGATGGCGATACCACGGCCCAGGACGGGCGGCAGTGGTACGTGATTCACACCTACTCCGGCTACGAAAACAAGGTCAAGGCGAACCTCGAGCACCGCATCGAGAGCATGGACGTGCGCGATCGCATCTTCCAGGTCGTGATCCCGACCGAAGAGGAGATCGAGATCCGCGACGGCCAGCGGCGGATGGTTTCGCGTAAGCGCTTCCCCGGCTACGTGCTCGTGGACATGTTGGAGCTGCGCGAGGGCGACGAGGCGTCCAACAAAGCCTGGTACGTGGTGCGCAACACGCCCGGCGTCACCGGTTTCGTCGGCTCCGGCAACAAGCCGGTACCGCTCGAGCCGGCCGAGGTGCGCAAGATCCTCAACCTGATGAAGGCGGAGGAGCCGCGCGTCAAGGTGAGCTTCCAGATCGGCCAGCCGGTGCGCATCATCGACGGCCCGTTCATCGACTTCACCGGCACGGTGGACGAGATCAACGTGGAGAAGGGCAAGGTCAAGGTGCTCGTCTCCTTCTTCGGCCGCGAGACGCCGGTGGAGCTGGACTTCCTGCAGGTCGAGCAGGTCAAATAGCGCAACGCCAGCCTGCTGGCCGCGCAGAATCGCCTGTGCCGGCGCCCGTGTTCAGCAGCGGCGCCGGCACGGCCATGAAGAGGGCAGAACCGTGGCGAAGAAAGTCCGCGCCATCGTCAAGCTCGCGATTCCCGCGGGCAAGGCGAGTCCGGCGCCGCCGGTGGGGCCGGCGCTCGGCCAGCACGGCATCAACATCATGGGCTTCGTCAAGGAGTACAACGAGAAGACGGCCTCGCAGGCGGGCACGATCGTGCCGGTCGAGATCACCGTCTTCGAAGACCGCTCCTTCACCTTTGTCTTGAAGACGCCGCCCGCCGCCGAGCTGTTGAAGAAGGCCGCCGGCGTCGAGAAGGGCAGCGCCAGCCAGAAGAAAGACCACGTTGGCTCCGTCACCGAGGCGCAGTTGCGTGAGATCGCCCAGGTGAAGCTGAAAGACCTCAACGCTTACGACGTCGAGGCGGCGATGAAGCAGATCGCCGGCACCGCGCGCCAGATGGGCATCGAGGTTACGCCGGGATAGGCCGGGCCCTCATCCCCGTCCCTTCCCCCAATCCTGGGGGAAGGGCGATCCTGGGTCGGGCGCTCCGACTGATGTGCGGTTAACCAAGCACCCTCTCGGCATGGCGATGCCGCTCTCCCCTCGCCCAGGATTGGGAGAGGGGCCGGGGGTGAGGGCCGACCAGCCGGCCACTCCCACTTGGAGGTTTTGACCATGCCAAAACACGGCAAGAAGTACACCGAGGTCGCGAAGCTCGTCGATAAGAGCAAGCTCTACAGCCCCGAGGACGGCATCAAGCTCGCCCGGCAGGCGCACTTCGCCAACTTCGACGAGACGGTCGAAGTCCACCTGCGCACCGGCCTCGACCCGCGCCACGCAGACCAGCAGGTGCGCGGCACGGCGCTGCTGCCGCATGGCCTGGGCAAGACGGTGCGTGTGCTGGTTTTCGCCGAAGGCGAGGCCGCCCGCACGGCCCAGGAGGCCGGCGCCGATTACGTTGGCAGCGATGACCTGATCAACCAGATCCAGGGCGGCTGGACGGACTTCGACGTGGCGCTGGCCGTGCGCGACCTCATGGGCAAGGTCGGCCGCCTCGGCCGCGTGCTCGGTCCGCGCGGGTTGATGCCGAACCCGCGCTCCGGCACGGTGGTCGAGCCGCAGGACGTGGCTCGCGCCGTCAACGACGCCCGCCAGGGTCGCGTGGAGTTTCGCCTCGACCGCACGGCACTGATGCACGTGCCGATCGGCAAGGTCAGCTTCGAAGACGGCGCCCTGCTGGACAACATGGCGACGCTGGTGCAGGCGATCGTGCAGGCGAGGCCGAGCGGCGCCAAGGGGCAGTACATCCGCAGCATCACCGTGGCGACGACGATGGGACCGGGGATCCCCCTGGAGCTGACGCCGACGCTGGCGCTGCAGGCGCACTAGCGGCGGTTTCGGCTATACTGACCGGGACAAGCGCATATCACGGAACACGCGCAGCCAGAGACAGCAGGCGGCCCGCGGGCCTTAATCTTCCAGCCTGCCGAGGCGAGCGATCCGCAACCGGCCACGGGTGTCCTCCGCGCCCGCTGTTTGCCGCGAACGGACCCTCGCGCCTCTGGTGCGGGGGTTTCTTCGTGGGCGGCGCCTGGCGGCTCGATTGTCCGGAGGTGGTAACGTCCGGAACGCCGTTGAGCGAGCCGGCCGCCGCACGGCGGGAGTGAAGGGAGGGCAGGCACGTGCCGACGGCACGCAAGGAGCAGCAGGTCGAGGAGCTGCATGATCTGGTCTCGCGCGCCACGATCGCGATCAGCACCGGCTATCGCGGGCTGAGCGTGGGGGAGATGATGACGCTGCGCCGCCGCATGCGCGAGGCCGGCGTCGAGGTGCGCGTGGTCAAAAACACGCTGTTGAAGCTGGCGGCGGAGCGCGCCGGCCAGCCGAAGTTCGCCGAGCTGGGCATCGGTCCGACGGCGATCCTGTTCGGCTACGGCGACGTGGCCGCGCCGGCGAAGGCGGTGCAGGAGTACGTGCGCACGGCGCGTAACGCACTCACGGTCAACTCGGCTTACATGGACGGCCAGGTGCTGAACGCCAGTGAGCTTGGCGATATCGCCAACCTGCCGTCCAGAGAGCAGATGCTGGCGAACTTCATGGGCGGGCTGCGCTCGCCGGTGGCCGCGTTCGCCAGCCTGTTGCAGGGCACGATTCAGCAGTTCGCCGGCCTTGTCGACGCGCGGGCCAACCAGCTTGAGGGCAGCGCGGCCTGATCGTCGGGTCGCCACAGGAATACCGAGCGAATCCCCGGCGTGTGCCGGGGCAGAGGAGGAACGGACGCGATGGCGAGCGAGCGTGTGCAGCAGGTGTTGGACATCATCAAGGAGATGACGATCCTCGAGCTGCGCGACCTGAACAAGCAGATCGAAGAGGTGTTCGGCGTGACGGCGGCGGCGCCGATGATGATGGCTGCCGGTATCGCGCCGGCGGCGGGTGGCGGCGGTGCCGCGGCGGCCGAGGCGCCGGCCGAGGAGCAGACCGAGTTCACCGTCATGCTCACCAACTTCGGCGAGAACAAGATCGGCGTGATCAAGGCGGTGCGCGAGGTCACATCGCTGGGCCTTAAAGAGGCGAAGGACCTGGTCGAGAGCGCCCCGGTGGCCGTCAAAGAGGGCGTCACCAAGGAAGAGGCCGACTCGATCAAGGCGAAGCTGGCCGAGGCCGGCGCGGGCGTCGAAGTCAAGTAGCCCGCGTAGCCTCACCCCCTGCCCCCTCTCCATTCCATGGAGAGGGGGTTTTGCTTTTGCCCGCTGCCGGTCCAGCGGCGCCGAGCCTCAGGGCGCTTTCCGGGACGGGGAAGGGCGCAGTTTGCCGGTCATGACTTTGATATGCAAAGTACTCTGCATGTGCTACGGTGCCAGTCAGAGCCGCACGCCGGCCAGGAGCGTTCCATGCGGGCCAAGCTGATCCTGCCCGCGCTCACCGAGGCCACCAGCCCTTCTTCCGTCCGATCAAGTACGCGCTTTTCCCGCCGCTGGGACTGGCGACGCTCGCCGGCTACCTGAGCGAAGACGACGAGGTCACGCTCTGCGACGAGCACGTCGAGCGGCTCGACCTGAACGACGCGCCGGACCTGGTGGTGATTCAGGTCTATGTCACCTCCGCCCGCCGCTCGTATGCGATCGCCGACCACTACCGCGGCCGCGGCGTCCGGGTGGTGTTGGGCGGGCTGCACGTCACCTCGTTGCCGGATGAGGCGGCGCAGCACGCCGATACGATCTTCCTCGGGCCGGGCGAAGATACGTGGCCGCGCTTCCTGGCCGACTTGCGAGCCGGGTGTCCGCAGCCGCGCTACGCGTCGCAGGAACGCACGCTGGCGGGCCTGCCACCGGTGCGGCGCGACCTGATTAGGGTCTGTCTGATGAATCGATTTGGGGGCGTTAGTAGCATTGGGTTGCCGGTTTTCGCTGGCCGTTCCACGCG
>Ga0070741_10019044_pt1 | contig 11014 bp, 12 predicted proteins | sample Coa_R1_4_FD_66440 | JGI IMG/M metagenome (GOLD analysis project Ga0070741, IMG submission 66440) | Surface soil microbial communities from Centralia Pennsylvania, which are recovering from an underground coalmine fire - Coalmine... | ecosystem: Environmental > Terrestrial > Soil > Unclassified ...
CGGGTTTTTGAGATCTTATCTGTTCTTGTGAGCACGCTGATTCAGGAAATAGGAGAGTAGCTATAAAGCTATATTCCTCTTGCACAAAGACGTGTCTTTGTGCTAAGCTCTACAGCGGAATATGCTCAGCAGTGCCTTCTCGGTGCTCTACGACCCGGCTCTAAATGTTCTGAGACGCTCCTCGTTCCTCTGTTGAACGCGAGGATAGCTTTTTACAGGTCTATACACCGAACAGCCTCGCTTGTATTCTGATGTATACGTTTTATGTTTTTCTTGTGTTTTTTACCTGTCTTTGTTTATTGCTTTTGCCATTTTTCTTTCAGAGGTAAGTTTCTATGCCCTATGCGGTGGGAGAATATTACGAGCGGGTCAACGATTACGATCTCGAATATCAAAGTCAATCGGAACAGGATGTGCCCTTCTGGTGTGAGCTGGTGATGCGTTATACACCACGACGAGTGCTCGAACTGGCATGCGGCAGCGGTCGCATCGGTATTGAGCTGTTGCATAGCCCTGGCGACTTCCAGTTAGAAGGGCTGGATATCGCGCCGGAGATGCTTGCTGCCTATCAGCGCAAGCTAGCACGCGAACCGGAGGCGACACAGCAGCGTGTTACGCTCCACGAAGGCGATATGTGTGATTATCAACTGGAGCATAAAGGCGATTTTGATCTGATCTTTTTGCCGTTCAACTCGATTGCCCATCTCTACGAAATCGAGCAGCAACTCGCTGCCTTCAAAAATACCTATGATCACCTCGCTCCAGATGGTCGCTTTGTCGTCGACACCTTCTTGCCCGATATCGATTACTTGAGTGATGCCCTGAACCGTCCGTCGCACGTCTACCTGGAAGATGAGATTGAGGCCCCCGACGACGAGTTTACGATGCTGCTCTACACCAGTCGCAAGTACGATCCCATTGAGCAGTTACAACACATTCTCTGGACACACGAGAAGTTTTTCCAGACCGGCGAGAATGAGCGCTATCTGACGCGGCTGGATATGCACGTCTTCTTTCCACGCGAACTGCAATTGCTCTTCCTGGCCAGCGGCTTCAGCATCGAAGCCATCTACGGCAGCTACGACTGGAAGCCATTTGGCCGAGGCACCCGGCAAATCGTTGTAGGTCGCAAACGTAAGTAACAAACACAAGTCATCCCCATCTTTTCGAGCATCTGTTAGATCATGCTGAATCCCCGCCTATGGCGGGCACGCACAGACAACTTCTTTCACCATCTATTGGAGGTAGATGGTGAAAGAAGTTGTCTGTGCTGCGGTGCAATTTTCACTACCTCATCCCCAAAAGTATCACTCATTCTCAACATTTATCATTATTTCGTTTATATCGGTGGATAGTACTATCATTGAGGATAGACTCGCATTTTGACTCACATTGACTCTTTGTTCGCTTGTCATCGAGCTGAGTGAATACAAGCAGGCAAAGACTCTAATACCCATATGCATTCACCAACCCCCAAAGGGGGCACGGCGCTGCTCTCGCAGCCTCTTGAGAGTCCGCCAGAAACGCTGCATTCGCAGCTAGCGCTTCGCGCTCATCTGGCGGAGAGGAGTGCGCGCTCCGCGCTCATGTGAATGCAAGGAAATATAAGCTATGGAACAAATTAAGGGAAAAATCGATGAAATTGAATGGTTTCTACAAATTTCAGGCAAGCAAAGAGCAAATCTTTGCCGCTCTGCTCGACCCAAAGCAACTTGAAGCGACTATTCCTGCATGCGACAGTGCCTGGTATTCCAATACCTGGGGCCATATAGAGGTGAGCATTAAGACCCCCGTGCCGGGTCTGGAAGGTCCGTATGTTATCAGTGTCAAGGTTTTGGAGAAGCACGAACCAGACATGCTAGTGCTGAGTGCAGGACGAAATGGGACCATTGGGGGAAAAGTCAACACAGTGACGCGGATCTCCCTGACCGATGAGGCCGATGGGACTATGCTGACGTATGAGACGACGGCAGAACTCTCTGGTCCCATTGCCGCAGCCAACAATCCTCTATTCCAGGGGATCGCTAAACATTCTCTCAAGACATTCTTTAAGAATCTGGATGCCTCTCTTGTACAAGGATCTACAGTAAAATAAACATGCACAACTTTGGCAGAACCGACATGAGCGTGAGTCCCTTGGGTCTGGGGACCAGTCAATTCGCGAAGGCTTCTTTTGAGGAGGCCAGTCGCGTCTTGCACTCAGCGCTTGATTGTGGGCTCACTGTCATCGATACCGCCGAGTGTTATGGGCAAAGCGAAGAGATAATTGGACGCGCCGTGAGCCATCGACGCAGTGACTATTATCTCTTCACCAAATGTGGCCATGCCGAGGGCGAATTTTCTTTGCCTGATTGGCATCCACACTTGCTAGAACTGAGCATCGACCGGAGCCTGCGACGACTCAAGACGGACTATATTGACCTGATCCAGCTGCATAGTTGCTCCGAGCAAATCCTGCGTCGAGGAGAGGTCATTGATGTGTTGCAGAGGGCACGAAGCGCAGGCAAGGTACGCTATATTGGCTATAGCGGTGATCGACGCGCTGCACGCTATGCGATAGACTATGGAGCATTCGATGCACTGCAAGTATCGATCAACATTGCGGATCAAGAAGCTTTTGACCATCTCCTTCCTGCCGCGCAAGCGAAACAGATGGGCATTATTGCCAAGCGCCCATTGGCGAACGTAGCATGGAAGAGTCGTCAAAAGCCAGACAATCCAATACAAGCGATCTACTGGCAGCGGCTAGCAGAGCTGCGCTATGGGTTTCTGAATGGTGACATTGATGAAGCGGTGAGCATCGCCCTTCGTTTTACGCTCAGTGTAGCCGATGTTGCCATTGTGGGAACGACCAAACCTGATCGTATTCAAAAGAATCTCGCTCTACTTGCGGCGGGTTCACTTTCAGAACAGCAGTTTGAGAATATTCGTGCGCGATGGAAGGCTGCAACGCGGTGGCGAAAATGGATACCAGGAAGTCAGTGGGGATGGCAAGCAGTGGTTTAACACAACGCAAGCTCTTAATTGATAGGTGATACCTGTATCGGCAAGCTCCTGGCCCAACTGCGCAAGATAGTTCTCAATCTCTTTGGCTTTCATCACACATCCTCCACAATAACCACGTATACCAATACTAGCATATGAAAAAAGGGATGTAAAAACATACTGGTCACTTCTACGGGAGTGACCAGTATGTTTTTACATCCCTTTTTTCAAAGGTGGCCCCTGCTTAATGCGTGTGCGCATTCCCTCAACTCCACCACGCTCCTGCGGAGTGTTCCATACAGATTCAATCCACCAGGTAATGCCGGCATCAGCATATGAGCACACAATAGCGGCAGCTTCCTGTGGGTTGTCCCCTGGAGTTTCGCCCTCTGTGATGATGTCGAGCGGAGTTACCGAAACGCGTTGTACCATGATAGCATTTACGCGCTCCTGAACCTCTGCTGGAGAGCCTCCGACGATGACACCATCCCAACGTGCAGCACGGCGAATCTGGCTCTGCTTCTCGCCTCCGATGACCCAGATGGGAATGCGCGGCGTTTGCACCGGAGTCGTGCCAGTGGTTTCCTCGATATGGTAATATGTGCCATCGTAGCTGAAAGGTTGCCCGCCCCACCAATTGTTGATGATTTCCAGACCTTCATCCAGCATCTTCGCGCGAACCTTGTAATCCTTCGTTATGCCCAGCTTCTCAAAATCAACGACGCCTAAGCCAACCGGGAGAATGACACGACCGTTGGAAAGAAAGTCCAACGTTGCGGCCTCACTTGCTACCTTCCAGGGCTGTCGCCTGGGCAATGGCGTCACCATTGTCCCCAAACGCACGCGTTTAGTACGCATCGCCGCAGCCGTCAACGCAATCCATACATCGATTCCATCACCTTCCCAACAAAAGACGCCATCCCATCCGGCAGCTTCAGCCTCCTGAGTAAGCTCAACAAGGGTATGAGCATCTAGAAACGGAAGCGCGAGACCATAGTGCATACGCAGCTCCTTTTTTCAAATGGTTTTTCTGCATAATGAATATGGAGAGTATACACAGGACTTCATGACACCTTGCGTCATATTTGCCTTTTATTGTGTAAGTGCCCGGGGAGAACACATTCTCAAAGTGCCTCGTCTTATCCCAGTACATATCCTACCAGGAGTACCACCAGTCCCCCAATGCGAATGATATCCCCGATCTGGTCAACAATATCCATATGCGCAAAGAATAGAGTGAAGAGAATCAAAAGATAGCCCACGCTCAGTGCCAGAAAGGCTATACTCATCAGCAAGCCAAAAAATGTTTGCTTCGTAGTAAGAAACGAGGAGAGGTAACGGCTGAAGATGAGAAAGCATATCAGGCCACGCGAACCACTCAAGATCGCCTGACTGGTGAGATCAGGGAAAGCGGGCATGATCGGTGAGAGCACGAGCAGAGAGAGTAGAGGCACAGACATAATGATTTGCCACAGTAGCAGGTGACGCAGGGATCGATCCGAACGGCAAAAAAGGCTCAGAAAAATATATCCAAAGCTGACTGTCTGACCAATATAGAGGAACCAGTTGGTATTGAGCTTCATGCCTGCTACGTTTTCTCCAACGATATCAGCAGCGGCGGTGAGGGCAATCATGCTCATCGATAAAACCAGAATGATCAGGCGTGGGCTGCGAAGCTGAAAATAACGAACGAATGCGCGCACTGCGATGAACAGCGAAATGAGACAAAGCGACCCATTCAGCAGATTTGCCAGCAAGTTCGTATCCATGAAAAAGACATTCCCTTCTTTTCTTTGTTATCATGCAGGGTCGTTGTGCATATATGAACCGGTGTGCTGTCATCGAGAGAAGATGCGCAGATCCTCCACAAGTCGTCCTGCTGGCTCATGTAATTCGATGCGCTGCATGCTCATCAGCCTCTGCAAGATCTGGAAAAGATCTTTCAGATCCAGGTTGGTGAGTCTTGAGAGTTCGGCCACATCTCTTCTATCGTTGATAACTGCATACACGCGGCGTAGCTCTGCCTCCGGTAGCACCATAGCGGCAGAGATAGGGTTACTCATGGGGTCCTCGACCCTGCACGCAACGAGTTCAGAAAAGGCAGGATGCAATGGTTGGGTATTGGACAGAGTGGGGTTGGCAGGCGCAGTGGCTGAGAGCAAGAAGTTGCGGGCACGAGCAATTGGAACTGCCTGGGTAACAATATTGTCAACGCTTGGTAGCACATCTTTGTGTGGCATATGTTGAAAAAAAAGCAAAAGCATCATCGTCAGTGGGGTTGCAATTTGCGGTGTTGACTCGCTCTTCTGTGGCGGAGGAAGTAGCATATCTCCACTCACAAAAATCCCGGCGCAATAATACAGCCCATAGCGCTTGAGCAGAAGAGAACGGTACTGAGGAAAATGCCCGTCCACGAGGAGAAGCCGAGCATGCCGCCGCTTACTCAGCAAATGCCCGACCACAGTGGCTACCTCTGCATTGTCGATGATGACGTGGGGAATTGAGAGATTCTGCTGACACAAGATACTGCGCAATTGCGGAGAGAGTTGCCCCCTGCTGTTGGCTTGCATAGCCCAGACTTGAGCTGCCTGCACCCCAAAACGATGCACAGCCATATAGACGAGCCACTGAAACACTTCATCGATATGATGCATTGTCGTTGTAGCCTGTGATAGTTGTGTCAAAATAGCGTGTTGTAGGTCATCTTCCTTCCATCGCAAAGAGGTATTGTCAGATAATGAAAATCTTGGCAATCTCATCGTCTCCTTCACACTCTAGTACACCCCCTCTTCTGCAAAGCGTTCTGCTATGCACCCCCTGCTCGCTCGTACAGTGGACACATTTGAATGCAAGGAAATATTATTCTGGCCTCACAGATCCTAAGGTGCGTTATGGAACTCTATACACACAAATCACAAACGTCTGAAGATCGCGAGCCACGACGCGGTAGTTACTTCAATGCTATGGACGACAATGTCTCTTACTCATTGCGAAGTATATGGTGCCACGAGACATTCTTTTCTCCCGATAGGGCGGAGCGACATCTTTTAGAACGAATCTCATGACTCTCTAAATGAGCATCAATATTCTTATAATAACATTATGGTAACGGTACAGTGTTAATTCTCCATTAAATCATAGTAACAAGCATTACCAATTGGTAGTAGACTGAAAAATATGGTAGTTGAAATTATTCCTCTTACTAAATAGAAGAGCGAAATCATAGCGCACTGGCTACTCCAGAAAATGGTACAATGCGATCACAACATTGGATATTGCGAAAACCAGGCAATCAAGTAGAAGGGAAGGCGCATGGAGATGTTTAATCAATCAGGGTCTAGCGCTATTGCTTACTGTTCCTTCTGTGGCAAGAATCGAAACCAGGTCGAGCAACTCATAGAGGGGCCAGGGAAGACGTATATTTGTAACGAATGTGCCGACATGTATCAAAAGCGCATCGAACAGGGGCAGGGCTTCTCATACGAGGAAATCAGAAAACAGACATCAGCGGCAGAACAAGCAAAGACACAACCAATAGCGAGAGATTACTGGCCCACTACAGATTGGCGAGAATCCACACCCGAAGAACAGGGCATGGACCCCACCATTTTAACGGGATTAGATACGTACATTGCTCAGACGCGCCCATATCTCAATACTCTTCTGATCATCAGACACGGGTATATCGTGTTTGAGCGCTACTACAAAGAATATCATCAGCAGAGCTACCAGCTTCTTAATTCGATGACAAAGAGCTTTATTTCAGCGCTTATCGGTATTGCTCTTCGAGAAGGCTACATACGGAACCTTGACCAGCGCTGGGAAGAGTTTACGCCAGAGTATTTTACAGACGAGACCGATGCGCGCAAAAGGCAGATCACACTACGACAATTGCTCAAGATGACCAGTGGCCTCAACCCGGACTTTCTGGCCTATCCAGCACGGCACGCAGACAAAGATGCGGACTGGGTGCGCTTCGCCATTGAGAAAGCCATCTTGCCGCGCCCCGATCAGCTTTTCATGTATAGTTCGCTTGGTTCGCACCTACTCTCGGTTATCCTGACAAAAGCTACGGGATTGAGCACGCTGGAATTTGCACGGCGCTACTTATTCGCGCCTCTCGGAATCGCCTGGGACGAGCAAGCGGACTTCTCATGGCATACCGATCCACATGGCTATTATGTCGGCGGTGCAGGTTTGTGGCTGCGGGCACGGGACGCGGCCAAACTGGGCCATCTCTATGCCAACAACGGGCAATGGGACGGAGTGCAGATTATCCCGGCGGAGTACGTGCAAGAATCTACGCAAGAGCATAGCCGCGGAGGTTCTCCCGAGGGTACCGGTTACGGCTATCACTGGTGGGTTGTTGAACAGGAGGGATATCGTAGCTTTTACGCCGCTGGCTTCGGAGGTCAATACATTCACGTTTTCCCCGATCTGGATACCGTGATTGTCATGCTTGCCCCCGATGAACCTGCGCCCGGCGTTTACCATCGGCAGTTTATTCCTTCGATATTTGTAATACCAGCAATCAAGGACAGATTGGGACGATTAGTATAACAGCTGAGATTGGATCACCCACAAGGGATGGCGCTACGCGGGCTGCGTAGCGCCATCCCTTGTGGGTGATCCAATCTCAGCTGTTACCGATTAGTTTTCGGAGGAGCTCTTTCGGTATATCACTGATGAGATAGATTGACAAGAATAAATACATACGCTATCGTAACGAAGATTCGTATAGGGTAGAAAGGGAGCATGCGAGGATATTCTATGTCTTGAATAGCAAAGAAGAAAGCGAAGAGACAGTATGTGGAAAGGTTCTGTGGTCTCGCTTCATATCGCGAAAGCGACCAATGAGCCAATGCAATCGGTTGAAGTCGTCCATGCAGTCCCAGGCAGAGGACTGGAGGGAGACCGCTATTTCCTTGGAACCGGACATTTTTCTGAACACTTTGGAAAAGAGCATGAACTAACACTTATTGAACTGGAAACGATCCAGGCGTTGAACGAGGAGTGTGAAGAACTCGCCAATTTTCAGCCAGGGGAGGCACGCCGCAATATCGTCACCAGAGATGTGCCACTCAACCACCTTGTTGGATGCGAGTTCGAGGTGGGCGAGGTCAGGTTGCGCGGCATGCGACTCTGCGATCCATGTTTGCATATTGCCCAGGTTACCCATCATTTTGTCTTATCAGGGCTTGTTCATCGAGGGGGATTGCGTGCGCAGATTCTCACCGAAGGGTATATTCGGGTGGACGATTCTATCATCGATCCCGCAGTTTGGGAGGTGCATGAGAGAAAGGTTCAATCTCTCAAACGCTGAAGCCACGCCTGCGGCCGGGCTCAAAAAAATCATTTCACATGGCAACAACTGCCTGCGGCAGTTATTGCCGTGTAAAATGTTTTTTCTTGAGGAAAATTTTTCTCTTTCTCGTTCGTTTTGAATGGACGAAAGACGATAGCATCAACTTGAAGCTTGCTGCGAGACGTGTACCTCTTCAATCAGATCTCCCACCCGGACCACGCCGCCTGAGAGAATACGTGCTCCAAGCCCGCCGCGATGAATAAGGCTGACCAGCAAACCATGACTGGTTGTCTCTGCAAGTAGGGGACAGGGCTCTCGCAGGGCAATGCCGTAGAGCACTACTTCTCCAATGCGAAATGTGCGATGCACCAGATGGTTGAGTGCAAATCCCTGAGTGACGATGTTACGACGTGGCATTCCTGAGTCGATGTCCAGATGCTTCTCTCGTTGTATGGCTGCGATGGTTTCACTCTCGATCAAGGTGACTTCGTAACTCGGCTCATCATCGTCGTCAGAATGGCTGCCGATCTCATTGTAATAGCGATCGCCTTCAATGCCCCGACCGGCAACCAGGTGTGCTTCAGGTAGCGAAAGCATTGGTGTACCTGCTGCCCTGGCAATATAGAGAGCAGCCACTTGTCCTTGCCACACGTGTTTTCCTCCGATGTCTGCAAATGTAGTATCCCCTCAGTGAGGGCCAGAGATAGCTTTCGTTCTTGCATAAAATGCTACGAGAATGAGAAGCATATAGTTACTATTGAGTACTTTTTATTTTTGTCGCGGCTGACCAAAAATTCTTCTTATGATACCATACATGATCTGCAAACTCGCGAAAGGCTGTCCAGGCAGGCAATGGATCATGTTTGTCCATATAATCATATCCAGTCGGTAGAAAAAACGTGGATACAAATTCCCACAATGCTTGTGCTGGAGGCTGGATGCCTGGACGGCCGTGCTGTCGAAAGCTCTCCACCAGTGCCAGCAGATCACCTTCCAGATAGCGCATCCATTCTCCTACTCGATAACCCTGGACGCGCTCGATACGCTCCCCAGCAGCCCACCGGTACAACATATAGGGAAAATCGACTCCGGCACGTACTGCCAGCTCTACTGAGGCTGAGAGGCGGGGATTGATCTCCATCAGATAGGGGCGTCCTGCGCTGTCGCGTCGAAACTCGACTTCAGAATACCCCTCCAGATCCAATTCCTGCACCAGTCGCTCGGCAGGCTCCCCCAAATCGCGGGGCACCGCGATACTTTGTCGATACACTGAGGTGCCACCCAGTTGCGGATGCGTGCGTTTCGCCCATTGAGCGAAACGCGCGTAGAATTCTCCGTTGGCATACAGAAAGCTTACGGCTTCCCGTCTCCCTCGCAAAAATTGTTGCACGAGCATAGTACTTCCCACCACACTTATCGTTTCCGCCACCTGACGAGCCTCATCCAGGCTCGTCACCAACCGGCTAATCAGCCGGACCCCCTCCTGTTCACCCCACCGCCATGAGCTCACAGGCTTGATCACCGCGGGCAAGCCCACCTCGCGTAACGCCTCGGCTATCTCATCCACAGTACGCACCAGGACGCCGTGCGGCACATTGAGACCAAGGTGCTTAGCTACCTGGAGCGTCTGCTCTTTATTGACCGCTGTCGCCAGTGCTGCCTCTTTTGTCAATGCCACCCGGCTCCCCCATTGCTCCAGTTCCTGCCGATGTGCACGTAGCAATTCCACAGTCCCATCAGCAGAAGGGATCAACACACCGATGCCTGTAGACCTCACGAGCTGCAGGAGATAGTGAAGGTAAGGTTGCGTTCCGTTTTTATATGAAGGGGCAATATAACTCTGCTGGCACCAGCGCGACGAGAAGATCGGCACCTGATCGGAATATACCAAGTTATCTTCCGTCGCTAGAGCTGCAACCCGCTTGCCATGCTGCCCCAGCGAGCGCACCGTGACCAGAGATTGACGAAGCTTGGCATCCAGGATCAACGCATCATACGTCACGTCTCGTCGTTGCCGCTCACCCTGCTGCTCGGTTGCATCACCTACATCTGATTTCCTGGACAGCGTTTCATCCAAGGAACACCTCACTATCCTCTGCTTATTCGCGCGAGTGGTATCAGCGGTTTGTGGGAGGCATGTCCATTCAGTCGCTGCACGATCGCGCTCGTCACACGTCGTGCAGCGGCATCCGTTCCGAGCACAAAGCGATATAACGGTCCAAAACTGCGCGCAGAGGTATAGCCCAGGAAATATAAACCTGGCACATTCGTCTCAAACCAGTTATCTAAGACTGGACTACCACGATAGCTATAGATTTCTTCCAGTAGATATTTATCCAACATCGGCAAGCGGTTGATATTTGCACGATATCCCGTTCCAAGGATGATCTGGTCCGCTTCTAATGCACCACCATCTGCGAAGCTCATCTTCACCCGTCCATGCACCTCCTCAACAGACTCGACCTGCTTGCCTTCGTGAATGGTGACCTTGCCGAACAGACGGTCTCTCAACCAGGGAGATACAGCCGGTCCATGTTTGGTATCCATGACATGGTCGACCACTTCTCGTGTCAGGTGCTGGAGCACATAGGGGTACTTTTCGAGCAGTAAGTTGAGCCATCCTTCGCCCATGCCTGCCCGAGGAGCACGCATCTGTCTGATCCAGGCCGGGATCGTAGGATCTGAAACCGGAACCCAGCGTAGCGGACCACGTGTGATGACATG
>Ga0070741_10019045_pt1 | contig 11013 bp, 12 predicted proteins | sample Coa_R1_4_FD_66440 | JGI IMG/M metagenome (GOLD analysis project Ga0070741, IMG submission 66440) | Surface soil microbial communities from Centralia Pennsylvania, which are recovering from an underground coalmine fire - Coalmine... | ecosystem: Environmental > Terrestrial > Soil > Unclassified ...
GTCTCCGTGCTACCACGCGCAGCGTGGCTCGGACTTCATCTCTTGCCTCTCCTCCGGCGCTTGATGAAGCGGATTCTTCGTCAAGGCAATGAGACTTTTTTCATTCGTGTCCGCGCCCTCGCTCACACGTTGCTTGGCCTTTATTACGCAGCGCTGCTCAAAGAACGAGACGTGCACCATATCCACGTTCATCACGGATATTTTTCTTCGTGGATCGCCATGGTCGCTGCCCAATCCCTGGGCATCGGCTTCAGCATGACGCTTCATGGCTCGGACTTGCTTTTGCACGCCACCTACATGGAATCCAAGCTGCAGGCTTGCCAGTTCTGCTTCACCATTTCGGAGTTCAACCGGCAATACATCCGGCACGCTTATCCATTAATCGATCTGCAAAAGATTGTCGTGCAGCGGCTCGGTGTCCGACTGAAATCCTGGATTGATCCCGAGCGATCCTCGAACAAAGACGCTTTTCTAATATTGTCGGTCGGACGTTTGCACTCAGTGAAAGATCAGGCCTTCCTCGTCCGGGCTTGCCGCGAGTTCCGCGATCGCGGGAACCAGTTTCTCTGTTTGATCGCTGGGGAGGGTCCGGAACGTAACTCTCTCGAAAGGCTTATCCACTCTCTGCGTCTCGAACAACAGGTTCGCCTGCTCGGCCATGTATCGCAAGCAGACTTGCCCAGGTACTACGGGATGGCAGATGTCGTTGTCCTCACCAGCCGTAGCGAGGGAATCCCGGTCGCCTTGATGGAAGCCATGGCGGAAGGCAAAGTGGTGCTTGCTCCCGCCATCACCGGCATCCCTGAGCTCGTCGTCGACGGCCAAACCGGATTTCTGTATCGGCCAGGTTCGCTTGACGACTTCGTTTCAAAACTTGAATCCATCCTGGAATCCGTGCCGACGCTGGAGCCGATTCGCCGCGAAGCCCGGCGTCATGTGTCGCAGCACTTCGATCGCAAGAAGAATCTGGAACAGTTCCGAAATACTTTTATATCTCTTGTACCCGCCTCCACGGAGAGTCGCCCTCATGCGCATTCTGTTTTGCAATAAATACAACTTCCGCTTCAGTGGTACCGAAGCTTATATGTTCTCGTTGATGCAACTCCTTCGCGATCACGGCCATGAAGTGGCGCTGTTTTCTATGCAGGACTGGCGCGGAGAGCGGACGCCCTACGACCATCATTTCGTTCCTCACGTCGAATTTAAGAAAGCAAAGGGAATTCTCACCCGAACTCGGCTAGCCGCTCACGCCATCTACTCGCGCGACGCGCGACGCCGCTTGCGCCGCATGATCGCCGATTTCAAACCCGACGTGGCCCATGTGCGCAACATCTATCACCATCTCTCGCCTTCCATATTCTGGGAATTGAAAGCGCAGAAAATACCCGTTCTCTATCACCTCAACGATTTCAAGCTCCTCTGCCCAAGTTACAACCTGGTTTGCCAAGGCTATGCCTGCGACGCCTGCCACAACGGGCGATTCTTCAAGGTCGTCAGCCAGCACTGCTACGACAACTCGGTGCAGGCCGTCGCTCTGGCTGCGGAAGCGTATGTTCACAAGTGGCTCAAAACGTACGAACGCTGCGTGACGAAATTCCTCGCGCCCAGTCAATTCGTGAAATTTAAGCTGATGGAGAACGGCTGGGATGGAGAACGAATCGAGGTCCTTCCTCACTTCCAAGCTGTGCCGGAATGCCCGTTGCCTGAGACCGCGTCCGAAAATTCAATCCTCTACTTCGGCCGTCTCTCTCCCGAAAAAGGTCTGCCGGAACTCCTGCTGGCCATGGAGCGCTTACCGCATATTCACCTTGACATTGCCGGCGAGGGGCCTCAGCGTGCCGAGTTGGAATCTCTCGCGCAGCAGTTAGCACTTACCAATGTTTCGTTCCTCGGGCAAGTCAACGCTCAGGAGCTTCCCAGCCTGATCGCTAAGTCTGCTTTTACGGTGCTGCCTACCCGGGCTTACGAAACGCTGGGAAAAACGATTCTGGAGTCCTATGCGCAGCAGCGGGCCGTGATTGCCTCCGATCTCGGTTCCCGCCGCGAATTGGTCGAGGACGGCAAGACTGGCCTGCTGTTTCGGCCGCGCGACGTTGACCAACTCGCAGCCGGGATCAATTTGCTTCACCACCGTCCAGAGTTAGTGCAGGACATGGGCAGAGCCGGATACAGGGTCGTTCGCGAACGGCATTCCCCACAACGCCATTACGAGCGCATGATCGTTTTGTATCAGGAGCTGGTGCACTCTCGCGCGAGCGAAAACGAAGGACGACCGTTCCGTGTCGCCTTCATCGGCGGTAGGGGCGTGATCTCCCGCTACAGCGGAATCGAAACTTATTACGAAGAAGTGGGCAAGCGACTGGCCGGGATGGGCCATGAAGTTACTGCCTATTGCAGAAACTACTTCACGCCCGCCGTCAGCTCTCATCAGGGCATGCGACTGGTGCGCCTGCCTACCGTGCGCAGCAAACATCTCGACACGCTGGTGCACACGTTTCTCAGCAGCATTCACGTGGTCTTCACCCCTGCCGACATTGTGCATTATCATGCACTCGGTCCTGCCCTGTTTTCCTGGATCCCGCGCCTAGCCGGCAAAAAAACGGTCGTGACGGTACAAGGTCTCGATTGGCAGCGCAAAAAATGGGGGCAGATTGCCAGGACCGCTCTTCGTTTAGGCGAGAAGGCTGCCGTACTCTTCCCCGATAAAACCATCGTGGTTTCGCGAATTCTCCAGCAACACTTCCAAGCGGCTCATCATGCCAACACCACCTACATCCCCAACGGCACAGAATTGCGAGAACGCCTTGCCAACGGCAAACTTTCCCAATGGGGTCTGGAACCGGACAACTACATTCTCTTTCTCGGGAGATTTTCGCCCGAGAAGAACTGCCATCTCCTGATCGAAGCCTTCGAGCGCTCCCAGGTCTCTGCCAAACTCGTCTTGGCAGGCGGTTCGAGCTACTCCGATACGTATGTCGATAAACTACGAAAACACCAGAGCGACCGTGTCCGCCTGTTGAACTACGTCTCAGGCGACGCTCTTCGAGAACTCCTCACCAATGCCATGCTCTTCGTCCTGCCGTCGGACCTGGAGGGACTTTCCCTCGCACTCCTGGACGCTATGTCTGCGGGCGTGTGCGTTCTGGCCAGCGACATTCCCGAGAACGTCGAACTGATCCACGACGCCGGGTACACTTTCCAGCACGGCAGTATGGACGATCTCGAACGCATGCTTCGCCTGCTTGTGCAGGATCCGGATGCTCGAGCAAAAGCTGCCCGCAAAGCGATCGAGCGAATCCAGAAACACTATCTCTGGTCCCACATCGCAAAGAACATTGAGCAGGATTACTTGGATCTGCTGGGCTGGAGCCAGGAGCGCGCTACGAAACCTGGACCGGTGTCGGTACAACCAGTTCCCGAAAGCGAACCTGCGGCCTGATTGCAGGCTCCGCCTGTTTCCCGAATCGGAACGACTGACGAAAAATCTGCATCCGCAGCCCTTGCGTTCGAATCAAACCAGTTGTTAGATGATAATCATTATCATTCTGTAAAATTCCGACAGATGAGCCCTGAGCTGAATTTTCGCGATCTTTGCCACCGCTGCAACCTGGCGGCAACCCATCAGCGGCAGGTCATTTATGAGACGGTGCTCTCGCTACACGGACATCCGTCTCCGGAGCTGATTTATGCCAAGGTTCGAAAGAAAGTTCCTTCTATTTCCTTAGCCACGGTTTACAAGAACCTTCGCACTTTTATCGAAAGCGGCATGCTGCGGGAAGTAGGGTTGCCCCACGGCTCGCTACGTGTTGAATCCAATCAAAAAATACATCATCACCTGGTTTGTGTGGAATGCAAATCGATCACTGACCTGGACGAAGCCGGAATTGACCCGGTGCGCCTGCGCCAGAAACTTCCTCCCGGATTTCAGGTGCGCCGCATCTCGGTTGACGTGCTCGGCACTTGTTCCCAGTGCTCCAGCCGGGCGCCAAGAAGTTCCAGATTTTGATTTCAATTTATTCATAGGAGAAGAAGCAATGTTAGGTATTGGAGAAAAATTTCCCTCATTTTCAATGACTGCTACGGTCAGCACTGAAAAGGATCCCAAGAAAGCATTCAAGACCCTCACCGACCTCGATTTCGCCGGCAAGTGGAAGCTGTATTTTTTCTGGCCGAAGGATTTCACCTTTGTCTGCCCCACGGAAATCGCCGGATTTGCCAAGCTGAACAAGGAATTTCAGGAACGCGACACCCAGATTCTGGGCGCCAGCATCGACTCCGAGTGGGTGCATCACGCATGGCGCAACAGTCACGCTGACCTGAAAAATCTGCCCTTCCCCATGCTCGCTGACGTCAAGCGCGAACTGGCCGAGCAGTTGGGCATTCTCGATCCGAAAGAAGGCGTCGCCCAGCGGGCAGCTTTCCTGGTCGATCCCGAAGGCGTTATCCGCTTCGTCTATGTCACCGATCTGTCGGTAGGACGCAGCCCCGAAGAAGTTTTGCGTGTGCTTGATGCATTGCAGACCGACGAACTCTGCCCCTGCAACTGGCAGAAGGGTGAAGAAACTCTGACGGTCGCCTAATTGAACTTGGGGCGGGAGTTGCTGAAACGCAACTCCCGAACCGATCCCTTCGGTTACATCACGTCATCCTGAGCCGCAGGTGAAGGATCTCGCGTGCACCAGGACGTACTCGCCACATGGACTGAGAAGGTGAAATGCAATGACTTTGAATGAATTAATGGAAACCATTCCCCCCTACGCGCGCGACCTGAAACTGAATTTTGGCAACTTGACCAAGCAGGCGGAGTTGACCGAACAGCAGACGTGGGGCACGGTCGCAGCCACGGCCCTCGCTTCCCGTAACGAACTCTTGACCCAGGCCGTCCTCGCCGAAGCCGCCCATCATCTTTCGCCTCAGGCGCTGGAAGCGGCCAAAGGCGCAGCCGCGATTATGGGCATGAACAATGTCTATTACCGCTTCCTGCACCTCACGAAGAACGAAACCTATGGCACCATTCCGGCCCGCTTGCGCATGCAGATCATCCGCTCTCATGGGGTGGACCAGGCCGATTTTGAACTGTGGTGCGTGGCCGTTTCGGCAATCAACGCCTGTGGTGCTTGCGTCGACTCTCACGAAAAAGTCGTTCGCGAGAAAGGTATGACCGAAGAAACCGTGCTCGCCGCCGTCCGTATCGCGTCGGTAGTTCATGGCTTGGCCGCGGTTCTTGATGCCGAGAAGGCTGTTCCCAGCCAGCCCGTAACCGTCTGAGGTCTTCGCTCACTTTCTAGAAGGCGGGAGTTAACTTCCCGCCTTTTTTATTTACAATCGCAATACATGGCAGATCCCATCCTGGTTACGGGAGGCGCTGGTTTTATCGGGTCCAACTTCGTCCTGCAATGGATGGAGCGCGAGAGCGCGCCCCTGATCAATCTCGACAAGCTGACCTACGCCGGGAATCTGCGAAATCTTGAGTCCGTCAGCGATAACTCGGGATATATCTTCGTTCAAGGCGATATCTGCGATCGCGCCCTCGTGCGCAGCTTGCTTCAGAAGCACCACCCGCGAGCCATCGTTCACTTTGCCGCCGAGAGCCACGTAGATCGCTCAATCCTGGGCCCTGACGATTTCATTCAAACCAATGTGAATGGCACCTTTTCCATGTTGGAGGAAGCACGCGCCTATTGGCACGCTCTGCCTGAACCGGAGCGCACGCAATTTCGCTTCCTCCATGTTTCGACCGATGAAGTCTATGGATCCCTCGGGCCCAAAGATCCGGCATTCACTGAGACAACGCCTTACGCTCCGAACAGCCCGTACTCCGCGTCGAAAGCGGCGGCCGATCATCTCGTACGCGCTTATCACCACACCTATGGTCTGCCGACTTTGACCACAAATTGCTCCAACAACTACGGCCCGTTCCAGTTCCCCGAGAAATTGATCCCGTTGATGATCCTGAACGCGCAAAGCGGAAAGCCGCTTCCGGTATACGGCGACGGGATGAACGTGCGCGACTGGCTTTACGTTGAAGATCACTGCGAAGCCATTCGACTGGTTCTCGCCAAGGGCCGCGTCGGCCAGTGCTACAACATCGGCGGGAAAAGTGAGCAGCCAAACCTGGCTATTGTGAACAGTGTTTGCTCAATTCTCGACGAACTCCAACCCGGCGATCCCGTACTTCCCCACAAAAAGCTGGTCACCTTCGTCCCCGACCGCCCTGGGCACGATCGCCGCTACGCCATGGACACAACGAAGATCGAAAGCGAACTCGGATGGAAGCCTCGCGAAACCTTTGAGAGCGGAATCCGCAAAACCATTCAGTGGTACTTGCAGCACGATGCGTGGGTCAAGGAAGTCACTGGCGGCAGTTATCGCCAGTGGATTGCAACGCAGTATTCCTAGGAGAGCAATGGCGGCAATTAAAGGCGGAGCATACAAGGGCATTATCCTTGCGGGCGGCTCCGGAACCCGTCTCTATCCCGCGACTCATGCCGTGGGCAAGAGCCTTCTGCCCATCTACGACAAGCCGCTCATCTACTACCCGCTTTCTACACTGATGCTCGCGGGAATTCGCGACATCCTCATCATCTCCACGCCGGAAGACACGCCGCGCTTCGAGCACCTGCTGGGTGACGGGTCACGCTTCGGAGTCAATTTCCACTACCTGGTTCAGAGAAAGCCGGAAGGAATTGCGCAGGCGTTCATTGTCGGCGAGACATTTATCGGTGGCAGTTGCTGTGCCCTCGTCCTCGGGGACAACATTTTCTATGGCCACGACATGGTGAAAGATGTGCGCGAGGCTGCCGACAAGATGAGCGGAGCGCGTATCTTTGCCTACGCGGTCAACGATCCCGAGCGCTACGGCGTGGTTGAATTCGATGATCAGGGCCGCGCGCTCAGCCTGGAAGAGAAGCCGCAGAAGCCGAAGTCCCGTTATGCGGTAACCGGACTCTACTTTTACGATCAGCAAGTCGTCAGCATCGCGAAGTCCTTGAAGCCTTCCGCGCGTGGAGAACTCGAAATTACCGATGTGAACAAGGCATACCTCGAGCGTGGCCAACTCGACGTTTGCGTCATGGGGCGCGGTATGGCGTGGCTTGATACCGGCACGCACGAAGCTATGATGGAAGCTTCCCTTTTCATTCAGACCATTGAACGCCGCCAAGGGTTGATGGTTGCCTGTCCCGAGGAAATTGCCTACCGGAACGGCTACATCAGCGCCGCTGAATTGGAGAAGATTGGCCACACTATGAAGAACAACGGCTACGGGGCATACTTACTCCAATTATTGCGAGAGAAGGTTTTTTGAAATGGCAGCTGGACAGGCAGGCGGTACGGTGATGAAGGTGACTCGCGGATCCCTCGCGGGAATTATGGTGCTTGAGCCTCGCGTCTTCAGCGACGAACGTGGATTCTTTCTTGAAGGCTTTAACCAGCGCGTCATGCGTGAACTTGGCATTGACGAGGAGTTCGTTCAGGACAACCACTCTTTCTCCCGGCGCAATGTTCTGCGCGGGATGCATTACCAGGTCCAGCGTTCACAGGGCAAACTGGTTCGTGTCATCACCGGAGAAATCCTGGATGTCGTGGTCGATCTTCGCCGCAGTTCCTCCACTTTCGGGGCCTGGGAAGCCGTCACTCTTTCCGAACAGAATCACAAGATGATCTGGGTGCCAGCCGGCTTCGCTCACGGCTTCCGCGTCCTCTCCGACGGCGCAAATGTTCTCTATAAGACTACTGATTTCTATTTTCCCAACTTCGAAAAGACCGTTGCCTGGAATGATCCTGACCTGAAGATCGATTGGCAGTTAAGCGAAGAACCCATCGTATCCGCCAAAGACAAGCTCGGAGTTCCTCTCAAACACGCGGAAGTGTACGCCTAGATTCCCCAATGCGAATCACACTTTTCGGCGCTACGGGTCTATTGGGAAAAGCGCTGGTGCGCGAATGGCAGGATGACGAGATCATCGCTCTTGGCTCGCAAGACGCCGACATCCGCAACGCGGATCAGGTGCAGAGGGTGGTCAGCAAAACCCGCCCTCATTGGATTGTTCTCGCCGCAGCCTATACCGATGTCGATGGTTGCGAGACCCACCGCGATCTCGCGTTCGCCGTGAATGCCCGGGGCGCCGTGAACGTTGCGGAAGCTGCAAAGAAAATCGGCAGCCGGCTGCTGTTCGTCAGCACAGACTACGTTTTTGACGGCTCAAAATCTCAGCCTTATCAGACCACCGACCGCCGAAATCCGACGAGTGTGTATGGCCAATCGAAAGCGGAGGCCGAAGCCCAAATTTCAGGAATTCTCCCCGACTCCTGCATCGCTCGTACTTCGTGGCTGTTCGGAAATGGCGGCAAATGCTTTCCTGACACCATTCTGAAACTGGCGGCGACGCGCCCCGAACTCAACGTTGTCGACGATCAGCGCGGAAGCCCCACTTACGCAGTGGACTTGGCTCGGGCCATCATGCAACTCTGCCATAACAACGCAAGCGGAATCGTGCACGTCACCAACCGTGGTGATTGCACCTGGTACGATCTGGCGAAAGAGGTCACGCGCGCAGCCGGACTTTCCACCACGATCCATCCCACCACCACCGATAAATTTCCTCGCCCGGCGCCACGCCCTGCTTACTCGGTGCTCTCTCCCACCAGCCTGGACGCTTACGGGATCACCATGCCGGGCTGGCAAGACGCCGTTGGGCGCTATCTTGTAGAGCGCAAAGGGTGCGGATAGGGGAACCAAGGCGTGCAATTCTCCGCTGCCGCCCTGCTGTGGATAATGGGCGACGCTTTTGATGGCTGTAGTCGTCAGCTCCCAGGAGAAATTAACGACATGGCAAGCGCGCACGTATGGAGTCAACCACCGATCCGCAAAGACCCGGCCCGTTCGAACAGCCAAGTCCGCAGCGAGCCGACAGGATCCGCCGGCGTCCTCTCGCAAATCGAAGACGCCACCGACGCCATCCTGAAAAAGCACCAGAAAAAATCCGCCTGAGCTGTCTCTGTTCTCCCCTCACATCGAAATGTGACAACCGTCACAGACCGCGGTGTCTAGTAGGAAAGATTATGGACCCCGGGTTGAGGAGAGTTCTTTATGACCAATTTGTCCATCGTCGCTGCTTCCATGCTGGGCCTCTTTTACACCCTGTTCGGCGTCGGTTTAATCCGGCGAGCCTCGCGGCCCAGTTGCCGCGAATGCGAGCATTGGCAACACTGCGTTGAACTGAAGCTCGGTATCGTCGGCCCGGCCAAGAAACCCTGCCCTTAATCCTTCATCGCGTGGCCAGATCGACGCCAGATCCGAAACGCTGGGTCGCGTACCCAACAATCGTGCCCACGATTCCACCCGGAAGCATGATCTCAAAGTAGTAGTGTTTTCCGGCGGGATTCGGCATCGCAGCCACCGCGTAAGCCAGAAGCAGCCCCACCGATAGACCAAACAGAATGCCCAGCGGCAACGAGTTCACCTTTCGCGCAAAATAGCCGATGAGCACTCCCGCGATCAGCCCCTTCACCGTCGAGCCAATTACGATTCCCAGAAGTTGAGCGCGAACTTCAGGTGTAAACCACGACGTCAAGCCATCGAATATCCCCAGAATCCCTCCCAACACCAGCCCCAACCATACTTTATTCATGAGCTTCCTCCGCAGGCGGGATGCCCGCTACTCTTCTATTCCGCGAACCCGAGAAATCCTTTAAAACTTTCTCAAGAAAATTTGCGCCACAAGATGAACAGAATCCGCATCGCCAGGTAAGCGATGATCAGCAGGATCCACGCCCGGTTCCGAACCACCCACCTCCAGGCGCGCGCCGTTATGCCCTCCGGGTAAGCTAACAACGTTCCACCCTGCAAATATTGACTCACATCGAAAGCAAGTTGTTCGACCGACGCGTAACGAGCAGCCGGATCAACCGCCGCGGCCTTTCGGATTACCGCGTTCAGACGACGCGTCAGCTGCGCCGATGAACCACTCTTCAGCAGGAAGTTGAGAATCATTCCCAGTGAATAAATGTCGGCTGCCGGGCCGGAGACTCCCTCCCCGCGTGCCTGCTCGGGAGCCATGAAACCTGGCGTTCCCATGACCGCTCCGCCGGAATGAACTCCGCTCGGAGTGCTGCTTGCGGAGCCGATCACCTTTGCCAAACCCCAGTCCATTACCAGCACCTCTCCGAATGGGCCGATCATGATATTGGATGGTTTCAGATCGCGGTGAACGATGGTACGGGAATGCGCGAAAGCAACTGCCTCGCAAATTTTCAGAAATGTTCGCAAACATTCGGGCTCTAAACCCAAATCGGTTTCAGGATCGTCGAGTCGACGGCCTTGCACCAGCTTCATGGTGTAGAACACCCGGCCGTCCGGCAACGTGCCCACATCGTGCACCGGAACGATCCCGGGATGTTCGAGGCGGGCGATCACGCGCGCTTCCTGCAACAGGCGTTCCGCCAACTCGCCCTTGCTGTCGAGAAGGTTGATGACCTTGAGCGCGACCTGGCGAGCCAACACGCTATCTTCAACCGCGTAAACCGTACCCATCCCGCCCTGTCCGAGTTTGTGCATCAACCGGTATCGAGTACCGCCCAGGTCCGGATTTTCTGCCGCAACCCGAAGCCGTTCGATCGCGCCATCGGAGATCCGCATCACCGTATCTGCACTCCCAGCAGCGCGCGCGCTTCGTTGCGAAACTCCTCTTCGCTGGCCGTGCTGAGCCGGAGTTGCTCAAGCACAATCCGCCGGAATTCCCGTCGGGCGTAGGCAAGATAATTCGTGACATCGCTCGGCTTCAGACCGTACAACCTGGCGACATCTTCATAGCTCAAGTCTTTGCCGCCTTCTTCAATGTCGTACTTCTCCAGCAACTGGAAGTGGATCGTCTTCCCGCTTAGCTCGCACTCCCGGCGGAGTTGTTCGACCGCCAGTTCGAACAGACCGCGAATCCACTCGCGCGCAAAGAAATCCTCTGCCGATTCTGACTGCGGCAGTTCCACAAGCTGCAGCTCCCCCTCTGCGCTTGG
>Ga0070741_10019046_pt1 | contig 11013 bp, 8 predicted proteins | sample Coa_R1_4_FD_66440 | JGI IMG/M metagenome (GOLD analysis project Ga0070741, IMG submission 66440) | Surface soil microbial communities from Centralia Pennsylvania, which are recovering from an underground coalmine fire - Coalmine... | ecosystem: Environmental > Terrestrial > Soil > Unclassified ...
TGACCGCACGAGCAGAAGATCCGCAAGCGCACATGCAAGAGCCTGAACCTCGACCGACTTGTCGGCTGTTGGTGACGTGCTCGTGTTGCTGGACAGCATGGCTCTACCCGCCAGAAGCGATGTTCAACGGATCGCCAGCACCGTCGCCAGAATGCTTCAAGCGAGCACGTCAATCGGCGAGAAGTGACAATGCAAAACTGATTGCGGCTGCTGTAATTGCGGCAATCCGATTGAATCGCGAGGAAATCAAGAACTCGCCCGTTGTACACGCGAAAATCAGCGACAGCTTGAGATTGGCCGAGATGATCGTTTCAAAGATGAGCGCGAAGTAGAAGGCCGGGCTTAACGAAACGGGCAGCCGCGCCGCCTGTAGCCTTCGACCCAACTCCAGCACGTCCAGCCGCCGAACTGCAGAGGGGCAGTTTCCGGTGAAAGCTCAACCCGCGCACGCGAAAAATTCCGTCGTATTTTGGAGCCGGTGTAGCCTGACAGAATGACGGCGCGGACGAGTTCCACGGATCAGCATTACGTACCTCAATTCCTTCTTCGCGGGTTTAGCAGCGGGAAACGCAAACAGCTCTATGTCTTCGACAAAGCTTTGGGCAGAGTGTTCCGCTCGTCTGTGCGAAATCTTGCCTGCGAGCGCAATTTCTATGAATTTGAGAATGACAGCGCGAGCGATGCAAGCCGAGTCGATCGCTGGTTGGGTCAGCTCGAACACGCAGCCGCACCGATTATCGAATCAGTGCGTACCAGGTGTGCGTTGCAGAAGCTCGGTGCAGCAGAACGACAATGGGTTGCAGCATTCGTCGCCGTGCAAATTGTCCGGACTCGCCAACATCGCGAGCAATGGGCTCATTTGGTCCGAGAAGTGACCCAAACACTCGTAGAAATGGGAGCCGATCTGAAGAACGTAGAGGGATTCCAGCCTATGACTGATGAGCAGATTCGGCACGAATCGATCGCCGGAATACCCTCATCGGCTTTCAAACTGCTACCGCACATTCTTGACAAGGCTTGGCTTCTCTTCTCGGCTCCGCGCGCTCATCCCTTCTGGATCGGCGACCATCCCGTTACACTCGCCAACAACTTGAATCCTGGAGACGGAATTCGCGGCACACTTGGTGTGGCAGTGCGCGGAATTGAAATCTACATCCCGTTTAGCAGCGAGATCATGCTCGGGTGTCTCTGCCCCACTGTTCTGAGCATGTTCCTCGCCGCGAAGAATCGACTGATCAATCCCGAACACCTCAGTAGAGGGAGAGTTGACGAGTTTCTCGCCGCGTTTGAGGGCAGTACCACAGTGCTCCTGGAACCAGAAAACGTCATGTATCACAACTCGCTTCAGGTGCTCCACGCTGAGCGATTTCTTTACTCGGCGCACAACGACTTCGAAGTCGCGCGAGACATGATTAAGACGAATCCGCACGCGCGCGTGGGACCGCGCGCCGAAATGGTGGGCGGACGACGACAAGTAAAGAAAAACATGGGATGATTGCGGCTTCCCCGGGCACTGCGTCGCGCGTTTGCTGACATTGATCGGCCTTCGTCATCTCGTCATCAGGCGAGTTCTTGGGCGAGTCCGATGAGAAGCCCTTCAGGTCCGCGGATGTAGCAGAGCCGATACACGTCTTTATACTTCACTACTTCGCCTACGAGCTGCGCGCCACGCTTGCGGAGCCTTTGAAGCGTGTCGTCGATGTCGTCCACGGCAAACATGACGCGGAGGTAGCCTAGAGCGTTCACCGGGGCGTTCCGATGATCCGCGACGGCAGGTGGCGTCAGGAATCGGGATAGCTCAATCCGACCTTGGCCGTCCGGCGTGCGCATCATGGCAATCTCGACGCGCTGATCGCCCAATCCAGTCACACGTCCCGCCCATTGCCCGCCCTTCGAGTTCGAGGCCGAGCTCGCGAAAGAAATCAATCGTCCCCTCCGAGGTCATCGACAACGATTCCTACGTTGTCCATTCCTTTAAGCGCCATGTGTCCAATCTATAAGGCGTCGTTCAGTGTGACAACGGAAGAGCCTACTCCGGACGACAATGAGCAACTGCAAATCAGCCGATATACTGATATCAAGTGTCTCTGCCTCAATTTCACCCGATGCCGCTCGGGCGAGCGCGTGCGCCGTTCTCACACTCCGATTGGATTTACGAGATTAAGTGGGACGGCTTTCGTGCGCTGGCCTATGTCGAGGACGACGTGTGCCGCTTGGTTTCCCGCAACGGTAATATCTTCAAGTCTTTTCCTGTACTGACTGCGGCGCTTCCAGAAGAACTCCGGGCTGGCGCTGCTGTCTTGGACGGTGAAATCGTTTGTCTCGACTCCGATGGCAAATCCCAATTTGAGGACCTGCTATTTCGGCGCGGTGAGCCGCGGTTCCAAGCATTTGATCTTTTGTGGTGCGAAGGCGAGGATCTGCGCTACTCGCCGCTGATCGAGCGCAAGGCACGTCTTCGAGCTATCACTCCCCAGCGCGGCGCATGGCTTCTGTATTCCGGCCATGTCGAGCGTGAGGGCGAGGAATTCTTCAAGCTCGCATGTGAGCACGACCTCGAAGGCATCGTCGCGAAGCACCGCTTCAGTCTTTACCTTCCTGATTCAAATCCCGGCTGGCTGAAGATTCGCAATACTGACTATTCGCAATGGGTCGGCCGCGAAGAACTCTTCGAACGCGAACGTGCCGGCGATCCTGATATTGCTCTTTGGGACGAATGCGCGTTGGCATGTGCGGGCCGTTGAAGGTCTGAATTAAAACCAATCGGCTGCGGCTTTGTCCTCGAAAGTGGTTGAGTCTTGAGTCTGAGTTCGCTAGAGTCATCGTGAATTTGCGTCCTATAGGTCGTCCCTTGCGGTTTCACGGTATTCCCACAATTTGTGTCGTATCTCTTGCTTGTTTCTTTGCGGCAGCTTCTACGAAGCCGCTGCAAGAGCCAGAAACGTTTCCGCAGATCGAGTCGATTGTGGATCAAGCCATCGGCGCGCACGAAATCCCCGGTGCAGTTGTGCTTGTCGGGCATGATGGTCGTGTCATTTATCGAAGGGCTTTCGGCTGGCGCTCCTTAGAACCACGGATCGAACCCATGACCACGGATACGATCTTCGACCTCGCATCTCTAACGAAGGTGGTCGCGACAACGACAAGTGTGATGAGACTGGTAGAGCGTGGGCAGATCCGGTTGGATGATCCCGTTATGAGGTACATACCCGAGTTTGGCACGAATGGCAAACAGTACATTACGGTCCGGGATCTGTTGACTCACCATTCAGGACTGGCGCCAGACATCGATCTAAACAGGATTCCGAATGACTATCGTGCCGCCCTGCAGGTTGCATTTGATGAGAAGCCTCTGATCCCGCCAGGCGCACGATTCATTTACAGCGACACAAATTTCATCGTACTCGGTGCGTTAGTAGGGCGAGTCTCCGGCATGAGTCTTGATAGGTATGCGAAGACCCACATTTTCGTGCCGCTTGGCATGACACATACACGGTTTCTTCCCCCAGCTTCATGGGTACCGAAGATCGCGCCCACGCAATACGACGAGGTGGGAGTCATGTTACGCGGCGTAGTGCATGATCCACGAGCTCGTCGAATGGGCGGCATCGCAGGTCATGCAGGGCTGTTCTCCACAGCAGATGATCTCGCAAAGTTCGCCCAGGCACTGCTGAATGGACATGGCGTGCTGTCCCGCAAAACCATCGAGATGATGACTAAGCCACAACAGCCGCCGACATCGACAGCGCTGCGCGGCTTCGGATGGGATATCGATTCACCGCTGTCCAGCAACCGCGGCGAGCTATTTCCGATCGGCTCTTTTGGTCACACCGGCTGGACAGGCACGTCGCTATGGATCGATCCCATTACGAATAGCTACGTAATCATTCTCTCTAATTCCGTGCACCCTAACGGAACGGGTAATGCGGTCGCACTCCGTTCAAAGATTGCAACGACTGTGTCCGCCTATCTGCCGCTTACACGGTCGGAAGAGAGAAAGTTGAGGCTGCGCTCAATTACCGGCTACAACGAAACAAATCCGTCTATTCGCAATGTGCAGCCCAGAACAGATGTTGTAGAGACGGGCCTAGATATGTTGGAGGCCCAAGATTTCAGCACAGACATATTTCGAAGCAATAAAGCAAAGCGGATTGGCATACTGACTTCGACAGGGAATGCGGACTCTGAAGGGCACTCCACCATAGATGTTCTCGCTCACGCACCGGGCGTTGCATTAAAGGCTGTTTTTTTCATTTCCCCTTTCGGGAATCGGAGTACACTACAAAATCCAACAACATCAAACGCGCAACCTGCAGAAACAGACATCCACGTTTTTGCATTGCAGTGCGGTAATGCGACAGATGTTCTGCCCTTGGACATCTTCGAAAAGCTGGACGCACTGATCGTTGACCTTCAGGACTCTGGTACAACCACGCACAGTTGTCTCAAGGTTGTAGGATCTTTTCTCCAGCGTGCCGCAAGTGCGGGTATTGACATGCTTGTGCTGGACAGGCCCAACCCCATAAACGGGTCTATCGTGCAGGGGCCATCAACAACCGTGGCACTAGATGACGGTTCGGAGGACCAGTATTCAATTCCGATTCGTCACGGCATGACAATTGGAGAAATCGCGCAATTGCTGAACTCGGAGCTGCGCATCGGGGCCAAGCTCAGTGTCATCCCGATGCGGGGCTGGACGCGCAGCGATTGGTTTGATTCGACATCTTTGATGTGGACCGATCCCTCTGCGGATATCCGAAATCTGCTCGAAGCCATGCTCTATTCCGGAATGTCTCTGCTGGAAGGCTCAAATGTATCAATCGGTCGGGGCACTGGAATGCCGTTTCAACTTGTCGGCGCGCCTTGGATCAATGCCCGCGAATTTACAAGTTTTCTTAATGCCCGTCGAATTGACGGTGTTCGGTTCATCGCCACGAAATTCACACCCAGTTCTGAACTTTATGCCGGCCAAGAATGCTCAGGGGTGGACATCGTGGTGCTTGACCGGAATGCACTTGATGCTCCCGAATTGGCACTCGAAGTGGCATCTGCTCTGCGTCAGCTCTATCCGGCCGAGTTTGAGATCGGTCCAAATGCCGCGCTGATGATCCCTACTGCGGTTCGAAGCTCCATGCCTGCCAGTGCGAGTCCGATGCGAATCACGAACGACTGGCAAATCTCGATTAATCAATTCGATGAAGTTCGGAAAAGATATTTGCTCTACAAGTGACCTGATCTTTATTGCCGGTGATTGAAGTGCGCGATAGAAAAGGAATTCAAAATGCGACGAATCATTTTAGGAATCATGCTTCTGATTCTCACTGCTGCGCATGTGTGTTTTGGGGAGCAGGACATCCATCAGCGGTCGAAACTTTTGGAGCAGGTTTGGAACATCACCGAGCAACGGTGTCTTGACCCCACATTCAACGGCCATGACCCGAGCACTATTCGCCGTCGCTTTCTTGATATCCAATACGCGAGCGTTGAACAAGAACATGCAGCCGCCCGAGGCATTCTCGAATTGCTTGGCGATCCGCAGACACGTTTCCTGACCGCGGAAGAGCTAACGAGTACCGTCCAAGAGTTTTCTGGGCAGATTGGCGGCGTCGGACTCGCCGACATATGGCTCGTGCGAGACCGGAAATCGGGTGGTTTAAGGATCTTGCATGTAATCGCGGGCTCGCCCGCGTTTCGATCGGGTATTCGGCCGGGCGATCTAGTCGTGGCAATCGATGGAATGGCAGCTAACAAGCTCAATCGCGACGAAGTGTTAATGCGTAGCCGAGGTCCAGTCGGAACTTTCGTGGAATTCGACATCAGACGCGGCCGGCAACATCTCAAATTGACAATGAAACGCGAGGCTCTGATGTCCCATACAGTGATCTTTCAAGCAATCGATGATCATGGACGGAAGATCGGGTATGTTCGTCTGTCGCAGTTTGCGAAAACTTCTGCCCAGCAGCTCCGCGACGCACTTTTCTCCCTCAACAAACTCGGCGTTGACGGATTTGTGCTTGATTTGCGCAACAACCCTGGGGGATTCGTTCCTGCAGCACGAGAGATCGCGGGCTTCTTTTTGCCACCGAACACGTTGATTTACCGTTCCGTGGATCGAACATCAAAGCCGCAAGCGTTCACGACCGATGATAGGCAGATCACAACGAAACCTCTTGTCGTTGTCGTGAATCGCGCGACCGCGAGTGCTGCAGAAATATTGGCAGGTGCGCTCCAACAAGATCATCGTGCAAGACTGGTCGGTACTCAGACGTTCGGGCAAGGCCTGATCCATTCCGTTCAACCGCTGGCTGATGGCTCGGGGATCGTAATCGCCGTTGCACATTTCGAGACTCCAAACGGCTCGGACATTCGCCGGAAGGGCCTCACGCCAGATCGAAAGGCAGCAAGCGCAGAAATTCCATCACACGAGAGCCTCAGTCCTTCTGATCCACAATACCGAGAAGCCCTGGCATTGCTTACCGCAGAACTCGGCTAATGCAAGAGCGGCAAATCCTTGGGCTGTTTGGGCATGACCCGCCATAAAAAAATTTCCAAAATTCTTTTTGAGGTTTTTCCTTTTTCCGGCCTCTTATAGGGTGAAGGAGGAATTCTGGATTGGCAGCGCCGACTGACACTCGCGGCTTCCTGAACGGCGCAGCCATTCGCGTTGACGGTTTGTCGATCCGGCGACCTTCAGCTCTTCCTTCAGGAGTACGACCCTATGAAGGAGAACAATTGCCAATGTGCAATTTGCCACGTCGAGGCGGCACTGCTCGACTCGCTTAGCACACAAACAGCCCGAACCCACTTCCAAGCGCTTTCCAAAAACTATTTAGCTTTGAACCACTTCACCTCGCCAGTTGAGCTGATTGCCCAATTGCATGAGCAAGGCGAGGAGACCTACAACGCTGGAAGCGAAATCCTTCATGCCCTGATCCATGCGATCAGGCAGACCCACTTTGAGGAGATCGGGCAGCACTTGCTTCTCCTTGCATTCACGCCTGCAATTCACAAACTCTGTCGCGAAATCACACAGCAGTTTCCGTCGTTGCCTTTGGAAGACGTTGCGCAGCAAGCAACGCTGTGTCTTCTGGAAGCAGCTCGGTTTCCCTGGATTGCCAGCCAGAACGGGCATCTCGTGCTTGCTCTGGTGAGAACGTTCCGCAAGGACACGTTTCGCTGGGCGATCAAGGAAGCCAACATTGTCACCGTCGATTGGGAGGACTTGGCAGCACACACTCCAGAGCCGGCGGTGGAAGACAATGTGGAACGAAACTGCGCTGTGAATGCTTTCCTGCAGCAGTGCAGATCCAAGGGCCGGCTTTCAGATGCTGACTACGACCTGCTCGTCAAATTCTATTGTGAGGGATTTGAAGCATCGGAGTTGGTAAACGAACGCGTCGGGCTGACACCCAAAGCCGTACACCATCGGGTGGAAACAATCCTGGGCCGTTTGCGTCGTGCTGCAAGAGACCTCAACACGCACGAAGCAAACGGTGAGATTGTCTCAAACCGGGACATTCAGCGCCCAGAAAAAAAAATTCAACGGAGCGCCGGAATTTCACCTGGTTCTTGCCCATTTAGTAATAGTGAGAAGGAATTCTCACCGGAGCTTGCCCACCCGATACCTCAAGTCGAAACTGGCGTCACGCAGATTGCTGTGTGACGCCGGACAAATCGAAGCGAGGGCATCGAAGTCACCCTCTGACTTGATTGCAACCGGGAGCAGGACCTTCCTCAGCAGTCTGTTGCTGATCCTGCTCCCGTCTTGCTGCTTCGGCGCACGGATCTTCTTTCAACCACAAAGGGAGAAAACTCATGAATCGACTTTCGCATAGGCGAGACAGCGGACGTGTGTGTGGCTTGCGCCGAACGGCGAGCCAGCTCGTGTTGATGATGCTGTTTGGCTTGCCGGCCGCAGCTCAAGTGGGAACGGATCGCGTGAGCCAGTTCCTCTCAAGCTCGCTGAGCTACGCACAAGGTCTTGGCATCTTCGGTGCCGGATTCCTGGTCATCTGGGCAGTTGCGAACATTGCTCGCGAACGCCCAAGCAGTAAACAGTGGGCCGGTGCAGGTGGCGCATTGCTGCTGTCGTCCGTTTTGCAACTGCTCCGGACGTTTGCAGGTTAATTCATGTCGATTCGACTCAAACCCGTAGCGCGATCGCTGTCAGCCAGGGCAGAGTTTTTCGGCTTGGAGCTGGAGGATTGGGGCCTCGTAATTGCATGGGCAATCTTGATGCGCCTGATTGGTGACCACATTCACCGCGTTTTTCTTGGCATCGTGCCCGTCTCAGTAGTCCTGGCCTATGGCTCGTCTGCTGCGCTGATTCTGCTCGTCCGATGGGCCAAACACGGAAAGCCGCGCGGCTACATGGTCGCTTGGCTGCAACATCAATTTCGCCCGAAGGCGCATAGCGCACCATGCGGCGAGCCGCCCTTGCCATATCTCGTCGAGGATGAGGAATGATCCAGCCCGAAACAATTCATTTGGTCGCTGCAGTCATCGGAGCTCTGGCGCTTCTGACGCTGGCGCTCGCTGTATTTCTGCCATACGGCAGCACTCGAAACAAACCGCGACCTGAAGTTGGAGACGGAAACAAAACAGTGTCTTCGCTCGCGACCAGAATTCCCGTATCGGAAATACGTGATGACCTGATCGTCCGACGCGATGGGTCGTTCTGTACAGGTTGGGAATGTTCGGGGGTTGCCACTCAGTTTGCCTCGCTGGAACGCATTGAGGCAGTCAGCAGCGCGCTGGATGTTTTCATCAAGGGCATTCGCCATCCGCAAATTGAGCTCCAATTCCGATACCTGATAGATCACGATCGCCCGCAAGTCTTGTTAGACAGAAAAGCCGACGCCCACTGGGTCAATTCTTCTGCCGCGTGGCTGGAAGAAAATCGCCTCTCCTTCTGGCGATCGGCCATCGACGCCGGACACCTGCGTTCGATCAAGCTGATTGCGCTCCTGTCTTGGAAACCAACGCGCACTTGGGACACCCGCTCCGCAATGTCCCGGTTTGCAACTGCCGTTTGGGAAGGACTGGTACAGCAAGGCGTGTCGAAGTTGCCGGCGATTGTGCGCGCAGCATTGAGCGACGCCAAGACCAATGCTCTGGTACGGCGGAATCGCGAAGAGCACTACCGCCTTGTTGCTGAATTTAACCAACTGCTCGAAACGTACCGTATTGGGCTTGAGGCGATTACTCCAATCCGCCGCTTGAACGAGCGGGAGCTTGTCGATCTGTTGTACCGCTCATTCAATCCAGCAGATCGTCGATCTGAGGCGAATGGGGATCTCGCATCATTGTTGAACACGGACTGGTCGGAAGGTGTTCGATTCCTGGATCTAGGCGGAATTCTCAAGGCCGTCGTCACGCTCTCGGAACTGCCTGAAGCGACGTTCGCTTCTCTGCCTCGTCCTTTGCTTTCATTCACTTTTCCTTGTGAAGTTGTGATGAACATCAGAGTGCCGGATCAGGCTGCGAAGGTCCGCAAACTCCGCCGGCTGCTCAAAAAGAGCCTCGCATTCCAGCTACGGAAAGATGGCAGCCGGCGCAGAGACTTTCAGGCGGCAGCTCTTGAGAAAGACACAGTCGATACATTGACCTGGGCTGTTACGTCATCGCAACGGCTTGTCGAAATGGAACTCGCAGTCATCGTATCCAGCTCGGCGGTCGCGCGTACAACCGCAGAGCGCGAGAAGGCAGAACAGGAGTTAGCGCAAAGAGTCGAAGTCGTTTTACAGGCATTCGGGCAGATGAACGGCGCCCGCGGATATCGCGAAGACACAGCCCTGCTGCCAACGTTCATTTCATTCCTGCCTGGTGTTCAAGGCCTCCGCAAAACAAATCGGGAATTCACCATCTTGTCGGGACAAGCGGCCGATTTCATTCCAGTCGAAGTGCCCTGGGCCGGCACTCACGAGGGCACGCCTGCATTTTTGACGCGCACACGTGAAGCAACGCTTCTCCGCTTCAATCCGTTCAGCACGGAACTGACAAACGCGAATGTTCTCGTCACCGGAAAGACGGGATCGGGAAAATCTTTCCTGATTAAACAGCTCCTGTTGCAACTGCAGGTGCTCCATCCGCGCGTAGCGATTGTCACAAAAGGCGCAGATTATCGGGCGCTGATTGAACTGCTCGGCGGTCAATATCGGGAAATCAGCCTGAGCACGAAATTGGCGAAGAACCCCTGGGACCTCGCGAGCGGAAACAAGGAGCCAGATTCCGCGCAGATTGCCGGTGTAGCTTCGCTCGCGTTCCACATGGCCGGCAGAACCGGCTCAGACGATGCAGTCACATTGAACTTCCTGGAAAAGGCCGTTCGCATGACCTATGAGCGACTGCTGGCAATTGGGAAGACTCCACGATTCTCAGACCTGAAATGGACTTTAGAGCACTACCCGTTTGAGAACGCGGTTATCGAGGAACTCGCGCACCTGCTTGCGCTCAAGCTGAACCGTTGGATAGGTGAAGGCATTTACGCCCAATTGTTCGACCGTGACACCAGCCTTGAACTGAAAGCGACGGAAGACATCATCTGCTATGACATCGACGGACTGAAAGAGTCGCCCGAGTTGCAGACGGCTGTAGCGTTCACAATTGCGCGTGCGATAGATCAGCAGATCGGGCGCAAAGATATAAATGCAAATCTTCGACCGACAATCGCCGTGTTCGATGAAGTTTGGGCAATGCTGGCCGATCCTGTTTTGGGAAATCAAATTCTCAATGCATTCAGAACAGCTCGCAAGCGGCACGGCTCAATCATCGCTGCCAGTCAGGGGATTGAAGATTTCGTCGGAACGGCAGAGTCTCCGCATGCTATTGGCCTCGCGATCCTGCAGAACACTGAAGCCAAGTTCCTTGGCTCGCAACTCGGAGAACTATCGCGCCTTCGTTCTGTGCTGCATCTCTCCGAACCGGCACTGGAAGCCGTGAAAGAGCTGCGCAATGTTGTGGGCCATTTCGCCGAGATTTATCTGCTCGTCGCGAACCAACCTGAATCGAGCA
>Ga0070741_10019047_pt1 | contig 11013 bp, 8 predicted proteins | sample Coa_R1_4_FD_66440 | JGI IMG/M metagenome (GOLD analysis project Ga0070741, IMG submission 66440) | Surface soil microbial communities from Centralia Pennsylvania, which are recovering from an underground coalmine fire - Coalmine... | ecosystem: Environmental > Terrestrial > Soil > Unclassified ...
CATCAGTTTTCCTTTCCAAGCGCACTCTCATGCCAGCGCCGCAACAATAGATGCGAAACTAGCGCCAGCAGGGCATAGATGACAATCCCGGCCAGCGACAGCAAAAGCAGCGCCGCGAACATGCGGGGAATGTTGAGGCGGTAGCCGGATTCGGCGATCCTGTAGGCAAGTCCCGAGCCCGCGCCGGCCGTGCCGGCGGCGATTTCGGCAACCACCGCGCCGATCAGCGATAGCCCGCCCGCGATCCTCAAACCGCCGAGGATGTAGGGCAGCGCCGCCGGCAATTTCAGGTAACGCAGCGTCTGCCAGCGCGAGGCGCCGTAGAGCTGGAACAGGCCGGCGAGATTGCGGTCGACCGAGTTCAAGCCGAGCGTGGTGTTCGACAGCACCGGGAAGAATCCCACGATCCAGGCGCAGACGATCACGGCGGTCTGTTGCGGCAGATAGATCAAGAGCAGCGGCGCGATCGCGATCACAGGCGTGACCTGCAGGATCACCGCATAGGGGAACAGCGAATATTCCAGCCATTTCGAGAGATTGAACAAGAGCGCGAGTGCAATGCCGCCGATGCTTGCAGCAACGAAACCTTCCAGCGTGGTGAGCAGCGTCGTCGCCAGCGATTGCGACAGCACGCCCCAATCGCCGGCCAGCGTGCGCAGGACCGAAAGCGGTCCCGGCAATACATAGGGCTGGATGTCGTAGACGCGCACGACCGCTTCCCAGAGCGCGGTGCCCGCGGCCGCGACGATCACGGGAAGCGCGATGCGCAGGATGCGCAACGCATGCTCGTTGGCGCGCGTGGGAACTTGCCCATTCGCTTGCATGCTCATAGAGCCGTCAGCCCTTCATAGGAGGGCGCCAGCGCGGCCGACACCTTGCGACAATAGTCGCCGTAACCGGCGGAGGTGCGAAAATCCTCGGTACGCGGCTCCGATGTCTCGATCCTGATATCCGCCTGAATCCGGCCTGGCCGCTGCGTCATCACGACCACGCGCTGCGACAGATAGACGGATTCGAACACCGAATGCGTGACGAAGACCACGGTCTTGTTCAGCTTGCGCCAGAGCGCCAGCAAATCGTTGTTGAGGCGGAAGCGGGTGATCTCGTCGAGTGCGGCGAACGGCTCGTCCATCAGCAGAATATCGGGGTCGGTGACCAGCGCGCGCGCCAGCGACACGCGCATCTTCATACCGCCCGACAATTCGCGCGGGAATGCGTCGGCGAAGTCTGCGAGCCCGACGCGCGCCAGCGCCTCCGTGATGCGCGTATCCGACTCGGCGGCTGCAACATTGGCAAGCTTCAGCGGCAGCCGCACGTTCTCGCGAACCGTGGTCCACGGCATCAGGGTCGGCTCCTGGAACACGAAGCCAATGCTGTGGCGGGGCCGCCCATCGCCGGCATGGTGGGAAACCTCGACGCTGCCCGAGGTCGGACTAGCCAGCCCCGCGATCACGCGCAGCGCCGTCGACTTGCCGCAGCCGGACGGTCCGAGCAGCGACACGAACTCGCCCCTGGGGATGTCGAGATCGAGCGGCCCCAGCGCCGCCACGCCGCTATCGAAAATCTTGGTGATCGCGCGCAGGGACACGGCGAGGCCGTTCGCGCCTGCGTTGCTCCCGGACATCGCTGCTGGCGCGGCCATCAAGCCCGTTCTTACTTCATGCTCTTGGGGCGCAACTCGATTCCGACGCCCTTGTTGACGAAGCGCAGCGTGTAGGACTTGCGGTAATCGATGTCGGGCTTGACCACACCGGCCTTCACCATCTTCTGGAACACATTCGTCACCCGCTCGTCGCTCATGGCGCCGATGCCGTCCTTCAGCGTGTCTCCGGAATCGACGATGCCGTATTCCTTCATCCTGGCGACCGAATAGGCCAAGAGCTCGTCGGTCATTTCCGGATTGAGCTTCCTGATCATCGCATTGGCGGCGGAATTGTCGCCGTAGAGATAGTGGTACCAGCCGATGATGGAGGCATCGACGAAGCGCTGCACCAGGTCCGGCTTTTTCTGGACGGTTTCGACCCGCGCCTCGATCAGGGTCGAATAGGTATTGTAGCCGGCATCAGCCAGCAGGATCACGCCGGGCTTGAAGCCGGCGGCTTTCTCCACTGCAAAGGGTTCGGAGGTGACGTAGCCCTGCATCGCGCTTTGCGCGGTGGCGATGAAGGGTTGCGGGTTGAAGGTGTAGGGGCGGACATTCTTGTCGCTGAAACCGTATTCGGACTTCAGCCACTGATAGTAGCTGGTCATGCCTTCCTTGGAGACGAACAGCGTCAGCGGCTTCAACTCCTCCAGCTTTGTGATCTTCGATTCCGGATGGGTCAGAAACACCTGCGGATCCTTCTGGAAGATCGCAGCGACCGAGACCAACGGCACGTTGTTGGCGACCGCATCCAGCGACATCAGCGTGTTGGCGGCCATGAAGAAATCGATCTTGCCGGCAATCAGCAGCATGCGGTTGTTGTCGTTCGGACCGCCCGGCACGATTGACACGTCGAGGCCGTATTTCCTGTAGGTGCCGTCGGCGACCGCCTGGAAGAAGCCGCCATGCTCGGCTTCCGCGACCCAGTTGGTTCCGAACGAAACCTTGTCCAGCGTTTGCGGCTGGTCCTTTGCGGCGTCCTTGCTGTCTTTCTCCTGGCCGAGCGCGGGTGCTGCGGCAAGACAGGCGGCGAGCAGACCGGCCGTTAGCGCTCGCAGCAACAGGGCTGGCCGCATGATTGGACTCCGTCGTTCGTACTAGTGGAGCGGATTTGACGTTCGCTCCTTGCCAGTGGCGCATCGGAAAGCGAACGTCAAATCCAAAGCTCCACTAGAATCAATATTTCTAGTGGTCCTTTAATTCCAACATTCGCAAAAGTGCTTGCCGCGATGGCATGCGAATGTTGGAATTGGACCACTAGCCCCATGATAAGGGCCATCTAACTAACCCCGATAACGGTCAAAAAGAAACCTCCTGCGATGCCCGCCCCTCCCCGCGACTGGACCGCGATCGACTGGACCAAAGTCGATGGCGCCGCGGCCGCGCGCTGGATCGCGGTGCTGCCGCTGGCGGCAACCGAGCAGCACGGCCCGCATCTGCCGCTCGAAACCGACGTGATGATCGGACAGGCCTATCTCGCGCGGGTGCGCGAGCAACTTCCCGACGCCATCCCCGCGGCGTTCCTGCCCATCGAGAGGATCGGCATCTCGACCGAGCACATCGATTTCGCCGGCACGCAGACGCTGTCGACGGAAGCGGCGCTCGCAAGGTGGAAGTCGATCGGCGAGAGCGTGGCACGCGCGGGCGTCAAGAAGATCGTGATCGTCACCAGCCATGGCGGCAACGCTGCCGCGATGACGCTGGTGGCGCAGGACTTGCGCGCCCATCACGGCATGCTTGCGGTGACCACCTCATGGTCGCGCTTCGGCGTGCCCGACGGATTGTTTCCCGAAGACGAATTGCGACACGGCATTCATGGCGGCGCGGTCGAGACCTCGATCATGCTGGCGCGCTATCGCGAGCATGTGCGCCTTGATGCGATCGCCGACTTTCCTTCGCGCAGCATCGCAATCGAAAAACAATATCGCTGGCTTTCGACGCAACGCCCCGCGCCGTTTGCGTGGCAGGCGCAGGATCTTCATCCGAGCGGCGCGGTCGGCAATGCGACGCTCGCCTCGCCGGAGAAAGGCGAAGCGCTGCTCGAGCACGGCGCACGCGGGTTCATCGAATTGCTCGATGACGTCGATAAATTCGACGTGAGAAATCTGTCGCGCCATCCGCGCAAATAGTCGATATCAGTCCATATCGCCTTGAATTTACTTGGTAAATTCGCCTTACGAAAAATTCACGCGCGGCCAAACGAACCCAATCGAAGAAGCCTCCGTCCAATCGGCATAAGCGGGCCACAACGGTCCGTTCTCAACCGGATGGAGTATCCCATGACGATCAAGACCAGGATTGCCGCTCTCGCTGTCGCTGCCCTCACCGTCGCCGGCGGCATCGCGTCCACCACCACCAAGGCTGAAGCCCATGGCTTCCATCCTGGCTGGGGCGTCGGTGCGGGCCTCGTCGGCGCCGCCATCGTCGGCAGCGCCATCGCGGCGTCGACGCCGGCTCCGTATTATCGCTCCTGCCTGGTTCGCCAGTACGACGCCTTCGGCCGCTACATCGGCACCGTGAACGTTTGCTACTGAGTTCCTCCGACATTGTGGATCCCGCGTCAGGTGCTGCTGATCCCCTGCACCCACGGGACTTCATCCACCCCGTGTCGTGCCCCGACCCGCCCGGCCGTCCCCCCCGGGCGGGTCACCCTTTTGAAGGCGCGATGAGAGCCGCAGCCGCGCGATGTTGCATAGCCGTCACATAACAATGCCAACCCAACAGCCGCGGCGCTTTGGGCCATTGTATTTGCGAATGATTCGCAATAAGGCTCAATCGTCGGGACTTTGAGGAACGGGGACAGCGGACATTTCGCTCGTTCGGTTTGCTCGTGCGGCATTAGCGTGCTGCGGCGGCCGCAAACGAGTCGGTGTGTTCGCGCGGGGGACAGCTTTGCGATGATCGGCCACCGTCCAACCTTGCAGCGTGCCTTCGCGCTCGGCCTGTTGGCCGGCGCGGGCACGGCGCATGCCGCGGACATGCCCCTCAAGGCGCCGGTGCTGTACCTGCCGGAAGCGGCCTACAATTGGGACGGCTGGTACGTCGGCGCGCATGCGGCGATCATCAGAGGATCGTCGAACTGGTCCGCAATGCCACCGGGCGGCCCGGGCGTCGCGGGATCGTTCGACCTTCCTTTCAAGTTCGATTTCATGGCGGGCACTGGCGGCTACGCCTTGGGCCTGCAAGGCGGGTACAACCACGTTTTCCCGTCTCGTCTGATGTTGGGCTTTGAAGGTGACGTTACCTTTCCCAATTCGGATGTACTGGTGCCCTATTCGGTGAAAGGCAGTCAGACCGTCACCGCTCCGACGCTCGGCCAGGTGACGTATGGCGAAGCTGTCATCCACTACGGAAGCCTGCGCACCCGCGTCGGTTATGCCTTCGATCACCTCCTGCTTTATGGAACGGGCGGCCTTGCCTGGAGCTACGACCAGGTCACGCGGAGCCAGGACGTGGCCCCCGCAATCGGCGGCATCGCTGCGCCCGGTACCGTCGATACGCGGCTGTTGTGGCGGTTGGGATGGGCTGCCGGCATTGGCGTCGAGATTCCCGTCACCGACCGATGGACCGCGAAAGTGGAATATCTGTCGACCGTTTTTTCCGACAAGTCGATGACCTTCACAGGTGCGGCAGAGGGCTATCGATCCGACCTGTCAATGCAAAGCCTGCGGGTCGGATTGAACTATCGCCTCGAAGATGCCAATCCGATTCCCGAACTCCTGACCAAGGGAGGATCGGCGATCGAGACCGATCGCTTCGCTTTCCACGGACAGGCGACCTTCCTCAATCAATACACGCCATCGTTCCGGGACCCTTATCACGGCACCAACAGCCTCACGCCGAACCAGGGCCGCGAGACCACCGACGTGACCTTGTATGCGGGCGTCAGGCTATGGCAGGGCGCCGAACTCTGGGCCACGCCTGAAATCGACCAGGGCTTTGGCCTGAGCGGTTCCGTGGGCGCAGCCGGCTTTCCGAGCGGCGAAGCCTACAAGGTCGGCGCAAGCTATCCCTACACGCGCCTGCAGCGCGCCTTCATCCGGCAGACCATCGACCTCGGCGGTGACGTTCAAAAGGTCGACTCCGGGCTCATGCAGTTCCCGGGATCACAGACGTCCGACCGTCTGGTGATCACGGCCGGCAAAGTCGGCGTGGTCGATATCTTCGATAACAACAAATACGCCCATGATCCGCGCAGCGACTTTATGAACTGGACGCTGATCGACACCGGCACGTTCGACTACGCAGCGGATGCGTGGGCCTATACGGTCGGCGGCGCGCTGGAGTGGTACACGGGTCCGTGGACCTTCCGCGGCGGCGTGTTCGACCTGTCCATCAGGCCGAACGAGACCACGCTGGACTCCCGCTTTGGTCAATTCCAATGGGACGGCGAAATCGAGCGGCGTTATTCGATCTTCGGCCAGCCCGGCAAAGTGGCGATCACCGGATACCTGACTCGCGGCCGCATGGGCAGCTTCGAAGACGCCATCCTGCTGGCTGCGATGACCGGAGCGCCTGCAGACATCAGCGCCGTGCGCAGATACCAGAGCCGCGGCGGGATCAGCATGAATCTCGAACAGCAACTCGTCGAGAACGTCGGCTTGTTTGTTCGCGCCGGCTGGGCCGACGGCACCAAGGAGCCCTACGAGTTCACCGACGTCGATCGCACCGTCGCGGCAGGCCTTTCGATTTCCGGAAAGCTGTGGGGACGGGATAACGATACCTGGGGCATCGCCGGCGGCGTCAACGGCATCTCCAGCATCCATCAGGCTTTTCTCAATGCCGGCGGCCTTGGAATCCTTGTCGGCGACGGACAGTTACCGCATCCCGGCGACGAGGGCATTTTCGAGACCTACTACAGCTTCCCCTGGTTTGCCTCGAAGATCACGCTCGACTATCAGCTGATCGTCAACCCGGCTTACAATCGCGACCGCGGCCCTGCTTCGGTCTTCGGCCTGCGCGCGCATTCGCAATTCTAATAGCCGGACCCGATCATGGATTTCAGGATCATCCGGTCGCCGGCGCTGGAGCAGGCGCTACGGCCGAACATCTGGGACATCGTCGCGCTGATCCTCGTGATCGGCGCCATGGTGCTGATCGTCTATGGCGGCGAGCAGACCACGCTGCCGCTGTCGTCGCTCGACACGACGCCGGTGTCGCTCGACCCGATCCATCTGCCGCTCTACGCCTTGCGCACCATCATGCGCATGCTGCTTGCGATCGTCTGTTCGCTCGTCTTCACGTTCATCTATGCGGCGCTTGCCGCCAAGAGCCGCCGCGCCGAGATGGTGCTGATCCCGCTGCTCGACATCCTGCAATCGGTGCCGATCCTGGGCTTTCTGACCTTCACGGTCGTGTTCTTCATGAACCTGTTTCCGGGCAACGTGCTCGGCGCCGAGCTCGCCTGCGTATTCGCGATCTTCACCAGCCAGGCCTGGAACATGACCTTCAGCATGTACCAGTCGATCCGCAACGTGCCGAAGGACCTGGAAGAGGCGACCCAGAGCTTTCATCTCTCGCCATGGCAGCGCTTCTGGCGGCTCGACGTTCCCTTCGCGATGCCGGGGCTGATCTGGAACGCGATGATGTCGATGTCCGGCGGCTGGTTCTTCGTGGTGGCCTCCGAGGCGATCACCGTCGGCAACAGCACGGTGACGCTGCCCGGCATCGGCTCCTATGTGGCGCTCGCGATCCAGAAGCAGAATCTTGCCGCGATCGGCTACGCCATCCTGACCATGCTGCTCGTCATCATGGCCTACGACCAGCTGCTGTTTCGCCCGATCGTGGCCTGGGCCGACAAATTCCGCTTCGAGCAGACCGCATCGGGCGATCCGCCGACGTCATGGATGCTGGACCTGTTTCGCCGCACCCGCGCCCTGCGGGCGCTGACTTACCCCTTTGCGGCGCTGAACCGCGCGTTCTCGAATCTGCGCGTCGATGTGCCTGCCGCGCTGCAGCCGAAGGCGAGGGGCGGCCCGCCCTCGCGCTTTCTGGATGCGATCTGGTTCGTGCTGATCGCGGTCAGCACCGGATATGCGGCCCACCTCGCCTATCGGTATCTGTCGGCCAGTCTGGGCCCGTCGGACGTGCTCGCCGCCGTCGGCTATGGTCTGATCACGCTCGCCCGCGTGGTCGTGCTGATTACGCTTGCGACGCTGGTCTGGGTGCCGATCGGGGTCTGGATCGGGCTTCGGCCGAAGCTTGCCGAGCGCGTCCAGCCGCTGGCCCAGTTCCTGGCGGCCTTCCCCGCCAACCTCGCCTTCCCCGTCTTTGTCTCGCTGATCGTGCATTTCGGCCTCAACGCCAATGTCTGGCTGAGCCCGCTGATGATCCTGGGCACCCAGTGGTACATCCTGTTCAACGTGATCGCGGGCGCCAGCGCCTTCCCCACCGATCTGCGCGAGGCTGCCTCCAGCTTTCACCTGGAGGGATGGCGCTGGTGGCAGAAGGCGATCCTGCCGGGCATTTTTCCCTACTACATCACCGGCGCGATCACGGCCTCGGGCGGATCGTGGAACGCCTCCATCGTTGCCGAGGTCGCAAGCTGGGGCGACGCCCATCTCACCGCGGTGGGGCTCGGTGCCTATATTGCAAAGGCCACCGAAGCCGGCGACTTTCCGCGCGTCGTGCTCGGCATTGCCGTGATGTGCGTCCTGGTGACGCTCTTCAACCGTCTGTTATGGCGGCCGCTCTACGCCTTCGGCGAGCGCCGTCTTCGCCTCGGCTGATCAGGAGGAAACTGATGCTCGACCAACCCGCCAAGACCAGCCTGATCGATATGCGGGGCGTCTGCCGCTCCTTTCCAAAAGGCAGCGGCGAAGCTCTCCAGGTGCTGGAAAAGGTCGATCTCACCATCCAATCCGGCGAGATCGTCGGCCTGCTCGGCCGCTCCGGCTCTGGCAAGTCGACGCTGCTGCGGATCATCGCCGGACTGATTTCGCCGTCGTCGGGCGATGCCGAATGCCGCGGCGAAGCCATCAAGGGACCGCCGAACGGCGTCGCGATGGTGTTTCAGTCCTTCGCGCTGTTTCCCTGGCTCACGGTGCTGCAAAACGTCGAACTGGGGCTGGAAGCGCTTGGCATCGACAGCTCAGAGCGGCGCAAGCGGGCGCTGGCGGCCATCGACCTGATCGGTCTCGACGGCTTCGAGTCGGCATACCCGAAGGAGCTTTCGGGCGGCATGCGCCAGCGCGTCGGCTTCGCGCGGGCGCTGGTCGTGCATCCCGACCTGCTGTTGATGGACGAGCCGTTCTCGGCGCTCGACGTGCTGACGGCGGAGACGTTGCGCACCGACCTCGTCGACCTCTGGATCGAAGGCCGGCTGCCGATCAAATCCGTGCTCATGGTCACCCATAACATCGAGGAGGCGGTGTTGATGTGCGACCGCGTTCTCGTGCTGTCGTCGAACCCGGGACGCGTGGCAGCCGAGTTCAAGATCGATCTCGTGCATCCACGCAACCGGCTCGATCCGGCGTTCCGGCAACTGGTCGATCTGCTGTATGCCCGCATGACCCAGCGCCCCGAACCCAAGGCGCACTCTGCCGATGGCATCCATGGTACCGGCGTCGGCATGGTGCTCAGCCACGCGTCCTCCAACGTGCTGTCCGGCCTGATCGAAACGCTGGCTGCGCCGCCCTACAATGGACATGCCGACTTGCCGGTGCTGGCGGGCCATCTGCAGCTCGAGGCCGATGAAATCCTGCCCTTGGGCGAATCGCTGCAGCTGCTGCGCTTTGCCCAGCTCAGCGAAGGCGACCTGGTACTGACCGACGCCGGCAAGCGCTTTGCGCATCTGGCGACGGATGCGCGCAAGAAGCTGTTTGCCGAGCATCTCGTCAACTACGTGCCGGTCATGGGCCTGATCCGCCGCGTCCTCGACGAGCGGCCGTCGCATGCCGCGCCGGCCGCGCGCTTCCGCAACGAGCTGGAAGACTACATGTCGGAGGACTATGCCGACGAAACGATGCGGACCATCGTCTCCTGGGGCCGCTATGCCGAGCTGTTCGCCTATGACGAGCAGTCGGAGACGTTCAGTCTGGAAAACCCGAACTGATTTTTCGCGTCGCGCGTCACATCGCCGGCTGGAAGGTGTCCGCGCGCGCCATCGCCCACGCGTCGCGATAGCGGCGGTCGTCGGTGCCGTCGATCAACTCACCGGGCCGCAGCGCCGGATAGAGTTGTGCAAACGAGCACACTTCCGTCGTCGAGGTCCGCTGCGAGAAGTGGATCGGCCGCAGCTGCTGCGGATGTTCGAGGCCCGCGGCGGCCAGCAGCTCGGCCAGCGCATGCAGCGTCGCGTGATGATAGTTGTAGACCCGCGTGATCTTGTCGGGGACATAGAGCGCGCGGTTGCGGGTCGGATCCTGCGTGGTGACGCCGGTCGGGCAGCGATCGGTGTGGCAGCTCAGCGACTGGATGCAACCGAGCGCGAACATGAAGCCGCGCGCCGAATTGCACCAGTTGGCGCCGATCGCCATTGCGCGCGCCATGTCGAAGGCGGTGGCGATCTTGCCGGACGCGCCGAGCCTGATGCGGTCGCGCGCCTTGATGCCGATCAGCGCATTGTGCACGAAGCTGACGCCCTCGCGCATCGGCATGCCCAGATGATCCATGAACTCCAGCGGCGCAGCACCAGTGCCGCCTTCGTTGCCGTCGATCACGATGAAGTCGGGATAGATGCCGGTCTCCAGCATCGCCTTGCAGATCGCGAGAAACTCCCAGGGATGGCCGATGCACAATTTGAAGCCGGCCGGCTTGCCGCCGGACAGCTTCCGCATGGTTGCGACGAACTGCATCATCTGGATCGGCGTCGAGAACGCCCTGTGATAGGCCGGCGAGATGCAATCCTCGCCCATGGGGACGCCGCGGATCTTCGAGATCTCCTCGGAGACTTTTGCCGCCGGCAGCACGCCGCCATGCCCGGGCTTGGCGCCCTGGCTGATCTTGAGCTCGACCATCTTGACCTGGTCGTCGCCGGCGATCCGCGCGAACTCGTCCGGATTGAAGCTGCCGTCGCGGTTACGGCAGCCGAAATAGCCGGAGCCGACTTCCCAGATGATGTCGCCGCCCATCTCGCGGTGATAGGGGCTGACGCCGCCCTCGCCGGTGTCGTGCGCAAAGTTGCCCTTCTTCGCGCCGGCATTGAGCGCGCGCACCGCGTTCGGCGACAGCGCGCCGAAGCTCATGGCGGAGATATTGAACACCGAGGCCGAATACGGTCTGGTGCAGTCGGGCCCGCCGACGGTGATGCGGAATTTCTCGTTTGCATTGGTCTTCGGCGCCACCGAATGGTGCATCCACTCATAGCCCTCGCGGTAGACGTCCTCCTGGGTGCCGAACGGCCGCTTGTCGAGCACCATCTTGGCGCGCTG
>Ga0070741_10019048_pt1 | contig 11012 bp, 6 predicted proteins | sample Coa_R1_4_FD_66440 | JGI IMG/M metagenome (GOLD analysis project Ga0070741, IMG submission 66440) | Surface soil microbial communities from Centralia Pennsylvania, which are recovering from an underground coalmine fire - Coalmine... | ecosystem: Environmental > Terrestrial > Soil > Unclassified ...
CTGAACTCCTGCACCAACTGCGCAAACTTCTCCACGTTGGCCCCATCGAGCGGAGCGTCCACCTCATCCAGCAGCACGAACGGACTCGGCTTGACCGCCAGGAACGCGAACAGCAGCGCCGTCGCCGTCAGCGCGCGCTCGCCGCCGGAGAGCAGCGAAAGACTCTGCGGCCTCTTGCCCGGCGGCTGCGCGATCACCTCGATGCCCGTCTCCAAAAGGTCGTCCGGGTCGGTCAAAAGCAGCTTCGTGCTGCCTCCCTCGAACAGCCGCGTGAACAGCCGGTCGAACTCGACCCGCACGGCATCGAACGTCTCCATAAAGACACCGCGCGTGCTTTCGTCTATCTCCGCGATGGTGGCAAGCAGCGCCTCCCGGCTCTTCTCTAAATCCGTCTGCTGCGCGGACAGAAACTCATATCTTTCAGTCAGCCGCTCGTACTCCTCCACCGCGCCGGTGTTCACCTGTCCCATACCGCGCAGTTCCCGCCGCAGCCGACTGACCTCCATCGCCGTGTTCTTGTCTATCTCGACCTCATCCGGGCGGGCCAGCGCCTCCTCGCGGGAGATACCGTACTCGTCCTGAAGCCGCTCCGTCGCCTGCGCGATCTGGACTTCCAGGCGGGCCATCCGCAGTTCCGTGTCGTGCAGGTTCTTCGTGACCGCGCCCCGCCGCTCGGTCGTCTCCTTGATGGCGCTGTTCGTCTCGAAACTCTCGGTTAAGAGCGTCTGCCGCCGCTCCCGCCACTGCGCGAACTCCGCCTCCGCTTCCGCCAGATGCTGCCGCGCTCCCTCCAACTGAACCACCAGCCGCTCTCGCTCGGCGGCGGAGTCCGTTCCCTCTGTCACGGCGGCGTCTCTCTGCGCGCTCTTCTGAAGCTGCTGCTGATGCAGCGCGGACAGCGTCGCCCGGTCGGTGGCGAGGGCGCGCGACAGTCCCTCCCGCTTCTCCCGCAGGCGGCTGACCTCCACTTCCAGCGCGACGGCGCGGGCGCGACAGGCGTCGCGCCGCTCGGCCAGGGCGCGCGTCTCCTCATTCAGGGCGGCCAGCGCATCGTCCGCGTTGTCGTTCTCCGCGCGATCCGCCTCCAGCGCCGCCGTCAGCCGCTCGACCTCCGCCGCCAGCGCCGCGATCTGCCCGGCCAGCGCCGTCTGTGCCGCCTCCTGCCCTCTCTTATCCTGGTTCAGCCGCGCACGTTCCCGCTCGGCGGCGCTGCGGGCGCTCTCGGCGGCAGCGAGTTCGGCCTGTGTCTCGGCCTCCTGCCGCGCCAACTCGTTCCGCTCCGCCTCCAACTCCTGCAAGGCCCGAGTGTTCCCCTCCACCAGCGCGGTCAATCGCTCGACCTCCGCCTTGGTCTGTGGCAGAGCGGCCTTCAGATCGTCCATCTCGCCCTTGCGCCCGACCAGATGCGCCCCGCGCCCCTGCAAGGAGCCGCCTGTCAGCGCGCCGCCCGGAGTCAGCAGTTCGCCCTCCAAAGTGACGATCTTGCTCCACCCGCTTACCTGCCGCGACACCGCGATCGCCGTATCCATATCCGGCACGACCAGCGCCCGCCCCAACAACAACTGCGCGACCGGCGTATACTGCGGCGCAAAACGCACCAGATCCATCGCATTCCGGGTGTCGGGTGTCGAGTATCGGGTATCCGTTTTCTCCTCTTTTGCTTTTCCTCTATGTCTCTGTGCCTCTAGCGCAGCGGGTGGTTCTAATCTCTGCCCGGGGCGCAAGAGCGGAAGGGCCAGGAACGTCGCGCGGCCCGCCCGGTTCTGCTTCAGCCACTCGATGCCCGCCTTCGCCTCCGCCTCCGTCTCCGTCACGATGTCCTGCAAGCTGCCGCCCAGCGCGACCTCGATGGCGACGCGGTACGGCTCCGGCACGGTCAGCAGGTCTACAACGGGGACATAATGCCCGTTCAGCTTGCCCTGCTTCTGCGCGTTCAGCACCGCACGCACGCCCTGATAGAAGCCCTCGTGGTTCTGCTGCAACTCGGTCAGCGTGGCGAGCCGCGCCGACTGCTCGGCCAGCGTGCGCCGCGCCGTATCCAGGGCCGTGCGCGTCGCAGCCTGCTCGCTCTGGGTCTGCTGCTGTCTCTGCGCAACCTCGGCCAGCGCGCGGGTCAGTTCCTCGCGTTGTTGGGCGCGCTCCTCGCGCGTCGCCAGCGCTGCCTCCTCCCGTGCCTGCGTCTCCTGCAAGGCGGCGGTCAGCGCCTCCGCCTCTCGTTCCAAGCGTTCGGCGCGGGCCTGCGCCTCCGCTAATCGCTCCTGCGCCGCCAGAAACGCCGCCTCCCGCCCGGCGCGCTCCTGCGCCATCCGCATCCGCTCGCTCTGCCGCGCCTCCGCCTGCCGCACCGACTCCAGTACCGCCGCTTCCAACTCTTCCAGCGCGGCCCTCTGCGCGGCCCACTCCTCCCGGCGCGCGGCCTCTTCTGTTTCGGCTGCCGCCAGTTCGGCGCGGTCGGTCTCGATGTCGCCCGCCAGTCGCTCGGCGCGGGCGGCGATGTCGGCCAACTCCTCGGCCAACTGCGCCTGGCTCCTCTGCGCCGTCTGGCTGCGCTCGGTCATCAAGGCCAACTGGCTCTCGGTGCGCTCGACCGCCGACAGCGCGTTCTGCTGCGTCAGCCGCGCCGACTCCATCTCGCTCTCGATCTGCGCGAGCCGCTCCCCGACGTTCTCCGCCGCGCGCTCCAGGCGGGCCAGTTCCGCATCGAACTTGAGCAGGCTGGCCTGATCGTCCTCCCGCTCCTGCTGCCCGGCGTAGAGTTCGTAGTCGGCCTTCTTGAGTTCGGCGACCAGCATCCCGACCTCGATCTCATGCAGCCGCTCCTGCAGCAGCAGGTAGCGCCGCGCTGTCAACGCCTGCCGCTCCATCGGTTCGCGCTGGCCCTCCAACTCGTGCAGGATGTCCCGCACGCGGGTCAGGTTGGCCTCCGCCGATTCGAGTTTGCGCAGCGCCTCCTTCTTCTTGAACCGGTACTTCTTGATGCCCGCCGCCTCCTCGAACAGTTCCCGCCGGTCTTCGGGCCGCGCCGACAGCACCGCGTCTATCTCGCTCTGGCTGACGAAGGCATACGCGCCCTTGCCCACGCCCGTGTCCAGGAACAGTTCGACGATGTCCTTGAGGCGGCACGCCGAGCCGTTGAGAAGGTACTGGCTCTCTCCCGATCGGTAGACGCGCCGCGTAATGGTGACTTCGGAGAACTCGATGGGGAGCGTGCCGTCGCTGTTGTCTATCGTCAGGCGGACTTCGGCCATGCCGAGCGGCTTGCGCCTGTCCGTCCCGGAGAAGATGACGTCTTGCGAGGTCGTGCCGCGCAGCAGGCGGGGATTCTGCTCGCCCAGCACCCAGAGCAGCGCATCCACGATATTGGACTTGCCGCTGCCGTTCGGCCCGACGATGGCGGTCAGGCCGGAGTCGATCTCGATTTCGGTCTTGTCTGCGAAGGTCTTGAAGCCGAGGAGTTGCAGTTTTTTGAGTTGCACGTCTGTGGTGATCCTGTCTCTGGGATGAACTGGCGTTACGCCGCCGTCGCCGGGGAGAAAGCGTACCCAAAATGGGACTCTCCCTCTTGCCGTGTTTCAGGCGACATGCAGCATCTCGCGGGCGTGCTGCAGGACGGTCTCCGTGACCTCGGTCCCGCCGATCATGCGGGCGAGTTCCGTGACGCGCTCTTCCGGGGTCAGGGGCGTGACGACGACGGTGGTGCGGTTGCCCTGCACGCGCTTCTCGATGGAAAAATGCCGGTCGCCGCGACTGGCAAGCGGGGCCAGGTGGGTGATGCAGAGAACCTGCGCCGCGCGGGAGAGCGCGGCGAGTTTGTCCGCGATGACGCTGGCCGTGCGGCCCCCGACGCCGACATCTATCTCGTCGAAGACCATCGTGGGCAGCGGCTCCTGCCGCGCCATCGCCGACTTGATCGCCAGCATCACGCGGGAGATCTCGCCGCCGGAGGCGACTTTCGCCAGGGGACGGAGCGGTTCGCCGGGGTTCGTCGCGATGAGAAATTCGACCCGGTCGGTTCCTTTGGCGGTCGGCTCGCCCGCTTCGATGTGGACTTCAAACCGGGCCTTCTCCATCGCCAGGTCGCGCAGTTCCGCGAGGGTGATCTTCTGGAATTCGGCCCCGGCTTTGTGGCGCTGCTGGCTCAGGCGGGCGCAGAGGTCGTTCAGGCGCTTCTCGGCGGCGGCGATCTCGGCTCCCAGTTGCGCGCCGCGCTCCTCGCTGTGGGAGAGGGTTTCCAGCTTCGCGGCGGTCTCCTCGCCGTAGCGCAGAATCTCCTCGACGCTGTCGCCGTATTTGCGCTTGAGCGTGCGGAGAAGTTCCAGTCGCTCTTCGATCTGCGCGAGCCGCTCCGGGTTGAACTCGATGGCGTCCTGATAGCGGGTCAGGTCGCGCTCCGCCTCGGTCAGTTCGTAGCTCGCCGAGCGCACCGATTCGAGGATGGGGGCCAGCGTATCGTCCAGAGACGCCGCCTCTTCCAGCACGCGCACGGCGACCGCCAGGGCTTCGAGCGCGCCGCTGCTGTCCCCGCCGCCGAGGGCTTCCGCCGCGCCCGCCGCCGATTCCGCCAGCTTCTGCGCGTTGGCGAGCCGCCGATGATCGGCCTGTAGCTCCTCCTCTTCCCCGGCTTGCAGCTTCGCGTCGCTGATCTCCTTGACCTGGAACGCATACAGGTCGAGCAGGTGGGCGCGCTCGCGAGCGTCCGTCTCCAGACTCTCTTTTTCGCGGCGGAGGCGCTGCAAGTGGTGGTAGGCTTCGGCGACCTCGGCGCGCAGCGATTGAAGGGCTTTGCCGCCCCACTCGTCCAGAATATCCAGATGGCGCGACACGGCCAGCAGCGATTGATGCTCATGCTGCCCGTGCAGGTCTACCAGCCAGTCGCCGATCTCCTTCAACTGCGCAACCGTCGCCGGACGGCCCATGATGCGGCAGGACGATTTGCCGTTGGCGGCGACCTCGCGGGAGAGAAATAGCTGGTCGTCTTCCAACTCGAATCCCATCTCCTGCACGATCCGCTGCACCTCGTCCGAGCCGCGAATGGCGAACACGGCGTCAATGACGGCGCGCTCCGCGCCGCCGCGCACCATCTCCGTCCCGGCGCGTCCGCCGAGAATGAGATTGAGCGCGTCAATGATGATGGATTTGCCCGCGCCCGTCTCCCCGGTCATCACCTGAAAGCCCGCGCCGAACTCCAGGTCGAGCCGGTCAATGATGGCGAAGTTGCGAATGGACAGGGATTGTAACATAGAGAGGAGGCCACCCCCGAATTCTGTCTGCCGAATTGTACCGCGCCGCAGAGAGCTTGTCAAGCCAGATTCCCTCCGGCAGAGCGGAGGCATCTTCCCCTGCGCACATAGTCAGTCAGAGCAGGGATACGCACTGCTTATCGCGCCGCGAACCACCAGCCTATTTGCACGACGCCGACCGGCCATGCTCTATCCGGAGGCGGCCCCAGATACTTACAAGCCTGAACTCTCATGAAGGTTCAATCCTCAGCATTCGGATCCTATCGCAAGGGAACGAATCCCTGCCCAAAAATCGCTTACACGCATAGCGCACGCCCCGCGCTGCGACCCCGTTCGACCCCCGCGCGACCCCTCTTTGATCGTTCGCTGTTTTTCGCTGGCCCGGCGCAGACACCACGCCGCGCATAGGGAAGCGAGAGCTATCCTTGAAAGCGTCCTTACTGCCATACCTGGCTCATGCGGCGGCTGCGAACACGCCTGCTATGGCCGCCTGCCTGCTGAATAGGCCCGCTGCGGGACAAGCCGACGCAAAATGCTATCCTGTGCCGGTGTCCTCTGCCGAATTCTGCCTGCTGGAGAAGGCGTGGCGCGAACTGTTCGCCTCCTGCTCCTACCCGACCCCGTTTGCCAGTTGGGAGTGGGTCTCCGAATGGCAACGCCATTTCCTCGCCGGTTCGCCGGAAGGGAAGCAGACCCATCGCCTGCTGCTGCTCACGGTCACCTCGCAGGCGGGCGGTCTCATCGGGCTGGCCCCGTTCTACTATCCGATTCGGACGCCAACGCGATGGCAGCGCCGCGACCTGCGCCTGCTCGGCGACCTCGGACGCGGCGAAGGTTTGACCGAGGAGCCGATCCTGTTGCTGCGGGCGGGCTGCGAAGAGGCTGCCCTGCGCGCGATCCGGGTCTGCCTGGCGCGTCTTCGCTTCCATTCGCGCTGGGATCTGGTCAATCTGCGCTATCCGCTGCTCCCCGCGGAGACTGGCGCGGGCGCGCTGGCCCGCCCGCGCCGGTCAGCCCTGCTCTGCCGGGAGCGCGACATCGCTCTGCTGCTGCGCACGCTCCCGGCGACTTGGGAGACGTTTCGCGTTACCCTCAGTAAATCCATGCGCGATAACCTGGCCTACTATCCCCGTCTGCTGACACGGCACGGTCATGCCTGGCGCATCCGCGAAGCGACCGAACCGGCAGAGGTCGCGTGCGCCGTAGACCTGCTGGTGGAGAAGCACCATCAGCGGGCGCGCAGCGCGCGCGGCCCCCGGCATACCGATCATCTGCCGGATGCCGTGCATCGCGACTTTTTGAAGGCGGTGATGCCGCGCCTGGCGGCGCAGGGCATGGCGTCTCTGCTGACGCTGGAAGTGATGGGGCAGACCATCGCCGCGCTCGCGCTGCTGGCAAACGCCGACACCCTCCTCTTCTACTATTCCGGCTTCGATCCGGCCTGGTACGACTACAGCCCCATCACCATTCTTACCGCCGAGGCCATCAAGAACGGAATCGCCAGAGGGATACGCCGGATCAATTTCCTGGAGAATACGACGCGCTGGAAACGGCGGTGGGGCGCGCAGCCGCAGGCGGTGTTTCGGGAGAGCGTCTCGCTGCAACTGCATCCCCTCGCGCTGCTGCGCTGCCTGCGCAGCCGCGAGCCGTCCTCTGCGGGCTGCCCATCCGAAGACGAACCGCACGACCCTACAACTCCCCCGGTCTGAGCGTGCCGATCTCGGCGCCCTCCGGCGTCAGGCGCAGGCTGCCGAAGTGCAGCACGCGGGCCGCACCCGGAGCGCGCACGGGCGTCAGAACGCCCAGCGTGCGGCGGCGGAAATCCAGGGCTTCCAGCAGCCCCAATCCCAGCAGTTTGCCGTTGCCTCCTTCCAGGCCCAGCAGCAGATGCCGCAGGCGCGGCGCGACGGTGACAGAGACCGCCTGCGCTTTCAACTGCTCCTGCGCCAACCCCATGCCTGGCGAACCGGCGGCAAGGGGCTGGCTCACCATCATCCCCAGATGACGCCCAGCCATCTCCGCATAGTAGACGCGCAGGCGCGGCCCGAACGTCTGGTTGAGGAACTTGAGCAGGTGCGCCGCGAGGGGCGTTCCGCTGCCCATCCAGGTGCCGACCAGAGCGACCTCGTCGAACGAGTAGGTGTGCAGCGCGGCTCCCTCGAAGTAGGCGGCGAAGCGCATGGCCCGGCGCTGCGCGCGAAAGCTAGGCGGCTTCTTGCGAATGACCGCCGGGATCGGCGGCGTGTGGATACGGCAGCCTTCGCGGCGGCGCAGGGAGTGCAGGATCGGCTCCAGTTCGTCCTGGCGCTGCAAGGCGACCACGTGCGCGGGCGCGAGCAGGTCGAACAGCGCCCGGTCGAGGCGCTGGGCCGCGCCGCCGTGCAGATAGCCGCTCGTGTCTACCAGCAAGAGAGGGTGAGGTTCGGAGGATGCGGCGCGGCTGCCGAGTTCGGCGGCGGCGATGTCGGCGAGGCGGCGCACGCCCGCGACATACTCCAGAAAGTGGCCGGGCGGGGAGACGCTGCCGACAAAGGCCAGCGCGTGCGGGGACAGGTCGGAGAGGGCGAGAACGGGCCGCTCCGCAAACGCCAGGCCGAGGCACGCGGGCGGGCCGATCTCGGACTGCCCCAGGTCGGCATCCAGCAGTGCGGCCTGCTGCCCTGTCTCCGTGATTCGATTGACGAGCAGGCGGGTAAAGGTGGTCTTGCCGACATCGGTTCCGCCGAGCAGCAGCGTTGTGCCGCCGGCCGCCGCGATCTCCGCCAGCGTCGGCTCCCATTCGGTGTAGGGATCGGCAGGAGCCGTCGGCGCGGGCGGCTCCGGGGCGGAATCGGTCATGGCGCGCGCTCCGCCGAACGGCGCAGCAGCGCCTCTGTATCGGCGCTGCCCGTGAGGGTCAGCCAGCCCTCTGCCGTCCGCACCTCCGTCAACTGGATGGGGAAGGGGAGCGTCGAGAGGTCTATGGCGCTCTCGAAGCGGCTCTTCAGGAAGCGCAGCGGCACGCCGGTCAGAGGAATGCCGATGACGGTCAGGCGTGTCGGGTCTATCTCGATGCGCGTCGGCCCGGCGAGGCGCACCGGTCCGGTAAGCTGGAACGGCACGCCCAGCCCTAAGACGACGCGCTCTCCCTGGATCGTCACCCGATTCTCCTCCAGCGTCAGGCGCACCTTGCGGAACGTCTCGCCCTCCGGGGCTTCGCCCGCAAAATACTGATCCAGGCTGGCCGTACCGACCGCCGCCACAAAGCGGGCCTCCTGAATCCGCCGCAACTGCCCGCGCTCCGTATCCACCTCCACGCCCTTCAGGTCCAGGTGCAGTCGGTCCACTACCAGGCCGTTGGCAAGCTGTACGTCGTCGCCGTCTATGGTGACGTTCGCCAGGCGGCCGCGCAGCGTGCGATCCGGCGCATTGTCCACATGCACGCGGTACTGGCGCGCAGGCCCCAGCGTGTCCGGCAGCGCGTCGCGGATACGCCGCTCCGCCGCCCGGTTGATCGCCCGGCCACAACTGACGGCTACGATCAGCAAAGTGAAAAGAAATGGCAAAAGAGCCGTTTTTGTCGTCGTAGAAGGAGAGCCGCTCTGAAATTCCTGCATCGTCCTGAACCTATCTCGCGCGCCTGCGTATCTCTTGACGAGAAACGCACGGACGGGCGTATTGCATAGTATACCGCAAGCGGGTGTTCGGGGAAGGAGATGGGACTGCCTCTGTCCAAAGGTTATACGACGATGGCCCGCGCGCGTTTGCATTCGGGAAGGCATCGCGGATCGGCGGATGCTGCGGCACGGGCGGAAAAAGGGGAACAGGCGCAAGGTGTCCATAGTTCAGCAGAGCGAGCAGGCGACGGTATCTCAGAGGGAGGGCGCATCTGCCGCGCCGCTTCAGATCGCGGTGCTGGTCTCCGGCAAGGGGCGCGGCACGAACCTGGGCGCGCTGCTCGCCGCCTGCGCTTCCGGCCAGATACCGGGGCGTATCGCGGTCGTCATCGGCACGCGGGCGGACGCGCCCGCGATGGAACGGGCGCGCGAAGCCGGAGTGGATGCGGTCGTCCTCTCCCCGCGCAAATATGAGGACGATGAGGCCGGTTACGCCGACGCGCTCCTGCGCGCCTTGCAGCGCCGGAACGTCGGCCTGATCTGCCTGGCCGGATACATGCGCAAACTGCCCCTGCCCGTGATCGAAGCCTATCGCGGGCGCATCATGAACGTCCATGCCGCGCTGCTGCCGCTTTTCGGCGGGCAGGGCATGTATGGCGAACACGTGCATCGCGCCGTCCTTGAGAGCGGTATGAAGGTGTCCGGCTGCACCGTGCATTTTGTGGATGAGCAGTACGACACCGGCCCGATCATCGTGCAGACCGCCGTTCCCGTCCTCGAGGAGGATACGCCGGAGACGCTGGCGGCGCGCGTGCTGCCGGAAGAACATCGCGCCTACGTGCGGGCCGTGCAGCTTTTTGCGCAGGGCCGCCTGCGCCTGGAGGGGCGGCGCGTGCGCGTGCTGCCGCCCGCTTCCTGATTCACAGCGTTTTTGAAAAGGAGAAGGGCCTGTGTCACTGCGATTTCTGGCCCCGCTGGGCGTGCTGGGGCTGGCAATGCTGATCGGCGTCGGCGCGCTGGCGGGCCATGCCGGACAGAACGAGAAACCCGCTGAGGAGGGCAAGGCCGCTCCGAGCAGCCTGGCGATGGCGGTCGTGGATATGGATCGGCTCTATACGGCGTCGGGCGGGCCGCAGGCGCTTCAGGAGAAGCTGATCGAGATCGGCATGGACATCGAAGGCCGCCTCAACGCGATACAGGCCGCTCCCTTTCTGGATCGCAACGAACGGCTGGAGTATGTAGACCTGGTGGGCAAGGAGAAACCGGATATGGCGCAGCAGGCCCGGCTCAATGCGCTCAAGGCGCTCTCCGAGCAGCGCGCCGCCGAGCTGCAGACGCTGCAGGTGACCAAGCCGCTGAATCCGGCGCAGACGGCCCGCCTGCAGGAGTTGATCGAGCAGCAGCGGGCGCTGGCGCAGGTGATGCCGGGCATCCAGGAGGCGGCGCGCTTGCAGCAGAGCGACCGGGCCGCCGCGTTCCGCCGGGAGCAGCTACAGCAGTTGCGGGGCGTGGTGGCGCAGGTGGCAAAGGAGAAGGGCTTCGCCAACGTCTTCGACGCCAATGCGCTGGTCTATTCCACGAATGATCTGACCCCGTTCGTGCTGCAAAAACTGAACAAACGAGCGGGGAAGTGAGGCCCGTAGAGGACAGAGAACGGGAGCCTGGTCGGTAGCGACAGCGCATTCGACGGGGCGTAGATGCCTGGGTACTCCTGACACGGGAAGGAAGCGTGTCCGCAGATGGTACGAAGCAGAGAGACAGCACGGGCAGTACGCGGCGAGAAGGCTGCCATTCTGCGCGACTGGCAGCAGGAGGCGCAGGCCCGTCTCTGGCACGTGGAAAAAACTCTGCTTGCGCGCAAGGGCGCGGCGACCAACTGCGCCGCCGCCACGCTCGCGCTCCTTGCCGACTACCATCAGAACGGCGGGTTTTTCCTGGTCACGGCCCCGCCGGACAGCGCCGCGACCACTCCGGAACCTGCCGATTCGGCTCCCGCTCTCGTTGCGCCGGAGGCCGGAGCCGGAAATCTGCGCCCGCCGCTCGAGGCGTGCGCGGAAAACTGGCGCACGCTGCCCGTCGCCTGGACCGATATTCGCCTCCTGGTCGAGACGCTCTGCACGCACGCCCTTCAGGCGCTGGCGCTGCGCGGCGTCGCTGCCGAATCGCTGGCGCGCAG
>Ga0070741_10019049_pt1 | contig 11012 bp, 11 predicted proteins | sample Coa_R1_4_FD_66440 | JGI IMG/M metagenome (GOLD analysis project Ga0070741, IMG submission 66440) | Surface soil microbial communities from Centralia Pennsylvania, which are recovering from an underground coalmine fire - Coalmine... | ecosystem: Environmental > Terrestrial > Soil > Unclassified ...
CTGACGGACGACCAGCGGCGCATTCTGGAGCGGATGGCTGGGCTCCATGCGAATGCGGACAGCATCGTGGAGTGGATCAACACGATCGGGGCGCTGCAGCAGGCCAATGCCGAGCTGGAGCAGCAGCTGCGTGAGCTGCTGGCCAGCGTTGGTGCGCGCAAGATTGCTCGGGTGACCATCACCTACGAGGACGGGACCTGCGAGGCGATTGATGCCACTGGATAGCCGGAAGGTGGCGCACATTCTGGCGAACCGCACGAAGATCCGCGCGGGGCGGTCGGAGACGGTGACGCTGGTGGCGGCCTCTGGGGGCACGGTGGCGTACCAGGCGGTGAGCGATGTGGTGTGGCACGACGTGGGGCTGGTGCCGGCGGGCGTGAGCAACCGCGTGGGGGAGATTACGCGGGAGCCGTGGGATGCGATCTGCGAGTTTCCGTCGACGGCGACCTTTCCGAGTGACCTGCGGCTGGTGGCGCGCACGGCGGATGCGACGGCGGCGGGCGTGGCGGCGGCGAAGCGCTATGTGGTGCTGGACCGATACCGGGCGGGCGTGGGGGCGAGTGGCAGCGGTGGTGGCCCCAATGCCGGCGATCGGTGGATCGTCAAGCTGCGGCTGCTGCGCTGAGCCGGTGTCGGAACTGGCGGGAGGCGAGCACGATGAGTGAGCTACGGGCGGCGTATGCGGCGACTGGGGAAGCGGAGCGGGACACGCTGGTGGGCGGGGCGCAGCTGGGCTACGACGTGGTGGGGGAGCTGGAGCGGGTGCGCGCGAACCTGGTGGCGCTGGCGCAGGTGGTGGAGCAGCTGCGCAGTGCGTACAACGGGCACACGCACAATGGGGCGGTGCCCGCGCCGCCGGCTGGGGAGCAGAGCGCGCTGGGGTACACGCTGAGCTGAGGCTTTGGGCCACTCAGCCTGGAGCGACCTGATGGAGTGGAGCGATGGCGAGTGATGGGCCGCCGTGGCTGGTGGGACAGAACTGCAACGTGACGCTGACGCATCCGGCGGTCAATGGGGGGACGGCGACGGGGTTCTACCTCAAGCCAGATAGCTTTCGGGTGCTGCTGCCGAAGGTGTGGTACCGGGGCACGAACGTGGGTGGGGTGGTGCCGAGCAGCCCGATTGGGGTAGGCAAGCGGGTGGTGGAGCTGGTGGTGCTCTCGGCGGATGGGCTGATCCATGGGGATGGGACGCCCTCGCAGCTGACGGCGCAGCAATGGCATGCCGGCCTGGTGGCGTTTGGGCAGCAGGTGAACAGTGCGATCACGCTGCGGGACCCGACGAACACGGTGTGGACGGTGGCGCTGGAGGAATACGAGGATCGGCTGGCGCCCCTGGGGGGCCAGTACCTGCTGCGGTGGGAGACGCGGCTGGTGTTTGTGGAGATCTAGGGAAGAGCTAGGGAGCTGTAGGCGAAAGGCCGTTGCTCGGAGTTCGGAGGGACGAAGGACGAAAGACGAAGGACGAAAGACGAAGGACGAAAGACGAAGGACGAAGGAAGAGGAGGGAACGATGGTGCTTGGAGCCGATTACACGACGCTGGTGGCCGGTGTGCTGGCGATCATCATCCTGATTGACGTCTCGGTGCTGGCCATTGCTGGGCGGCCGGTGCCGGAGCTGCTGAGTAACCTGGCCTTTGGCGTCTTTGGCTTCTACTTTGGCCGCCGCGCGCCGGGGCAGAGTGAGAGGAGCGCGGGCCAGGATACGACCGGTGATCAGTAATCAGCGGTCGGTTGCCAGCGGTCAGCTATGAGAAGGCCCTGCTCCGACACTGGCTACTGACTGCCGGCCACTGGCCACTGCTCGCCGCGTACCTTTTCCACGGTGATGGCGGCATAGAGCGAGGAGAAAGCAAGCCAGACCCACATCAGCGCGGGGATGAAGCCGACGATGAGGAGGAGGAAGCCAACAAGCAGGATAGGGATTGCCAGCAGCCAGAAGCCGAAGATCGTCCAGCCGTAGCCGGCGCTGCGCCGCCAGCTTTCGCGTACCGCCTCCACTGGACCGAGCCGCTCGTCGACGACCAGGAAGGGCACAAACGACAGACGCACCGAAAGGATCATGCCCGGAATGATGAGCAAGAGGAAGCCGAGCACAGTCAGTACGGTGGTCAGCAGCGCGGCGAGTGCGCTGTCTACCCAGCCGCGGCGAAAGGCTTCCAGGAGATTGCCAACCTGCGGCACCTCACCGCGGGCGGCGCGCAGGAAGGCGAAGAGCAGCCCGTAGGTGAGCGGTGTGCCGACCAGATACTGGTAGGCCAGCTGGAGCAGGCTGGCCAGACCGGCGCCGCCGGGGTTCTGCCGCAGCGCCACCTGCAGCGCGCCGAGCACGACGCTGAAAGCAATCACGAGTATGAAGGCCATCAGGCCAACCAGGAAGAGCTCGAGGAAATAGCGCCGGAGCTGGCGCCAGCCGTGGCTGTAGCTCTCGGTAATGGTTGGCGAGGCCGGCACCGTGTGGTATGGTGCCAGGCGCGGATCTTCCGGCGGCTCGGCCTCGCGCCGGACGTTCGACGGTAGCACCTCGCCCCAGCTCCCATCCTGGTTCATGCTGCCCCCTTTGCGCGCTTCACGCGATACGGCGCCGCGCGTCTAACCGTTGCACCGCTCCCAGAGCTCCCACCGCTCCCGAAGCTCCCGAAGCTTCCAAGGCTCCCCAAACCGAGCGGGGAGCTTCAGGCTCCCAGCCCCAGCGCTGCTTGTCGCTTCCCGGCTGGCTCCGGGGCAGGCGGGACTCCGGCGTGTGCCGCGCGTGCACTTAGAGTAGCCCATCGCGCTTGAGCTGCGCGAGATGCTGGTCCATGCGCGTCTTGAAGGCAGTAGCGCCATCCTTGGGCGGCCGATCACCGGTCCACACTGCGTTGAGCTCATCCTGCCACATGGCATCGACATCGGGCCAGTGAGGCACGAAGGGCGGCACGATGTTGATCTCGTCCCAGAAATCGAGGAAGGCGTGCTTGAAGCCGGCCGGCTGGCCATCGGCCGGGATGGTCTCATTCCAGAGGCCGCGATCCGGCGGCAGGATGCGGCCAATGCGCGCGAACGGCACCAGAGCCTCGGTGCTGGTGAGATAGCGAATGACGGCCCAGGAGGCATCGGGGCTGCGCACGCCGGATGGAATGCCCACACCAAGCTCGTAGGCCAGCGCCGCGCGCCGGGCCTTGCCTTTGGGCACGGGGGCCACGTCCCAGGGGATATTGGAGGTTACCAGCCGGCTCTGCGAGCTCTGCTTCACATTGGCGACGAACCACGAGCCGCTGGTGACCATGGCGAAGTTGCCGCTCGTAAACTGGCCAGAGGTGCCGCCGGCTACGTTGCGCGTAATGCGCAGCTTCGAGCCCCAGCCGGCGCGGAACTCCAGGCCAGCCAGAGAGGCCGACGACGTGAGCGTGCACTCGGTGTAATCCGAGGAGAGCACGCCGCCGCCGAAGGCGACCAGCAGCGCGTTGATCCACTGGTAGTTGGTGCCGCCCTGGTCACCGGCGCCCCAGATGGTGCTGTTGTCGTCGGCGCCCGGCTTGGTGAGGCGCTTGGCTGCCTCGACGAAGTCGTCCCATGTCCACGTATCGGTCGGATATCTGGCCCCCGCGGCGTCGAAGAGCTGCTTGTTGTAGAAGATGGCCGTCGACTGGAGCGCCCAGGGGATACCGTACTGCTTCTTGAGCCAGGCCCAGGGCTCCCAGCCCATATAGGACTTTGGGTACGGGTCGCGCTTGAGGAAGGGTGTGAGGTCCATCACCTGGCCCGAGGTGCCCAGGTCACGCACCTGGCCGTTGTGATGCACGTCGCTCACGTCGGGCGGCGTGCCGGCGGCGATCATCGTCTTGAGCTTGACCAGCCAGTCGGTTGGCACCGCCAGGATCGTCAGCTTGGTGCCGGGATGGTGCTGCGAGAAGGCATCGGCCACCTGCTGGTAGGTGGGCGCGAGCCACTCGTTGGCAGCCGACCAGGGCATCCACGTCATCTCTGCCGGAAAGGAGACCGCCTGCGGCGCGGCCGGTGCCGGGCGGCCCAGTGGCTGGCAGGCGGCCGCTGCCACTCCTATGAGCGCCGCTCCCTGCAGATAGGTCCGGCGCGTCGGCGATCTGCCTGGCCCTGATGCTCTCATCGCCATGGAACCATTCCTCCCCAATCTACGGATGGCTATAAACGGCTGTCAGTGGCTCATTGACAGGACTGACGCAGTCGCTCCTGAAAGCGTCCTGCCAGTCCAACCTGTGACCGCGTAACTCCTGTCATTGAGCTGACGCTCACGGCGCAGCTGCTCAGTAGCCGGCCTGCGCAACGTGCGCGGATAAAGGCTTAGTGGCACATACCCAAAGGAGCGTACTGAATTCTATGGCTCCTACGGCGAGGGTGCTGGCGATTGGCCACATCGGTGAAACGTGCAGCGGCGAGCATGGCCAGTCCGGTCTTGCTGTCGGAGAGGCGCCTTGCTGCCATCTGCCAGCGGGACGAGGCAGCGCGCGTCTATACTGCTGCTGGCGCAAGCGCAGGGCAGGGGGCATGGAGCGCACGCGCCGTAGCCCATCGGCGAGGAGAGGAAACGGATCAGGATGAGAGACGGGAAGATCGTGATCGGCATCATCGGCTGCGGCGGGATCGCCACCGCGTCGCACGCGCCGAGCCTCAAGCGGCTGGAGGCAGAAGGGTGGTGCGAGCTGGTGGCGTGCGCCGACGTGAACCTCGACGCCGCCCAGGCCATGGCGCAGCGGTTCAGCATCCCGCGGGTGTTTATCGATTACCACGACCTGCTGGCGCTGGAGGAGCTGGATGCCGTGTCCATCGCCACCCCGCCGTTTGTCCACAAGGAGGCGACGGTGGCGGCGCTCCGCGCCGGCAAGCACGTGCTCTGCGAGAAGCCGATGGCGATGAACGTGGCCGAGGCCAAGGAGATGCTGGCGGCCGCGCGTGAGACGGGCAAGATCCTCACCATCGGGCACGGTGGCCGGTTCTCGGCGGTGGCACAGGCTATCTATCAGCGTGCCTCGGCCGGCGACCTGGGCGAGATCTACTACGCCAGGGCGGCTGCCCTGCGCAAGCGTGGCGTGCCATCGCGGGGCGTGTTCACGGTGAAGCGGTACAACGGCGGCGGGCCGCTGATCGACATCGGGGTGCATGCCCTGGATCTGGCCGTCTGGCTGATGGGGAACCCGATGCCGGCCGGCGTCTACGGCGCCGCCTATGACAAGCTGGCGCATCGGCCGGGCGTGGCGGCGCAGAACAAGCTCGGCGCCGCCGGCGGGCCGTTCGATCCCGAGCGGTACGACGTGGAGGATCTCTGCGCCGGGCTGGTGCGCTTCACCAATGGTGCCACGCTCTTCCTGGAGACGAGCTGGCTGCTCAACCAGGACGAGGACGAGGTGCGCCGGACCGATCTCTTCGGCACTGCGGGTGGTGCCACGACCAATCCGTTCCGCATCCTGATCGACAACGGCACGGGGCTGCGCGATGTGACGCCGGAGGTGCCCGCCGGCCGCGCCGGCTTCCAGGGCAACTTCCTGCGCTTCCAGCGCTTCCTGGAGTGCATCCAGGGACGCGCGGAGCCGCTGGTCAAGCCTGAGGAATCGCTGAACGTGCAGCGCATCATCGATGCCCTGTATCAATCCGCGGAGACGGGCCGAGCGGTGGAGATCACGGAGTAGCGCGTGGGGAGCGGAAGAGCGTGCCCAGCACGCGGGTGAGCTCGTACACGTCCAGCACCGGGTGAAGGTCCGGCTCGCGCTCCTGCACCAGGCGCTCGGCCGCGGCCCACGCCTGCGCGGCTGCCTGGTCGTCGCCAGCGGCGCGGTGCCTCAGCGCCTGTGCCAGGTGCTGGCAGATCTCCGCGTGCGCGTCCAGGTAGTGCCACGAGCGGGCGTGGCAGGGGTCGGCGGCGTCCAGGTTGCGCTGGATCACGGGGCGGAAGGAGGCGATTGCTGCCGGCAGGCGGGCGTATGCCTCGGCCGCGGCGGCGGCGTGCCTGGGCTTCTCGCCCCGCAGGTATGGTGGATCGAAGAGGCGCGAGAGCTCGCGGCAGTATTCCAGGCAGGCGAGGCCATCGACGCCGAAGGCGCTGCGGAAGTAGTCTTCGGCAATGGCGTCGAGCTCCAGATTCTTGTTCCATAGCGTGCGCCCCATCACCACCATGCCCAGGCCGGTGGGGAAGAAGGCCCGCTGCACCTGGCAGCTAACCAGGCCGTTCAGGCCGAGCGCTGCCAGGCCGCGGATATCCTGGTGCAGTACCTCGGCGATGGCGACGGCGCCCGGGTCTTTGTAGTGATCCCACATGAAGTGATAGTCGAAGTCGAAGCTATCGCCCTGAAAGAGGTGCTGCCACGCTCGCAGGAAGGCCACATTGGCGTCGACGTCTCTGGGGAAGGTGAGCCGGTTACGCTCGTAGGGTGGTAGCGCGGGTGGGGGAGTGCCAGCCGGCGTGGCCGTAAACGGTCGGCTGTAGGTGCGCGTGATCGGCGCGAACATGAGGATGAATCGGTCGGGGTGCCGGATGCGCTCCGTTTCCGGCGGCCAGAGCAGGTCGACGTAGATCAGGAAGACGATGCGTACGGGCAGCCCTTCGGCCGCTAGCTGCTCGTCCAGCTCGTTCAGCAGGCGCACGTACCAGTCGGCCGGCCTGGCCTGCCGGCAGCAGGAGCACTCGCAATGGTTGTTCGAGCCATCTGCCAGCCAGAAGTGGATCACGTCGACTTCGGGATGCGCACGGGCATACTGGACGACATCGCCGGTGACGAGCGCCCGCACCTCCGGATTGGAATAGCAAAGGTTGGTGTTGAGCGGGATGCCCTGCCAGAGATCACGCCTGCCGCCAATCTCGGCCAGGTATGGCCGAACGCCCTCCGGCACCGGCGGCGGTGGGTACTCCCAGCCGAGGCCAGGCAGGCCCAGCGGCTCGCAGGTCCACCCATGGCCGACATCATGGAAGACGAGCCCGCGCCTGGCGATCTCTGCCCCCAGCTGCGCCTTGAGCGTTCTGGCTTGTTCAATGGAGAACGGCTCCGCGGGCAGGAGCGGGTTGCCACGATGCGTGTACCAGCGCTCGAAGAAGGTGTACGACTCCCGAAACTGGGTGAAGTAGGTGTTGAAGCCGGCCTTCGGCGCCCAATCCACGATGTCGCGCACGTGCTCATAGCTCACGGCGCCTTCGATGCAGATGCCGCGATGCCGGTACGAGGCCGCCTCTGCTACGCGGATGGAGCGAGTGCCCAGCGCTGCGGCGTCGATCCGCGGCAGATATTCCCCATCCGGTCCCGGCCGCACCCAGCGGCAGCCCAGCTCAGCCAGGTAGCGATAGGTGGCGAGCAGCACGCTTCGCGGGTTGCTGCCGGCGATGATGCCGGTCGTTCCCTTCGTCTCGATGTAGATGGCATCGTCCAGGTCGGGGTGAGGCACCGCCGGCCAGGGGCGGCGCTGCGCGCCGAGCTGGGCAAAGGTGCCGAGCGTCAGGCTGCTCTCCAGACGAGCGTCCGGGCCCGTTGCATCGGCCCGTACGTGAGCGATGGCCGCAGCGCGCAGCCCCAACAGCCTGGCCAGATACCGGGCGAGCTCCTCAGCCGCGAAGGCCACCGGCGGCGCCTCGCTGAGCGTCTGGATGCGGATGGGCGAGAATCCGGGTTCCATGGCGGTGCTGCGCTCCTTCAATCGTCCTCGAAGCCCTTTTGCCAGGAGAGGATACTCCCCAAGGCCGGTAATGCCGGTAGTGCCGGTCGCGGGCGCCTTCAGGCTCAGCGGCCAGCCATCCCTCGCAGGGGACAAGCCCCCTGCGCTACAACTGGTCCCGCAGAACGTGCGTGACAGCGCGCTAGCTCTTCGCAAGGAGATTGGGACGTGAGCACACTCCTCACCGTTGGCCTCGTTGGCAAGCGCGCGGCGGCGTTCATTGCCGGCCTCACCTCACTGCCCCAGGTGCGTATCGTCGCCGTCTGCGAGCTGGACGAGGCGGCACGGCGCTGGATGGCCGCGCGTGCCGGGGGCGCCGCCCAGTTCGCCGCGTACGACGACCTGCTGGACCGCGCCCGGCCGGACCTGGTCGTGCTCGGCACCCCGATGCCCCTGCACGTGCCTCAGGCGATCCAGGCGCTGGAGCAGGGGGTGCACGTGCTCAGTGAGGTGACCGCTGGGGTGGATCTGGCGCAGTGCCAGGCGCTGGTGCGCGCCGTGCGCCGGGCGCAGGCCAGGAGTGGCGCCCAGTACATGCTGGCCGAGAACTACTGCTACCGGAAGGACGTGCTGCTGGTGCGCGCCATGGCCCGTAAGGGGCTCTTCGGGTCGTGCTACTTCGCCGAGGGGGAATACCTGCACGACGTGAAGCCCCTGCACCACGCGCCCGATGGCAGCCTAACCTGGCGCGCCACCTGGCAGGTGGGCAAGCGTGGCTGCACCTACGGCACGCACAGCCTGGGCCCGGCGCTCGAGTTCTTCGGGCCCGAAGCGCGCGTGGTGGCGGTGAGCTGCGTCGGCTCCGGCATCCACACTGATCCCGAGCACCCGCACGACGACACGTGCCTGATGCTCTGCTGGCTCAACGCTGCCGGGAACGGCGGGCTGATCAAGGTGCGGCTGGACATGATAAGTAACCGGCCGCATGCCATGGCCTACTACTCGCTCCAGGGCACCAACGGCTGTTACGAGGGGGCGCGCGGCCTCGGCGACCAGCCGAAGATCTGGCTCGGCGAGAATCCACCGCCCCCTCACCAGCACGATCGGCGCGAATGGCGCTCGCTCTGGGATTACGAGGAGCACCTACCGGAGCTGTGGCGCCAGGTCTCGGACGAGGCACAGCGCGCCGGCCACGGCGGCGGCGACTATTTCGTCGTGCGCGACTTTGTGCAAGCCATTCGAGCAGGAAAGAAGCCACCGATTGATGTCTATCGGGCGATGGATTACACCGTGCCGGGGCTCATCTCGGAGCAGTCGATTGCCCAGGGGAGCGTGCCCCTGCCGGTCCCCGACCTGCGTGAGCTGCCGGAGGAGCCGTAATGGATCAGGCCGGCATTGCTCGCGAAGTCGGGGCTGCGCCGCCGCGGCCAGCCGCACCCGTGCTGGGAGCCGAGCCGGATTACGCGAGCGCTGTGCCCAGAACAGCCGCGGCCGAGCCAGTCCGGCGCCGCCAGCGGCAGCTACGCATGCTGCGGCCCCACCTGGATGCCCTGCCGCCGCTCGCTGTGCCGTCCGGCTACCGGCTGCGCACCTACCGGCCCGGCGACGAGCTGGCGTGGGCGGCGATCATGTCGGCGCCGGATGGGATTGGCCGCGACTGGACCGCTGAGAAGGTGCGCGAGCGCTTGATCGACCAGCCGGTGTTCGAGCCGGAAGGGCTCTTCTTCGCCACCTGCGATGCGGAGGGCGGGCGTCCGGTCGCATCTGCCTGCGCCTGGCGGGGCTCGCTCCAGGAGCGCATTACCGGCACGCTGCACATGGTCTGCGCGCTCGTCGAGCATCGTGGCCATGGCCTGGGACGGCTCGTCTCGCTCGCCGTGCTTCACTACCTGCGTGAGCGCGGCTTTAGCGCTTGCGATCTCTTGACCGACGACTGGCGCCTGGCAGCGATCCGCACCTACCTTGGCCTGGGCTTCATCCCGGTCTATCTCCCGCTGCCCGAGGAGGTGGCGAGCCCCTACTATGGCGACGACCACCAGGTGCGCTGGAGCGCCGTCTTCGCCCGGCTCCTGGGGGCGCCGCCGGGCTAGCACCGGCGTTCGTGCGCCAGGAGCAAGCCGTGGATATTCCCAGCGCTGGCGCGGGCCTTCGGGGAGCACCAGTAGCCAGGGAGGCCAGGCAGGAGCAAGCCGTGGATATTCCCAGCGCTGGCGCGAGCTGGCGATCGCCACCGGGGCGTGGGAGCCGGGGGAGAGATGGCTCACTCGTGGCGCACGAACGCCAGCGCCGCCTCGAGCGCGCCCCTGGCGGTGCGGAACGAGCCGAGGTTGCGGTAATCGCCATCCTCCTCGTGCCCTACGGCGGTGTAGTCGTCGGTGGCCACACAGGCGACCTGCGCGCCGCGGCCATGGATTGCGCCTTCGGTCCCGTACTCAGGGCCGTAGAAGATCAGATCGCCGTCTCGGTTCGCCTTGAACTTGGCGCCCAGCTCGCGGGCAGCATCGACGAGTGCGGTCATCGTGTCTTGACCGAGGCAGTGTAGCGCACATGGTTATGCGCGCAGCGAGCGGCTATCGTGCTCCTGATCCCTGGATCCGTGGCGCATGATAGCCTTCCGCGACGAGCGGCAGCAGATGCTGCTCACTCCACGGAGGCAAGCGATGCGAATTGGCATGAGCGGGGCCTTTCTTCCAACCAGGATGGATGACTTCACGGCAGAGACGGCGCGACGGATTCGCGGGCTTGGCTACTCGGGCTGCTTCACGCGCTTTACCGATGATCCGTTCGAGACGCCACCGGCTAAGGCGCGCCGCGTGCGCGATCTGCTGGCCGACCATGGTCTGCAGATGTATCAGGCGATCGGCTACCGTCCGCCGCTGCACCATCCCGATGAAACAGTGCGCCGCCAGGCGGTGCGCATCCTCACCGCCGCCGTCAGGCTGCACAAGGAGCTGGGCGCGCGCGAGACGCATACCGGCCCCGGCTCGCTCAATCCCAAGAGCGCGTGGGGACCGCACCCCTACAACTGGACGAGCCAGGCCAAGGAGCAGCTGATCAAGAGCCTACGCGAGGTGGCGCCGGTGGCCGAAGACTGCGGCGTCTACGTGGGCCTGGAGGGGCACGTGCTGGTGACCCTTAGCTCGGCCGAGACGATGCGCGAGGTGCTCCAGGCAGTGGGCTCGCCCCGCGTGCGCTGCGCCTTCGATGCCGTCAACTGGATCACGCTGGAGACGATCTATGACACCGGCCGGGCGATCAACCGGATGGCCGATGCGCTGGAGGGCTTGGCGATCAGTGCTCACGCCAAGGATGTGATGATCGAGGACCGGCTGGTGACGCACCTTTCGGAATGCCCGGCCGGCACCGGCCTGCTGGACTACGACGTGCTGCTGCGCCGGCTCGAGGCGATGGATCCCG
>Ga0070741_10019050_pt1 | contig 11012 bp, 13 predicted proteins | sample Coa_R1_4_FD_66440 | JGI IMG/M metagenome (GOLD analysis project Ga0070741, IMG submission 66440) | Surface soil microbial communities from Centralia Pennsylvania, which are recovering from an underground coalmine fire - Coalmine... | ecosystem: Environmental > Terrestrial > Soil > Unclassified ...
CAGAAACCCGACAAGCGGTGTGCCTACACGATTCCGAGCCTTGAGAAGCCGAAACCGCTCAACCAAGCCAAATCGAGCCACCGAAACCGCCGAATCGCCCTACCTCGTGCGGAACTCGGGACGGACTAGAACCGTCGACGCCTGTCAAGGCTCGCTGGAGTTCCCCAGGTGTGCTCACGGAAATTCCTCACCCTGCGGGACGCTGAGAGCGGCGTTGGTGGCTGAGGGTTGACCCGTTGCTGGGCTGCGGCGGCTCGGTTCGGCCGTTTCGGCGTTGGTCGCTCGGTGTCGACGCGATGAGAGGCGTTCTGCGGGCCTGCGGGCGATCGGCGCGACCGTTTACTTGTCGGCCGGGGCGGCCTGGAGGCCGGCGCGGAGCTGCTCGACGCGGTCGTGGTGGCGGCGCATCCGGTAGCTGGGGCCGTTGATCGTGAGCACGGTGCCGTGGTGGAGGAGCCGGTCGAGGATGGCGGCGGCGACGGTCGTGTCCTGGAAGATCTCGCCCCAGTTGGCGATGCCGCGGTTGGTGGTGAGGATGACCGAGCCGTGCTCGTAGCGGCGGGAGACGACCTGGAAGAGGTGCGCGGCCGCTTCCGCCGGCAGGGGCAGGTAGCCGAGCTCGTCGATGATCAGCAGCTGCGGCCCGTTCCAGAAGCGCATCGTCGTCTGCCAACGCCCCTCGAGGGCGGCGCGCTGGGTCTTGGCGACGAGGTCGGCGGCGGTGGTGTAGTAGACGCGGTAGCCCTGCTCGGCGGCGTGCCGGCCGAGGGCGACGGCGAGCATCGTCTTGCCGACGCCGGGCGAGTAGGCGTCGCACTACTCACGTTCTCGACCCGCTGCCGGAGCGAGTCCGGCTGAGCGCGGCGCCGGGGGCGCTGCGCGGTGTCGAGCTGGAGGTGCTCGGCTGGCGCACCGAGGGCGGCGAGACGGCGCTGATCTGCCGCCTTCCGGACGGCAGCTCCGGGACGATCCCGGCGCGCTGGACTGATCTTCCGCCTCGGGTTGTGCCGGCGCGCCCGTTGGGTGTGGTCGCTTCGCCGTCCGGCTGGCGGCAGCTGCTCGCCCGCGCCGAGGGCCTTTGTGGACGTCGTCCGGAGCGTGGCCAAGCCTCGGGCGAAAACGGAGGCTCGAATGTCGGGACAGCTGGCGCTCGCCCTGGGCGAGCAGCAGGTGGTGCCGGCGGCGGTGTGGGAGACGCTGCCGCCCGAGAAGCAGCGGGAGATCGCGGTTCGGCTCGCGCGCCTTCTGGCGCGGCTCTTGGAGGGAGGGCGCGATGAGTGAGCGGGCGAAGATCACCGTGCAGCACCGGCAGCGGCGGGCGGTCGTCTACGTGCGCCAATCGACGCTCGCCCAGGTGGAGCGCAACGTCGAGTCGGCGGCGCGGCAGTACGCGCTCGTGGAGCGGGCGGTCGAGCTGGGCTGGCCGCGGGAGGCGGTCGCGGTCGTCGACGAGGACACCGGCCGCTCGGGGACATCGGCCGAGGCGAGGCTCGGCTTCCGCGAGTTGGTCGCCGAGGTCGGACTCGGCCAAGTCGGGCTGATCCTTGCGCTCGAGGTGTCCCGGCTGGCGCGCTCCTCGGCGGACTGGCACCAGCTGCTCGACCTGTGCGCGCTCACGGGGACGCTGATCGCCGACTCCGACGGCGTCTACGCCCCCGGCCACTTCAACGACCGCCTCCTGCTCGGCCTCAAGGGCACGATGTCGGAGGCAGAGCTGCACCTGATCCGCGCTCGCCTGGACGGCGGCCTGCGCAATAAGGCCGAGCGGGGCGAGCTGCGCCTCGCGCTCCCGGTCGGGCTCGACCGCGACGACGAGGACAGGATCCTCCTCTCCGCCGACGAGCAGGTGCGAGCGGCGATCGAGCATGTCTTCGTGCTCTGGCGGCGGCTCGGCTCCGCCCGCCAGGTAGTGGCCGAGCTGATCGTCGAGGGGCAGAAGCTGCCGCGCCGGACGGTCGGCGAGCGGCGGATCCGCTGGGCGCGCCCCAGCTACGGCGCCGTGCACGACTTCCTCACGAATCCGGCCTACGCGGGGGCGTTCGTCTTCGGACGCAAGCGGCAGGAGAAGCGCCTCGGGCCCGACGGGCGCGTCGTCGTGAAGACGGTCGAGCTGCCGCCCGAGCAGTGGGCCGTCTGCCTGCCCGAACATCATCCCGGCTATGTCACCTGGCCCGAATACCTCGCCACCCGCGAGCGGCTGCGCGCGAACGTGAGGCCTCGCGGCGAGGGCGGCGGCGCCGCCAGGGAGGGAGCGGCGCTGCTCCAGGGCCTCCTCCGCTGCGGCCGCTGCGGCCGGCGGATGCAGGTCGCCTACTCGGGCGCGAGCGGGCGCGTGCCGCGCTATCACTGCGTCCGCGGACGCGACCTGCACGGTACCGGCAACGCCTGCCAGGGACTCGGCGGGATCAGGCTCGACAAGGCCGTCGCCGCCGCGTTCCTCCAGGCCGTGAGCCCCGCCGGCGTCGCCGCCGCGGCCGGCGCCGTGGCCGAGCTGGAGGCGCAGCACGAGGAGCGGCTCGCCCAGCAGCGGCTCTCGCTGGAGCGGGCCGAGTACGAGGCGGCGCGGGCGAAGCGCCAGTACGACGCCTGCGAGCCCGAGCACCGCCTGGTCGCGCGCACGCTCGAGCGCGCCTACGAGCAGGCGCTCGCCGAGGTCGAGCGCGAGTGGGGCAAGCTCGCCGCCCTCGAGCAGACGCGGCCAGCCCTGCTGACCGAGCTGGAGCGGCAGGCGCTCGACCGCCTCGCCCGCGACCTGCCGCGGCTCTGGGACGCCGCGACGACGAGCGACCGCGACCGCAAGGAGCTGCTGCGCGCGCTCATCCGCGAGGTCGTCGTCACCGTCGACCGAGACGAGGCGCACGCCGACGTCGAGCTCCTCTGGGAAGGCGGCGCGCACAGCGAGCTCGGCCTCCGCCTCAACCGCAGCGGCTTCCTGCCTCACACGACACCCGAGGAGACCGTCACCCTGATCCGGCGCCTCGCCGAACACCATCGCGACCGCGAGATCGCGATCATCCTCAACAAGCAGGGGCGCAAAACCGGCACGGGCCTTCCCTTCGCCGAGCGGCGGGTCAAGCACGTGCGCCAGCGCCACGGCATCCCAGCCGCCCCGCCGCCCGACCCCGAGCGGGAGATCGTCACGATCCAGGCGGCGGCGCGCGAGCTCGCCGTCTCCACGGCCTCGATCCGGCGCTGGCTCGCGGCCGGCCTGCTGCCCGCCGAGCAGACAACCCCGCACGCTCCCTGGCGGATCCGGATCTCCGACGAGGTCCGGCGCCGCTTCGTCCCCGAGGTGCCGGACGACTATGTGCCGCTCGACGAGGCCGCGCGCCGGCTCGGCGTCGCCCGCCAGACGGTGTTGCACAAGGTCCAACGCGGCGAGCTGCGCGCGGTCGAGGTGACCAAGGGACGGCGCAAGGGCTTGCGAATCCAGGTCTCGGGCGCCGCCGCTGGACTGTTTGCGCAATGACGACGACGAGGAGGGCAGTGTGAAGGAGGACCGGGCGGCCCGATCAGCAGCAGGTTGCCTTTCTCCTCGACGAAGCGGAGGGTGGCGAGCTCGTCGACGAGCTTGCGGTCGACCGCCGGTTGAGCGTCGTAGTCGATCTCGGTCAGGGTCTTCGGCGAGGGGAAGCTGGCGAAGCGGAGGCGGCCCTCGAGCCGTCGGCGCTCGGTCGCCTCCACCTCGACGGCAAGCAGCCGTTCGAGAAAGCGCGTGTACGACGGCTTCTGCTTGTCGGCCTGCTCCAGGGCGAGGGCGAGCTGCTCGGCAGTCGCGCTCAGACGCAGGTAGGCGAGGTGGGAGCGCAGCTGCTGGTAGACGGCTTGCTCTTTCACGAGGCGGCGACGAGCCTCGCGTAGTCCGCGAGCGACGGGATCTCGACATCGACGGTGGCGATGTGCGCGGCGGCGAGAGCGAGCGCCTCGCTCGAGGGCGGCCGGTTCGGCTTGCGCGCGCAGCGCGGCCGCGTGGTGAAGGCGGCCAGCACCGCCTGCTCGAGCGCAGCCTCGTGCGCGGACAGGCGGACGAGCTGGCCGGCGCCCGCCGGCGCTCGGCGATGGCTCGCAACCAGCACGCCGGCGGCGGAGATGATCTGCACGACCAGCTCTCCGACGCGCACACGCACCGTCACACTCTGGCCCGCGAGGGCGGGCGGCACGCTGTAGCGGTTGCCCTCGAACGCGACGAGCGCGCTCGAGGAGACTGTCCGCTTCACGCGCAGCTCCGCTGGGTAGGCGCTCGCGGGCAGCGGCAGCAGCGGCTCCGCCGCCGCCTTCTGCGCGACGGTGAGCGCGCCGCGGCGGCGTTGGTCGGCGACCTCGACGCACCACTGATCGAGCGAGCGCTGCGCCTCCGCCGCTGTCGCGACCCCCGCCGTCCGCCACCAGGAGCGCCCGATGTAGCGGATGCTCGCCTCGACGACGCCCTTGCGCTGTGCCCGCCGCGGCGGGCACACCGCCACAGTGACGCCGTAGTGCTTGGCCAGCTCAGCCGCCTCCGGACGCAGCCGATCGGTGCCCGGCGCGACCAATGTCGCCATCCGATCCGTCCGCCAGCAGCGCGTCGTGCCACCGAGCCGACGCAGCAGCCCGTCGAGGGCGTCGGCGAGGTGCGCGAAGTCGAGCCCCTCGCTGAAGGCAGCGCGGATACGGCCGGAGTGCGAGAGCGCCCCGACCAGCACGTAGGCAGGCGCACCCCAGGGCGTCTCGGCGAGCTCGAGCCAGTCGAGCTGCAACTCCTCGCCCGGCTCGTGCGCAAGCTCGATCGTCAGCCGGTGGCCGCCGCGCTTGCACACCGGGCACTCCGCCCGCAGCCCCAGCCGGCGCAACTCCCGTGTCAACGTCTGATAGGAGCGCGTGAAGCCAAGCGGGCGCAACTCCCGCAACAGCACCGTCGCGTCCAGATGCGGATCATCCGCGAGCCGCCGCTCGATGAAGCCACGGAAGGGCTCGAGCACGCTCGGCGCGCGCGGCCGCCGGCGCTGCTCACCCTGCTCGAGCCAAACCCGGATCGTCTTGCGATCCCTGCCGGTGTGGCGCGCGATCGCACTCACCGACCAGCCCCTCCTACGCAACGCCACGATCTCCACCACATCCTCCCGCGACAACAAACCCCAGCCCTCCTCCGCGTCGACACTCGATCGACGCGACGCTGCAAAGGGCCCCGGACAGCGGGACCCCCGCCCCGCTTCTCCGCTTCGCCTACGGCTCAGCTACGAAGCGAGGCGGCAAACCCAAAGGCCGGACCCGGGGAATCCCCATGAGCACATCCGGGGAGTCTCGCGTGAGCGCGGGCAGCCCTCCTTACCATGAACGTGAGGAGGGGCCGACTCATGCGGGTTTGCGCTCAGCGGTGCGGGTTCGCGCGTGTCACTGATAGCCGCACGTCGTCGCATCTTGCATGGCCGTGCGACCCTGGTGCGACCTGTGACGCAGCTGAGGCTCGCGTGAGGAAGGGCGCACGCCAGTGAGGGACCGACGACGTACGCTCGCCCTGTCGTCGGTCTTGGGTTCAGAAGGTGATGACGGTTCCGACCGCAGGCTGCACGAACGCGTCCGGGAGTGCGCGCGCGAGCTGGTGGACGGCTCTCCAGCCGGTGCAGTGCGCCGGCAGGACTCGGCCTACTCCCGCTGCGACGAAAGCATCGACTGTTGGCTTGATGATCGGTTCGAAGATGCCACCGGTGAGGTGCAGGCCGCCGATGAACCCGGCGAGCCGCTGTTCTCCGGTCAGGCGTTGCGCGTTGTGCAGCACGTTCACGGCTCCTGCGTGCGAGCAGCCAGAGACGATGACGAGACCTTTGTCCTTGACGTTGATGATCACGTTCTGGTCGTCCCAGATCATCGGGTCGGGTTCCCAGCCGGCTGTTGAGTGCGCGTAATGGATCGGGAAGCCCTGCTCGAACGGAGTCTGGCGCTCAACCTGTCCGGAGACGAGTACGGTCGAGTCGAGAATCAGCGTGTGTCCAGACTCCTCATTGAGCTCGACTCCCTCGGCTTCGAGATCTCGTCGGCTCGGGGGTGGAAGCCGGACCTCGCCCCCGGTCGGGAACATGATTTTGCGTTCCTTCCAGGCCTCGGGGTGGATGACAAGTGGGAGCCGGCGCCGGCCATGCCGTCGGAAGAGCGCTTCCAAGCCGCCGTGATGATCTGCGTGCCCGTGCGAAACCACGAGCGCACGCAGCTCTCTGGCCGGAACCTGTAGGACGTCCAGGTTGCGGGCAAGCGCGGTCGGCGTCAGACCGCCGTCGTAGAGAATCGAACTCCCGTTGCCGCGCGACTCGACGGTGACCAACGCCGAGAAGCCATGTTCTGCGATCAACTGGTCGCGACTCCCGAAGTCGCCGGCGAGGTACCTGCGGACCCCGTCGGCGCCAGCCATCAGCAGATCGACGAAGTTGTCGACCACGATCGTGACTTCCGCTCGATCAACCGGCTCAAGTCCGATCGGCCGACTCGGATCGACAGTCACGACCTGCTCACGCTACAGCGTTCGTGCTGCGTTTGTTCAAGCGCGGCGTCTACACGCCGGCTCAGCTGCAAAGCCCCTCCAGGTCCGAACCAGGGAGCTACCGCATCGAGCTGACCGTCCACATGTCGCTGTCACCCCCGAATCGCTCCTAGCTAAGGAGAGGGTCAAGGGCGAAACGCTGTTTCAGCCCGTCGGTGCGACCTCGGTGCGACCCCCGGTGTCTCCGACACTGGCAACGCACGTCTCTAGAGAACCACTGATTTGCAGCCGCTTCTCGAAGCCCTCTGACGGACTCGAACCGTCGACCCCCTCCTTACCATCGAGCAACGAGGAGGGAGCCGCGGGCACGACCGGGAAGCCGCGGGCACGAAAGCCGCGCAAGAAGAAGGAATCGAAAGAAGACGAGTAACCCGCCGTGGACGCGCGTGCCCGCGGTGGTGTTCCCTCAGTGTTCCCTCGTGCCGTTGGCCGTCGCTCGCTGCGAGACGTGTCTCTCCGCGGCGGCTGGTCGTTAGTGCGGTAGCCGCGGCGAGCATCCACGCGGCGAGGTTGGCGCCGCCGATGCCGGCGACGCCGCCTGTCGGCCATGTTGGTCTCGAGCTCGACTGGTGCCGCCATCGAGCGAACGTACGACGTGCGCCCGTCGACTTGACAAATCGACCGATGTCGATACATTTACGTATGTCGATATGAGAGGTGGAGGATGTTGAAGCGGTTCAAGCGGACGAAGGAGCTCGTTGTCGAGTTCTGTGATCGCTGCGCGCGCGTCTGCGATGCCGGCTGCCGCAGCGCAACGCTGCGCGAGCGGGCGCTGCTGCAGGCCTGGCGCTACGGGGCGAGGATCTGATGGCGGCACTCGAGACGGCGATCGCTTGTTGCGCGCCACTGGCGGCGCCGACGCTCGATGAGGACGAGGCGGTGGCGACCGCGGAGTTGTTCAAGACGCTCGGCGATCCGGCGCGTGTGCGGATCGTCAACCTCGTCGCGACCAGCGGCGAGCCGATTTGCGCATGTGAGCTCTACGAGCCGCTCGGCCTGTCGCAGCCGACCGTCTCGCATCACCTGAAGAAGTTGACCGACGCCGGCTTGCTCGAGCGGGAGCAGCGGGGGAAGTGGGCCCATTTCTCGTTGAAGCGCGACGCCGTCGAGAAGCTCGCGGCAGTCGCCGACTTGAAAGGAGTGTGCTGCTGATGGCGACGACCGCTGACGAGTTGCGTGAGGAGGTGCGGCGCCGCTACGCCGAGTCGGCCCGCGCCGTGACCGAAGGCTCAGTCGGTTGCGGCTGCGGGAGCGGCTCCTGTTGCGCAGACGGGGAGAGCGACGCGGCGAACTTCGGCGAGGCGCTCTACGACGTCGAGCAGCGCGGTGCGCTCCCGGAAGCGGCGACGCTCGCCTCGCTCGGCTGCGGCAACCCGACGGCGGTGGCGGAGCTCCGCGAGGGCGAGACGGTCCTCGACCTCGGCTCCGGCGGCGGCATCGACGTGATCCTCTCCGCCAAGCGGGTCGGCCCGAGCGGCGTCGCCTACGGGCTGGATATGACCGACGAGATGCTCGCACTCGCGCAGCAGAACGCGCGCGACGCTGACGTCACGAACGTGCACTTCCTGAAAGGGATCATCGAGCAGATTCCGCTGCCGGCCGACTCGGTCGACGTCGTGATCTCCAACTGCGTGATCAACCTCTCCACCGACAAGCCTGCGGTGCTGACCGAGATCGCGCGCGTACTGAAGCCGGGTGGCCGCGTCGGCGTCAGCGACGTCGTCGCAGAGGACCGGCTCACCCCGGAAGAGCGCGCGGAGCGCGGCTCTTACGTCGGCTGCATCGCCGGTGCTCTATCCGAGAGCGAGTACGTCGCCGGACTCGAGGCGGCCGGCTTCGAGGATGTGAGCGTCGAGTTCACGCATGAGGTCGCGGACGGCATGCACGGCGCGATCGTCAGAGCCGTCAAGACGAGCGATCCGGTGGCGAAAGGGCTGCCGGTGATTCAACCGGCGGCGCGGGCCGGCTGCTGCTGATCGGGTTACAGGGTGGTGAACGGGGCTTGCGCAGCAGGTCCCGATTCACCAAGATCGACTTGTGCGTCGTCTGCCGGTCGATTGCTGCACCCCGGTCGCCGGCTCCTCGCTCTCTGAGCAGGAGGCGGTGGAGCTGGAGCGGCTGTTGCGAGCGGTCGCCGATCGGCAGCGGCTGCGGATCCTGAACATGCTCGTCCGCGCCGCCGGAGCGCCGGTGTGCGTCTGCGAGTTCACCGCCGCGTTCGAGCTGCCGCAGCAGAACGTCAGCTACCACCTCAAACAGCTCGTCGACGCGGGCGTGATCACGCGCGAGCGGCGCGGCCGCTACTCCTACTACGCGCTCGTCGACGGCGTCCTCGACCACATCGCCGCACTCGTCGCGCTCCCCGAGCAAGCGGCCGCATGAACCGCGAGCTCTTGCGCGCCTTGACGGCGGAGGCGATCGGCACGTTCGCGCTCGTCTTCGCCGGCTGCGGCGCGATCATGGTCGACGCGAAAACGCACCAGCTCGGCCACGTCGGCGTCGCGATCACCTTCGGGCTGGTGATCATGTTCGGGATCTACGCGGTCGGCCACATCAGCGGCGCCCACTTCAACGCCGCCGTGACCTTCGCGTTCGCGCTGACGCGCCACTTCCCCTGGCCGCGCGCGGTCGCGTATTGGGGTGCGCAGTTCGTCGGCGCAGTCGTCGCGGCCGCGGTGTTGCGCGGCTCGCTCGGGAACATCGCGCACGTCGGCGCGACGCTTCCGTCGGGATCGCAGGGGCAGGCGTTTCTCTGGGAGGCGGTGATGAGCGCCTTCCTGATGTTCGTGATCCTCGCCGTCGCAACCGACACGCGCGCGGTCGGGGAGGCGGCGGCGATCGCGATCGGCGGCACCATCGGCCTCGACGCGATGTTCGGCGGCCCGATTACCGGCGCCTCGATGAACCCAATGCGCTCGCTCGGACCGGCGCTCGTCTCCGGTGACCTGCACGCGCTCTGGCTGTACATCCTCGCCCCGCTCGTCGGCGCGTCGATCGGCGGGCTCGCTTACCAGTTCGTGCGCGGCGAGCAGACACGGCCCGCCGAGCTGGCCGCCGAGGCGACGCCTGAGGAGCGGGCGGCGTGACGCACGTTCTATTCGTCTGCGTCGCGAACAGCGGCCGCTCGGTGATGGCCGAGCGACTCTTCCGCGAAGCCGCCGACGGCCGCCACGAGGCGCGCTCGGCCGGCAGCGACCCAGGCAGCGCACCACACCCACAAGTCGTCGAGGCGCTGCGCGAGCTCGGGATCGACGCGAGCGACCACATACCGCGCAAGCTCGACACCGAGGCGCTTGAGTGGGCGGACCTGGCCGTCTCGACCTGCAGCGAGGAGGTCTGCCCGGTCACCCCCGGCGTGCGCCGGATCAGCTGGGAGCTACCCGACCCGAAGAACCTGCCGCTCGAGCAGGTGCGGCCGATCCGCGACGAGATCAAACACCGCGTCGATCAGCTCCTAGCCGAACTCGACGAACAGCCCGAAGAGAGCGCCGGCTGAGGTGGCCGGACCGGCCGGCCCGCAGCGAGAGGCGTGGCGGGCTAGCCGTCCGCTTGTCGCTGACCGCGGCGGTCGGCGGCGTCCTGTTCATCCTCGTCGGGGCACTGCTCGCCGCCTGGATTACCTTCGGCCTCGGAGCCCTCTGCGCCGCCGCTGCCGCCGTGCTGCTGCACCGCCACGAGCACCGCTCCCCGCACCCGCGCTAGAGAGGAGACACCGATGCGCTACGTCCTGTTCGTCTGCACCCACAACGCCGGCCGCTCGCAGATCGCGCAGGCGTTTTTCGAGCGCTACGCACCGACAGATCTGCGCGCCGAGTCCGCCGGACAGGAACCCGCCGAGGCGATCTGGCCCAATGTGGTCGAGGCCATGCGCGAAGTCGGGATCGACATCTCCGACCGCAAGCCGAAAAAGATCGAAGTCGAGATGCAACTGCACGCCGACAAAGCGATCACCCTCAACTGCCAAGGCAGCTGCCCCTACGTGCTCGGCGGCATCGAAGACTGGCAGGTCGACGACCCCGCCGGCCGGCCGCTCGAGAAAGTACGCGAGATCCGCGACGACATCGAACAGCGGGTCCGCGACCTCGTCGAGAACCGCGCCGACGAGATCCGTAGCGACCGTTCCGGGCACGACCGCCGCCTCGCACAGCTCCTCCCGTCGCTAGTCGACGACTTCGGGGAAACGAAGGGCGGGGAGGAGATCCGCGCCTGCGCCGACGCGATCCTGAGTGACTACGACGACGCACCTGTCCGCTCCTTCGTCCTAACCCTCGCCGAACGCCGCATACGCGACTGCCTGCGCGAGCCCGAGTGTGCAGTGCTCGCGTAAAAAGGTCGCAAGGTGGCCGGAGGCGTTTGTTTCGCGGCTAACGTGAGGTATGTCCTGACCTGCTCCCCGCCGGCGTTGACAGTTCAGGCCGCGAGTTTTAGTCGTTGTCCATCCTCCCACGTTCGCCGCACTTCGTTCGGCGTGCGGTAGTTCAGGCCCGAGTGGGGCCGGTGG
>Ga0070741_10019051_pt1 | contig 11011 bp, 10 predicted proteins | sample Coa_R1_4_FD_66440 | JGI IMG/M metagenome (GOLD analysis project Ga0070741, IMG submission 66440) | Surface soil microbial communities from Centralia Pennsylvania, which are recovering from an underground coalmine fire - Coalmine... | ecosystem: Environmental > Terrestrial > Soil > Unclassified ...
CCTCGTAGAGCTGCATGATCTTCGCGTCGCGCATCAGCTTCTCGACCGGGTACTCCTTGATGAACCCGTAGCCGCCGTACACCTGGACGGCGTCCACCGTGATCTCCATCGCGGAGTCCGCGGCGAAGCGCTTGGCGTGCGAGGCGACCAGCGTGTTGCGCTGCCCCTGGTCGAGCAGCACCGCCGACTTCCAGGTCAGCAGACGCGCGGCCTCCACCTTGGTCGCCATGTCCGCGATCATGAAGGCGACCGCCTGGTGCATGGCGATCGGGACCCCGAACTGGACCCGCTCCTTCGAGTACTCCGAGGCGAACTCGAACGCCGCCCGCGCGATGCCGACCGCGAGCCCGGCGACCCCCGGACGGGTGAAGTCGAGCGTCTGCATGGCCAGCTTGAAGCCGTGGTTCTCCTCGCCGAGGAGGTTCTCGGCGGGGACCTCGGTTTCGTTGAAGGTGATCGTCGCGGTGTTGGAGGCGCGCTGCCCGAGCTTGTCCTCCTTCTTGTCGACCGTGACCGTGTCGTCCTTGGGGACGACGAACGCGGAGATCCCGCGGTGGCCGGCCTCCTTGTCGGTCTTGGCGTAGACCGTGTACCAGTCGGCGTAGCCGCCGTTGGTGATGAAGCACTTGGAGCCGTTGATGACGTACTTGTCGCCCTTCCGAACGGCCGTCGTCCGCATGCCGGAGACGTCCGAGCCGGCGTCGGGCTCGGTGAGGCAGAAGGAGGCCAGCTTGGGCTCCTCGGTGAGCATCCCGAGGTACTCCTTCTTGATCTCCTCGGAGCCGCCGATCATGAGCGGCGCGGAGGCGAGCCCGTTTGCCATCAGGGAGGTCCCGATGCCTGAGCAGCCCCAGCCGAGCTCCTCCTCGATCAGGCAGCCGGACAGGTGGTCCAGGCCCGGGCCGCCGTAGGCCTCGGCGACCTGGACGTTCATGAGCCCGACTTCCCACGCCTTGTCGATGATGTCCTGGGGCCAGGTCCCGTCGCGGTCGTAGTCCCAGGCAACGGGCCGGATCTCCTTCTCGGCGAAGTTGTGGGCCAACTCGCGGAGATCCTTCTGCTCGTCCGTCAGCGTGAAGTCAACCAAGGCTTGAAGCTCCTTTTGAATGCGCGGGAAGAGATAGTCGAGAAACCTTGCCGATTGACTGGTCAGTCAACCAGCCGAAGGCCCAGGATACCGGAATCGAACCGGGCGTCCAAGGACTGGACCCGCTCCTTGCGCCGCACCGGGAGCGGTTCTAATCTGGGTTCGTGGTCCCGGTCGCCCTCAGCCTCAGCACCGGTGAGGTGATCCTCATCGTCGTCCTCGTCACGATTCCGATCGCGCTCCTCACCTTCGCCCTGGGCGCCAAGAACGCGCTCGACCAGGTCGGCAAGGGCCAGTTCTCGGTGGAGTTCGAGAGCGATCTGCCGTCAAAGATCACCGACAGCGACGCCGAAGGGGGCGCGGCGGCACGCGAGGACGAGATCCGCCAGCTGCTCGAGGCGAAGGCCTACCGCCAGCAGGCCAGGGGCGAGAAGCCCCTCGACGTCAACACCGAGCTGAACCGGCTGCTGACGGAGCGTCCCGCCGTGCCGGCGGGGACTGACCCCCAGCTCGCCGATGAGGTCCGCCAGCTCGTCGTCGCCCGCAACGAGCGCCGGGTGCGGCAGGGCAAGGAGCCGCTCGACGTCGAGCAGGAAGTCGAGCGCCAGCTCCGGGAGCTGGAGAACCTCGGCCAATAGATAGGATCGCGCGGCATGGCGGACATCGACACGCGGATCATCGAGGTCGACGACATGCTCGTCCGGCCGGGGACCTACTTCAACCCGCAGACCGAGATCGTCGTGATCGTCGACGACTCGACCTCGATCGACCAGGAGATCTTCAACATGGAGGCCTACGAGGGCTCCGACTGGGTGCGAATCTCCGACGACGTCCCGGTCGACGAGGACGGCCTGGACGCGACGCTCGAGGAGTTCCAGACCCACTACTCCGCGGGCGCGGCAGTGTCGGAGACCGCCGCCGAGCTGGGCGACGGCACCGAGGACGAGGACGAGGCCGCCGAGCTGGAGCAGGATCCCGGCCGGGAGGACTGATGCCCGACTACGCAGTCACCTCCCGTGAGGAAGCGACCGACTGGATGGGCGAATACCCGGACTTCGGCGAGATGCGCTCCTACACCGACGCGCTCGGCTGCACCGCCGTCGCCTTCACCTGGCGGCGGATGCCCCCCGACACGGGCGGCAAGGGCTCCTACGGCCACCGCCACAAGGACCAGGAGGAGATCTACTTCGTCGCCCGAGGGACCGTGCAGTTCAAGGTGGGCGACGACGTGTTCGAGGCCGGGCCCGGCACCGCCGTGCGAATCGGCACCGACGTCTTCCGCTCGGTCCACAACAACGGCCCCGACGAGGCGGAGCTGGTCATCGTCTCCCCCAAGGCGACGGGCGATTCGGGCGAGACCGAGAAGACCGACACGGACTTCTGGCCAGCCAACTGACGGCGGCCCCAGGCGCGACCAACGCGGCCCGCATGCCGGCGGCTGGCGCCCCCATCCTTCTCACAGGCTGCGCCTCCTGTCGCGGATCGGCGCCGCTCCATCAGGCAGACCGGCGCTCCTCCTAGACGCAGACCGGCGCTCCTCCTAGACGCAGACCGGCACCCCCTCCTACTCGCAGACTGGCGCCTACGTGAAATTGCTTCGCTGATGGGAGGATCGCTCCCCCCACGTGTGATTCAGCTCGCTCCCGTGGAAATGAGTCCCACATGGGGGAAAGCGATCTCCATCGCATGAACATCCCTTTCCCTAGACGCCACCTGCGGCCAGTGGGCCCACAGGGTGGGATTGCGGGCGGTCAAGTTTTGCGGCCGGTCAAGTTTTGCGGCCGGCCGGGGTTTGGGGCCGGCCGGAGTTTGCGGCCGGCCAGCGCCTTGCCGCCCTGAGCGCTCCCTCTCCACGTCCGGCTGTCGCAGGCCCCGGCGCATGAGGGTGCCGGGGGGCGAGATCGCGGTCTTCGGTGCCTATTGGTGGTGTGGGTCGCCACCGCGTCCGGTACTCGGTCCTCGGGCCGCGGCCCGCGACGTACTACGGCGATCGGCTCCAGCCCCTGCCCAGGACACGCGAAATGCTTCTCAAGACCGACTACACGGAGCTCGTCGGCCTCCGGGTGAGGCGCATGCGACAGGCACGGGGGTGGACGCAGCGTGAGCTACTGGCGCGGATCGAATGGCCGCGGGGCGGCCGGTACTCGCCCGGGCTCCTCAGCCGGGTCGAGAACGGGTTCGCGAATCCACCGATCTTCGTCTACGTCCATGTCGCCGAGGCCTTGGAGACGCCTCCGGAGAGCCTCATGGGCGACGAGGAGGTCCAACGGCCGGTGGCTGAGGCGGAGCTGACGCTGCTGCGGTATCTGCGGGCCATCGGGATGAAGCCACACGAGGCGCTTGCTCGCCTCGCGCCGGATCCGGGGCGGGGTGACGAGTAGGCTCGGGTGGTGCTCTCAGCAGGCGACCAGGCGCCCGACTTCACGCTTCCGGATCAGAGCGGCGAGCCGGTCACCCTCTCGGACCTCCGCGGGCAGACCGTGGTCCTCTACTTCTATCCACGGGCCGACACGCCGGGCTGCACGGCGCAGGCGTGCGGCGTTCGGGACCACGCGGCGGACTACGAGGGGGTCGACGCCCGGGTGATCGGGATCTCGCCGGATCCCGTCGCCGCGGTGCGCAAGTTCGCCGACAAGTACGACCTCGGCTTCACGCTTCTGGCCGATGAGGACCACGCGGTCGCTGACGCCTACGGCACGTGGGGCGAGAAGAGCATGTACGGGAAGACCTACATGGGCGTGCAGCGGGCGACCTTCATCATCGACGGCGAGGGCCGGATCGCGAAGGTCTTCCCCAAGGTCTCGCCCAAGACCCATGACGACGTGGTCCTGGACGCGCTCGCGGCGCTGAGTCGCGCCTAGGACAGGGCGACGTAGAGCGGGAACACCGCGTAGAGCGCCGCCCAGGCGACGATCGCCGGGACGCTGAACCGTCCCTGGAGCCGTAGCGCCCAGTAGGCGACGATCCCGCCTGCGATCCCCAGACCCGCGGAGAGCATTGCGAACCGGTCCAGGTCCCAGCTGGTGAGGATCAGGCCGAAGGCGACGGGGATCGTCGACTGGAAGACCATGGCGCCCGTGATGTTCCCCAGCGCCAGCGCGTCCTTGCCCTCGCGCACCCAGAAGAAGCTGTTCGCCTTCTCCGGCAGCTCGGTGGCCAGTGGGGCGAGGATCAGGGAGAGCGCGAGCGGCTCGACGCCGATTCGCTCCGCGAGCTCGATCGCCTGCTCCACGAAGAGGTGTGCGCCGCCGATCATGGCGCCGAGGCCGACCGCGAACTGTAGGACGATCAGCCTGCCGGTGGGCTCGACGGACGTGTTGCGGCTCAGGAGCAGGGGCCGGAGCGACTCGGTCGACTCCACCTCCCCTCCCCGGTGGAGCGTGCGCCGGACGTAGACGGCGTACGCGCCGACGAAGCCCACCGCCAGCACGACCCGAACCGGCCCGGGGACGCCCAAGCCCAGCAGTGCGGCGAGGGCGAAGAAGCAGAGGAAGAAGCCGAGGTCGCGATCGAGCGTCGGCGCGTGCGCATCGAGGTGCACCCCCTGGCGGCGGCGGTGGCGATAGCCGAGCGCGGAGAGGCCCACGACCACCATGGCGATGGTCGCGAGCAGGAAGGGGGCGCCGATGATCGCCCCGATCGCCACTCCGTCCGCCCCTGCCCCGCCGCCGATGATCGCCACGATCGGGATCAGCGTCTCCGGCATCGCGGTGCCCACGGCCGCGAGGAGGCTCCCCACCGCGCCCTGACCCAGCGAGAGTCGATTGCCGGCCCACTCGACCGCGTTGGTGAAGACCACGGCGCCGGCGAGGATCACGGCGAAGCTCGCCAGCGTGAGGACCACGGTTCCCATCAGCGGCCTCTCAGGCGAAGGCGAACGCCAGCACGAGGATCGCGTACACCGCGAGCAGCTGCACGCCCTCGAACCAGGTCGACTCGCCCTCGTGGGTCACGACGTTGGCGATCAGGACCGCGAGGAGAATGGCCCCGAGCTCGAAGCCGTTGAAGACGAGCGGCATCGGCGCCGGGCCGAGGAAGAACGACGCGACGACGAGGACCGGGGCGACGAACAGCGCCACCTGCGCGCTCGATCCGATCGCGATGTTGACCGCGAGGTTCATCTTGTCCTTGTGCGCGACGAGCACCGCGACCCAGTGCTCGGCGGCGTTGCCCACGATCGCCACGATGATCACGCCGATGAAGAACTCGCTGAGCCCGACGGACTGGGAGGCGTCGGAGATCGAGCCGACCAGGACTTCCGACATCACCCCGACCGCGACCCCCGCGATCGCGAGCATCATGATCGAGCGGCGCGCGGACCAGCCGAACTCCGCCTCTTCCAAGTCGTGCTCGCCGGGCGGGTTGAATATGTCGCGGTGCGTCTTCAGGGAGAACAGGAGCCCGGCGACGTAGGTTCCGATCAGCACGATCGCCACCGCAAGCGACAGGTGCTCGACGGTGGACCCGTAGTCAACGCGCTCCGCCCCGACAGCCGGTAGGCCGCGCCCTTCGACCAGCTCGAAGATCGCCGGCATGATCAGAGCCGCCGCGGCGAGGAACAGCATCAGCGACTGGACCGTGGCCGCGGTCGCGTTGAAGCGCTGCTTCGGCCTGCCGATGCCGCCCACGAACATGGCGCCCCCGAGCACCAGCAGGATGTTCCCGATGATCGAGCCGATGATCGAGGCCTTGACCACCTCGTGCAGCCCCGAGCCGAGCGCGAACAGCGCGATGATCAGCTCCGGGGCGTTGCCGAAGGTCACGTTGAGCAGCCCGCCGATGCCGGGGCCGGAGCGTGCCGCCAGCTCCTCGGTCGCGATTCCCATCAGCGCGGCCGTCGGGATGATCCCCAGGGCCGCCGTGAAGAAGATGGCGACGGAGCTCGCGTTCGCGACGGCCAGCGCGAGCGCGATCGGAATGAACGGCACGAGCAGGTACGGCCAGCCCTTGGGCGTGAAGAGGAATGCCACTCCCCGTGCGCCCTCTGAACCTCCGGTGGCCATGAACGGGGGAGCCTATGGGGTCGGCCGGGCAGCAGAGCATCTCTAGACTCCCGCGCGTGAGGACGCGCCGCTTCGGTGATACGGACCTCGAGGCGTCGGAGATCGGCTTCGGGACCTGGGCCCTCGGCTCCACCTGGTGGGGCGATGTGCCCGAGGCCTCGGGCGAGCGCCTGCTCCAGCAGGCCCTCGACCTCGGGATCACCTTCTTCGAGACGGGGGACGCCTACGGACAGGGCGCCAACGAGGAGCTCGTCGGGCGCGTGCTGGGCCCCCACCGCGACGAGATCCAGCTCTCGACCAAGTTCGGCTACGTCCTCGACTCCGACCGCCAGCAGCATTCGGAGGGCGAGCGCCCGCAGCGCTGGGACGGCGCCTTCGTCCGCGCCGCGCTGGAGGGGAGCCTGCGCCGCCTGGGGACCGACCGCGTCGACCTGTACCAGCTCCACAACCCGCGCATGGACGCGATCGACGCGGACGACTGCTTCGCGACGCTCGATGAGCTGCGATCCGAGGGCAAGATCCGCCACTACGGCGTCGCGCTCGGCCCGGCGATCGGCTGGCGCGACGAGGGGCTGCGAGCGATCGCGACCCGTGACATCGCCTCGGTCCAGACCGTCTACAACCTGCTGGAGCAGGATCCGGGGCGCGATTTGATGGACGCCGCCGCCGAGCATGGCGTGGGCGTGATGGCGCGCGTGCCCACATCATCGGGCCTGCTCGACGACAACCTCACGCCGGACACCACCTTCGGCCCGGGCGACCACCGGCGCCACCGGCCGCGGGAGTGGCTTGTCGAGGGGCTCCAGAAGATCGACCGGATCCGGTTCCTGTGCGGACCGGAGTCCGGCCGGACGATGGCGCAGGCCGCGCTCCGGTTCATCCTCGCGCAGCCGCAGATGACGGTCGTGATCCCCACGATCACGAACGAGCGAGAGCTCCGCGAGTACGCCGGCGCCACCGACGTGCCGGATCTGGACGCGGAGGAGCTCGCCCGTGTGGGCGAGCTCTACGCGCGCAATTTCGACGTTCAGGCCGTCTCGGCGTAAGCCGCTACAGCTGCTGCAGGCACTTCTGGATGTCGGCCTGCGACTTGGCCTGGGCGACGCAGTTCTGGTACGAGGAGCTGCTGCCGCCGCTGCCGGTGCTGCCGCCGCCCGGGATGCTGAACCCGCCGGTCCCGCCGACGCCCGGAAGGCCCGGAATGCCGAGCTGGGAGAGGAGGTCGGAGATCGGCTTCGGGTTGGACGGCGCCGTGATCGTCTGCGGCTGATTGACGTCGCTGAGCGTGATCGAGAACTCGACGTTGATCTTCGAGATCGACGACCCGGTGCTCGATGGCGGGGCGATCACGAGCGACACCGCCAGCTTGCGGAGCAGGTGGTCGTCGGTCCCCGAGTAGACGTCGATCGAGGCGGTCTGGACCGCGTCCGTCAGCTGCTTGAGCTGGTCGGGGCTGATCTGCTGCGTCGTTCCACTCGTCTGCTGGGAGACCTTCTGGAGGTCGGTGACGATCTTGGCGACGTCCGCGTCGCCGTGGACGTGGATGGTGTTGGTGCCGTCGACGTCGGTGGTGCCCTCGTTGCTCACGTTCGTGAGCCACGTCTTCGGGTCGATGCCGAACTGGCTGAAGCCGCTGGAGGACGACCCCTTCGCCTGGTTCTGCTTCGCGGCCTGCGCGTAGGCCTGCGCGAACTGCTTGAAGGCGGTGGTGCCCACCTCGTACGCCTGGTTCTGGTACTCGACGAAGGCGTTGTCCTTGGTCGTGATCAGCGAGCCGTCGAAGCTGATGCTCGGCCCGCCGGACGAGCCGCTGACGTTCGCCGTCAGGTCGAGCTGCGGGAAGGCGGTCGTGTCCTTGGGGTCGGTCTGGAACGGCCCGCTGATGGTCGCCGAGAAGTTCCCCGACTGCTGCCCCTCGGCCGACCCGTTGAGGCTCAGGTCGAGCTTGCCGCTGGTGATCTTGGTCGGGTTGTTGAAGGTCTGGTCGAGGACCTGCTGCGGGTCCTCGCTGTTGCTGCTCCCGCCTCCGCAGCCGGCGACGGCCGCTGGAATTGGCAATGCGATCGCCAGCACGGCGACTGCGGTTCGGATGCGCGTCAAGTGGAACTCCCCCTGGTCTCGTACTTCGCTGAGCGGGGCAGAGTACAGGAACGGGCTAAAGGCTCCGCCTCGGAGCCGGGCCCCCCGCTGTAGTCTCAGCCGTTCGTGGAGGCGCCCCGGATCATCCTCTACACGGGCAAGGGCGGCGTCGGCAAGACGAGCGTTGCGGCGGCCACGGCCCGTCGTTGCGCCGCCGCCGGCCTGCGGACCGTCGTGCTGTCCACGGACCCCGCGCACAGCCTGTCCGACTCGCTCGGCGTCGCGCTGGGCGCCGAGCCGACGCGCGTGTGCGAGCGGCTCTGGGGCCAGGAGGTCCAGGCCCAGCGCGAGATGGAGGTCCACTGGAGCGCCGTGCAGCGGTGGCTCGGCCAGGTGCTCGCGGACCGTGGCGTGATGGACGTCGCCGCCGAGGAGCTGACGGTGCCGCCGGGAATGGACGAGCTCTTCAGCCTGCTCCAGATCAAGCGCCACCACGGGTCCGGCGAGTTCGACGCGGTGATCGTCGACTGCGCGCCCACCGGCGAGACGCTCCGGCTCCTCTCCTTCCCCGAGATCGCCCGGTGGTGGCTCGAGAAGGTCTTCCCGTGGGAGCGGCGCATGGTCGCGGCGGCGCGGCCGTGGGCCCGCACCCTGCTCGACCTGGAGCTGCCGAGCCAGGAGGTGTTCGCCGACGTTCACCGGCTCGTCGAGAACCTCATCGCGATGAACGAGATCCTCCGCGACCGTGACCTGGCGAGCATCCGGTTGGTGATGAACCCAGACCGTATGGTCATCGTCGAGGCCCAGCGGACGTTCACCTACCTCAACCTCTACGGCTACCTCACCGACGCCGTGATCGTGAACCGGGTCTTCCCGGACGACGTCGACGGCTACTTCGGCGGCTGGCGGGAGCGCCAGCAGGAGCACCTCCGGCTGGTCGCGGACGGGTTCGCGCCCGTTCCGGTGCTGACCGCGCGCTACTTCGACGAGGAGGTGATCGGCGACCGGATGCTCGATCGGCTGGCGGGGGAGCTCTTCGCCGACCACCCCGCCGAGGAGGTGCTGTACACGGAGTTCGCCCACGACGTCGCGAGCGAGGACGGCCGCACGGTCCTTCGCCTGCGAATGCCGTTCGCAGAGCGCGGGGACGTGAGCCTGAAGAAGGTCGGCCCCGAGCTCGTGGTCACGGTGGGCCACGAGAAGCGAACTATCATCCTGCCCTCCGCCCTCGCCCGCCGGCGCCCCAGCGGAGCCCGGCTCGAGGGCGGCTCGCTAGAGGTGAGCTTCGAGGATGATCGATCCCCAACAGCAGCGCCGCCGCACCTTCGGCGAGACGCCGCGCGAGCGCCCGAGCCCGTCTGAGACCCCCGAGGCCCGGCACGCGCTCGAGTGCGTCGACTGGTGCCCGATCTGCCGCACCGCCGACGTCCTGCGCGCGACCGCGCCACCCGAGCTTCGCGATCAGTGGCAGTCGGTGCAGCGCGAGGCGCTGCTGACCGCGCGGGCATTGATCGACAGCCACCTGGACCGCCTCGACTCGGAGCCCGACACCGGCCCGCGGGTCCAGGACATCCCGATCGAGTAGCCGCGCCCAAAAAACGGCGGCACCGAGGGGCCGGCGCTCGCAAGGTCGACTGAACGATTCACCACCCTATGCGTCGCAAATCGCTCACTCGACCCTCGAAGATGCATTTTGTCCCGCCAGAGAGGACAAACTGCATTATCGGCGCGAACAGCGCCACGACGGTTCTGCCTTCGGTGCCAGTCGCGAAGCGCTTGCGGAGCTGCCACCGCTCGGGGGCTCGCCGCCCACCTTGCAGCGCGTGACGAATCTCACGTAGCGTGCGTGACGGCCACGTATCGTTCGTGACGTGGCTGGAGAGGCCTGTCCCAACTGCGGTACCGAGAATCCCTCGGGAGCGCGGTTCTGCATGTCGTGCGGCACGCAGCTTGCCGCCAGGTGCCCGTCGTGCGGCGCGGAGGCGCCGCCGGGGGCCAAGTTCTGCATCGAGTGCGGCACGCCACTGGGCGCAGCCGGCGCCGGCTCCGCGCCACCGGCCGCTCCATCTCGCCCGCCCGCCGCCCACCCGCCCGCGCCACAACCCAGCCAGGGCGGCGGTCTGTTCGGCGGGCAGCTCCCGGGCGCCGGAGCCGGCTGGGGTCCGGGCGGGGGAACGCTTCCCGAGGAGCGGCGCAAGGCCACCGTGCTGTTCGCCGACCTCTCCGGCTACACGGCCGTCGCCGAGCGACTGGATCCGGAGGCGGTCAAGGCGTTCGTCGACCGCGCGCTGCGCAGGCTCGGCCAGGAGGTCGTCCGCTACGGCGGGACGGTCGACAAGTACATCGGCGACAACGTGATGGCCGTGTTCGGCGCCCCGGTCGCGCACGAGGACGACCCCGAGCGGGCGGTGCGCGCCGGGCTCGCGATGCAGGCCGCCATGGAGGAGATCAACAAGGACATCGAGGCCGCCACCGGCTCGAGCTTCTCGCTGCGCGTGGGCATCAACTCGGGCGAGGTGCTCGCGGGCCAGGTCGGTGACGGCTACACGGTCATCGGGGACGTGGTCAACGTCGCCTCTCGGCTTCAGTCGGCCGCCAGGCCCGGCAGCGTGACGGTCGGCGAGACGACCCACCGCCTGACTCGCGGCCCGATCGAGTACGAGGAGCTCGAGCCGCTCACCCTGAAGGGGAAGTCCGAGCCGGTCGCCGCCTGGGAGGCGGTACGGCTCCTCGTCTCCGGCACGGCGGCTCGCGGCACGCGCACCGGCGCGCCGCTCATCGGCCGCGAGGATGAGTCCTCCCTCCTGGTCTCCCTCTTCGACCGCGTCGTGCGCGAGGGCCG
>Ga0070741_10019052_pt1 | contig 11011 bp, 9 predicted proteins | sample Coa_R1_4_FD_66440 | JGI IMG/M metagenome (GOLD analysis project Ga0070741, IMG submission 66440) | Surface soil microbial communities from Centralia Pennsylvania, which are recovering from an underground coalmine fire - Coalmine... | ecosystem: Environmental > Terrestrial > Soil > Unclassified ...
AAGACGATACCTTCTTCTACGATACCAAAGGCCAGTGCACCAAACATGGCTCCGATGGCTGAGCCGTAACCACCTGTCAGCAACACGCCTCCTACAACCGCTGCGACGATTGCCAGGAATTCGTTGCCCTGGCCGCGCAGGACATCGGCGTTGGTGAAGGATATTGCCTGAATAATCGCCAGAAGGCTGGCGCAAACTGCAGTACCTACGAACAGAAGTATCTTCACTCTCCATACAGGTACGCCAACATTGCGTGCTGCATTGGCATCACCACCCACGCCAAAGATCCAGTTCCCGAAAGGAGTGCCCAACAGCAGCCATGTTGCCAACGCTACCAGCACCAACGCCCAGATAATTTCAATAGGAAAACCTCTATCACCGATAGTGATAGAACTGGCAAAGATCGCATGGGCGCTATTATATCCTTCTGCCTGATTGATACCGCCTACCTCGGTCAATCCGTGTAACAAAACAGTCGTGAGACCCGTTGTTGAGCCAAGGAGAATGTACGCGGTGCCTAGCGTGACGATGAACGACGGCAGGCCCGTGCGCAGGACCAGATAGCCGTTGAGCATTCCGATCAATACTGCAAAGATTAAGGACGCGACAATTGCTGCCCAGATACTCCAGCCATACTGCGTGGTGAGGATGGCGATAATCATGCCGCACGCACCAACTGTGGAACCAACCGAGAGATCAAATTCCCCGCCAATCATCAGTAAGGCCACAGGTACCGCCAGAATGGTTAGTTCAGCAGAGACACTCAGATAGTTCGATGCACCTCTCAAGGTAAGGAAACCACTACTTCCTGCCACGATGGCAAAGAAGATCCACACGGCAATGGAACCGGCCACTGCACCTGTTTCCGGGCGAATCAGGAGGCGGCGCAGCGGATTGACGCGCAACATGCGTTCACTCACGGCGGCATCGCCAGCACTTTTCTGAATTGTGTTCATACTTTCCTCCAATCATTGGAGAATCGGAGCCGCAACAGGGTTGCAGGAACGGGATTACTTCCTTACGGTCAGATGGGCGAAGCCAGCCCCTTAGGGACGTTTCTGGCGCTCTTTCAAGAAGCCGCGTTTCTGACCGAATAAGGAGCTTTATCAGCCCTGGCGACTCCAACCCGGTAGCTTGCTTAGCGTGTACCCTGTGCCGTCAACTGGATTACCTTGTCCACGTTGTCCTTAGTGACAAAGCCGGGGCCAGTCATGAGGACATCGTTGGCAACTGTATTGAGATTGGTCTTGTACAGGGTTAACAGGACGATGGGTAGGTATCCCTGGAGATACTGTTGCTGGTCAATGGCAAACAGCATCTGACCACTCTTGATCGCCTGCAATACGTCGGATGACAGATCGAAGGTAGCCAGTTTGACCTTTCCTGTCATGTTCAGATCCTGGACCGCTTTCAAGGCTGGAGTTGCACCTGTAGGGCCGAGTGCGAGAATACCGTCGATGCTCGTGTTATGCTGGAGCGCGGCCTCAATGGTCTGCTGGGTCTGGGTCGGGTTATTGAGGTTGACGCCAATCTCGGTCACTTTCGCGCCCCCCTGCTTCATTGCGTCCGAAAAGCCCTTACAGCGTTGCTCAAGAGCGGCGTTACCAACTTCCTGGTTGACGCAGAGCGCATTCTTGACGCCAGCTGCAGCCATTTTTTGTCCACCACCCAGACCGGCCTGGTATTCGGTCTGCCCTATGTGGATCATCACGCCCAGGCTTTTAGCCGCGTCGGAACCCGAGTTAATCGAGATCACTGGGATACCGGCGGCGACAGCTCCTTTAATCGATGTACCAAGAGCATTGGGATCGGGGATCGAGACGACCAATCCATCGGGGTGAGCAGCCACCGCAGCATCAATGAGATGAGACATCGCTACCATATCGAAGGTGGGTGGCGCTTCATAGATCACCTGGACGCCCATATCGTGGCCCGCCTGGTCAACACCTTTTTTGACCACCGACCAGAAAGGGTCTGAAGCCTGGCCGTGTGTGATGACGTAAAATTTGAGATTTGAACGTGCAGAGTTCCCTGATGATCCCTGCGTCTGGTTCGTGCTAGATGTGGATGATGAGGTTCCACCACAAGCAGCAAGAATGGTAATCAGTACCAGTAATGGGACGAGTTTGAAGAGCCGATGCATGTTGTCCTCCTTTGGCAACAGCACACTATGCGCTGAAATAAAGATTCACTCACAATGACTAAAAAACGATAATGTAATGAGGCCCCTTGATCAATCTATCGTCGGCGATTGACGGACGTAGCACTTTAGCCCTCTTGCTCTAGCCCTTTTACTCTAGAAAGATGCGCTCTTTCTCTCGCATGGTTTCCCATTCTTTGCGGGCAACCTGTACCTGGGGCATGGTGCTGACTTCCGCGACCGGGACATCCCACCAACTCTCGTAGCCGGGTACGCTCTCATAGCGGTCATTCTGAATGTAGATGACCGAGGTACGATTGGTCGTACGTGCCTGCTTGAGCGCGTCTAGGAATTCCGTGTAGGTTTTGCACTCGATCACGTGCGCGCCAAGGCTACGCGCATTTGCTGCCAGATCAACGGGTAATGTCTGTACGTCGGCACCCACATCGTCTCCTGGCAAAACGCCGTTGCGTGGATAGACATAGCGTGTCCCGAAGCCTTCCTGGCCGAGCGAACGGCTCAGGCTGCCAATGCTTTTGAAGCCTTGATTGTCGAGCAGTACAATGATCAGTTTGTAGTTTTCCTGGATCGAGGTGACAATTTCACTGTTCATCATCAGGTAAGAGCCATCGCCGACCATCACATACACCTCGCGGTCAGGTGCGCCCATCTTTGCTCCCAGGCCGCCAGCGATCTCGTACCCCATGCAGCTATAGCCATATTCCATGTGGTAGTTCTTGGGATGACGTGCTCGCCAGAGTTTGTGCAGATCGCCAGGTAGACTCCCTGCAGCACAGACCATGATAGCATCCGGTGTACTGTGCTCGTTCACCGCGCCGATCAACTCACCCTGGCTGGGCTGTGGCGTATGGCGAATTGCATAGATACGCTCGACTTCGTTTTCCCAGGCTACGTGAAGTTGCTCGGCCTGGGAACGGTAGCTTGTCTCGGTGTGGTAGCTGTCAAGCATGGTAAGCAACTCTTCTAGTGTTGCCTTTGCATCGCCAACCAGCGACAGGGCCAGATGTTTCGCAGCGTCGAACTCGGCCACGTTGATGTTGATAAAGCGTACATTGGGATTCTGGAAAGCAGTCTTTGAGGCTGTGGTGAAGTCGCTGTAGCGCGTGCCAAGACCGATCACCAGATCGGCTTCTCTGGCAATGCGGTTAGCTGCGAATGTGCCAGTAGCGCCGATAGCACCTAGATTAAGTGGGTGATCATAGCACAGGCTGCCCTTCCCGGCCATCGTCTCACCAACAGGAATGCTGGTCTGATCGACGAAACGCCGTAAAAGTTCAGTCGCCTCGGAGTAGATGGTCCCGCCCCCAGCGACAATCAGTGGTCGCTGGCTGGAGCGTATCCATTCTGCGGCTTGCTGCAATGCATGGAGGTCTGGACGATTGCGCGGGATATGCCATACACGCTTGCGGAAAAATGCTTCTGGATAGGTGTATGCCTCCGCCTGTACGTCCTGGGGCAGCGCCAACGTAACGGTGCCGGTCTCAGCAGGACTGGTTAGCACACGCATGGCTTCGGGCAATGCCGTCAATAGTTGCTCCGGGCGAGTGATGCGATCCCAGTAGCGGCTCACGGGCTTGAAGCAGTCGTTAACTGAAATATCCTGAGAATGTTCGGACTCAAGCTGTTGCAGGACCGGCGCGACATTCCGTCGTGCAAAAATATCTCCCGGCAGCAATAAGACCGGCAAGCGATTAATCGTGGCTGTAGCTGCTCCGGTGAGCATGTTGGTTGCGCCGGGGCCTATCGATGAGGTACAGGCGAAGGTCTGCAAACGATTGCGCGTTTTAGCAAAGGCCGTCGCGATGTGTACCATTGCCTGCTCATTGCGACCCTGATAGTAGCGAAATTCGGGCATTTGTTGCAATGCCTGGCCGATGCCTCCGACGTTGCCATGTCCAAAAATGCCAAAGCATCCCGCAAAAAACGCTTGCTCAACGCCGTCGCGCTCCACGTACTGATTTTTGAGAAATGCAATAACAGCCTGAGCCATAGTTATATGTCTGGTCGTCTGGTTGTTCATAAGTATTTCCTCTGTTCTTCAGAACTGCATTATTCTGCTGAACTACAATATCGTAGGAACTAAGGGCTGCTGGGCGTCATTTTTATTACCCATAACCCGCATCATGCCTATCCTAAAAACCACCGTGATCTTTAATAAAGGTCATCACTTCATCGTGGGTAGGCATGAAGTTAGCGCAGCCGTGTTTGGTGACCAGGATGGCACCACAGGCGTTACCCAGGCGCGTCGCTTTATACCAGTCCCACCCATTGACAAGGCCATAGAGGAAACCTGAAGCGAAGGCATCGCCTGCGCCCAGAATATTCTGCACTTCTACCGGGAAGCCGGGCACGTCGATACTCGTGGTGTTACCTGCTTCTGCTATCTGGTGGACTCTGGAGCCACTCGCCCCGCGTTTCTGGACAAGAACGTGTGGTCCCAATGTCAGCAAGTGTCGAATGGCGGCATCGGTATCACCGCTTACGCGTGCATCTGAGATCTGAGAGTGTGCGATGCTGAGTTGGGTTGCATCGGTGAGCATAGCGGCATTGATTTCGTCTTCGGTGCCGAGCACAATATCGATCTGGCTCAGTGCCGAACGAACTGTCACGCCAAATGCGCGCTGGTCATCCCACTGATCCGGGCGATAATCGATATCCAACACGACTGTTACACCGGCCTGATGGGCCAGCTCGGCTGCAAATAGTGTTGCGCTGCGACTCGGCTCTTTGCTCAGGCCTGTGCCACTGATCAACAGGGCTGAAGAGTCGGTAATGGGTGCTGCCAGTACATCGTCGATGGTCAGGGCTATGTCGGCGCAGTTGTCACGATAGTACGTGAGGGGAAAGCGGTCGGGCGGCTCGATGCCCAGAACAACGGCGCTGGATCGCCTCCCCGGCTTACGTGGGATAAACCGGGTTTCCACACCCTCACGGCGCAAGAAATGCAGGATGAAGTTACCGACCTGATCATCTCCAACCGCTGTCAGAAGAGCCGGTCGCAAGCCGAGACGCCGTGTGCCAACGCTGATATTTGTCGGGCAGCCACCAACGTATGCAGCAAAGCTGGTGATCTCCTCAAAGGGTACCCCAATATCGTTGGAGTAGAGATCGATGGAAGATCGTCCCATTGCGACCAGATCGTATGATTTGTGGGTGGTTTCCATGTATGGCTCCTGTTCTCGGTTAGGCACGAGTCTTCACATGCTACAGCGGCACACGAGGATCACGTGATTTGTAATGCTCTTTGACCCAGACATAGGCCGGGTCCTCGCTGTTGGCAAGCGATTGAGCGCTGCCAGCCAGCACATTGAGATAGTAGGTGGTGTAGCCAGGAGGGCTTGTTACAGGATGGTAGCCTTCTGGCACGAGCACTGCATCATTATTGCGCGCCAGCAATACCGCGTCGATGGGAAGACCGGCCTGGTGCAGTGGCGATTCTGGAGCAGTGTAAATACGTTGAAAGGCAAAACCTTCGGGGCGATCTATCTTGTAGAAATAGACTTCCTCAAGGTCGGCTTCCAGTATCTGCCCAGATTGGTCAGTTTTATGTATATCATGCTTATGCGGAGGATAGCTTGACCAGTTGCCACCAGGAGTATAAACCTCGACAACAACGAGTCGATGACACGGGAAACCAGGAGGGATGATGCTGTTGATTTGCCGTGTTGCCTGATCGCCCCCGCGAATCTCGATCTCGATATCTGCAGGTGTAACGAGGCGCGGCTGGTGATCCTGATCGGTGGGTGCCTGGGCGACGGCGTACTCGCAGTCGGTTTCCGCTGTGACGACGAGCGGGGTGTGCCTGGGAAGATAGAGCGCGGATGGTAGGCCGCTGAAAACACTGTCTCGCTCGCCAATGTGTGACCACTGACCCCGACCTGAATCGACGCTGAGGCGACCACTCAGTACTACAATCGCCATCTCTTTGTCACCGGTTGCGTATGTCCAGGAATGCTGTGCAGGTAGGCGGCGCAATTGAAAAGAAATATAGTCCCAACCTGCCAGTTCAGGCGTTACCTCGACAACAACATCAGGCTCGCTAGTATTACCAGGATGTACAACCAGATTGTGTGAATTATACTGGCGCATAATACGTTGACTCCCTGTGAAGCTTGGTATATGCAATAATACCGATATTCGTATCTCAAACTGTCTACGATGATGAACGTTCGTTTATACCCATATACATTCGAAAAAGACGCTAATGCGTCTAGCGCTTCGCGCTCATGTGAATGCAAGGAAATATTATCCCTGCGATGAATGCCCTGCTTCACGAAGCAAAACCGGCTGTCCAGTCTGGTAGGAGCGTGTAGCGGCAAGGCCAATCTCATAGGCAGCGAGGGCATCAGTGCCGCTGACCAGAGGAGATCGACCACTGGCTACACAGTCGATAAAATGCTGTAATTGAGTTCGATAGGCGTCACCAAAACGCTCCATCAAATAAGGTGTGATGTCGTGCTGAGCACCGGCACGCGTCAACAGCAATACCGGCGTATGCTGGTGAGCGCCAATCATGACAGATCCCTCAGAGCCGAGCACTTCTGTACGAATATCATAGCCATAGAAGGCGTTCCGGCTCACTTCGACATTACCAATAGCCCCGCTCGCGAAGCGCAGGTTGATCACGGCATTGTCGATGTCGCCCACCGACTCAAGAACCTTGCAAACAAGGGTGGTTCCCTCTGCCGTTACGCGTTCAACCTCGCTGCCCATCAGCCAGCGGGCGAGATCAAAATCGTGAATTGCCATGTCAAGGATCAAGCCGCCACTCTTCGCCGGATGCGCAAACTCAGGCTGTGGGCAAAACGGGTCGCGACCAAGAGACTTAAAAGTGACTGGATAGCCAATTTGACCACTATCGATCAGCGCTTTCGCCTTTTGATAGGCGGCATCGAAGCGGCGCATGAAGCCAATCTGCAATGGGACCTGTGCTCGTGCAACAGCTTCTAACGCTGACCGGTTTTCCTCAAGCGTCAAAGCCAGAGGCTTTTCGCAGAAAATAGCTTTGCTCGCCTGCGCAGCCGCAATGACCAGGTCGTGATGCGTACTGGTTGGCGTAGCGATAACAACCGCGTCCAGTTCGGGATGGGCGATCAACTCATAAGGGTCAGCAAAGATATGGGATATAGCCAGGTCATCTGCCACCTGAGATCGTGCGCGCCCGTCCACTTCCGCAACTGCGTGCAAACGTGCCCCTGCGATCTGAGTCGCCAGCATGCGTGTATATAACATCCCCATGCGTCCAAGTCCGATCACGCCAATTTTCACAAATGCTGGCATCTGCGCCATCCTCCTTCTCCGACATTAGAGATCCGAGCTTATGAGTCGCGCCCCTGCTGGAGCAGTGCTGGAACGAATGACGAGTGTGGGCTGCAATATATGATTCTTCCCTGGACGATTACTTAACAGGTCGATCATTACCTCGGTGGCGAGGCGTCCCAATTCTACCTTTGGTTGGCAGATGGTTGTGAGTGGGGGCGTTACGTAATTTGCCATTCTGATATCATCAAAGCCGACAATGCTCAGTTCTTGTGGCACAGCGATGCCCCGCTGCTGACAGGCCATCAGCACACCGACGGCAACCATATCGTTGTAGCAAAAAATAGCCGTAACACCTGCGTCGAGTAACTGAGGAAGCGAGGCTTGCCCGGTGACAACATCTTCCTCATCAGACGCCTTCGTACCGGCCGCAACCATTATCCATTCCTTATGAAATGGCATTCCCGCAGCCGTCAGGGCTTTCTGGTATCCCTGAAGTCGTTGTTGATTCGATCTCGGTCTACAGCTAACGCCAAGATAGCCAATGGAACGATGACCAAGTTGTAGTAAATGATCTACAGCAAGCTGCGCTCCTGTGCGGTCATCTACGGCAACCCAATGCAGTAATGCATCCTGTGATTCGGCCTGACTGTTGATAAGGACAGTCGGCACCCTGATATGGTCCAGGCGCTTCTTGTACTTGCTGGTAATGCGGGATGATGCGACAAGGATTCCGTCAACACGCCGACGATGGAACGTTTCAATGACGGCCATCTCCTGATCGGGGTCATTGTGGGTCGTGCTGAGCAAGACACTGAAGCCACCAACACGGGTCACCTCTTCGACGCCTTTGACAACATCGCTGAGAAAAGGATCGTCAATCGATGTGATGACCAGGCCAATCGTGCTGGTACGCCGCGTTTGCAGGCTCTGGGCAATAGCATTGGGCGTATAGCCCATCTCTTGCGCCAGACGCTGGATGCGCTCGCGTGTGTCTATGCTGATCAGCGGGCTTTCACGCAAGGCCCGTGAGACAGTCGTGTGCGAGACACCAGCAACACGAGCGATGTCGGCGATGGATATCTCCTGTTGACGCAAACGCTTCGCCTTTCTTTGCTAAGCAAAAACGTCCATTTAGCTATGCACACGTGTGCATACAAAGTATAATGAATAAACGGGCGTTTTGTCAAGAGGGAATTGGAATATTAGAGTTTGCTTCGTCCTGCCAGGATCACAAGGGTCAGAAGTATGATGATTGCTTCTGCTGCATGCATAGCCATCAGAGAGAGAACCGCATAAACTGTCATACCCGGCACTAGCGGTGGATTGCTAAAAAGCAGTAGTCCATCTGGAATAAAGGTAAGCACATACACGCCGATGGCAATGAGTGTGTAAACGAGTACAGGTCGGCTTGACCTGCGCACAACCAACGCAAATACCAGAACCGCTCCGATACCACAGACCACGGACCAGAAGATAACAGGCCCGATACTAAGAGGGATAAAGCTCGCAGATGGATGGAACCATAGTTCTGCAATGCCCTTTATGCCCAGGTTTACCAACGTTGATGCTACAATCGCTATCGCCCCAACACTGAAAATACGACGCAATGGGATTGTTTTCAAAACTAACTTCCTCTTTCTTGAGACGCATGACTCAACCGTAATAATTTGACTTGTCAATATTTATTTTGACTTATTTTATCAAATATTGACTACAAAGTCAAATTATTGTTATGAAACATTCTTTCCAGTGTGAATGCTTAGAACACGTCAGCGACACAGCGCAGAGGCTTGCAAACATGACTATGTGCAATATAATAGGTGGTAAACAACATTATCATGAAAGGACAGGCAGCGTTTCTTTCTTGCGAAGATGGAGGGGAGGAAAGCGCCATTCGCGGATACCGTATGAACAATCTTTTAGAGCAGAAAACTGTCTCCTCTCCTGTACCATCTCGTAACAAGCTTCCATATTACGTACGTAGGCTCTTGTATCTCTTGACCTGGGTTATTGTCGTTGCTGCTCTGCTTGCTGGTGTCGTACTGCTGGCGAGCGATATGTTCTCGACGATTCTTCCTCATGCACCTGTCTCGGCGTCTCCACTGCTTTTGATCGGGGCGGCCTACCTGGGCTTTCAAGCGCTGATCCAGCCGAAGCTATTAGACCTCTTGAAAGCTTTGATCGTCAGTGTGGCGTTTATTCTGTGGGGGATTGATCAATTGTTGCCGCAAGGATGGTTTGCAACGACACTTGGTGATGTTGTGATTGCGCTCTATGTGCTTGATCTGGGATGGATGATGTTAGCTTCCCTCTCTAAGAGACGTTAGAGAATCCTCTCCCTTACCGGTTTGTTTTCCTGCTTCGTCAAGGTATTCCTGTTTGGGATGTCTCCGTCCAGGTCTTGCGTCTCTGGATCATTTGTGGGCGCTCTCTATACTGAGAGGGTAGATGGTATTCTTTTTGCGCCGGTTCCTTTGCCATCTATAAATGGGACTTTGACGATGAGATCCTGAGATGAAGGAGGGGAAATCTACTATGGCAATGTATATGGTGCAATTTACCTACACCCCTGAAGCCTGGGCTGCCCTGACGAAGAAGCCGCAAGATCGTTCTATCCCTAGCAGAGAGTTAGTGCAGAAGTTAGGTGGAAAGCTACTTGGTTTGTATTACTCTCTGGGTGAGTACGATGGTATGGCCCTCTTTGAGATGCCAGATGACATCTCTGCCTCCGCAGTAGGTCTGGCCGTTAAGGCGTCAGGGCATATGAAGGTGAACCAGATTACCAGGCTTTTTACCATGGATGAAGCCATGGAGGCCATGCGTAAAGCCGGAAGTAGTCCATATTCATTTCCGGTGTCATAAGCTCACCCGCTTTTTCGTTGTCTCATGTTTTCGAGAGTGGTCACAGTACAGGAGCTATGAAGCACATCCTTTGGACGCTTCATAGCTCCTGTACTGTGACAGAACAGATATTCTTTTTTCCTGGTTTATCTAGACATCAATTTTAGAGAAGAGATAGGACTAGAAAATGGTATTATGTAAACTGAATACTTCTATTTTCTTCTGGAGGGAACCTTGCAGCAAACACATGATAAACATATTCCCTGGCAGGAGCGACAATGGACTATCGGAACAGCGGCCGATGTGCAGGCTGGCACGCGGGCTGTGGGGTTCATTGAGCATGGTACCTATGCTGATGGCACTCCACTGCAAAGCCCGGTGCATGTGCTGGTCGGTGCAGATGAAGGACCGGTTCTCTATGTGCAGGCGGTTGTGCATGGCAACGAAGTAAACGGCGTGGAAGTGCTGCGCAGGGTCGTGAGTGGTCTTGATCCTCGGCAGATGAGCGGCGTTTTGATTGTCGTTCCGGTTTCTAATGGGCCGGGTCTGCTGATGCGGCAACGTCGCAATCCTTTCGACCAGGAAGACATGAACCGAGTCTGGCCGGGCAAACTGGATGGCATGGCAAGCCAGCAGATGGCGTACAATCTCTATCATCAGGCCATTCGTCATGCCCAATATGTCATCGATTTGCACACTGCCAATAGCAAGACCCTGTTGCACGTGGTCTATGGCAGCGATGATGAA
>Ga0070741_10019053_pt1 | contig 11010 bp, 6 predicted proteins | sample Coa_R1_4_FD_66440 | JGI IMG/M metagenome (GOLD analysis project Ga0070741, IMG submission 66440) | Surface soil microbial communities from Centralia Pennsylvania, which are recovering from an underground coalmine fire - Coalmine... | ecosystem: Environmental > Terrestrial > Soil > Unclassified ...
AGACGCCCGCCGGGAAGGCGATGAAGGTGCGAATCACGGGAAGCAGGCGCGCAGTGAAGACCGCCCAATCGCCGTAGCGGGCGAAAAAGCGGTCCGCCATGGCGAGATCATGCTGCGTGACCAGCAGGTAGCGGCCATATTTTTCCACCAAGGGGCGTCCGCCCAGCGAGCCCACGTAATAGGCTACAAGCGAGCCGAGGTTGCAGCCGACGGCCCCGGCCAGGGCCACGGCCCACAAACGGAACCGGCCCGTCGAGACGAGGTAGCCGGAAAAGGGCATGATAACTTCGGAAGGCAAGGGGATGCAGGCGGACTCGATGCCCATCAGCAACACCACGCCGGTATATCCCGTCGCCGAGATAACGGAAATGATGAATCGCCCAAGAACTTCGAGAATGGCCGACACCATGGGGCGCGTTCCTGCCCTTAGCGGCCCAGTGGCGAGCGGAACCGGAAGACAATTTCCTGTTCCACTCAGGCCGGGCCCGGCAGGCTAAAAGACCTCCGTTTCCTGACTGAATGTAAAACCGGGAAGGGTGGCGCCTTCCTCGGACCTCTCCACCTTGACGCGAAGAAGGTCCGTCTCGATGCCTCTCACTTTGCGGAGAACAGCGTATGAGGCAAAGACTTCGGAGTACGTCTTGGTGACAAGCCAGTTTTCGCCCGTCTCATTCGAACGCCAGAACTGGCCAGGCTTAACTTCAGCGACAGGCACAGATGGCCGCCTCTCACGAACCCATAAAATCAGCCTTCGAATAGGCTGCCCTGCTTTTCAACCACGACCAGTTTAATCTATCGTCACTGTCCGGCCGAGTCAACCCTGGCCGCCGCTTGGTTAGGGGAGCGAACCAAGCAGGCCGTCGATCTCCTCGTGGGTATTGTAGAAGTGCGGGGACACCCGGACCTTCCCGCCCCGCGCCGCCACTTCAATGCGCCGGCAACGCAACAGGCGAACGATGTCTTCCGTTCCTGATTGTCTGGGCACGAAAGAGACAATCCCCGAGCAGTCCTGGCGCTCGATCGGTCCGAAGACCTGATGTCCCGCCTTCTTGAGGCCGTGGCGCAGGTGGTCGGTCAAGTCAAGTATATGCTCAGCAATGGGCGTAACCCCGATTTCCAGGAGGAGGTTAATCGCCGCCCCCAGCCCATAGATTCCCACGGTGTTTGGGGTACCGCATTCGTAACGGCGTGCATCGTCGCGCCAAGACGTGTCGTGAGCCTCGAAATTTCCCCAACGCTTGAAATTAAACCAGCCCACAGTCGTCGGGCGCACGCGCTCAAACAACTCCTGCCTCAAAAAGAAGAGGGCTGAGCCTTCCGGACCCAGCAGCCATTTGTGAGCGTCCGCAGCGAGAGCGGCGATCCGGGCCCGCCTGACATCCAGCGGAAACGCCCCCAGCCCCTGGATGGCATCCACGAAGAGCAGGACACCGCGGCTATGGCATAGGTCGCCCAATTTCTCCAGGTCAATTCGATACCCGCTCAGATACTGGACAAAACTGACTGCTACGACCCTCGTCCGCGCGCCTATCGCACTACAGATGGCATCCAGGCTCACCAATCCTTCCGTCTGCGGGACAAGGCTTAGCTTAACCCCTTTCCGTTCAAGAAGTTGCCAGGGATAGTAGTTCGCCGGGAATTCCCCCTCAACCGAGACAACCTCATCCCCTTCCTGCCACTCCAAGCCATTGGCGAAGGTGGAGATCCCTTCCGAAGTGTTTTTCGTGAAGGCGATCTCCCGTGGGTCGGCGTTCAGGAGGCGAGCCGCCGCATTACGGGCTGCGCAGTAGGCTTCCGCCCATCGGTCCCAGTGTGCAGCGCCAAACTGGCAAACGTCATCGATAAGGCCAGCCATGGCGTCGCGCACGCGCCGAGAAATGGGTGCCACGGCCGCGTGGTTCATGTAGATGCAGGAGCGGGTGACGGGGAATTCAGCACGAAACAGATGGGGGTCAAAGGCCATCAGGCAGTCAGCCGTTACAGCTCCCGGGTAACCAGCAGCTTCGAAGCCGCATCTAGTATATAATGGGTAGCAAGAGGCCGCCAGGAGAAGGTGCCATGATGAATCCGCGATTCGTCTCCGCGTGCTTAGCAGCTATGCTGATGGTGATGAGCCCCCTTCCCGTCCTGGGCGCCGACAAGAAAGATGACGTGAACGAGATCGGAAACCGCCGGGTCGCCCATCGGGCCATCATTTCCCAGGAAAAAGAGATCGCAATTGGTAAGCAATACGCGACAGAAATCGACCGGTCGGCCAAGCTCCTGACCGACCCGGTCATCAATGAGTATGTCAATCGCGTGGCTCAGAACGTGGCGCGCAACTCTGACCTCAACGTCCCGCTTACGGTCAAGGTGATTGATTCACCCTCCATCAACGCCTTCGCTCTGCCCGGAGGTTTCCTTTACGTGAATACGGGACTACTGCTTGCCGCCGACGAGGAGGACCAGGTTGCCGGCGTCATGGCGCATGAGATTGCTCACGTGGCTGCGCGCCACTGGGCCAGCCAAATGACCAAGGCGACGATTGCACAATACGCCATGCTGCCGCTTATCTTCATGCCCATGTCCTATGGCGTGTACTACGCGGTGATGGAAGCCTACATGAACGGGGTGCCCCTGGCCTTCCTGAAATTCAGCCGGAGCGCCGAGGCGGAAGCTGATTACCTGGGCCTGCAATATATGTACAAGGCGGGCTATGACCCCAACTCTTACGTGGCCTTCTTTGGCAAGGTCATGGATGAAGAGCGGCGCATACCCGGAAGTGTTCCATCCATCTTCGCCGATCATCCCCCCACGGGCGATCGAATCCTGAAGGCCGAGCAGACCATACGTGAAATCCTGCCCAAGCGGGAACAGTACCTGGTCAGCACTTCGGAATTCGACGACGTCAAGGCGCGCCTCCAAACGGTAATCAAGAACCGCAAGAAAATGAAGACTGACACCGGGCCGACCCTCAAGAAAAAGGAATCGACTGAGCCCGGCGCAACTCAAACCCAGACGCAACCTACAAATACCAAGGATAGCGGCGAAGATAAACCGCCGGTCCTTCGACGTCGCGATTAACACCAAGGCCAACGCCGCGATCGGAGAATTCCTTCGGGGGAGGTTGATTCAGAGCTCCCGTGACGGATCTCCTTCATTTGCCGAATCAGATTCCCGCCGATCTGGCCACTTCGGAGGATCGCGGCCGCTGGTGCGCCGCTCAACTCGAAGAAGGCAATATCCTGTTCTTTCCAAAGTGTCCCCTTGATATTGCCCAGAACGACATCGACTTCCTGCTGGGACTGCAACCCTCCGGGGCCGCCTATCACAAGAACATTGCTTATCGACCACGGCAGGACCGGCTGACCGGCGCGAGGGTCGATCGTTACTCGCGAAAGCGCCTGCGCATAGTGATGCGGGAGTTCTCTCGCCGCGCCGAGCGCTTCGCTTCGGATCTGCTTTGCCTTTATGCTCCACGTTGGCGGGTGGACTTTGCGAGCTTCCGGCCGGAGCAGGAAGAGGGCCGGGCCATTCGTTTGCGCGCCCGCAACGACCTTCTACACGTGGATGCGTTCCCGACTCGGCCCGTGAATGGCGACCGAATTCTGCGTGTGTTTTTTAACATCAATCCCCGCCAGCCTCGGGTTTGGATTACGTCCGAGCCTTTTCCAGAGTTGGCGGCACGATTCGCCGGCCGCCCGGGTTTACCTTTGCCTGAACCTCCTGGCCCGCTCGAGCACTCACTCCGCAGGCTCGCCGCAAGCATGGGTCTCAACCGCCTTGCCCACTCCCCCTATGACCGGTGGATGTTGCGTCTTCACCACACTCTGAAAGAGGACGCCGAATTTCAGCGGACCTGCCCGCGCAACCGCTGGGAATTCCCTCCTCTCTCCGCGTGGATCGTCTTCACGGATATGGTGAGCCACGCTGTCTTGTCCGGTCAATATGCCTTGGAACAGACCTTCATCGTCGCCAAGGAATCGCTCGTCGCGCCTGACAAAGCCCCGGTTCGCGTGCTCGAAAGCCTGGCCGGTGGTTCGCTTACTCTGGATCATTAAGGGCGCCGCGGGCAGTGAGTGGATTCCTGCACGTCCATTAGAGATAACTCCTTCGAAATTCAAGAAGGCATCCGCGCACTTAACCTCACTCCAGTAAGCGTTCTACGGCAGGGCCAGCGGGCTTAGGATTTCTGGCCCCTAAAAGGAGTCTCTTTGTATTCGACCCGAGCGGTAGAAACCGGAGTCCAGAAAGACCCCGCATCCGCCCTCCTTGAGCGGACACCCTGGTCCTAAAGGCGAGGGCGGCACTACCCAGGGTATTTTCGTTGTCTACCAAGGGAGAGGGGCCGGACCCAGTCGTCTTTCTGACAAGGACCGTTAAGGCGATCAAGAGATCAGGCAAGTGTCCTTCAAGAAGTCAAGCGGGGCGCCCCAAAATGAAAGACGGAAGTGACTACAGAATCGCAGGGCAAGGAACCCGGCTGCCTGCACATGGCAATCTTCCCTCAGTGCCCGGGATGGGTGCGACAAAGTCACCTTCCGACCGGATGTTTCCGTACTTTTGTGTCGCGGATCGCAACGTTCAAAGTGAGGGGGGAGGGTGTGCAGCTTATTAATTCCACACATCCCGCCAAGGGCGGATTAGTTGAGCACAAAGTGCCCTGCGCCACCACGGCGAGCGGAGCACTCTGGGCGGCAAGCGGCGCTTACGTCATGTGGGAATATCAGCAAAAAGCAGGTAGCGCCGAGTCTCATTGGCCTCCACGCTACCTGCTCTTGCCTCCGCCTACCAGTAGAACTTCAGAGCGGCCTGCATGATTCGCGGCGAGTTCCTCTGGCCCGTAATTTGCGAAAAGGAAGTGCCGCAAGTCACGCAAGTGTTGGGATTGCTGAACCAAACACGGTTGAAGGCATTGAACATCTCCCACCGGAACTGGATGTTGTAATGCTCCTTGATGGGAAAATTCTTGAAGACTCCCAAGTCAAAGTTGTTTTGCCCTGGTCCCGCCATAAGGTTCCGGGCAGAGTTGCCGAAAGTCCCGGCAGCGTTGCACTGGAAAGCTGCGCGATTAAAGTAGTTTTGCAGCCATTGAGCCTTGGACCCTTGATGAACATTGAAGGGTTGTCCAGTCAGGTCGGCCCGGTCGCCGCCGATGAGGGTTCCGGAGTTGTTGCTGCCATTGCAACCGCCACCAATACTGAACGGGGTTCCCGACTCCGCCGTCCAGATGCCGGTAAATTCCCAGCTTCCTAACACCCGGCTGCCGACGGGCCCTAGGCTCGCAAGTTTGGGTGCTTGCCAAATCCAGTTTGAAACCCAGACCAGCGGGATATTGGTATCGCAGTTCCCCCGGTTCCAGGAAACATGGAAGGGATCACCCAGGCTTCCCGTGAACGCAGTGTCACCCAGCGTCCCGTTGTCCAGGCAATGGGAATAGGTGAAATTCGAGGTGAACTGTAATCCGTAGGACATACGCCGGTTGAAGCTCACCTGGACCGAGTTGTAGGAAGAGGTCGACAGCGACTGGGTTTGAAGGATCGAACCAAAAGCGGAATACGGCCGAACATTGTTCACGCCCGGATTCATTTCGATCGGGTTGAACAAGTGTTCTCCTTCACTCCCCACGTACGCCAGCGTCAGGAGCGTGTTGGGCGTGAACTGATGTTGAACGGAGAAGTTCCAGGAGAAGATCTTGGGGTTCGTAAAGGTCTTGGGGAAAACCGCGGAAACCGTTGTGGGAAGAATGAACTGGATCGTCCCCGGCGGCGCGGCAGGCAGGTTAGCGAAAGGCTGCTGGTCGGGGAATGGACTCACACCGCCCGATCCTGCAAAGTTCGCCCACGGGTCAGAGATGCTGATCAGCCCGATCTGACTGTAGTAGAGGTCGAACACGCTCGAAAAGGGGGCCACGTCAGCAATGTGGTGGTAGCTCATATTGGAGATGGGTTCGGCAAAAATGCCGGCTGCCGCACGAATGGAGGTGTTCTTCAGAAAGCCTGGCTGCCAGGCGATTCCCACCCGGGGATCAAAGTTGCTGAGCGTGGGGTAGATGGTAGAAGGTGGGATTCCAGCGTCTCCTGGGAACACCAGGCCGCGGGGAGAATTGGGATACTTGGTGCTTTGCTGTCCCACCTGCCAGCTTGCCATCTTCCCGTAATATGGAGTCGCCGGGAAGTACGGCTCCCAGCGGAGCCCGACATTCAAGGTGAAGTTCGGCTTGAGGCGAATCGTATCCTGCGCGTAGGGAGCCCAGTTGGTAATGTAATTCTGGGTGAACTCCCCGCCTCCCTGCTCGAAGAAGTTAGCGTATCCCAGCAGATAGTCGGCGCGGTCGTTGCCAGGAATATCCGCGCTGGGCATGCCGGTCACTTCTCCGTCGAACGAAATCCTCGGAGATGACTGCCAGTTGGTGGAGTCCTGATAGTTCATGTGAAGGATGTCCACTCCGAACACAAACATGTGGCGGCTCTTCGTCCAGGTCACGGAATCCGTAATGGCGATGTTCCGGCGCTTCATTGGAGCGTTGGTATTCTGACCGAACCAGAAGCCGTTGGTTGAAAGCTGGTCAATGTCCGGGGCGTAGCCTGGAGGATAAACGACGTTGGAGCCAAGCGTGGCCAGCGAAAAAGGCTTGCCATTCGGATCGCGAAAGCCCGCGAAGCTCTCAGAAAGCGTTCGGTTATACGAAATGTTGAGATTGTTGACCAGCGTAGGACTGATGGTAAAGGTGTGTCCTCCCGAAATGTTCCAGTAGAGTACATCCCAGGAACGGATGGAAGCCAGGGGGTTGTCACCAGGGTTTCCAGGTTGTGTGTAATCGTTGTAGAAGAATCGCCCGAAGATGCGTTGCCGGTCACTGACGTTATAGTCGCTGCGAACCGTTAACTCATTGGTGTTGTCCTTGAGAGGTACGCCGGAGAAATAGACCAGGCCATCCGGAGCGTCGGTTTTCGGAAGCATGGCCTCGAACTTCATGGTAACGGGGTTGAAGGTCGAGGGATCAATGAAATTATTCGGATAGGGAGTCTTCACGTTCACGGTCTGTCCTGCCTTGGCGCTCCCTGCCGGGCACACCACTGGAGTGCCAAACGGTGCGGTCTGGCTGGGTTGGAAGAGCTGGCCGGTATCAAAGTTCAGATTCGCGGGCCCTCCCTGTCCGCAGAGGTTCACCATAGTTCCGGTGAACAGGCCGCTGAAATCGCCGTTCAGTTCCTTGTTATTCGGAACGATGGCTGAGCCTCCTTGTTGATTGATGGACTCCTGGGTCCGCTGGTAGTTGCCAAAGATGAAGAGCTTGTCATGTCTGAGAGGCCCGCCCATGGACCCTCCGAACTGGTTGCGCTTCAGCCCGTCCGGCCGGTGTGTGAAGAAGTTGGTGGCATCCAGACTGGAGTTGCGCAGGAACTCGAAGGCGTTGCCGTGCCATTGGTTGGTTCCGGACCGGGTCACGATACTCACCACGGCTCCCGGCGAAAATCCGTATTGCGCCTGGAAATTGTTTTGGATGACTTGAAACTCCTGCGTCGCATCAGGATTGGGAAAGGGGCTTGCGAGCAGGTTTTCGGCATCCATCGAGTTTGACCCGTCCAGCATGTAGTAGGTGCTTCCCTGCCGTCCCCCAGCCGCAGAGGCCCCGGTGTCATTCGGGTTGGCCACATAGCCCTGGTTTACCCCCGCTCCGGTGATCAGAACGTCAATCATACCCGGTGAAAGAAGAACCAGGCTGGCAGGATTACGCCCGTTAAGGGGCAAGTCAACAACCGCTTGCTGTGAGATTAGCTGTCCGAGCGAGGCAGTGCTGGTGTCGATCATCTCCGCATTGGCTGAGATCTCAACGGTCTGAGTAACCTGGCCCACGGAAAGTGTGGCATTAACCGTGGCAACCTGATCTGCGGTGAGAACAATATTCGTCTGGGTAAAAGTCTGAAACCCTTGGTGAGTGAATGTCAGCGAGTACGTTCCAACTTGTAACAGGGGGGCGACATAGGTTCCGCTTTCCGTCGTCTTGACTTTGGTCGTCAAACCCGTCAGCGTGTTGGTCACCGTCACTTCGGTGTCGGGGATTACGGCCCCGCTCGGATCCGTAACGGTACCAGTGATGGTAGCCCTTCCAGCCTGCCCGAGGGCGGGAAGCTCCGCAAGGCAAATGATCCCGGCGAGGAGCAGGAAAAGCGTCGCACGTCGTCGCCGGCTTCGGCTGAATTTATACAACGTCCAGCATCGCATATTACACGCCTCCTCGTGGATGAAAATCCAAACCTCATTGACTCAGAACTTGCTCGGAATCAAGCTCGACCCAGACGGCATCCCCATGCATTCCTCAGGGGCAGAATCAACAAACCAGCAATCAAAAATAATCCTAACTGCTTGCCCGCTTATTAGCACATCAGACAGGACATGTAAAGCCTTTTCTTCAGACAATCTGCCCGCGCCACCTCTGGCAGTCGCTGCCCGATTTTTCACTTACCCTTTCCGTGTGCTCTAGCCTACTTCTCCTGCTCCGCAGCGCGCGGGTCAATCATCTGCTTGCTGCGCCGAAGCTCCTCGGCGTCCAGCCTGGCCACTACGGCCGATTCGCGGTCACCCTGCTCGTTCTTGCCTTCGCGGTAATAGAGTCTTGCCAGAATCCTGTGCGCGGAGACAGTTCTGGGATTGTGTTGGATCACGCTCAGCAGCAGATGCTCTGCCTCGGCATACCTCCCTTTCTTCTCGTAGCAAAGCGCCAGGTCTTGTTTGCTCAGAATGTCCGAGGGGTCCGACTGAACCGCTTTCTCCAGGTAGCCGATCGCTTCGTCAATCTTCGCATCGACATCTCTGCGCAACGTATGCCCGAGCGCCGCGGCATACGAAGGCTCCTGCGGATTGAGCGCCAACGCCTTCCGGTAGTGGATTTCAGCCCGGTCCGGGTCACCCGCCGCGCTGTAACAATGCCCCAGGTAATACTCCGCCCGGTCAAGGTTCCGGAGATGAGGAAAGTCGCGGATCAATGACTCCAGTTCAGCGATCGCCGATTCATACATCGACGACCCATAATAGGCTAGTCCGAGCTTGTATCGATATTCGGGCAGCTTGCCGAACCTCGCTTTGACCGATTTCAAGTATTCCAGGGCGTCCACAGAGTGCTTCGCAAGAAGCAAGGCCTCGGCGTATCGCATGGCGTACTCCGCCGAGCCGGGCGCGAGCCGAACAGCTTGCGCCAGTTGCTGCGCCGCATCCTGGTACCGGCCAAGATCCGTGAGCACGATACCCAGTCCCGCCCGTGCGTCGGCAAGGTCCGGCGACCCCTGAACCACCTGTTCCAGGACCCATCGCGCGGCGTCCGGTTGATTATTGTCAACGAGCAGTCTGGCAAGATCGAGCCGGTCGTCCATCGAAGCGCCCGAAGCCTTCACGAATTCCTGGATCTCCTTTTCACCCTGGTCGTTCATGCCCGCCTTCAGATAGCACTCGACGAGCGCGAGACGCAGGGGGAACTTTGAGGGCGAAATTCTTTTGAGCCTTTCGAGCGGCCCCACGGCCTCGCGATATCGATGCGTCTCCATGAGGATTCGCGCATAGCTTTCATTCGCTGCGGGGTCATCCGGGTTGAGAGCCAACCCTTTTCGGTAGTCATCGAGGGCCGTATGGTATTCGCCGCCCTGGCGGTGGAGCACGGCCAGATTGAAATAGTTCAGAGGATTTCGCGGGTCAAGAGCGCAGGCTTTTGTGAAGGCGAGAATGGCGTCTTCCCGATGGTTAAGCTTGGACTCGGCCAGGCCAAGGTAGCTCCACAGCGCCGCGTCCTGCGGGGCGATTTTCAAAGCCTCCTTCAGGCGTGCTTGAGCCTCGGAATACCGCCCGGCTTCAAAATCCTGCCGGGCGCGATTGAACAGAAGCGCCGGGGTTTCCGGTCCCTGCAAAAGCGTCAGGATCAGAACCGCCACAGGAAACCTCAAAGTACCCTCGCCCCCTCGGTGAATCTTAATCGTGAAACAGGTTTCACCATTGTGTCGCTCCGGGCGAAGCCGGGAATGCCGTTCCCAATGTGGACACCCACGAGGGTTCTCCCCGAAGACTTCTCGGAACACACCCGAAGCGGGTTCTTCAGCACCGAGCCCGAGGGAACATCTTCGGATCGATGCATAGGCCGATAGGATGAATTCGTCACCCCGCTTACTCGAAGCTTTCCGGCGTGGTGGATCCCAGCATCTGGGCGCGCCGCCGGCTTTCTTCCGAATCCAGCCTCGAAACCGCGCCCGACTCGCGGTCGCCCCGCTCCTTCTTGCCCTGGCGATAGTAGACTCGCGCCAGGACGCGGTGTGCAGCCACGAGGTTCGGTTGCTCACGCACTGTGGCTTCGAGCAAGCGCTCTGCTTTGTCAAATTCCCCTGTCTGCTCGTAGCAGATAGCCAGTTCCACGCGGACGTCCAGGTTCCGAGGGTCCAATTCGAGCGACTCTTGCAGTTCGAGAATGGCCTCGCCCAATCGGTCGTTGCCCTGCTTTCTGAGCGCCTGCCCGAGCGCGAAGTGATACGCGGCCCGCTTCGCATTCAAGGTGATGGCCTGGCGATACTGGCTCTCAGCCTCCGCCAGCCTGCCCAGTGCGAGATAACAATTGCCCAGCGAATAGTGGACCCGATCCAGTTCGGGGTGATGGCGCGCCAATCTCTCCAACTCGGTCGCCGCCTTCGGGACTTGACCCAGGCCATAATAAGCCCAGGCAAGTTTGTATTGGTACTCCGGCAGCATTCCGAAGCGCTCAGCGACCGCATTCAGAAATTCGAGAGCCGTTGGGTATTGCTTCGCCTTCAGAAGGACCTGCGCGAGCTTCATGGCGTAGTCGGGTGACGTGGGATCCAATTGCACGGCCCTGCCTAGGTGGCGAGCCGCGTCCTCGAACCGCCTCTCCCCAAGAAAGAGCGCACCAAGCTGTGCGTGCGCCTGGGGGTCGTCAGGGAAAACACGTATGACATTCTGGAGCGTTAGCTCCGCCGCCTCGAGAAGGTGATCCTCAGCCAGAACCTTGGCCAGCTTTATTTGATTATCCCT
>Ga0070741_10019054_pt1 | contig 11010 bp, 11 predicted proteins | sample Coa_R1_4_FD_66440 | JGI IMG/M metagenome (GOLD analysis project Ga0070741, IMG submission 66440) | Surface soil microbial communities from Centralia Pennsylvania, which are recovering from an underground coalmine fire - Coalmine... | ecosystem: Environmental > Terrestrial > Soil > Unclassified ...
GCGCACGCCGCCCGCCGCGAGATCGCACAGCACGTCGAGCTGCGCGCGATCGAACGTGCCGTGCTCGGCCGTCCCCTGGATCTCGACCAGCCGCTCCGCGTCCGTCATCACCACGTTCATGTCGACGTCGGCCACCGAGTCCTCGGCGTAGGGCAGATCGAGCCGCGCCTCGCCGTCGACGATCCCCACCGAGACCGCCGCCACCGCCGCGCCGATCGGATTCTTCGCCAGCGCGCGTTTGGCCTGCAGCCGCTTGCACGCGATCGCCAGCGCCACGAAGCCGCCGGTGATCGACGCCGTGCGCGTGCCGCCGTCGGCTTGCAGCACGTCGCAGTCGACGGTGATGGTGCGCGGCCCGAGCGCCGCCAGATCGATCGACGCGCGCAGCGCCCGGCCGATCAAGCGCTCGATCTCTTTGGCGCGGCCGCTCGGCGCGCGGCCCGAGCGCGTGGTGGTCGCGCGCGGCAGCATCGCGTACTCGGCGGTGACCCAGCCGCGGCCGGTGTCCTTCAAAAACGGCGGCACGCGCTCCTCGACGGAGGCGGTGCACAGGACCCAGGTGTCGCCGGCGCGGATGATCGCCGAGCCCTCCGGATCTTTCAGAAAGTCGGGCTCGATGGTGAGCGGGCGGAGCTGGTCGGCGCGTCGGCCGTCGGGGCGCATGGCGCGCACAGTAGCACGCGCGAAAAAAACTAACGCGCGGCGAGGCGCGGGCGCTGGCCGGCGACGAAGTCGAAGATGCCGTCGGCGAGCGCGGCGGCGATGTGGTCCTGCGTCTCGGGGTCGAGCAGCTTCACGCCTTCGATCGGGTGATCGATGAAGCCGACCTCGACGAGGATCGCCGCCGCGTCGATGCCGTCGAGCACGTCGTACGCCGCCTGCTTCACGCCGCGATCGCGGTTGGGCGCCGACTTGATCAGGCGCGACTGCACCGCGCGCGCGAGCAGCATCGACGAGCGGTGCGCGTCGAGCTGGCGCAATTCGCCGAGCAGCCCGTCGAGCGCGTCGCTGCCTCGCGCCGCCGCCCGCCGCGCGTCGACGTCGGCCGAGCCGCGCTCGAGCACGTAGGTCTCGACGCCGTGCCGCCCGTGATCCGGCGACGCGTTGGTGTGCAGGCTGATGAAGCAGTCGGGCCGCGCCGCGTTCGCCCGGCGCGCGCGCTCGCGCAAGGTCAGGTACTCGTCGCCGTCGCGGGTGAGCACCACGCGCAACCCTTCGCGCTCGAGCCGCGCCTGGAGCGCGCGCGCGATCCCGAGCGTCACCTGCTTTTCGTAGCGTCCGGGCGCGCGCCCCGCGGCGCCGGTGTTCGAGCCGCCGTGTCCCGGATCGATCACGACGGTGAACGGCGACGCGCGCGCCGGCGACGCGAGATTCACCATCGCAGCGACGAGCATCCCGACTATTTTCCGCATGGTAGGTAAAGGTAGGATACGAGGCTACATCCTTGCGTGCAACTTTTTAGGACGCTAACGATACGATGGTGTCCGTGCCTTCTCCTTCCGCGGTGCGCCCGCGCATCTCGCTGGTCGCGCTGCTCGCCGCCGTGGCCTTCGTCGAGCTCGTCCTCAACCGCGTCATCGCGCGGCTGATCCATCTCGAATTTTTGCAGCCGCGCTCGGCGCTCACGCGCGTGATCGACGACTTCGGGCTGTTCGCGTTCGAGCTGACGTCGGTGCTGGCGGTCCTGCTGCTCGGCGCGGCGCTGATCCGCATCGTGCTCTACGGCGGCGAGTTCCGCGCCGGCGCGCGCATGTCGTTCCCGCTCGTCGGCGCGGTGTTCCTCGCGCTGGCGGCGATCGGCGTCGTGCTCAAGCTGCCGCAGGCGATGCAGTTCCACCTGCATTTGAGCTTTTTGTTTTTGGCGCTGCTGATCACGCTGGCGACGGTGGCGTCGCACGCGCAGCCGCCGATCAAGCTGGGCGCGGTGCTGCTGATGGCGGCGGTGGCGATGCGCATCGGGCCGCAGCTGGCCGCGCGGCTCGGCGTTTTACCGTCGCTGACGTCGGCGCAGACCGAGGCGATGTCGGATGCCATGCTGGCGTCGACGGGCGCGGCCGCGCTGTGCTTTCTCCCGCGGCGGCCGGGCGGCGCGAAGCTGGCGTCGCTGGTGACGTGGCCGATGGTGTGCGTGGTGGCGATCATCATCCGCCGCGATTGGGAGACGGCGGCGCGCGTGGCGGCGTACGGCTTCGGCGTCGAGCTGCCGATCGCGACGTGGGGCCAGCTCCTGTGCCTGGCGGTGCTGGCGGCGGTCGCGTACTCGACGATCCGCATGCTGTCGCTCGACGGCGTCAATCGGCTGCGCGGCTACGGCTTCGTGCTGCTCGCCGTCGGCGGTTGGCAGCTCGAGCTGCCGTACCAGCTCGGGCTCGCGGCGCTCGGCCTGTTGTGCATCGCCGAGTCGGCGGTGCGCGTCGAGGGGCGGCCGCTGGCGCGCGCCGCGTTCGAGCAGCTGGTGAAGCTCGGCGCCGCGGCGGTCGGCGCGCCGAGCGTGACCATGACCGGCGCGAGCGGCTACGAGGTCGCGCGCCTGCACTCGCCGCCCGGCGGCGCGCCGGTGTCGGTGACGCTGCAGCGCCGTGCCGGCGTGGTCTCCGATCTCGAGGTCACCGTCGGTGAAACGCCGCCGCGCGATCCGCCGTTCACGATCTCGCGCCGCTCGTCGGGCGGCCTCGGCCCGCCGGGCTCGGGCGCGCGCGTCGAGACCGAGGACCTGGCGTTCGATCGCGCGTTCGAGGTGCACGACCTGCGCGGCGCCGGCGCCCCGCTGCTCGACGACGCCACGCGCGCGCGCATGGCGCAGTTGGTGACCGGCTGGCTCGGCGTCTGGCCGCAGCGCGGACTGCGCTACCGCTCCGCCGAGCTGCCGACGGGCGACGAGACGCTCCCCACGCTCATCGCCTTCCTGCGCGAGCTCCAGTCGCGCGTCGCCTGACCACTTTTTTTGACTGGTCAATCAAACTGACCAGTACTAAAATACGAATATGGTCGCAGCGTCCAAATTCAAAGCGCAGTGTCTGGCGTTACTCGATTCGATTCCCCCCGAGGGGATCGTCGTCACCAAGCACGGCGTCCCGGTAGCCAGGCTCATGCCGATCGAGCGCGAATCGGAGGCGCTGATCGGCAGCCTGAAGGGCAAGATCACCATCCACGGCGATCTCCACTCGACCGGCGAGGCGTGGGACGCCGATGCTGAATCTTGATACCCACGTCCTCGTCTTCGCGCTGGCGGGCAAGCTGACGCCGCGCGAGCGCGCGCTGCTCTCGGACGAGCGCTGGTCGATCTCGGCGATCGTCCTGTGGGAGCTGTCGAAGCTGGTTCAGCTCGGCCGGCTGGAGCTGGATCTCGACGACGCCGACGTGGTGCGCACGCTGGCGCAGGTGCACGTGTGGCCGCTCGATCTGCCCGTGTGCCGCGCGTCGACGCGGCTCGACTTTCGCGGCGATCCCGCCGACGAATTGATCGCCGCCACGAGCCTCGTCAATGGTGTTCCGCTAGTGACCCGCGATCGCGCGATTCGCCGCTCTAAGGTGGTTCCGTTCGCGCGCTAGATGTTGAACCAGGGAGTGACCCAGAGATACTTGATGTTGAAGGTCCAGCGCAGGACCATCTTCACCGGCAGCGCCATCATGGTCGCGAACAACATCGCCGTGATGTTGAAGCGCAGAAAGCCCATCTGCTTGTACCACTCCTTCTTGCGAATGAGCGGGAACAGCGCCACGGGCCACATGAAGACCGCGCCGAACGCGATCGCGCCGATGATGAATTGAGCCGCCTTTGTTCGCGCACCGACGAGATAGGGGAAGTCGACGTTGGTGAGCGCGACCGTCTTGTGCGGATCCCAGTACTGACCGGGCCAGAAGAAATACCAACCCGGGCCGCGCATGAACGTTCCCAGGAAGATCAAAACCACCCAAAGCACGAGGAAGCCGAACAGGAACGTCCCAATGGCGAACTTACGCTCGGCGAACGTGTAATAACCATTTCCGCGCGGATTGAAATCGATATAGGGAATGACCATCAATCCGACGATGATCAGCGACGGCAAAACCACGCCGGCCATCCACGGATCGAAATACACCAGCATCTCCTGCAAACCCAGAAAGTACCAAGGCGCTTTGGAGGGGTTTGGCGTCTTGTTGGGATTGGCCGGTTCCTCCAGAGGCGCGTCGATCGCGATCGACCACGCCGTCATCACCGTCATTACGATCAATGACGTGAGGAACTCCAGACGCACCAGATAGGGCCACGTGTGAATCCGGTTCGGGAGCGCAATCTCCTTCACCTTCTTCGCGGCCTTGGTCCCCGCTTCGTCGGTTACCGTCGGGGGAGCAGCAGCTTCGGTCGCTTCAGCCATCGCGCTCTCCTACAGCGGTCCGGAGATTCCGCCGTCTTTACGGATTCGCCAGAAGTGCACGATCATCAGCACCGAGGCGACGACCGGGATGAAGATGCAGTGAAGCACATAGAACCGCAGCAAGGTCGCAGAGCCGACCAGCCGCCCGGCGACCAGGAACGAGCGCGCGTCATAGCGCGCATTGACGCCGATCAAGTCGGCGAACGGACCTTCGTGGCCGAGCAGCGGCGTGGCGCGCGCCATGTTGGTGCCGACGGTGACGGCCCAGATCGAGAGCTGATCCCACGGCAGCAGATAACCGGTAAAGGACAACAATAGAGTGAACACCAATAAGTTCACTCCAATGATCCAATTGAATTCTCGTGGTGGTTTATAAGAGCCTGTCAAAAAGACTCTCATCATATGTATCCATACCGCGATGACCATGCTGTGCGCCGCCCAGCGGTGCATGTTGCGCATGATCATTCCGAACGGGACGTCGAACTGCAGATACTTCATGTCGTGATACGCGTAGTCGCCGGTCGGCCGGTAATAGAACATCAGGATGATGCCGGTGACGACGAGGATCAGATAGAACAGGAACGTCACGCCGCCCGCGCACCACGTGAAGCGGACGCGCACCGCGTGGCGCGGCAGCTTCGACGGATGCAGGTGCAAAAAGACGTTCGACGAGACTTGCAGGATTCGATTGCGCGGCGTATCGGCGTACCCGTGACGGAACATCGACTTCCAGACGGGTGAGTCCTTTACGCTGTCGAAGAACGACTTCTTGTCCGTGGCCAAATCCTGCTCCTGGTCGTTATTCGTTTAGGCGCCGTATTTCAAGAACGAGGCGGGAGACGCCCAATTCTTCGACGGGTCGGTCATCTCCTGGCGGTACGTGATGCCGTAGTCGACGATCAGCTGGCCGTCCTCGGCGAGGCCGATCTTGCAGCGCTCGAGCGGCCGCGGCGCGGGCCCCTCGAAGTTCACGCCCGTGATGTTCGGCAGACCGACCGCCGCGTCGATGCCGCGGAAGCCCGAGCCGTGGCACGGACACTTGAACTTGTTCTCCGCCTCGAGCCAGCGCGGCGTGCAGCCGAGGTGCGTGCACTTCGCATAGAGCGCAAAGAAGCCGTCGCTCACGCGCACCAGCCACAGGCGATAGTCTTTGATCCACTTCTCTTCGACTTTGTTGACTTGATAATCGGTCGGCTTGCCGAGCTTGACGACGGTGTTGGGCTCGAACAACACGCGCGGGTACATGAAGCGGCCGAACGCCAGCGTCCCGACGCCGAGCGAGCCGAGCACCGTCCCCCACGCCGCCAGACCGACGAAGTTGCGGCGCGACCAGATGTGCTGGGTCGGGTCGCAGCCTTCGCGGGTGAGGATATCCAGGTTCGCCATCGCGTTCCCTTGGGCCTCGAAAGAGGCTAAGAGCGCGATCGATGTAACAAAGTGCTCGGGGAGCGTCAACAGTTTTATCGCCCGCGCCCCGTCGGGTAGACTGGCTCCGCGCCATGTATCTTTTCGACATCGACGGAACGTTGATCGGCGGGGACGGCGCCGGGCGGCGCGCGTTCGAGCGCGCGTGCGCGGACGTGCTCGGCGTCGAGCGCGCGCTCGAGGGGCTCACGCTCGACGGGATGACCGATCCATTGATCCTGGAGCACGTGTTCGCGACTCATTTGCGGCGCGCGCGCACGGCGGACGAGTCGAGCGCGGTGCTGGCGACCTACGTCCGCCACCTCGAGGTCGAGATCCGGACCGCGGCGTATCACGTCAAGCCGGCGGTCGAGGAGACGCTGGAGCGGCTCGAGGCGCGCGGGGCATGCGTCGGCCTGGCGACGGGAAATCTGGCCGAGGGCGCGCGCATCAAGCTCACGCGCGGCGGGCTGTGGTCGCGGTTTCCATTCGGCGGCTTCGGCTCGGACGCGGGCGATCGCGCCGAGCTGGTGCGCGTGGCGATCGCGCGCGGGCGCGAGCGAATGACGGCCGCCGGCCGCGAATCCGCGCGCGAGGAGATCGTGGTCATCGGCGACACGCCGCGCGACATCGACGCGGCGCACGCCGCCGGCGCCGTCTGCGTCGCGGTGGCCACCGGCCGCCACTCGGTCGAGGAGCTGCGCGCCGCCGGCGCGGACGCCGCGTTCCCGTCGCTGCGCGAATATCTCGCGGTGCTGTAGCTACGCGCTCACTGGCCGCGCTTGAACAGGCTGATGATCGACTGCAGCACGTGCGTCTCTTTTCCGGCGAGCGACTCCAGCTCGCCCGCGTCGAGCCACGTGCCGTTGCAGTGAAAGCACTTGTCGATGGCGAGCCCTTTGTACTGAATGGTCTCGAGATCGAAGCCGCACTTGGGGCACTTCATGAAGTGCAGCTGCTTGAGGCGCTCCTGCTCGGCCGCCGCCGTCAGCCGTGCTTTCTCGACGGCGAGCTTGTGCCGGCGCAGCGCATCTTCCTTCGCGAAGTACTCGTCTTCCTCTTGTGAGGGTTTCTTCGTCGTGCTCATGGGGCACCGCTTATATCATGGCGGCGGTTCGTCGGGCGCGCGCGGCTTTTCGGCGTTGTCGTCGCTCGGCGTCTTCGGCAGGTTCTCCGTCGCCGAGGGCGCGGGCGGCTCGAGGTCGTGCAGGTTCTTCTGCGCCATCGCCGCCTTCGGTCCGCCCGGCTGCGTCTTGAGGTAGCGCTTGTAGAACTCGGCGGCGTGCGACTTGTCGCCGCGAACTTTATACGCCTCGGCCAGCCCGATGATCGCCTCGCCGTAGCTCGACGAGATGGCGAGCGCGCGCTTGAAGTTGTCCATCGCCGACATGAAGCGCTCTTTGTCGAGATCGCAGTAGCCGAGCCCGGTGATGGCCTCGACGCCGTTCGGCTTGAGCTCGAGCGCCTTCTCGTAGAACTTGCGCGCGTTGTCGGGGCGGCCGTTCTCCGAGAGGTGATCGGCGCGCTCGACCAGCTTGTCGTAGCCGAGCGCGGCGTCGGGCGTGTCCTTGGACGATCCGGGCGGCTGCGGCGTTTTGCCGCTGTCGCCAGGCGCCGGTTGCGGCGGATTAGCGCCGACTTTAACGGCCGCCATATCGGGGCTCGATTTCGCCACGCCCGCGTCCACCGCCTCGACGGTGGCGAGCAGCACGTGCGCGCGCTCGTGTTGCGGGCTGCTTTGCAAAATGGATTGCAGCCATTTTTTCGCTTCGTCGCGCTTGCCGCCGGCGATCGCGATCTTGGCCAGCAGGAACTGCGCGCGCAGGAGCCCGTGCTGCGCGGTGCCGGCCGCGAGCTGGTTGGCCTGCTCCAGCTTGACGCGCGCCTCTTCGGGCTTGTTCTCGCGCAGCAGCAGCGCGCCGGCGATGTACACCGACTCGGCGTCGCCCGGCTGCTTGTCGAGCGCGCGCTTGAGGTAGCGCTCGACCTCCGCCGCCGGCGCGCCGTCGACGCGCTGGTAGTCGGCCATCGCGCGGCTCACCTCGGGCGAATCGGGGGCGAGCGCCAGCGCGTCGGTGGCCGCCTTCTTCGCCTCGTCGACGTGCGACTGCGCCTCCTTGCGCAGCGTGCGCGCCGCCGCCTCGGTCACCGGCCCGCCGCCGTCGAGCGCGCGCGCGTCCTCGCGCAGATACCACGCGAACGTCGCGCGCGTCTCGGCGAGCGCCGCCAGCACCAGCGCGTTCTGCGCGTCGGCGCCGTGCGCCTGCTCGAGCTGCTGCGCCGCGTGGCGAAAGCCGTCGTCGGTGTCGCTCAAGAACTCGTCGCGCGCGGCGGTGTACGCCGGCAGCGCCTTCGGATTCGCCGGCGCGAACCACTGCTTGATCGCCTCGCGCTCGACGATCATCGTGATGCCCGCGCCCGCTAAAATGATCAGCAGGCCGCCGATGTAGATCGGCCAGCGCTTCTTCATCGGCGGCAGATCGAGCTCGGCCAATTCGTCGACCACCGCCGGCATGCCGAACTGCTCCGGCGAGACGCGCGGCTGTTTTCCCGTCGTGGCGAACGCCGGATCGTCGCCCACCGGCGCGCGCCCCATCGCCGTCGGCCCGGAGAAGCGCGGCTCTTCGCGCCGCGGCTCCTCGCGCCGCGGCTCTTCGCGTCGCGGCTCCTCGCGCCGCGCCGGCGGCGGCGTGGCCATCGGCGCCGTGGTCGTCAGCGCCAGCTCCTCGACCGCCGCGACCATCGCGTTGCGCCCCTGCTGCGGCTGCTGCGCCTGGTCGACGATCTGAAAGAACGGCTCCAGCTCGGTGATGCTGCCGAGCACCTTCCACGTATCGCCGGTGCGCGAGATCTCGTCGCGGCGCGCAACCTTCCGCTCGACGATCCACTGCTGCAGCGTGGTCATCTCGCGAAAGCGGTACACCTCGCCGTTCGACTTCAGCCGCACCATCCACATCGGCTCTGGCGGCGGAATGATGGTGGCCGCCTGCGACGACGGCGTCTGCGCGACCGGCGGCAGCGGCAGCACCGGGATGCCCGCGTGCGTGGTGCGGTTCGGCGCCGGCCGCGACGGCGTATTGCTCGGTGGAATGTACGCCGGCGCCGGCGGAATGTACGCCGGCGAGCGGGTGGCCGCCTGCCCGAGCTGGATCTCGGCGGTGTCGCGCCGCTTCACCTTGAAGAGGTTGCCGCACTGCGTGCACTTGACGGTGACGCCGGCGGGACCGACCTGCGCGTCGTCGAACTCATAGATGGTGAGGCACTTCTCGCAGCGGACGTCCATGGGCGGGTGATAAAACCTAACACGCGCGAGGCGCCCGGTCGATCACCAGCCGTGCCCCGTGTTGCGCAGCACCGCGATCTCGCCGGCGAGCGCCTCGCGGTAGCGGTAGAAGATGACCACGTCGGCGAGCTTGTCGCCGTCGAGATCGGTGACTTGATAATATTTGGACGGCACCGCGTGCACGATGGCTTTCGGCTGCGCGGCGATCAGCGTCTTGCCGCCGCCCAGCCAGATCGCCAGCTCCTCGGGTCCGTTGGCGGCGATGAAGTCGGCCTTGCCGTCGCCGTTGAAGTCGCCCTCCACCGACGGATACGGTCCGTCGATGTCGGCGACCACCGAGTAGTCGACCTGGAAGTCGACGTCGCGCACCGCCTGCGGATCTGCGGCAAATTGCCGCTTGCCGAGGTTGCGCCGCGCCTCCCAGCCGATGCGCATGCGCTTGGAGATCAGCACGCGCGCCATCTCGCCCAGGCCGACGTTGACGTGCGGCATCACCAGGTCGAGCTTGCCGTCACCGTCGAGATCGGCGAACGCCAGCGAGCCCGCGTAGCCGTCGCGCTGCAAGACCTGCGCGGGCGGATCGAAGCCGCCGCCGCGCTTGCCGTAGTAGAAGCCGGTCTGCGCCTTCATCTGGCCGAGCCCGCCCGAGACTTTGTTGACCGCGAGATCGAGGATGCCGTCGCCGTCGAGATCGCGCACCGTGGTGTGGACGTGGGCGCCGCGCACCGTCTCCTGCTCGGTGCGCACGCCGAGGTAGTGGCGCGCGACGGCGACCGGCGAGAACACCGACGGGCCGCCGCCTTTGTGGATCTGCAAAAGATCCTCGACGACCGCGCACAGATCGGGTTTGCCGTCGCCGTCGTAATCGGCGCTCACCAGATCGGGGACGACGAACGTGGCGCGCGCGGTGAAGTTGCGCAGGCGCGGCTCGTACAGCTCGTTGCGGATCTGGTAGCTGGCGCGCGGCGAGATCTTGAGGTTGGCGGCGCGCGTCCACGCGCCGTCGGCGGCGCGGGTGAACACCGCCACGCCGTCGGCGAGCGGCAGCAGGATCTCCGGTTTGCCGTCGCCGTCCCAGTCGCGCGCGACGTCGAAGAACGGCAGCTCGTCGTCGTCCGGCAGCGCCAGCATGCCGACCACCTGCACCAGCTTCGCGGCCGCCGCGAACTTGCCGCCGGCGTCGAGGCGCTGCGCGCTCAGCCCGCGATAGTCGCCGATCAAGAGCGCGCGCTTGCCGTCGCCGTCGAGGTCGGCGAAGTCGAGGAACGACGCCGAGCGCGGCAGCTCGAGCACCTGGTCCGGCTCGGCCGCGTAGCTCTTGCCGTGATCGAACCACACCGCCAACCGCCGCTGCGGCTCGGGCGCCTTGCCGACGAAAAACACCGCCGCCAGATCGGCCTTGCCGTCCCCGTTCAGGTCCTCGACGTGGACGCTCATGACCCGCCCGCCGGGCACGCGCAGCTTCTCGGCGCGGAACTGCGGCCCGTCGGCGCGCGCCCCCGAAACCGCCAGCGCCAACACCAGTCCCCCCGCGAACAAACGCATTCGCGCGAGCGTACCTCATGCCGCGCCGCGCGGTTGACTTAATTGACGTGGAGACGTATCGTCGAACTGAATCCCGCGAATCTGCGCGACGGGGCTTCGCTCTGGGATCGGAAAGGGGATCGCGATGGGGACTCGGCTCTATGTTGGCAATCTGCCTTACGACACGGATGAGGATTCGATCAAAGCATTCTTCGAGGGCGGCGGAGCCCGCCAGGTCACACAAGTCAAAATAGTCACCGATCGCGACACCGGGCGCCCGCGCGGGTTCGCCTTCGTCGAGGTGGCCAACGATTCGCAAGCCAAGTCGGCCATCGACGAGCTCAACGGACGCGACCTCGGCGGTCGCACCATCGTAGTCAATGAAGCGCGCGAACCTCAGCGCGGCGGTGGCGGCGGCGGTGGACGCGGCGGCGGCGGCGG